>Ga0115008_10001769_pt1 | contig 17732 bp, 17 predicted proteins | sample FraStrMetagenome_FD_87164 | JGI IMG/M metagenome (GOLD analysis project Ga0115008, IMG submission 87164) | Marine eukaryotic phytoplankton communities from Arctic Ocean - Fram Strait ARC3M Metagenome | ecosystem: Environmental > Aquatic > Marine > Oceanic | place: Fram Strait | collected...
ATTATCTACCACTGTACCATTAATTAGCTTTCCAGTATTTGGATGTCTTTCACCATGTTCTATTCCACCTTTATTATCTACCACTGTACCATTAATTAGATTATTTGTTTCAGGATTTCTTTCGCCATATTCTAATCTACCATCGGGATACATTATTAATATATTTTTATGATTGGTGCTTGCTATTGTAATAGTACTATCTGGATATTTCATTAGTTTGCTTAATGAATTGGGAGAAAACATTGTGAAATATGAGAGCGTATCAGTCGTTGGTTATCATATATTGTAATCGTTGGTTACTTTCTCTTATCGTATTTCATTTTTTTTATCTATATAAAAAAATATTATACTCTAATTATTAGAATAGTACGTTAACATAATATTACGAACACATTCTAAATGGTCATACGTATTATGTAAATCTACACATGCATTTCCATACTTTACTACCAGTTTTCCGTTCTTTTCACATTCTTCTATAATAAGATCTAAACAAATCCTATATTCATCACGCATAGAATTATGACAATCTATAGTTTGATCTGATGAGCATAGACATATGTCTATGCTCATCAGATCAAATTCTATAACCATTCTCCATCTTCTTATCATATCTAATGATTTTCTCAAATCTATCGAATCTTTAGATTTAATTATTTTTTCAATTATACTATAAAACTGATTCCATGTAGCATTACCCTTTTCGGTATTCATCCAATTGGGCTCGCCTTTAAACATAATTATATAAATATATTTATATATTCAATTTTAAAGATTTCTTTCTAATTGTATGAATAACTATTTTAAAATCATCAATTAATTCATTTATTTTGCTTAGTAGATTCTCTTCGAATTCGCAAACTTTATTTTTATTCTTCTTATCGTTTATTAAATCTTTTCTAAGTTTTTCATAATGTCGTATATACTCTTCATATGTTGTAATATCATTAAAATATTTTATATATTCAGTATATGTGAGATTATTAATGATTTTTTTCGATTTGTATTTTTCTTCTATACATTCAATCATTTTCTCGTTATGTATCTCTTCTAATTGAGGAATGTCATTTTTTAACAAATCTATCACATCTGTCACGTTTTGACTTATTATATAAATAGTACCATCATATTCAAAATAATGCGAAGGGTTGTCTTTATATAAACAATACTTACATTTTTTTTTATCACATTCACATAACTTAATAGTATCAGGTGAATATATTTCACATAATCCAATTTTTTTATTTAATGAACTTATATTTTTAGTTATTAAATTTTCTACATCATATGGGAGTATTTTATGAGGATATATGTAAAAGATTATATTATAAACATTTTTTTGTTGAAACATTTCAAGATATGATCCGCATATACAGAGTTCTTCTAAATATTTATTGATATTAGAGTGAGTCATTGCCGAATAATTCAACTTGTGTAAAATAGATATACGATATATATCTATCCTTTAAGCTCGTTGGTTACTTATATAAAATGAAATTCATTTTTTTGTGACTATTGTGATGACTCAGCCGTCCATTAGGATATTTTAAAACATATTACCCATTACAGTCTTCCTGCTAACATTCACAGTTTTACTCGCATCATTCAATGGTACTAGAGTATAAGTTGTATTAGTGATTTCATCTATAACATTTTTGTTAAAATTAATACTAATTGTTACATCTCTCAATACAAGCCGTTGTAAGTTATCGCCTACTGTCTGAGGTGTTTCGCCTTGCCAGTTTGCTTGAGTTAAATCTATATCACCATAAAATAATTGATCGTCGGCGCCCATAATAGCAGTTGGTCCTTCACTACTATCTTCCTCCATTACAACATTATTATCATCTTCTATTACTTCATCCTCCATTATTATCATCTTCTTCAGTTATTGTATTGGGTACTGATTTTTTGATCTTTTTATTTTTTACATATAGCAAAAACATAAGCCATATTATTACTACACATAAAAAAGCTAAAGCGCCTGCTGATGTCATTTATTATATATATCTCTACATCTTAAACATTTACAATAATTTAATAATTTACCATTAACATCTGTATTTTCATAACAACTTTCGTGATTACAACCATTACGACCACATCTAATACATTGTTCATTTGAAGATTTTTTTCTTTTATATGTTTTATATGTTCCGGCACTATTCATATATATAGTTAAATATAAATTTTAATTGAACCGTGTGTGATTGTTCTACAGATAGAACATCTATCAACTTTTTCTATGCCCACACGGAATTATAGCAATGACTAGAGAGTTCTGTTAGACAAATAATACAATTTGTAGCATTTGGATCTGCTACAACCTTACCAATATTTTCCAACTCTTTCTTTTTTAATGATATTAAATATTCTCTTTTTGCTATCTTGATATCTACAAAAAATATATATATTTAAGATATTTTATTCAACATAGATTATTATAAATATCAGTAGATCTATTCCATAGATATTCAAATATTTCATATAAGCAAAGTGTATCTATATTCATTTTCACAGATTTTTCAAACCATTTCTTTCTATAATTATGTAAATCATCATATGCTTTTTCTATTCCATAATTTAAAATATAGTTGAATTTAGATCCATTAGCTTTATCGGACTCTATATCAGAAAAATCATCTGAAATCTGGAAAAACATACCAAAACAGTGCGATATCTCTTTAATATTATCAATATCCTTTTCTAAATTATATTCTTTTGTAATTAAAATCCATACTAATAAATAACTTATTTCAAATAAAGTTACAGTTTTTCTATGTAATACATTTTTAATATCTTCATTTCCGTATAAATCTAAATATTGTCCTATAGCGCAACTCTCATAATTATCAAATATTTCTTTACAAATATTAGCAAAAAATCGATTAAATTCTGGATTTGTTGTAGTTTCTTCATCTTGGAAAAATAAACAAACTTCATGTATTTTTTTAAATGCTTGGCTCAGTAACATCATAGCTATTAACTGAGTTTTTGCTACACCGTGTGTAACATACAAACAAGTTTCTCCTCTTCTTGTTACATCTCCATCCATTATGTCATCAAGTATTAAACTGGCTGCGTGTGTGTATTCTATAGAACATATAAAATTATTAAGTTTATTATCATATATATCGTTAATATCTTTGTTCATATACTTTTCATATATAGAAGATATTAGTACAGATCTTACTCTTTTTCCACCTTTTACTGTAAAATGCGCCAAATCTTTTATAATATAATCATCGTAAAAATCTTTATTTTTTTCTATCAATATATTATCAACGTATTTTTTATGAATATTATAATTTACCATATTACTGCCTAGTTTCTTTTCTACTGGTAATATTTCTTTAATATATTCTATAGTTGTATTATAAACCATTTTTAATAAAATTATTAAGGTAACTATTAATGTTGATATTATTGATTTGTACATTCTATATTATAATAATTCTACTAATAAAAAAAGTAAATCAATAATATGTTAGTTAATGTAAAAAGTATTATCTTTTTTTTTGTGACAACGGCAACGAGTACACAAACTATTTTTCACTAAGTATTCCGAATATATTGTACATCGATTTCAATGGTTTCAGTTCAGGCTCAATTTCCTTCATAACACAGCTCTCTCTTTCGTCGCTACATGATGTCTGTTGCCAAACTTCGTAAGAAAGCCCATATTCATTAAATGTATTAAACTCTACTTTATACGATTCAAATATTTTACGTAGAGATATCTTTACTATTGTCCTCTGTACCAGTATACATCTCAGTTCTTTTCTTACAAGTTTGTACTCTTCAACTTTTCTTTCTCTCTCCCTTCGCATTTCCTGCCATTTTTGACGTGTATGAGATCTTTTGTCTTTTGTATTCTTCCATTCCTTGTTTAACTGTAACCACGCCGCACTCTTTCTTTTTAAATCTTGAAAATGGAGGTCTGGATCATTAAGGCATTCTAAACTATTGTTCATTATTTGGTACGTAATATAGCGTTTTTCCTCAGACTTATCAAATATAAGAAAATTGAAATTTTTGAGATAGTTTATTATTGATCGATAGGCTAACATATCATAACGGCTTTGTAGGTATTGCATATTCTCATCATTGATCCATTTTTGACAAATTTTAAATACTTTCCTTCTTTTAGTTCCGTAGTCATCGGTCTTCTCTTTCCTCACACATCGAACGGGAGGTTCAGAGATACCGCACGGGATATTTCCCATCTTGACTTGATTGCTATTTGGACGTAATAAAGTAGAAACGAATGAATAAGTTCAGTCGTTTCCGAATCGTTGGTTACTAAGATTTTATGAAATTCATTTTTTTTAATAGACTGGCTCTGTAGAACCTATTGAAGATTTATAAGCCTTCCAATCTCCTAACAACGTCTTTTGCTTTTTCTTCAATCTCTCTATTTCTCCATTTATTACCTCCCTCAATCTCTTAGGATATGGTACTCCATAATTCTTCGGAAACGCCAATCCTTCTTTATACTTTCTTAATAATTCAAATATCAAGACGTGCTGATCATAATATGATAGTTCTTGAAATATCTTATCATTTGGATTAACATCAACAATATGATCCTGTATTAATTTCTGAGTTTCTAAGTGTATTTTTAGAATTTCATTATCTAAATCAATCATCATTTGATTTGGTATAGTTTCATCACTATTTAATTTAATTAAATTTGTATAAATTGTATGTTCTCTAATTAAATTAGTCAAAATAGGCTGATAGAATACCTTTAATTTCATTTCTATTCTTTCCAGACTATGTTTGTTTATTTTTAATCTTTTTGCTGTCCTTTTTTCCAATGCATATTTTAATATAAAACCTAATAATCCAGCTATCGGCGGAAGCAAAATAGTAAGTAAAATATGAGTATCCATAATATATATATATAAGTTTAGAGAAGCTGATTCTGTATCATTATATATATGGGCAACTGTTCTTCGTCTAATAGAAGAAATACTTATAATAATAGCAATAGAAGGAGGGTAGTACTTCCAATAATTGTTAATAGAGCACCACAAGTTACACCAACTATATGTGACGATTTTATTATGTCAGATATTAATAGTAATATCAGTTGTAATTTTATTTATGATGAAAATAATGATACAACTAATTTAATAAGTTGTATTGGTGCTGTATTATCCATATTAGCTATATCTCTACAAGATGAATATGATATATGTTGTATATGTACTGATAGGATAGCAACTATATCAACAAAAAAATGTAATCATAGATTATTATGTAGTCTGTGCTATTCAGATTTCTGTATTTCTACAGTGACAAAATGCCCAATATGTAGAGTTGACCTTGACTTAGATGATCCTTTTACTTTGTAAAAAAAAATAATATCTTTAATATAAGATGTCATACACACAACGATCACCACCGCCATATTATCAACAGGGATATGATACAGTATCTGATCCCTATCAACCCGAAAGTAAAAGTTTTCTTTCTAGAATACCAACTAGAGTTAAAATAGCTATTTTAGTTATATTCGTTATATTCATTTTACTAGCCATTTTCTGGGATGATATAGAAAAAATGTGGAATGATGTTACATGTAAAAATAAAGGCTTGACTAAGAGTTTTGGTAACTGGAGATGGTTAAATCCTTTATATCTTTTACAAACAGGATTTAATATTCTTCCTCTTTTGCCTAACGTTTGCCTGATGTAGAATTTAATAATCTATATATAAAATACATTATAACACTAATAAACATAGGATAAAGAAAATGTAATTGTAAATTATACAATACATTTTCTTTATTCCATACGGAAATTACAATAGAAGCAATAATAAAAGTAAAAATAAAATTAACTAATATTCTATTACATGACATTAAATATCTATATCATATTTAAGAAAATATTTTATATATTTCTTTTATATGTTCTCTTTGTTCAGCAGTTCCTTCTGACCATAACCATTTTGCTATGTTTTCATAATCATCACCTTCTATTTCCTTAGGAATTTTATTTTCATCTATTAGTTCAAAAGGCCATATAGTTTCATTTTTTTGTCTAAATATAGCATCTCTATAAGTAAAATTATCTTCATCTGATAATTTTTCTATAAACCATTCTAAGACTTTCTTATCTTTATATTTATTTCCTACACGTACGAATTTAACTATACGGATTGTTTGATTTGATAATATATCATTTATTATACTCGAAATTCTATCTGGCGTATATGGTTCATCTAATGTATTTATAGTACCATCTTTATTCTTAACAGTGATAATAAAATGGTTATCTGACATTATATATAATGTTTTTATATATTCAATTTTTTATGTAGGATGATAGAGATTAGTACCTAATGTGTAAGTTGTTAATTCTGTTTTATTATTTTCGATTACTGATTCAACTTTAATTGTCCCTTTTGTCATTTTTGTATCTTTATCAGCTCTATCTATGAATATTACTCTCTTACCATTTATTGTCTTTATTTTCGGAGCAGGCCATTTTTGTACATCTACATCTTCATCATCATTTTCATATGTAACATATATATCAAATTTGTCTTTAGGATCAGCAGATCCAAAATCATACACTTCTTTATCTCTTGATTGTTCTATTATTCTAATATCATCACTGAAATTTTTAACACGATTAGAATCTCCGTCTAATAACTCTATTATTAAATCTGTAACTGGTGGCATAGGCGGTGGCATAGGCGGTGGCATAGGCGGTGGCATAGGCGGTGGCATAGGCGGTGGCATAGGCGGTGGCATAGGCGGTGGCATAGGCAGTGCTAATGGTATAGGTCTTTGTTTTGTTATAACTTTGCTACAAGCACACACAGTAAGAAGTACCAAAAATATAGCTAATAGAAAAAATACTACTTGCGTAAAACTCAACATCAAAATATATATATTATATGTAAATATTACAATAGTAATATATAATACTATGAAAATAGGTAATACCGACGGTTTATCAAGAAAAGAAAGAATGGCTACCATAAATAGCTATTCTTCATTTTTAAATAAAAACTTAGAAATAGTTGATAAAGAAGTTAACGATATTAATACTTCTACTTTAAATACTATCTATACAGATACATCTAATAAGAAATTAATAGAAAGAGAAGATGAATCATTTCCTATTGTTAGTAATACTTTATCTTCATTATTAACTACAACTAATGCTTCAAATACAACTTACTATTCACAAGTAGTATCTACTATTACATTGACATCTAATGTGTATTATATAAATCTTAAAAATTTTTCTGCAACTTCCAGAGATGCTATAGAAACAACTTTATTACAACAAATACAGGATCTTACTAATACTGGGACTCCTCCTACCGCTGAAAAACAATTAGATATGTACAAGACTTCTTATAACACACCTACTGCAACATCTACTGCTGAATGTAAAACATTTTACTATAATACTTCAGTTAGAACCGGTTTATTAGTTCCTTGGGCAGATGTAACTAATACAGCGTTGGATGATTGTTATACCCTCTATAAAAATTACAAAATATTACAAGCTTTAAATGTAGAAAATAATATCAATATTATTGGTTCTCATAATAATTCTGCTTCAGCTTCAATTGCTATGAATCTTCTTGGTAATATTGACGAAATAACATTAGTAAATTCAGGAAGTAATTATTTGTCAAACCCAGAGGTTATATTTTTAGGAGGTGGTGGAGGTACTGGAGCTTACGCTAGTACTAATTTAACAAGGTCTGTTACTTCTATTACTATAAATAATTCAGGTTTAGGATATGCCGAGCCTCCATTAGTAGTATTTAGTAGCGGAAACGCTAAGGCTGTGACAACTATAGATCTTGCAGGAAGAGTATCATCTATAATTATTACAGATAAGGGTGAAGGTTACACATCAGTACCTACGGTTCAAATTGTAGGAATATCGAATACACAAGCTACTGCTACTATACAAATAGGAAATGGTAGAGTATCTTCTGTTACATTGGAAAATGGAGGAACAGGTTTCACATCTTCACCTTCTGTATATTTTGTTGGAGGAGGATTAGATGCTAGTATAAGTACAGACGTTACTACACCTATTAATGATATTGAAATATTAAATGGAGGATTGGGTTATGCTACAAATCCAGATGTAGTACCTGTAGCTCTAATGGTATCGGGAACAGCTGAAGTAGATTCTTTTGGTAATGGTGTTATATATTCAATTAATATCACAAATGGAGGTACTAATTATCAAGAAGCTACTACTATAATAGGTATAACAGGAAGTGGTAGTAATGCTACAGCAGAACCAGTAATAAATAATGGAATTATTACTGGTATAAATATGACAAATGTAGGTAGTGGATATTCAGAATTAGATACAGTAATCACAGCAACAGATTCTTCAGGAAATGGTAGTAATGCCACATTTACTGCAAATATTAAAAATGGATCAATATCATCTATAAATATTACATCTGCTGGATCTAACTATAAAACAGTTCCAAAAGTTTATATCTACGGTACAGGTATTCGTGCTACAGCTACAGCAGTACTTAGTGGAGATCTCCTTGACAGTATAACAGTTACAAATGGAGGATATGGATACACAGGAACTCCTTATATATCAATTGAGGCAGGATATGGTGCGAGCGCTACATCTACTGTTACATCTGGAGTAGTTTCGGATGTAACCGTATTAACAAAAGGAAATGAATATAGATTTCCTAAATTATCACTTTCAGAATCACCTACAAATTCTGCTGATATTATACTTCAAGTTGGTATTGGTAATATCATTGAGGCAAAAATATTAAATGGAGGATCAGGATATACAAATAATGTTACGATTAGTGTAGCAGGATCAACTTCCAATAACAACGCAGTATTAACTCCTGTAGTAACAAATGGAGTAATAACATCTGTATCAATAGTAGATGGTGGAAGAGATTATTTATATCCTGAGCTACATATGGGAAAAGATTCTTATATAGATTATAATTTAAAAGTAGCATTAAATTATTCGTCTTCTTCAAATAGTACAGTAGCATCAAATCTATATTATATAGAAGGGTTAAAGACAGCATTAGGATATCCTAATGCTACAACATTATCTGACGCAGAAGCACAGTGGATTTCTAATTATAATATATTTTTAGCAAATAATCAACAGTACATAGAAATGCCAAAAGCACAGCAAGATGCTTTATTTAAATATGCGTACGGATATCCAAACGCACAGTCTGTGTCTTTTGCTAGAAACTCATATCGTAAAGCAAGATTAAACTCCCTTAACAGTGGAGTCAATATAGAAAAACCTCTATCTCATCCGAAAAATAGACGTGATATGGATATTATATCACAAGTAGGAGTAAGAAAACCTCCAGTAGTTGAGAAAAAACAAAATCAATTTATGGAAGTAACAAAAAAGAGTCAAACTACATCAATAATGACTATGAGTAATGATACACGTAGTTCAAGGATGAATCAAACCAATACTATAGATAATGCTATAAATAGTAATAATAAACTTATTGATAAGGAAGTAGATGAAATCAAAGCAAACGTTTCATTCAATTATAGATATCCAGATGCTCTTACTCAACTAAATCAAGCTGTTGCTGATGCGAATACACTTGCTTCTACACAGGCTCAAGCAATACAAGATGCTAATGATACTATTGATAGCGATAATGCTGATGCTATTATTTCAGAATCTGAGAACGAATGGATTACTTCATTAACTTACATAGAAAATAAAACATTAGCAGAATATCCTACTGACGCGTTATGGACTAATATTGATTATGAAGTAGATTCTACCGTTGCTGATGCCGGTAGTCAATTCAGCGTGATGGCTAATGTTAAAGTATATATAATTAATCGTGACATTGAATCTATTAGAAATCAAGTTAAAACTCAAATATATAAAAATAGTATCTATAAACCTACAGTTAATGTTATACCACCTGATTTTTTGGGATCTGGTGCTGTAGTAAATGCCACTATAAAAACAGGTGGTAGTGGATATACAAATGCGAATGTTTCTATAAACGGAGCTGGAGGATCTAATGCTACTGCTACAGTTTTTATAAATAACTCAACTACCAGTATCAGCAACATAGCGATAACAAATCCTGGATCTGATTATCCAGAAAACACTGCAGTAACTATAACTGGAGATGGATCTGGTGCTTTTGCGAAGCCAGTAATTACAAATGGAGTGATTACTGCTATATCTGTTGTTAGTGGATCTAATTGTACCCGTGCTGAAGTTATTATTACAGAAGGAGGTTCTGGAGCAAAAATTATTCCTCTTGTAAATAGTGGAAGAATTATTGACTATACTATTGTCAAAGGAGGAAAAAAATACGTCTCTCCTGTACTAAGTATTAAGGATATAGATGGACCAGGAACTGGAGCGACTGGTACTATTAATGTAACAGATGGAATAATAACAAGTATAACAGTTACAAATTTAGGTAGTAATTATAATAATCCAGAACTTACAATTACAGACGGCGGTACGGGAGCAACGGCTGTAGCTATTATCGATCCTGCTACCAAAACAATTACTGGTATAGATGTTACAAATGGAGGTTCTAATTATTCAAATCCGGTTATTACTATCGAAGGAACTGGTACATTATCTACAGCATCAGCAACTGTAACAAATGGATTAGTTACTGATATTTTGTTGGAGCAAGGCGTAGTAACAGGTTTTACTGTCGTTAATGGAGGTTCTGGTTATTTTGGAACTCCTCCTACGATTACTGTAACTGGTTTAAGAGGTTCTGGCGCTGTTGGTACTGCTTCAGTTGTAAATGGAGTAATATCTTCAGTATCAGTATCATCAAGAGGTAGTGGTTATTTAGTTCCTCCATTATCTACAGCAGAAAGACTGAGTATGATAACTAATGCTTATAATTATTCAATCGAAAGATTTGAAGAAGGTAAAAATATGTATTTAGATGGCGTACCAAATATAGGAATAAAGTTTGAAGGATATGCTGAAGATGCTGATACCCCATATGGCTTTGGGTTAGAAGCAGTTCCTACGGGTAATCAGACATTATATTATAATTACAGGGTTAAAAATGTATTAGGATATCCTAATGTAGCAAACGCTTCATCTGCTATCAATACATATGTCAGTGATAATACAAAACAAGTTTTAGGATATCCTAATGCTGGAAGTATAGCTGCTGCGGGTGTTCTGGCAAAAGAAAGTAGAAAGAAAGCTATTTTAGGTTTCCCTAACGCAGCCACAAAAGAAAATGCTAAGTATATGTATCAATCTCAATATATCGATGAAGCTCTTGATTATCCTGATTATATTAAAACTATTACTGTAACTAATGGAGGCTCTAATTACAAAACAGCTCCTAATGTTGAGATAATAGGTGGAGGATCTACTGAAGTTGTTGCTTTGGCTACAATTAATAGTGGAGCTGTTAACTCTGTAACATATGTTAGTGGCGGTGCTGGATACGGAAGAGCATCAGAGGTTGAACTTATAGGAGGTGGTGGTACTGGAGCAACAGTAGATCTTACTGTCGATATTGATACTGGTCTTGTTACTGGATTCACTAATTTAGTGGGTGGATCTGGATACACTTCTCCACCCTTAGTAATTGTTAAGAAACTCGCAGATCCAATTGCGGCAACTGCTGTAGCTAATATTAATCATAATGGAGAAGTAGAATCTGTTACAGTTACGTCTAAAGGCGGTTATTATGCTTTAAATCCAGAAGTAGTATTTTCAGGAGGAGGAGGAAGTGGAGCTACTGCTGTTACAAATTATATCGTACCAAAAACTAGAGTAAATTCTGGAACTTTTTACTTCCGCAAATTAAAAGACGTAAATTTAGGTATTTCTCAATATGTTGTAAGCAGAGAAAGTAATGTAGTTAATTCTAAACAGGTTTATATGAATATGAAATTAGCAGAAAGATATGGTTATGTATTTTCTCCCACAGAAGAAATAACAAACGATCTTTATAAAAGTAGAGTAGTGGTACAATCTCTATACAATAATGCTACTCCTACTTTAGCAAATGAAATAGTACCAGAAGAATTTGGAAATAGATTAGATAGAGAATTATTTCCCAATGATAGTAATTATCAAGCAGCTAGATTATTAAAATTATACCAACAAATGGAAATATATAAGACACAGATACCTCCGTCACAAACTCAAGTAAGTATTGATCAATTATACAAAACGGCTTATGGATATTCAGCTACTGATACTATAGTATTCCAAGGTACATCATACAAATCTGACCCTAACGTTGTAATTACAAGAACAAGTGAAGTTGAAGAAGGTAGAGGAGACGCGGCTGCTGTACCAGAAGTTGTAAATAGTGTAATAACGGATGTACATATTATCCAACAAGGTGAGCAATATAATTCAATACCTACAGTCAGTTTTTCTGGGCAAGGTAACGGAGCTACTGTTACAGCTACACTTGATGGCAATTTTAGAGTTAGTAATATAACTATTAATTCAGGTGGTGTTGGTTATTTAGGAGCGCCTTACCTACAAGTTGTAGGAGGAAAAAATTTAGTAGATGCTCAAGCCATAGCTACTATGGTTGATGGTAAAATAACTAACATACAATTAAAAAATCCTTCTTCTGGTGGTACTGGATACACAAATCCACCTATTGTATCACTAATCGGAAAGACAAAAACAGTAGGATATGTTTCAGCTATTGTCACAGCGTCTGTAAATGCTGGTGTCGTAACAGGTTTTACTATATCAAATCAAGGTACTGGTTATAAAGAAACTCCTATAGTATTTATAAGAAGGGCAGATAATGCTAATATCATACCATATATTCAAAATGGTAAAGTAGTAGATCTTATAATGGTAAGTGCTGGTTCAAATTATGATTACGATCCCGAATTATATTTCTATCCTAATCCCAATGAAAGAGGAGGTAGAGGAGCAAGAGCAAAATTAAAAAGAAATAATGATGGTACTATTTCATTTAATATACCTGTTAGTGACGCAGAAGAAGGATATAGAATCAGAAGATCCGAAGAGCTTTACGATAATCAATTTGAAAGCAGACTTCCTCTTGCTAATATTAGAAATGGCGGATCTACTAATATGAATATTGGAATGCAGTCTTATACGCACTACGAAAGAGTATATGGTAAAACCCCCACTCCAACAGATACAGATGTCACTTTTATGACTTTGTTAAAGGATGTATCGTCTGTATCTTTAAGAGAAAGAATTGTTCCAACAAATATGAGTATATCACAAGCATCATCAGTTATGACAAGAAGACAAAGATTAGATAGATCTAATACATATTTAACTTTATATCGTCAAGCGGAAGCTATTGTAAAAGCTAAAGTTATTAGAGATTCTTCTCATACTCAATATACACCTGAACAACAAAAAGCTATGCTTTATCAAGAACTCGCGAAGATTAAAGGTAAGCCACCAATTGTATCTGACAAATCTACAGATGTTATTATCGGCGAAGCTTTCGGCACTATAGTAGAAAACAATAAAAGATTTGTAAATTTGAGCAAAATGAGCCACGAGGACAGATTAGAATATAATTCTCAAAGAAGTGTTGTACAAAATAATATAAACAATCTAATTGCTAAATTAGAGAGAAATAGAGGAGGAGAGATCGTTGCTACAATAACAAAGAATGGAGGAATAAACTATATAAGTCCTTTAGTTATTGATATTTCAGCACCTGATATGAATATAACTTCTTATGCTACAGCTACAGCTACAGTAAATATAGTAGATGGTAGTATAACAAGTTTAACTTTAACAAATCCAGGTGAAGGATATTCTGTTATACCTCCAGTAGTTATAACTGGAGATGGTACCGGAGCAAAGGCAGTTGCTATATTGAGTGGAACTTCTATAACAGGTTTTACCATAACTTCTATAGGTAAAAACTACACATCTGCAACTGTAACCATTCCTGGTGTTGTTGTACAAGCTACAGCAACCGCAATGTTATATCACGGCTCTGTAGGAGAAATAACAATTACAAACAAAGGTTGGGGATATGAAAACGTATCAGTTTCAGTTAACGCAAGTAACCAAACAGGATCAGGAGCAACATTTACAACAGTAATTAAAGATGGTTCAGTGGATGAAATTTATATTAATAACGAAATCAATACTCTTACTGTAACTGATCCAGGAAGGATGTTTGATTATCCTCCTGAATTGGTATTTAGTAGCGGTGACGCCGAAGCTACTGTCACTCTTAATGCTAATAAAACTTTAAATAGTAATGTAACCATTGTTAATAGAGGAAGTAGGTATATTACAGCACCAACTGTAAAACTTGTTGTAAGTCAAGAAGAAAGAGAATCATTAGAAAAGAAATATTGGTACGATAGACCATTAGAAGAAGATTTACCTGTGGATGGTGTAGCATTTGGAGAAATAAAACGTATTACTAACTTAAAGAAAATGATGAGAAATTCTCAATTATATAAAGATGTAGTTGAAGCTCGTATCGACTCTTTGAGAGGTTATCAAGTACTTAGTAATACTCCAAATCCAGTAACTGCTCTTATATCAGCGTGTACCTGTTATAACGTTGTACAATCTATTGATATAGATAGAGTTGGTACTGGATATTTAAGAGAAGAACTTACTACAGAAAATGGAAAAATTACAGTTACAGGAAACGGATCAGGGTTGAAGTTAAAAGCTATGCCAAATCCAGATGGAACATTAACATTTGTTGAAGTAGTGAATGGTTGTATTGGTTATGGATTTATATCTATAGCTATCGCTCCTCCCGATACAAAAAATAACTTTGATAGAATATATCAAAAAGCATTATTACTAACTAATGAATTAAAGAAAGCTAATGGAATTAAGTTAGAAAATCCTCTTACAGGAGCGGGTGATATGATAAGTACATCAGTAGAACCGAGAAAAACTCGGTTCTAAAATTATTGTACATTTAGTATATAGTATGAACTCAGAAAAAATAGATGATATAAAACCATCTACACCAAAATCTGTAAATAATCAAAATGGTACTATTGAAGATATGATTAGATATGAAACTCGTCCATCCACTAATAATATAATAGAGATTGATTAAAAAGGTATTATATATAATGAATTCTTGTGCAATAATTATAGCTATAATTGTACTATTATTTATTTTTATGGGTAATAAAAACACATTTTCTTCTAAAAAAGGAAAGTTAGCTGTAGTATTTTTTGGTCTTATGAGAAGCTTACCTCTAACAATAGATAATATCAATGAAAATGTATTTAAAATATTAGACAAAAATAATATAGATTATGAGATTTTTGCTCATACGTATAGCTTAAATAAACCTATTTATAATCCTAGAAGTGATGAGATTAATACAAAGGTAGATAATGATAGCTATAGGTTATTAGACTATGAAAATATATTAATAGAAGAGGAAGAAGAATTTGATAGACAAATAAATTATGATAGTTATAAAAGAAATGGAGATCCTTGGGATAATGATTGGATATCGTTGAAGAACGTTATAAGATCGTTAAATAGTATGAAACATGCTATAAGTTTAGTAGATGATACATATGATTATGTACTTATTCTCCGTCCTGATATGATATACAATAAATTTAATATTAATGATTTATCAAAAATAAAAGAAAATAATATTTTAATACCATACTATCATCCCAGTGGTGGATATAATGATAGAATAGCTATGGGAAATTTAAATATTATGCGAATCTATGCCAATAGATTCGATGATTTTTTAGATTATAGTGAATATAATTCTCCCCACGCTGAAACATATTTAAAGGAAATTATAACAAGAAATAATATAGATGTTGAAAAAATAAGTTTAATAGGCAAAAGAGTTAGATCAAATGGTTCTATTCCAAAATGGGATAAAGAATTATTTTAAATCCAATATATATGTATCTAATATTAATAATAATTTTACTTATAATTGTATTATCGAGATGTAATTTCTTTAAAACAAATAAATTCAATAATAAAAAATGTAACGACTATATAATTGCTATGTTTCTCACTTCTGATTATTGTAAAGAGGCAGAAAATTTAATAAAAACATTAGAATATAGCGATCTAAAACATAGATTAATAGTATATGCTCTTGATGAAAAATCGAACAACTGTATAAATAGATTAAATGTTGATACAGTATTTAAAAATCTAAATTTAGGGAATAGTAGCTATGGAAAGGAATTATTCTATAAAATTGTAACGGAAAAAATTATTATGATATACGAATTACTTGTTAATCAACCAGAAGATATTTTGTATATGGATACTGATATTTATGTATTTAGAAACTTTGATGAAGAACTGCGTAGAGTATGTATGTCAGACTATGATATAGTATTTCAGTGTGATGAGTATAAATTAAATTATGAAACAATGTGTAAGAACTTATGTACAGGATTTTTCTATGTAAAGAATAACGACAAAACAAGAAGATTCTTCAAAGATAGTGTAAAAAGAATGAAACAAGATAGTTATATAAAAGATAAACCAGCAGATCAGAGGATAATAAATGGATCGTTAAAAAATTACCCTGAATTAAATATAACAACATTTGATCAAATAAAATTCCCTAATGGGTCTATATTCTTCACATACGATATAAAACAGGACCCATATATTGTACATAATAATTATATTAAGGGTTTGGATAATAAAGTTAAAAGGTTTAAAGAACACGATTTATGGTTAGTATAAAATTGAATACATAAAAATGTATAATATATATTTATAATGGATTATTCTGATGAACAATGGAAGAAGATGGATGATTATAGTACTTGGTATGAAGTAAGTAATATGAATCGTTGGAGGAACACATCAACTGGCAAAATTCACGATACAAAACAAAATAAATTACAGCATGGTGCTGTAATTTTACATGTAACATATGAAGATAAACTGAAAACTTTAGTATTTAGTAATATAGTAGCAAGGGCTTTTGTAGACAATCCTGATAACAAACCTTTAGTTTGGCATTTAGATAAAAACCCTAGAAATAATATACCTGAAAATCTTATATGGGCTACAAGAAAAGAAGTTAATCAATGGGCAGATCGACCTAATACATATAAGAAACATTCCGTTGCTAGGATTAACAAGATGACAAATGAAAGAGACTATATATTCGAATCACCACAAGAAGCAGCGGAATGGGTTAGGGAAGAAGGAATAACAGAAAGTGATCAAGCTGATGCGGCAATTATTGGAGTATGTAATGGTAGAATATTAAGTATATATGGGTACAAATGGAAATATCATATTAAACACGTAAAAAGCGAAAAATGGAAAACCCATCCAACGTTAAAGAACATTTGGATATAAAAGTAAGCAATCATTTTACACGCATATTCAAATTGATGGTAAAAGATATAAACGAGCTGATTTAGTAGGACAAACGTTTGTTCCAAATCCTGATAATAAACTTATACTTAATCATTTAGACGAAAATAAAGAAAATGATCGTTCTAAAAATCTCGAATGGGTCACTTCAGCGGAAAATATTAGATATTCCGCTAATAAAATTGTATACCAATACAAATTGGATAAAAAAACTCTAAAAAAAGAATGGGAATCTGCCACGATAGTTGAAAAAAAATTAGGAATAAATAATCATAATATTAGTGCTTGTTGTAGAGGAAAACGACAGTCAGCAGGGAGATATTTTTGGTCTTATACCGAGCTTTAAAGTATATTATCCGAATTAGGTG
>Ga0115008_10001772_pt1 | contig 17721 bp, 9 predicted proteins | sample FraStrMetagenome_FD_87164 | JGI IMG/M metagenome (GOLD analysis project Ga0115008, IMG submission 87164) | Marine eukaryotic phytoplankton communities from Arctic Ocean - Fram Strait ARC3M Metagenome | ecosystem: Environmental > Aquatic > Marine > Oceanic | place: Fram Strait | collected 2012-06-18
TGATGATGATGATGATGAAGACGAATGTTACGATAAAATGGATGGATGCCAATCTGATGAAGGTGAAAGAGATGATGACATTGATTTCGAGGAGGTTGATGTGGAAGAAGAAATTCAATCATATGACGGCGAAGATGGAAATGTTGTTGTAGTGGATGATGTCGAAGAAGAAGATGAAGAAGAAGACGAAGACGATTTGGAAGGGGGGGATGAAACAGAAGTGGAAAACATTTCTTCAATAAGTCGTCAAAGCGGAAATATGCAGGATCAATATCCTCTAGTACCTCTTTATGTTCCAGATGCGCAAATGATGGATGCTACTGCTCGAAATGATCCAGGAGAAAGCAGAGCCGACAATAATTTAGAAGGTCATTCAAACAAAAGTGAAAAAGTGCGTGGAAAGGATCATTTTACTGGACATCAAGTTCCAATTTCAGAACGGAAGAAAATTTACTTGTCAGCGTGTGTCGTGGTGTTAGAATCGCAGTTCCCACCACTCCATTTTCAAGGGAGGAAAAACTTAGGATCCCGCGGACACAATTCATTATCACTCCTTAGTCCAGCTGGCGTTCAAGCGTTAGTGAAGTCAATGTGCGCCATTGTCAAACCTCCCGCAAAACCCTTAGCGTTAAAGGTTATGTTGAGACGAACGCCGACGCAAGAGGAATTCTTCCGTGGAAGCCTCTCAAAAAGTCTAATGCTTGTTTCGTCAATAAATTGTTTTTCTGGTGAGGTGGAACCACTAATGAGCGACCTACGACGGCATATTGCGACTGATTTACAAATGACAGACTCAGCCGAACTTCTGGAGCTATTAGTAGGGGGGAAGATTATCGACTTAGCTTTGAAAGTCCGAGTCGTTCAGCAAGTTCACTGGCGAAAGCATGTACTAAACTATTACGAAACTGGGTATTCCAGTGACAGTAGTGTCTCTTCTATGCCTCCGATGGTTGTTACATATCGTCTTGCAGGTGTTGATGGTGAAGCTACTGAAGACGTAATCGAAGCGTTGTCCGATCCTGACGGTTCCGGAGGAGTTGATCCAGAAGTTGAATTCGCCATAACTAGAGATATCGCAGAAGCCGGAGAGAGAAGGATTTTTCCGATCCTTCTTCGATCGATTGATGATGATATAGGTTCTTGGTTGATGAAAATAAGACGAGATGATATAAACTTATGCCGAAGGCAAAAGACAAATCCTTCGAAGGAGGCGTTTATGAACTTATCAGCAAATCCCGCTCTCGTTCTCTTTCAATATTGTTCTCATTTGAAGTGCAATCGTAAATTAATGGTTCAGGCTCGTGCTCCGACAAAAATGTTGAAGAGACTCCTTGACATATTGGGCGTGATAAACTCGGATAAAGTTTGTACAACAAAAAAAACAACGACAGAATTTTTGCAAGACATTATTGAGATTTTAGCTTCAGATATTTCAACAGTTTCGCAAATAATTGATAGTAAGGATGAAGAAGAACGCGATGTTGATACCATCGATCCGGTGCTACATTCCCTTACTGAGTCATCATTAGCTGCGCCTCTTCGGAAAATTATTGCTGATCTATTGCCTTTTCTTACATACGGCCAGAGGGCATCATCTCGAGCACTTGCGATGCAATTCCTCAAGCACGTTGATTTCGATAATATGCTAGATGTTGAATCGAGCTCCGTTCTAATGGAAACGTTTATCCAAACTGCTATTAGCTTGCCTCCAGTCAATGTATGCAACGAATTACGAAGTCAACTTATTGAAGAAGGGTTTACATTAACAGCTACCAATTTTCTTCTTAAAAATATTCCTAATCGCCCTCCGCCTTGGTCTTTATCTTTATTTTCGGCTGAAGAGAGTGGCAGTATCGAATCATCAGCGAAGGCGAAATTAGAAAAGGAATGGAAGGAGTACTTTGTACGCCAAGGTTTGGGTAAAACACTTAAAATTCTAATCGGGCTCAGTAGTCAACATAGGTCAACTCAAAATATGCTTGCAGAAAATGTTGATCTCGTACGTTCTTGTCACTGGATGGAAAGCACGTCTGATACAGGCGGAGAATTGGGACTCTTAGCAGAAACACTTTTGGATGGCCTGAAAGAGAATAACGACGAATGTGCTCAATTGATAAATGCTATTCGTCAAAAAACCAAAGCAAGGAAAAGAGAAATTGCCGGAGAACGTAGAAGCAGGGCACTTGATCAAATGAAGAGAAAGGCAAAGAATCTTGCAACTGATAAAGAAAATCCTGAACCACAAGGTACAGGAAATACACATGTCGTCGTGGAATCGCAATCTACTTTGAGCAATCAAACCTCCGGTAATCCTATTTCTCCTTCTAAAATGCCTGCTTGGATGCAAGAGATGGAAGCGATGGAAGATGAAAGAGGTCTTACGTGTGCTGTCTGTCAAGAAGGGCAGCAATTTCAACCTTCTGAGCTACTTGGACTCTACTGCTATATCAAGAAGATATCCATTTCGAATAAGAGCGGTTTTAAGCCTGCGATTGACGGTACATTACTGCTACTTTCGTTACCTCTAACTATACCACACGCCCTGAATCAATCGATTTTTGACGAATTAGTTTACACTCCAATACTTTCTACGATCGTTTCATTTCAAAACCGAACGTCATACTCTGACACCGCAGCTACGCTCTCTATTTCACGTAATACGTACTTTGTGAATACTCTAACGGCAGGAAATGCGATTCACTTTGCGTGCCATTCAAGAGCCAGGCATGCTGACAGAAATCATCCCAAGGCACCTAAAGGTATTTTTATCAATTTAGTTTGAAAATATACATTTTACAGATATATCATTTTTGATTTTTAAGGTGAATGGGAAGGAGCTTCGTTGCGTAATACTCGTGTTTCTTGCAACGCCATTATGCCGCTAGTAACGTCATTGCGAAATCCCGAAGTTCCTCTTGTTTCTGTTGACACCTCTTTGTCAAATTATCAAGCAACAATTTCAAATATTGTTGGATCCAGACCGAAATCAATGCTTTGGACTATCCTGCATGATCTAAGAATACTATTACTCCGCATAGCCCATGGCGAATCTTTGTCTGTTGATTGTGGAGGTGGATCTCTCTCATCCAACACAGTCTTAATTTTTCAACAGCTTCAGATGGCAGAAATGTGCATGAAAAATGCTGAGGCTGAGGCGAATTCGAGCGCAATAGTTGAACATGTAAGAAGTTTAGGGTCGGCTTTTGTAGCAGGAGTTGAAATATGCAATTATGTTACTGAAGAGCAAGCCAGAGCGCGAATAAATCGTTCTCTAATTGAAAGTTCTGTGATGGCTAGTATATGTTGCATACTATTTCATAAAAACAATAAAAAGGAAGGAAGTACGACACTTCAATCAACAACAACCGCCAAGGATCTTTGGAAAAAATTTCGTGCACAATTTGTGGTCGGTCTTATTCGTCTGGCAGGTAGGAGAAGGTGTCAAGGAATTGAAGATAGCGGTTGCGTTTCTTCAAGACCTTCAGGGCGGAGAAAGAGTAATGAGAAGTCGGAATCTATTCTGAAAAAGAGAAAGAAAACGAATCTTGATGATATATCACGGTACCTTAGACCTTCTCTCGTCTTAATTGCAATATTTGACAATCTTTCGTCAAGTTTTAAGCATGAAAATATGAGTGATGAGCAAATTGCTGCTGCAGCTGAAGTTACCGTGGACTTGATAAAGAAGGTGCGCAACTCCGGAATACATGTAGCGCGCTCTTTGGCTAACCTACAGATTAATGATGAGCGAATACTGTCAGAATTCGAGAAGGGTGTGGAAAGTGTACAATTGTAAGGCATTACACTCTATGCTAGTTCACTGTTGAAGTCACAGTCGATCGATCATTAATAACCTGGCGTCTGCTTATTTGCTATTATTGTTATAAAGAGCTAGGACTCTGCAGGTGAAAGCAATAAATAATATCATAGCAATATCCTTCGATCATACTTTGCCTGCCAAAATCCTCAATCTCGAAATCACTCAACACCTTTATCTCTCTCTCTCTAGCTAGAAAAAGAGACAACGAAAGGCTTACAAGTGGAAGTTGTCATTCATTCGTACTCAACGCATGCCTACGCCCTTCTATGGAAATCGTTTCGTAAAAACGTCAGAAGGGACTCAGCACGTTCTCGTCCAATCTTACCAGGTTCACCACGCCAACGCCAACACTAACCCAGTCCAATCCATCCGCCAAAAAATTCTTCTTCTGATGCAGGCCACACCTTTCACACATTTTGAAAACATCTCCAACATCACTCAATTCTCTCACACAGAAAAAAAGATTAAATCTTTGTGTACTAAGATCTTTTTGCGTTTCTAAATTATCAAACTAACCATCCAAGAAGAATAACATAACATACCCTAACATACCCTAACATCACATACAATAATGAATTACTTCAAGCGATGGCACACTGCTACTACAGTGCTCGTGGCACTATCTTCTTCTTATTACTCATCGGATGCATTTGTTGTACCAACGAACAGGGCACATGTGGCAACGAATAGACTGTCCTCACCATCTTCTTCCCTGTCTTGTCCCAAACACGTTCCTGCCTTTGTATCGAGAAATGGATCTTTTAAATCTACTACTTCGACGGCACTTAAAGCGAGTGATTCGACTATGAGTGAAGCAGCCTATACGGATGCTGCATGGAGTGCCATATCGGCGCTTCCTCGTGTGGCTGGCTTTTACTCGGTACAAACGATCGAGCCGCCACTTTTACTCGATGTATTTTTGAATCCCGCGAAGCATGGTGCTGGTGAGAATGCAGTGGCTGCTCAAAAAACAGTGGAGAAAATTTTGACTGCTGCTGGGGTTGACGTTTCGAAGTTACGGCGTGAGTTGGAAATCTTTTTGTCCAATCAGATGACTGTTGTGGGAAGTAACGCCAACAAGAATATGAGCCGGGCGTTGTCGGATGTGCTTGAAACTGCACGAGAGATGAAGACGACTCTAGGAGATTCATTTATATCTACTGAGGGACTGTTGTTGGCTTTGGCTCAACATGATAACAAATTCTTTAGTGCCCAGTTGGGAGAACAAGGTGTGGAGTATGAAACAGTCTTTGAAGAAGTCAAGAAGAGTCGCGAAAAGTCCGGTCCAGCGAATTCGCGTTCGGCAGAAAGTATGTACGAGGCACTTAGCAAGTATGGAAAAGACTTTACTCAACTGGCTGCAGAAGGTAAACTCGACCCGGTCATTGGGCGTGATGATGAGATCCGTCGGGCGATTCAAATTTTGAGCCGCAGAACCAAAAATAACCCCATTCTTCTGGGAGATCCTGGTAATTTGACATTCTGAAAAATATTGTTAGTACTTATGAATAGGTTTCTGACTAATTTATGATTTCTATAGGTGTTGGGAAAACGGCGATCGCTGAAGGTATCGCGCAACGAATGATTGCAGGGGATGTTCCAGATACTCTTAAATCTCCTTGCAAACTCATGGGACTTGATCTTGGTGCTTTAGTAGCTGGTGCATCAATGCGAGGAGAATTCGAAGAGAGATTGAAAGCCGTTCTGGAGGAAGTAACCAAATCAAACGGAGAAATCGTTTTGTTTATTGACGAAATGCACACCGTTGTTGGAGCCGGTTCGGCGCAGGGTAGCATGGACGCTTCGAATCTATTGAAACCTGCATTAGCACGCGGAGAATTAAGGTGTATTGGTGCGACAACTATCAATGAATATCGACAATTTATTGAAAAGGATAAAGCTTTGGCACGCCGGTTTCAACAAGTAATGATTTCTCAACCATCTCCTGAAGATACCGTTTCAATTCTCCGAGGTTTGAAACCTCGATACGAGTTGCATCATGGTGTGCGAATTAGGGACGAAGCGTTGCTCGCTGCATCAAAATTAAGTCACCGTTACATTCCCGATCGCTTTCTTCCCGACAAGGCAATTGATCTTGTCGATGAAGCATGCGCTAAGCTGAAAAATGAACTGACATCGAAACCAACTATTCTTGACGAAGTCGATCGGCGAATTGTTCAACTTGAGATGGAGAAGCTTTCGTTGCAATCTGATTTTAAAGGGAAAAAAGAGACAGGTAAGACGACGACGATTCCACCAAAGCGCCTCAAGTCAATCGATGTTGAACTTGATGGGTTGAGAATCCAACAAGACGACTTAACTTCTCAATGGATGGCTGAAAAAGGCGGAGTTGACGCAATTCAAGAACTTCGCGAAGAGATTGAAAGTGTCAAGCTTCAGATTGAGCAAGCAGAACGAATTTTTGATTTAAACACAGCCGCAGAGCTCAAATATTCAAGTCTTCCTCCTCTTGAAGAAGAGCTGGCCGAACTTCAAGCTGCTGAAGATGAAAGACTTGCTCTTAAAGGTGAAAAAGAAGGCGACAGACTTCTTCGTGACGAAGTCGTTGCGGAGGATATTGCTAAGGTTGTTGCCACTTGGACTGGTATCCCTCCTAACAAATTGGTGGAAAGCGAAAGAGATCGTGTATTGCTGATGGGTGAAAATTTGAAAAATAGAGTTGTTGGTCAGGACGATGCTGTCCAGGTTGTGACGGAGGCGATTCAACGCTCCAGAGCAGGATTAAATGATCCTTCAAAGCCTATCGCTTCTCTTATTTTCTTGGGACCAACTGGTGTCGGTAAAACAGAGTTGTGTAAAGCTCTTGCTGAATTTATGTTCGATACAGAGGAAGCGCTCATACGTATTGACATGTCAGAGTACATGGAGAAGCACACGGTTTCTCGTTTGTTAGGTGCTCCACCAGGCTATATAGGATTTGACGAGGGTGGGCAGCTAACGGACGCCGTAAGGCGCTCTCCATACTCTGTTTTACTCTTTGATGAAATGGAGAAGGCTCACCCGGACGTATTCAACGTAATGCTTCAAATTTTAGATGATGGACGAGTAACTGACTCAAAGGGAAACTTAGTCAATTTCCGAAATTGTGTTATCATTTTTACCAGCAACATCGGCAGTAAAGACATTATTGATTTGGGTTCTACCTCGGATGACGTCGGTAAACATGCTGTTATCAGAGAAAAGGTGCAATTAGCTATGAAGGAGAATGTAAGTAGCATGCGTTTTGATCCGTTGGTGTAGTAGATGTAGACCCTCATTTGTTATACTTTATTACACAGTTCAAACCTGAATTTTTGAATCGAATTGACGAGCAAGTTATCTTTAACAGACTAAGCAAAGAGAATCTACGCGGAATTGTTGAGATAGAAGCGAAAAGGCTTGGAAAGAGATTGGAAGAAAGGTCAATCAAGATAGAGCTATCTGATGCTGCTCTTGATTATTTAGCTGATGTTGGATACGATCCAAATTATGGAGCGCGGCCTCTGAAGCGTACCATTCAACGAGAGCTTGAAACTAATATCGCGAGAGGAATTTTGAAGGGAGACTTTGACAATGGTGATACTATTGTAATAAGTGTTGAAAATGATAGACTAAAAATATCGAAGCCGACTGATGCAATCATTGAGGAGAAGATTTCGGTAAAGAATGGTTCTGTATCCGCCTCTACCAAGGAGGAAGATAGCGAAGAAGCGTTGAACGGAGCATAGCTGCAAAATAATCGATTTTAGCTAAGATGTTTTGACAAGCAATGAGATCTATCATGTATCTGTTATAGATTAACCTTAACTTCTGGAACTAGATCATCATGCATGTAATCTATAGCCCAAACTGTCTTCATTACTCGGTCCAAAATATACTTAGTGCTCTAATGTCATTCTTCCAACGGCACAAACGTGGACACTCCGATGACGTAAACCAAGTAGTCATACTCTCTGGAAGTATGACAATTTTCTGCATTGCGTGGACAAAAATGATTTAATTTCATACCTGTTATTAGGCTGAATATACCCTTGTTAGTTGTTAACGCAATTTGCGCATACATGTTAGTACTAATCACCATGGTTACCAACGTCAAATATACAGCTAACAATCTAACGATAAAATTATGTATAATATGTTGTAAACTATTTCATATGAAAGAGATTCAAATCATAAACTAAACCAGAAGTAACTCTATATCTCTACAAGAAGATTGATGATATCTTTTTGAATGACATTCTTTTCAATGGATCCAGCAATTCTTACCTGTCTTCGAACGACACATCTTCGTGAAATCCCTATCCCTATCCCTTTCATATTAGATCTACTTTTGAATGCCAACTCGGATTTTTTGGAATGTTTATATATCTTTCATGTGAAAGTGCCTACTCAATCGACCCTTCTCTTTCACTTTTTGAAATTGTTTAGTATGGCACTTTGTACATGCATCAAAATGAATAATACCATGCTAATCTTAAATCGGTAGATCAGAAGTGGTTATCAACACAGTATCCCTTCAGTTTGTAAACGCATCTCCCGATATCGCACGACCTCGATTAAGAACATGGTTAAGCACGAGAAAAAGATTAATATCTTGAGAGTGACCTTTTGCGCGACTGACTTCTCTGATTTATCCAGTCACAAATGGCGCAAACTGCAGTATGCGCAATTAAACCCGCGGCGTATCTGATTATAAGCTCGTGGTGGACATACGGAAACTCTTCATCCCATTCGCGCAATCCTTGCCGAATGTCAAATTCTCTTTGAGATTTTTCCGCGTGCATTTCAATACTACGCCAGTTTCGCATAAACCTTTGAAGATGTCCGAAATTAAACAATCAAATTGAGTCGATAAAAATGCGATTCACCTCAAAAGTATCGATCCCTTACCAATTTCCTTCTCCAACACCCTTTCCTGGAACCATTACATTAACTACGACTTCAACTATTTTGTCCACAACTTTTCCAGGTTGTACCTACATCGATAGAACACCGCTAAGATTATCAGATCATCAACTCTTAAAGAAGAAAATACAGATACGACCCGCGACGCATCCGACTGATTTCAAAGATCATTGCAGTCCAAATTCATCGAATTTACTCACTTCGTAAAATGCCACAGCAAAAGCCAATTGACCTAGAACCCATTTCAACATATTATATATTAACGAGCGACAAGCGATGAACACAATTAAATAAGGCTTTGTTGCAATTCCCTCCTCCTCTTTCTCTCTTAAGAGACGAAGAAATAATAAATGTTGCCACATCACATGATGTATGCGAATTTACGCGCTAATAGACATGAAACATGAGAAAGAGAGGGGAAATTTCCTGTTATGCAGGCACGATTGGCTATGCTGACTTGACTTTCTGAAAAGTCAAAACGTTGCCATGGGACTACAATACAAGTGAATACTGTCCATTCATGTGTGGGCTTCTCCTATCTCTGATCATCTGCTCTTTCTTTCTTCTAACATTTGTAAAACAAGTTTGCTAAATGTAAATAGAATTACAACTTCAAAGGAGTCGAAGGGCTTTCATTTTCAATCATGAAGCTTGATCCGACGGTAATGCGCAATTTAAAACGAGAGGACTTTCGTGTTCTCGTCGCAGTTGAAACAGGGATGAAGAATCATGCCTTGGTTCCTGCTCCTCTTATTGCTTCACTGGCGAAACTGAGGCATGGAGGGACAGGAAAGATTTTGAGTGCCCTCTTGCGTGATAAATTGTTGAGTCATGATAGATCGGTTGGATATGATGGCTATCGGTTAACAAACTCGGGTTTTGATATACTCGCACTTTGGCAACTCAAAGTTCGAAAAGTGGTGGTTGCTTTAGGAGATAAGATTGGAACAGGGAAGGAAAGTGATGTGTATTTGGCAGTTAATGCTCAGGGAAAGCAACTTGTTTTGAAATTTCATCGTCTTGGTCGCACCTCGTTCCGTGATGTGAAGAAAAAGCGTGATTATTTCAACAATGCAAGTCATAAAACAAATACACATTCATGGCTATTTCTATCCCGCATGTCTGCTTTGAAAGAATATGCATTTATGAAGGCGCTGTATGACGTCGGTTATCCCACACCAGAGCCTATTGGCCACTCTCGACATGTTGTTGCTATGACTTTGATTCGTGGTGCGCCTTTGTATCAGCTACATCGACAAATGAAGTCAATCTCTCCAGCACAGGCTGAATCGATTTTTCAGCAGTCGATGCAGTTGGCTGAAAGATTAGCAGGTCATCATGGTTTGGTCCACTGCGATTTGAATGAATTTAATCTCATGGTGGACCTCAGTGGTATTCAACACACAATTTCTCGAGATAACGATGTTGGTGATCATTATGTGAGACATTCTGGAGGTACAGTTGCCCATGCTGGGGCCTTGTCTGCTCACGGGCCACTTGAAAATAAGCACTTGGATAACACTGGCGAAATAATAACCGAACCTACACCCGAACCAGATTGCGTCTTAGAAGATGGAGAAGCGAAACCCATTGTCACACTCATCGATTTTCCTCAAATGGTTTCAACGAGGCATCCAAATGCACAAGAATTATTCGAAAGGGATGTGGAGTCAATGAGGCGATTCTTTTCTCTAAAACTAAAGTGCGTTCCAGATGAAGGATGGGACGAATATTTGCCAAAATGGAAACATTTGGTACATGATGAGGGTAATTCTGGGACCACGGCAGCAGAAGCCCAAAGTCGGCTTGACGCAGAGCTGAAGGCAAGTGGATTTTCTGATAAGGATAGGGCTAGAGACCTGGAATTATATTACTTTGAAAGTCATCAAAATAATCTTGAAAGTACAGTTCGGGGATCGGTCTTGGAGAACAGTTGCAATGACGAAGATTCGAGCGTAGAGGAGAGTGACGAAGAATTAGAAAGATTACCATCTTCAGAAGGCACTGATTCACTTGATGAAGATGAACAAAAAGATTCCGAAAGTAAATTAAATGATGAGTACGAGAATACAGAAAACAAATGCTTGGTTGCTGAAGCAAAGGCGAGGCAAAGAGCAAAACAATACTTAAGGACTGGAAAGAAAGGTCGAAATAGAAACGGCGGTTATGGTTCACGGAACGTAAACAAAGTATTCCATCGCGGAAAACGTGTGGAGAAGCTAGATTTGAGTTACTAATAAGGTCGTTCATCGTGACAAAGGTTATCTTGCAAGTGGTAGGCATAATCGCACTACTGAAAGGCATTGAAAGAAAGATCGCTGACTGATTTTTCAGTATACAAAACACCCATGGCATTCGACACTCGACGCGAAAACCGGAAGTGCCACTATTGAAATGAGGGGATTTGATCTCACAAAGAATATTATTTTGTCTTAGTATGTATCTGATAGCATACGCACTCTATTGAATTGTGCGTCGGAAAAGCCTACAATGTTTGCTCTATCTCATTGTATGAGAGATTTCATAATCAAAAATTAGTTTTATTCGCACACGAGCATAGTCTAAAGCCCGGATACGCCTTTTGTGATGAAAAGGATAGACAAGAGTTGGTTTGTAATGCTAACTATACAATGAGCATGTAATGCGCGCCAATAGACATTTTAATGTTTCGTCCTAACAAAATAAGTGAACTTCTGTCTTCATTCCCTTCTTTTACAAAATCTTTAAGCACACTGAACTATTATCATCCCAGATCTTCAAATACTAACCAACGGTCTCGACATCAGATAATCGAAATCCCTACTTTTTCCAAGCTGACACAATTTTTGTCTGCTCTTTAGGATAATAAGTTTACTGGTGAACAGGATTCGAACTACAGACGATTACACTTCATGTTTCAATCCCTTTAGATTTTTCCTGATGTTTCGTGAGAAAATGCATGAAAAGCATAACTCCTGTATCGAGACGAGAAAGAAGTTTTGAAACAAAATTGATTTGTTTAATTTGCCACTTCACAACAACAAATTTAATTAAGAAGCGTGAAGACGAATATTTTGTAATTATATCAAATTGACCTTCGTGACTAAATTATAAAAAAACAATCATAATTTGTGACAGAAAAATGACAAATCTTGACTGAAAATTATGAATAAGTCAAAATGGACTGACTGCAATCTCATTGCTTAGTTCCATATCTCGTCGCACTTCTTGAGAAATGTTTCACCAAAACGTCTACATCATTTCTGTGGGCTTCCTAAGGTGCATCACATCCACCTCGGTCATCGATGAAAGGAAGCATTTATCCGGACAACACTTTGTCTTACAACGTGTTTGGAAAGAGAGATCAATATTTGATTCTTCAATAAGTTTCGGAATTATTGGAAGTGAGTTTGTAGATGATAATGATTCAAGTACGACACCTTCTGTCGTTCCGACCGCAGATCCATCTCCAATTCCTTCCCCATTGCCAGGCATGTCAACAAGTGAGAATCCTACAGGTAAAGTTGTAACAATATCTGAAATTCCTTCAAGTATTCGAAGCAGTTATCCTGTATCTAGTAGTAGTAGCTACCCAAACCTTGAAGATGGCGTTTATTTAAGTGCGACACCCTCGGTTACTCCGACCGCATATCCATCTCCAATACCTTCCATATTGCCAAGTATGTCAACAACTGAGCATCCTACGGGTAAAGTTGCAGCAATATCTGAAGTTCCTTCAGCTATTCAAAGCAGGCCTTCCAGCGAACTGCCCTCAGTAATCCAGACCAGTACTCGAAGTGATAACTACCCAACCTTTGAACCGACTGTGATTAATGAACATCCTTCGCATATTCCATTTAGATTTCCCAACGAAATTTCGACGTCGAGCCCGAGTAACGACAATAGTGGTTTGTCGTCGAAATCGATGACCTCACCTCCGATTCTAACTAATTCGTACGGACCATCGATAATATCTTCAAGCAGGTCATCCATTGATAAGGTTACCAATCCAAGTGGAAAGTCAAGTTCCTACCCATCACTTCAATCCAACCGGGTACCAAGTCAAGTGACATCAGTAACACCATCAAAGCATTTCTCCTTAGAGCCTACAAATGTTCCAACCTTTTATTCAATTACTTCACAAAGCTCAATATCAAGCCAAAATCCTTCGTTCCATCACTTTTTTAATTCCATTACACACCCTTCCGCTCAGCCGACAAAAGATTCAATGCATTTAAGCGATTTTCCAACCTATCTCCCATCCAACCAGTCGGATAAACCAGACACAGATTCTTCTAAACCGACTAGTGCTCAATTAAAAAAGCCAAGTTCTAGCCCAAGTAAAATGCCATCACTATCTTCTATCTCCTCTTTGTCAGTTCCAAGCGATTATCCAACTACTTTCGGGACTTCTTATGTTGAACCCACAATTACTCCTACGAAATTTCTTCATCGACAAAGAGACCAATTATGTTTAAGATTAGAGTCGACTGGCTACATGAACAGCAGCGCTGTAAAATTCTTTGAAGATTCCACGACGGATTTTCTTCAAGATCATTTGCATTCGAAAGGACTTTCTTTATATACGAATTTTAGTACATCCGTTCATACTCAGATACTAGCATTTGATTCAAGTGAGAGTAGATTGGAAGAGTGCCCTGGGATTTTTAGACAAAGACAAGATGTCGTTCGTTATGTAAAGAGAAAAATGCAAGAAACATACTCTAGCGACAATATCGTCGTATTCTTCACTGAGTACTATTCTTTCGATGATAAAATTCCGAGAAACATGTCGTTTCGGAAAGAATTTATCGAAGCCTTTCGCACAGACCTACTTTCCTTTCTCTTTCGATTATCACGATTAGATAATCAATTTAGTCACTTACCTACCCTTTTCGCAAGTTTTCAAGGTGAAAGATCAGATCAGACATCTTCGACGTGGGCAGCCTCCAATGAAATATTAACAATATTGGTTCAAGTCTTAATAAATTTTTTTGTTTTGGTGGCTCTATGGATAGTGGTTAAATGGAGGTACAAGCGAAAGAATAATGATACCCAATCGGAAAGAAATGCCTTCGATGAAGTACGATCAACAGACTTTAGTATTCCAAAATTTAGTGTTTGCTCTGTCGAAGTTTCTCAAAGAAGTAATGATCAAGAAGAAATAAATATTTTTTTCCCAAGGCCAGTACAACACACACTGCGCGGTAACGGGGAATATGAGGAGCGGGTGGTTCAAAGGCGTCATGGTGATATGGCTTCGAATACCAGTGCTTACAATCAAATTGGTGATACCACTATTCCTCGAGTTTCAGGATCTCAATATAGCAGTACCCGTGGTCAAGGTAGGTTAGCCAAAAGTAAGGTTGTTGGCCACTCTACGTACGCCAACCACAACATCAATATACCTACTTACCGTGCGAAAGATGTTGATCACATAAGCGCCCCAACCCATGTGCGTGGCAGCGTCCCAAACATATTTAATTGGAAAGAAGAAACTTTTTACCTTAACCAGCGGGGAAAGCTCCTACATGATGAGGTAGATGAAAAAAAGGAGGGAATAATTCGCCGTGAAAACTCATTTGGATCATTCAGAGACTCTTTTACAAGATTTGCATGGTCAGATGAACCTACCTAATAGGCATTTGAGCACTTTTATTCCCAGTTTCCAAACCCTTTGTATTTGTTACGTATTACTTATTTTGTAGCGTTGGACCTAGTAGTACCAGTCTCTCTGACTAGTGATGAAAACAACATTTTATAATATTAAAATCATGCATATTGACAAATCTTTACTTAAAACTTGAAACGACTAAAGAAAGATGTAAGTAAAAAGAATAAAGGGGCATGTGACAAGTTTCAAAAACACTTACTACTTGACAAAAGGAATTTCTACATCTTCATCTGTCTCAATATCATTGCAAATTACTTCAAATACAAGATACATTTGGTTCTCTGGTAACTCTGTTTTCCCAACTGATGCACAAACTTCGCTGAGAGGCATTGCTTTACGCTGCTTGACTTTCGCTGCATTGGCAAAGAAAGAATAGAGTATAGACACTCCTTGACTTAACATAGACACTTCAAGATTGTACTTTTCTTTAAAGTAATCCAAGAATTCTCCTAGAGTGATATCTTTTCCCAAATCAACAGCAACACTATCCCATGCTGTCCAATTCCATTCTTTGCCCTTCACAATGCACTGCAAAATATCAGCAAAACAATTAGCAAATTTTTTCCATCATCTATCGGCTGAATAAATCCGTTAAAACGTTACCTTAGTCGACGCAGGGACTGTGGGTTCACTTAATGTAATAAATGGGATAGCTAGATTGCAAAAAGCACTTTTAAATACATCGATCTTAGCTGGCTGAGGCAAGAATGTGATTTTGTAAAGTTCTAAGCAAATAAGGCCTGTCACCATCGCCGTAGTTGTAGCTATTGCGGGAATGATTCTACCAACGATTCCTCGAGAAACGTGTAAATCTTCGGTAGGGATCTGGTAATTGAGCGCCCTCAAATTACTGCAAGCTGTAATGAATTGCATGTGAAGATCAATATCCTTATCGAATTCGATTGGAGTTAATCTGAATCCAGCAAGCTCACTCGGTTTAGGTAAATTTTCAATACTTTCGGAAGAAATTTCACCACTTTCCTTATTATTATCGGCATCCGCCTCCTCCTGAGTTGTTGCGATTTTCACTCCGTTACTTGGGGTAAAATCGGGAATTATAATCTCTTCAACTAATGCCTTAAAATATTCCTCATCACTCAATGATTTACCGTTAATTCCGTAGACACTTGCAAGCAAGTTACTTCCCGAGACTACGAAGTTGAACGCATTTCTTAACCCTTGTTCACATGTTTTGTCGAGGTCAAAAGGTACTGTGCTTGGACAACGCTTACTTCCTGACCAAAAAGGATGGCCCGTACTTGTGAGCTGATCAGGTGGAAAGTTGTGCAAAAGTTGAGAAATTTGGTTACAGAAATGGTCTTGATACGCAAGCCTTGTCAAGCGAACGCAATCCTCGTACGTTCGTGGTCTTTGAGATACAAGAAATTTTTCTACAGTACAAATACTTTCTGTTTTGAGGTCACTTGGCGATTGTAAGTAAACGTTTACATCTTCAGGTGCCTGTGAAAATACACCCTCGAAGTGATCCCGTGCCCACTGGAGAGTGTGTGCAATTTGATTGGGAAAGTTTTTAAGTGTACAAACAGGAATACTTTTCTCTGGAGGATCCCTAGTTGCACCATAGTTTTCTGTTACATGCGGAACGACGACCTGAGTATTTCCTTTAGTTCCGAGAGTGCCAGACTCCAACATGGGCAATTGATAGAAAACGCATTGTTGGTCTACAAACTAATCCATAAAATCTTACTAATGAGAAATGATGAATATATTCAATAAATATATGGATTACTTACTAGCCGAGCTTCAATATTATCGAGGGCAGTACAAACCCCACTCAGACCTGAGTAGAATTCATCCGAAAATGTCGCCGTTGTAGTCTTATCTAACTTCAGTTGATGGGCGACAATGTTCATGGAAGGATTTATCGCTTGTGCTGCCTTGCCTGCACTGGTTGACTTAAATTCTCCGATATCTTTGTTACGGAAAAGAAACTGACGCGATAAGTTTGACTTTTCAATTCTATCCATATCTGTTATGGTGATCGTTGCAGTTGGATTGCAACCTACTCCCATTAACGCCCAGTTTTTAAGCATTTCGCAACCGATTGCCCCGGCCCCAACCAAGAAAAAGTTGAGTTTAGTCAACCTCTCTGTCAATTCAGGTCCGAAGATAAGTGATTGAGAGTCATATCTTGGCGACAAGTTTACAGCTCCTTCTGTCTTTGGAAGTTCATCTGGAAGACATTCAATTGCATCAATATACATAAAGCCCTTAATCGGTGTAAACTTCTTACTAAGAGCCTTTAAGCATTCTTGACCAGCAACCCCACCAACGAATGCACACATGGGAGATAAGACGGCACGAGCACCACTGAACACTTTTTTTAAAACATCCAAATCGTCACCTTCATTTGTTTTGACTTTTGCGACATCGTCCTCTGACAAGGGCAAACCGCCGTTATCGTCAACAAATGAACGTACGGCTCCAAAGGCAGAGTGCAATTTTTGAGGCATATCAAACTTTGCAAAATCTGTCATCATAAGATCTTCGCCCGGTTCCGAAATGACGCTTATCAATGAACGATGAGACATTTCTGTGGGTTGCTTCACTTCCGTGTAATAGCCCTGAGTGGCAACCACAGAATCTTTTGGTAAGTGCAAATCCAAGTCAACTGTGAAAGTAAACGGACCAGTTACTTTGATTGGAAAGTCTTTATCGGCAAGATTCTCGTGTTTCACTTTGCTAAATTTTACTACATCACCGCTTTCCAATCCGTGCCTTCCCTGATCCTCTAACACCTTGCACGCCAAGCCCAACTTGCCTTCCGTAAGTTCTTCCACAACAATTGCCTCAAGAAGACCATTTAACGGTTGCTCGCCATTCCTATCATTCACGACAAATTTGTCTCCAAAATCACAAAAAACTTGACCAAACAATCCTAAAGTTAAACAATAAATAAACTTCCCACCATCCGTTCGAATCTGCTCATTCAACTGAGCCAACAATTCCGTCTTAAGAGGGACTGTTACAACGACGCAGGTATGCCCTTTCGCTGCAGTAAGCACGCTATCTAAAGAGAAATCCGTAGCTGAACTCACAGTCACATCCACATAAGGATTAAGCTCGGCAAGTCTGGGATGGCAGATTGCAGCTCTTCCAGCTGTACCATTCACATCATCTTCGGTCAAGTAAAAGTTACCTCCAAGATCGAAAGAGTTAGGCACATCTGGGTCATAAAGTTCAACTTTCTTTACTCCTGCCAAAATGGTGTTCTTGGCAATCTCCACACTTTCATCGAGATGTTACATACAATCAATAATTAGCGAAATATAGACATCTAGAATTCAATATTTATTTCCGGACCAGACACCAACAACAACAA
>Ga0115008_10001778_pt1 | contig 17700 bp, 11 predicted proteins | sample FraStrMetagenome_FD_87164 | JGI IMG/M metagenome (GOLD analysis project Ga0115008, IMG submission 87164) | Marine eukaryotic phytoplankton communities from Arctic Ocean - Fram Strait ARC3M Metagenome | ecosystem: Environmental > Aquatic > Marine > Oceanic | place: Fram Strait | collected...
ATGCTGCAATAATCTCGAATATTTTTGAACGTATTATACTTTTTAACACAATGAACGTCTCACTTCACATTGTCGAATTACGCTTCCGCACCTAATTCTGTACACAATCTTTTTTTCTTATGGAGGGTATATTTGTTTCTTATATTTTTGTTTTTGTTGTTGTTTCGAAATGAAATTATTTATTATCAAATATCCGAAATCAATGCTAAAACTGTTTTTGATCTCTGGCTAGTGCAGCAGTCTGGAGATTCAAGCACTCTTTTTATGATTGTGTCGGTGTTTGTGAATTGTATGGGCATAAGAATTCAAACTAGATGCTCTCAAATGGCAAAACTGTCTCAAATGTGATCTTTATGTATGATTATAATGAGTTTAGATCAAGCCGTTTAATGTTCTGTGTATAAATGACCATATTTCTCGAACCCTTGTGGCGGTACTCCAGTTTCACACCACTTGGTGAAAGAAACCTCTTTCTTAGTCATATCAAGTCCAACCAATTTTAAATAGTCTTGCACATTTCTTTCCGTCCCCATCGTATACTGATCAATTGCAGTTAGAACGCTTTTTGGTTGTATCATGTCTGCTGCAGCCTCTGGATAGCCTAACTGGTACTTAATTCGATTTAAAACAAGCATCTGCAACGGATTATGAATTCCATGAGTAAAAACACGATGAACCGACTCCCAAAATTTAGGTTTGTGTCTACGGACATAAATGTGTCCCAAAACACTAATTGTTGGAGAATAAATATCATAGCCATGTGTCCACTTCAAAACAAATACGTTTAAATTAGTATGATTGTTCCAAAAATGATTACAAATATTGGAGCAATGTAGATCTTACCAGTCTTGCAGACATGATGATTTCCTCTCCCATAAAAATCCAGGGAAGAAAGGGATCAAAGGGCACTTCACGTAGAAAATCTAAAAATGCAAATTGATATTGAATCAGTTTCTGCATTTAAGAATTGTAATTTTAGAAAATGGAAAACTCACCTGAATGAGCAACAAAATATCCAGCAGCAACAAACGGCTTTGATCACAAAAATTAAATTCAATGATAAGTTTGCAACGCTAACAAATAAATAAACCTGCATGATAAGCGCGATAAACATGAACTTACAGCGAATCTCGGGGTATCTATTTTTGCGTGGTCGTAATCCTATACAAGATCATTATCCGAAGACAAGAATTTTTTATCAAACAGATCATTCCTTGAAGCATGAAAAGTTTATCCAAATCACACGATACTTACCGCAAGACCCTCCAATCGGATAATTTGACTTTCCAAATCACTGTTTGCAAATACAGGCCCGCACAGTCGCGGGGCAGGGAATTTAGACTTTCCAACTAAATCAGCCGTATGCGGAGGTGGATAATGACTGATCACAGGCTTCTTTGTTGGTGCGTTTTTCAACATTTCCACTGAAAGAGCATCCCAATCTTGCAAAAATGTCATATGCGAGTCAATTTGCATGTACCTGAAATAAAACATGAATACCACAATTGATAATGATAATGCAACAAACAAACACTTTATTGATTATATAAATGCTTACCATTGTTCCCCTCCCCAAAGTTTTGAAGCAAAGTACCGCGCTGCATAAGGACCAAGAGATTCAGTTTCCTGTATGTGCAAAGCTCGCACCTGTCCATTCTCGCAGATTGGTTTTCCTTCTTTTGATTCACAAAACAATTTGTGGCAGTCATCATCTGGTTCTACACTCTATAATCATGCAAGCACAAATATTTATTTAATACAGTCTAAAAAATAAAGCAGCAAAAAGGGACTTTAGTTTCAGACAAGAACTTGACGTACCTCCATTCGGCCACCCTCCAGTACACCGCTACGACAATTTTCTTCGCAATTTTGCTGCACTAACCCAATGAAGAGTTTGTCTGGATTTTTAGATTTCTTGTATGCATTAGTAATGGTGCTTAGACAATTCTCATCCCGATAAGAAGCCACTGACATGTAGATGGAATTGTCAAACCTTCTTTCAGGCATTCGTTGGAGATATTCTCTATCCCATGGGTACAAAGTTTTGATAGCAAGGTCGTGATATGCTTGCCATATATCTTGATAAGTAGCACGCTTATGTGAAACACAAACTAAATGGAGTTCATGGATAAAATTGGATAAAAACTCAATAATCTCAGGTATTGTCATTGGATTTTTGTTGGAACCTTTCTGGGTAGGACCGTTTTCTTTTTTTCCATGAAAGGCTTCTTCTATTGTCAATGATCCTGATTGAATGTCAACAAGTTTATCTCCAACAATTTGATTTTCTTCTAGGAGATTTGCGAGCCTTGCTGGTGTTTTGAAATTCGAACGTTTTGAGGGTAGAATGTTCGATGCAGCCTCCCGAAGACTGTTTCCTTTTTGATGGAGATTTGCCTCCAGGTTTGAGGACGACGACGAAAAAAATCTAATGCATAGATAGAGAAATGTACAAGATGCAATTATACGAGACGGGGATCTCTTCCATCCTTTCTCACTCTTACTTTGCTTCTGTCCCAGCAGCATAGTCTTGTTTGATGAGAGATCAGCAGTAAATAATTGTTTTTCAATAATAATATGATAAAATTGAAAAATAAAAAAATATTAATTAACATTAACCCTGGAAGTAGAAATTGTTTATGAAGGTTCCGTAGAAAATTTACTAAAGCGAACTCAGGAATCTTTGACTTCTGAGTGACAGCAGCAGACTATTTCTGCTGGTTTCTGGTTTCATATTTAAGATGATGGAGTAGTAACATTGGTCTGCAAACTATATCCTAATAAATTATGGGTGCAGTTAAACTGACTTTCAAAATTTTATTTTCCTTGATTTTAAAGATTTTAAATATGCTTCAAGCAAAAGCACTAACAGTCACAATATATTTTTTCACAAATTTGAACGTTAGTCTAAGACTTCCGTTGCCTTAGAGATAAGGGCACTCCACCTGAAGGAAGTACAGTGAAACCAGCCTGCATATCCCTTCTCATAGAGTTTGCAATTTTTTCTTCATCGATCTGGTTGTTTTTCACACCTTTCAAATTTATTAAGCTCTGCTCGTATTTTTCATCCACGATTTCATACTTAGCAATTATTTTAGCAAGCATTATCCTTACTACAACGATGCCAATGGATTGACCCAAACAATTTCTTGGTCCAATAGCAAATGGCATGAAGGCTCCTTCCATAATACCTCTATCGATTTTTCTACAGGATGAAGCATTAGATATTCCAACGTCCTCGCTTGAACTTTCATTCTCTAGCCATCGTTCTGGATAAAATTTATGTGGATTCCACCACATTAATGGATTCCGGTGTAATCCATAAATCCATATGCATGCAAAAGCGTCTTTTGGAAGAATTGCATCTTTAGTTGGTAGATGTATATCTTCATTTAACTTTCGGACAACAAATGGTGCTACAGGATAAAGTCGCATTGACTCTTTTACAACTGCATTTAAGTATGGCATTTGCGAAGTCATTTTTTTCGTGAATATTAATTCCTCGATATTTGGATAATATTTCATTTCCTTTTGACTGTTAACATATGTTTGAATTTCAATGGCTAATTTGTGTTGTATTGTAGGATGCAAACTTAGTAAATGCAATGTCCATGATAAAGTTGCCGCACTTGTATCTTGACCTGCAAAAAGAAGCGTAATTGCTTCATCTAAGATGTTTTGCGAAATGAGATTAGATGTCTTGGATTTTTTCCCTTCATGACTTTTTCTTTCCTTTAATAAATCCAACGGTGAACCAGGTTTGGCATTGCAACAAGCCTGCGTAGCGAATTTACGGATTGGACCCATTGTTTGCTCTTCCTCTACATACATTGGAGAGAAGGCTCTGTAAAAGGACCGAGGCAAGAGGAACCAAAATGATCGAGATTGTGCTAGAATAATCATCCGGATATGAATGACGGCACTTAAATATTGATTCAAAACGTCTCGTACTTTATTCTCTCTGGAATATTGAATTATTTTTGTTTCCATGTGCTTTTCAGGACTTTCATGAGTTAAATACCGGTATATTATTCTGACTGTTTCGCTTTGTAAGAAAGGGACAATATTGACACTTTTACTACTAACACTATTTGTTTTGCCAATTCCACTAGCAATGGAAATCTTTTCTAAGAAAACGGTTGCAGCTCGATTAGCTTCTATCTCGATTCTATCGCCCAAAACCGCCTTACTTAAAAGGCAATGAATTACACTAGCTCTTTTTCGCTTCCAATCATCCCCATCTGCCGTGAAAACACCCTCCCCAAAACAATTTTTGAAATGATTGTATCCAGGATTTTTTGTTTTTGTTGCCTTTAAAACTAGAGCAGCTGGAATTGGATGTGCAATGTGAACCACTGGGGTAGAAATACCATAAACAGTCCCATAAACCCCATAAGGACCATCTAAACGGGCCATCCTTGGCAAAATATTTGTTATATTTGAGGAAGGTAATTTTTGATGTAATTTTTGCTGCTGTGGGAGCCCAAGTTTTTGATCTTTACCGACGTTGTCCTTGGCATAGGAATAATTGAAAAATCTCGGTCTCCATAATACAGTAGGGAGTTTGCATCTTTCTTGGAGGAAATTTTTTAACCATTTTCTCTTTAGATATGCCATAAGTACCACAATTCCAACAGAGATAGCAAGTATTTCTAAAAGAAGTAGCAGCTTTGCCATCAATGGAGCTCTTGAATTGGTAAGGTCATTGAACGTTGGAGCTTCCATGATGTCATTAAATTTATAGACAGGTGACATGTTGAATTATTCCAGTGTTATTCTGTTTTCAATCGCTTTCGAAAGGTTGGAAAGATGACTTTTGAATCAACTAAGATTCATGAGGAGGTCAAATACAAATGGGATGTTTCTGATGCTTGCTTCAATTGCACATTGGATCAAAAAATGTATGACAGAGATTGAATCCTATCATTGAAAAATGTCGTCAGTATTGTTTTCCTACGTACATAGCTTTCATCTACGAGCATCCGAAACTGAAAAACGTCAATGATGTTACCGTAGCAGCATCATTCATTGATATCCATCGATGCAGGATGAGTTGAAATAACGTCAATATTGCATCATCAATTTACGTCATAATGATGTATTTCTTTGAATTTTGTGAAAGTTTTTCTTTTGTTTTTTGTTCCAATTCGTTTGACCTGCTGCAGTCAACATGATGATCAAAAATAAGCTATTCTCGGATCCAAGAATCAGGGAGGCTTTCTATTTGATCTCTACATTAAGTGCCATCGCATTAATCTAATACACATTTTGAAAATGAAAATAAATCTTTTTATGACTATGAATAACGATATTTTGAACATTATTTGAATTGGAAATTCATCACTTTGTGATTAGATACTTTAACAAATATACAGGAAATACTAAGCTGAAGTTTCTTTCAAAACATAACTTTGATAAGATGGTGTAAGAAAATAGAAAAAAATTGCAATTCACTGCAAAGCAAAACTCTCAACTTTGTATGGGTAAGGTATGGATAAGGTATGGATTATCCCATAAAATCTAATTGAATGATTTAGGCTATTGATATGAACTCACGTAGAAAATCACCAATTTACGAACATGAAAACTCGATAAAATTTCTTTTGATTGAGGTATTTTTTTACATTGCGGTTGAGGGTCCTTTGAGAGTGTGTGATGAACAAAACGAACTTGGAAAAAAAAAAATCACAATAGGAAAGCATTTTACAACTGCCTTTATCATGGCTACCTTTGGGATGAGCAGAAAATTCTTCATAGAAGCACTTTTTTGCTTACTAGCAATGACTATGTTTTACAATCTTGCTATTGGCAACGCGATGTTTGAATCACTTCAAATAAACGTAGATGAGGAGGAAATTATGGTTCACGCAAGTCAGATGCCACCAAAAGAATTAAAAGGTGAGATGCATCAAATGGATGTAGAAGTTGAAGCAAAAGTGCTCACAGAAGCAGAGGTGTTTCAAAGCGTTTTAGATCGTGCTCAATCGAGTAAAGGAACATGTGATGCGCTACCAGATCAACTGAATTTACCGTATAAGGATGGACGATTCACAAATTCATCTTTACCAGAATTTGGAGTCATACATGCACTCTCTGGATGGATTAGTAAGTCAGAAACTTTCCAAACAGAACATAAGACCCACAGCTCTACTGTTGGATGGGTTCACAATCTTACCTGTACATTACCCCCAGAAAAAATGTGCAATGTTGAAGGTTTTTCGGTTATTTTTATGTCTCATTCATTGGAGAGACTGAAAGAGTTAGAAACAGGAATAAGAAAAGTTGCTACATGGGAAAATACACATGAAATTATATTAGTTTGGAATTCCGACCCTGAAATCTTGCAACACAATAGTGAATTTGCTCTGTTGCTTCAAGAATATCATACGAATCCTGATCATCCCCTTAGAATATTTTATGCATTACAAAATGGACTAGAAAATAATTTGTTCAATCGCTATCATCCATTAGTTTCACCAAAAATGGAAGTAATCCTTTATTTTGACGATGACGGTCCATTCTTTGAGGAAGACGCTATGAATGTCGGTTTCGAACTTTGGAAACGTGATAGTGCAAGGCAGGTTGGAAGTTTTCCTAGAAACATTCGATTTACATCTGATCGTATGATAAATCAAGGTGTGGAAGAACTGGAGAAATCGATAAAGGAAGTTGAGCAAGGCATTTACCATAAAACGAGGGACAATTTGAATAAGGCGCAATCGCAGTTTATCTCTACTTGTCAAACTGCTGTGGGAGACAAATTAGAGTACAATTACTTTATCTTTGCTCAATTTCAGGCTCATATGATGTTGCCAAGTGGAAGTTTTTTGCATAGGGACTTTTTATGTTGGTTATGGCATCCAGCATTAGAAGAACTTCGACAATTTGTTCTGGATCATCCAACACACCCAGGTAAAGTTTTTTTTTCCATGATTAGATCTTCATACAATTCTTATTACATCGATAATAATTCTTTAACATTGTTTTTCCACTAGATGATGTGACAGTAAGCACCATTGTAAGTCAGTTGACAGGCAAAGCTCCTCGTGCCTTTTCAAGGAGGATAAAGAGATCACGGGCTAGGTCCCTCACCGAAGATACTAATGACGGAAACAACAACATGAGAGATATTTATGCACAAAAAGGTAATTTAGTTGGGGAGCAGCATGGAAATGAAAATAATTTAGAAATTCCATTGGAGAGTCAAGATAATTCATATTTACGGGATAACATGAGGATACATCGCAAATTATTATGGCAACAGGAAAATTGGGCTGACATGAGAGAACAAGCAGTAAAATTTGTAATCGGATACTTTGGGAGTATAAATCCAGGGTCTGTTGGGTGGTGTACAGGCACTGATCACTACCAAGTAAACAGAAGGAAAAAATCCTACTATTGTGATCCGGAATTCCCAGTTTCAGATCAGGTTCCATGGATGACAAAATACAGTTTAGGTCATGATACTTGCTAGTTCATTTCTTTTAGGCCCGTCCATGTGGTGATAAAGTTCGAGAGTAGGTACTGCATTATTCGCATGTGTATCATTCTTTCAATTATGTCGCAATACTCATCATATCTCGTTGGCGTCGTATGAAATTGATCATTAGGGATTGGTATATTCAAGAATCTCATCTTTTGCTACATGAAAATCAGCATTTCGAATGTTGCATGCTATTTTTATTTCTATCAACATCATTGTACTTAAGAAGTCTTTGCTCATTCTTCGATATCTTCGACTTGCATATTTTCTCAGGAAAAAAGTTACCTTCCGTACGCTCACTAATCCACTGACGATAAAATTCAAGTATTACCCCGGCTATGGAAATTTGTCAAGCAAATCAAAGAAACAAAACAAGCATTGAAACATCAACTTTCGATAGAATTCAATTAATTTAAAGACTCTTATTAGTTCATTTTGTATAGTTTCATTAATCTACTTTGAAACAGAAAGCCCGCATAACCATGAAATATAATTAAATTGATTTCATTACTGAGTATATTATGTCAAGTAATATTCGACGTTTGTTTTTAAATCTTACCATATAAAATCAATGTCGACTAACTTTAATTCCATTGATTCTTTTTAAAAGAAACCAAACAAATTTCTATTGTGGAAAACGTGTGAATAATGCTTTAACACACAGATTATCTTTTTAGCATTTCTTTTTCATCATCAAATTTTCAGGGTTTTAGACCTTAACAAGTGAATATAAATCTGATGCAGAAACCTATACAACATGATTTTTCTCCCTATTTTCATCGGACTCTGTCAAGTATGAAGCGGAAACGAAGCGATCTATTGAGTAGATACACTGCTGTACAAGAACTTAATATCGGAGCAACACTTCTAAGCAAAATTGAAACAATTAATATCGTTGATGAAGATTAAGTCCCAAAATTGTTCGTGATCTCTAAACGAACAAACGACAAAAAACGTCGTAGTATTTTGATGTTTCGTTAGTTTAGTTTAAAGCAGGCAACCCAAAAATCAATTAATTAATTAATACACTTGTGTTTGGAACCTTTCTTGATCAGCTGTCCAAGTCTACGGCGGTAAATAATATGTGAGTCTCTAAATGAAAAATACTTAAAACTAATTTTTCATCTAAAGTAGAAAACTATTATGTGGGAATAAGTTTTACTTAGATATCTTGATATGTGTTCGTTGCTAAATTTATTACATTTCTCATTTTTAACGATATTTTATGTGTGCGCGAAGTCTTGCTTACTTCTTCTCACATTTTTCACCAAGTTGAGACAATCTTGCCTTCATAATTCCAAATAGAAGAACCGTCTTTCATAAAACTGGGATCGATTGGTTTAAGATAATAGAAGAACAATTTGGAAAAGATCTCATTGATTAAGTTTAGTGAATCAACCCTTCCGCAAATATTTAATTCAGAGACAGGGAAATGCCGAATCTATCTAGTTCAGGGCTATCTGTTCGCTCTTCGATGTCTCGAGGCACTCACAAGAATTCGAAGACTGAAAATAAGTCATCGACAAAATCTCTCCTTCAGTTATCGAAAAAAGAGGTATCGGCCTCCTCAATTTCAAAGCGTTTCATGCACATGACACGTAAAATTGGAAGTGGATTAACTTCTTCTACAAGCAAGCATTTGAATGAAAAAAATACTGCAACATCATTCAAAGAAATGAGGAATCCTGCGGATACGGATTCTCATTATCAATCTGTATCCGATAGTCATTCTGAGCGTGTACCCCAATCGAAAGTGTATACGAAACATAGCAAAGGCTCGCAAAGGTCGTTTAGATCTTCTTTCAAGCGACTCCCGTCCGCAAGTCGCACCTTTTCTTCATCTAAGAAAAGCACTGAAAGCTTTGATAACCATATTCCAAATAATGCTACTGCCTCAACTGCAACCTCATCATCAGTAGATGAGCTCTCTACTGTTCTCTCAGAAGAATTTGCGACTTCGCATTACACTCCACATTCGTTTAGGGCTGGCAAGCATACTTTCATTGTTGACAGTAAATACTCCTTTGTTCGAGTCATTGGCCATGGTGCATATGGTGTGGTTGTTTCATCACTTGATAAGTCAATAGATGAAAAAGTCGCAATCAAAATGATCCCCAAAGCCTTTCACGATGAAATTGATGCGAAAAGAATCCTTAGGGAGATCAAACTTCTGAAACATTTGAAACACGAAAATATTATTGGCATTAGAGATATGATGCCTCCTCTCGCACGATATGCTGAAGACTTCCATGATGTCTACATCACAACTGACTTAATGGAAACCGATTTACACCGTATTATTTACTCGAAGCAAAGCCTCTCAATTGATCATGTGCAGTACTTCGTCTACCAAATTTTAAGGGCTCTAAAATATATCCATTCTGCAAATGTTATACACAGGGATTTGAAACCATCAAATCTCTTGGTGAATTCAAATTGCGATCTAAAGATTTGTGATTTTGGTCTGGCAAGAGGAATTATGTCTGATGATGATATGGAGGCGAGTAGGGTGGAAGGGAGCTTGCTATTGACAGAATATGTCGTAACCAGGTGGTATAGGGCACCTGAAATTATGTTGTCGTGTCACGAATATGCAAAGCCAATTGATTTATGGAGTGTGGGATGTATTTTTGCAGAATTGTTAGCGAGGAAGCCATATTTTCCTGGAGAAGACTATATTGATCAAGTAAGTTTCTACATTGACCAATCTAAGTTATTCCCCGTTGCTTTCAGCCACAAAATTTATTTACATTTTTACTTCTGCTATTATTTTTTCATATTCGCAGTTGACAATAATTACAGAGAAATTAGGAAAAGTACCCGATGAAGACTTGGACTTTGTGACCTCCGATAAAGCCAGAAGATTTATGAGAAAGCTACCAGACAAACCGCTCATGTCTCTTCGCCGGCAATTTCCTGGAGCACCCCCAGAAGCTCTGGACCTTCTTGAAAATCTGTTGAAAATTCATCCAAAACAACGTATCACCGTTGAAAAAGCACTCGATCATCCCTTCCTAGCTCCACTTCATAATCCCCGCGATGAACCTGAGGCGGAGTCAACTTTTGATTTTGAATTCGAGCAAGAAAATTTACACCGAGTAAAATTACAGGAACTAATTTGGGAAGAGGTTGGGTCGTTTAGACCTTCTTGTCTTCCTGTTGCACCACGAAGAAGAAGAACTATAAATTCTAGCAACTAAGTAAATCTTGCTTGATGCGTATACACGTTTTAGGGTCCTTAATTTTAAGTGTAAGCAAGACACATTGTTATGCAAAGTTTTGTATATTCTTGCCGGTATAGGGATAACCCACGATGGTACTGGAAGAAAACTACATAATCGTCTGTTGTTGTCCACAAGATAAATAAAAATAGAGTCATGTTTAATGAAAGACATTGAGAAATGAAAGAACCTTGATTTCTCCTTATTTTAATTTATCTCGAAATAATTAGTGCATTTAATCGTCGACTTTGCGTATTTATCAAAATAGGATTCATTGATTCTATTCATACAAGTAGTTATACTCCTCGAAACCTTCCGGTGGAATTCCTTGATTGCACCATTGGTTTGGAGTGACTTCCTTCTTCGTCATGTCTAGTCCTGCAAGCTTTAAATAGTCCTTAATACTTCGATCTTTCCCCATTGTATATTGTTCCACTGCGGTTAAGACGCTCTTCTGTTGGAGCATATCTCTTGCTGCTTCTGGATATGTCATTTGATGCTTTACTCTATCTAAAATCATCATTTGTAATGGATTATGAACACCGTAATGAAACACACGATGCACAGACTCCCAAAACTTTGGTTTATGCCGTCTGACATAGATATGGCCAACTACACTCCTAGTTGGTGAAAAAATATCATACCCGTGAGTCCATAGCTGTATTAAGTGAATACAAAAAACCAAAGTAAGTCGCATATCATAAACATTCACTTTCCAAAATAATGATTATGTAGTGAAAATCTTACTCTAGCGCTCATTATGATTTCTTCTCCCATAAAAATCCAGGGAAGGAATGGATCAAAGGGCACTTCCCTTAGGAATTCTATTTTTGAATTAATATTGTGAGTGAGCTGATCGTTGTTCAGAACATACTTATAAAATCAATACTAGATAGCTTACCAGAATGTGCCACAAAATACCCTTTTCAAATCAACAACGTATTTGATTTTAAATGTTTAGTTTCAAACTTGATGAAAGTAATAAACTAATCAAAAGCATTAGAGAACAGGGATGATCTTACCTGCAGCTACAAAGGGGGCAAATCTAGGAGTCTCCTGAAAATTCTTAGAAAACTATTTGTTTGAAATTTATGACATTCCATTGAAGATATATTAGAAGAGGTAATAATTGTGCAAAAAAAAAAAGCAAAATTCTAGCAATAGAACTTACTCCATTCCCCTGTAAACGAATAATCTGACTTTCAATTTCGCTTGTAGCAAATGTAGGCTATTTCAACAATAGTTACAGGTATTCGCACAAGGAGATCTTTGTGAGGTAAAGTATAATAAGGACTTCAAGATATTATTTAAAATTCACTTGTATGACCGAAACTTACATGACAAAGTCTGGGTGCTGATTGAGTCTTCACACGTTCAAAATTGGTATCCTCTGACGGTGGATAGTGACTAATGACGGGCTTTTTCGTTGGTGCTTTTTTGAGCATTTGAATGGAAATCGCATCCCAGTTTTTTGCAAACGTCATATGCGAGTCAATTTGCATATACCTTCATGGAAACATAAAACAAAATATCCAAAAATGAGAATGAAAAACAAGATAAATACAATATTGATACCTAGTTTAGTTTGGAATTATTCTCACCATTGTTCTCCATTCCATAGTTTTGACGCAAAATATCTGGCCGCATATGGACCAAGTGATTCACTTTCCTGTATATGTAATGCACGAACTTGATCCTTGGCACAAAACTGTTTTCCATATGGTGACTCGCAAAATGCTTTATGGCAATCTTCATCCGGTTCTACGTCCTAAAAATATAAGTAAAAAGATAAGAATACTAGAAGAATATATACGACCATACATAAAGGATTGCATTCAAAATCTCACCTCCATTTTTCCTCCGACTAAAACACCACTACGACAATTTTCTTCGCAATTCTGCTGAACTAATCCCACAAAAAGTTTGTCTGGGTTTTTTGCCATGCTATATGCATTGGTAATAGTATTTAAACAATTTTCATCCCTGTAAGATGCTAAGGATAAAAACAGGGAGTCATCATCAATTCTTCGGTCAGGCATACGTTGCAGATATTTTCTATCCCAAGGATATAATGTTTTAACTGCAAGATCATGGTAAGCTTGCCATATATCATGATAGGTGGCCTTGGAACCTAGTTTTATACAAATTTGATGAAGTTCATGAATAAAGCTCGATAAAAAATCAATCACTTCTTCCATGGTCATAGGGGGTTCTGCTGACTTTTTGGCATTTTCATTTTTGCCTGATGATTTCTCATTCTCTTGTCCATGCAAAGCTTCTTCAATTGTCATTGTTCCAGATTGGATGTCTATAAGCTTATCTCCAACAATTCGATCAGCTAATAACAAATTAGTGAGACGAGTTGGCGGCTCTAATGAAACAGCTGTATTGGTTCGAAAAATGACGTTTCCTGTTTTCTCGATAAGGTCAGCTGAAGGTGATGATGGCGAGCGGAAGAACCATACTACACCAATCAATAGAATAGTCAAGCGAATACGGTTGAAGTATTTGTAACTTCTGGATGATGGATCCGATCTGGACATCGGTAGAAGGGCCATTAATTTATCCTGATTTAAATAGGAGAAGCACTGATGTCAATGGTTTGAAAGTTGGTTTTACTGCTGGACAACGAATCTCAATTCTATTGTCATCAAAGACAAAAATAGACTAAGAAATATTGAAAAAATTTAATCTTGTAAAGGAAAGAGTACAAAATATGTTATAAATATATATTGTACACTTTTCATTAAACTGTGTATACCAAATACACGTCATCGTAAAATTTATTCCTACCGTAGAGATGTCAACTTTGCATTGGATGTAGTTGAAGAACCTTTGCAAAACACGGATGAGCGGTTGCCATAAATCGAAAAAAATGAGGTTTGCGTTACAACAATCATCATCACCAAATTCATCAAAATGTCATACATCTAATAATTTTCTCCCAGCACACTTCACTGCACTATTGATAAATTTTGCTTTCCTTACACAAACTTTCAGTTTTGTGGAAAGCTTTCAATTCATGACACAAAACAATTTTCGTCATAACATGCATCAGGAAGAGAGGCTATTTCGATGTGAAAACAATGAGAGACTCGTTGATCCTTATTATTTAACAGCAAAACCTTCTAGTAGCATACGTTTGTGGGCAAGAGCAAAAAAGGATTATGATTATGAATATGATGATGGAGATGAATATGAAGATGAAGAAGATGATGAAGAAGCTGATGATGGATACTATGAAGAATACGAAGATTACTATGACGATGAAGAAAATGATATGGAGGAAGAAGAGGGATACAAACAAAAATGTGAATGGGAATCTTTTAAAGGCAGCGATATTTTACTCCCTTCACCTCCACTGCAAACCAACTTAAAAAACGTCGATCCTACCAAAATATCCCCTACCGGTGAAATAATACCAAAAGCGATAATTCATTTTATTGGTGGTACTTTTGTAGGTGCTCTACCACCTCGTGTTGCCTATCAATCATTTTTGGAAGGATTGGCTCAATATCATGGAAATATAGCAATAGTTGCTACATCAATACCCATATCGAACGAATCTAATCAACGAAAGTATAAAAAATATAAAAACAGCCGGAGATACAGCAGAGACGATGAAAATCTATTATCATCTCTTAAGATACCCAGTCTAATATCGCCATTTGATCATTGGGAGCAAGTTCGTATCATTCGACGGAATTTCAATCAATCGATTCGGCAAGTTCTTTATGATGAATATCAAGACCGAGAACTTGTTGATAGCATCCCTATTATTGGAATTGGACATTCCCTTGGAGGTCGCTTGCAAATTTTACTCCATTCTCATTTGGAACCTAGTCAAGATGAAGACAGTATTATTGATGAAACCAAAAAAAGTAAAAAAATAAAACGCCGAAGATCAAATAGAAGAGATGTGATTGGGAATGTTTTAATTTCGTTCAATAACTACAACGCTCCTAGGAGTGTACCATTATTAGAAGAGGCTAAAGGACTTTGGAAGACTTCGAGAGGTCTTAGTGAACGATTATTTCAATTAATCATGGGTGGCGACGATTTTAATGATTACGACGATGACGACTTCGAAGACTATTTGGAAAGTAAAAGGCGGAGACAAAGACCTCCACGTAGGACGTCAAAACGAAGTAGAACCAAACAAAGTTCCAGATATGACGATATGTATGAAGACGAAAAGAATGATAATGATATTTTCAAGGGACTCCAAGAAATGACAAGCAATGATTTATTTGAATTTGATCCTAGTCCCGAAAAACTTTGGGATATCATTGGCAGGTCCAACTTTTCTCCATGTAAAAGTGTAAATGGCATGAATCATGACAATGAAAAGGATTCTGTTTCAAATGAAAAGGAAGAAGAGACACTGTTTTCTTACACTGTTCCACAGAACTTGTTGGTTCAATTTGATGATGATGAACTAGATCAATGTTCTGAATTAGCTCGTCGTTTAGTAAAAGCCTCTACGGTTGAATCTTCATCTAACTCTGTTAATGATTTAAAATTAGATTTGAAGTTTGCCCGCTTGAAGGGCAACCATTTGACTCCTTGTACCTCTCCAGGAGATGGAAATATATTCCTAAGTGACAAAGATTCCAATGAAATGAAAGAAGTTAAACAGAACAACAAAAACTATCAAGGAAGGAAAAAAATGCGGAGACATCAAGAAATAAAAGATTTGATCGGAAGTATTTCTACCTATGTGGATTTTCTTGTGCAAGAAGAGAAAAATAATCTATCGAATTCTTATGAAGTCTCATCAAATGAAGATGAGCAATAGAAATATCTTTTTAAAGATAAACCCGAATATCATGAAAGCATCTGAATGGCCTCGATTGACAAGACCATAAACAAATCTGGAAAAACTGGTCATTATCGAAATTAGTGCCTATAAGCCTTGTAAAAGTTATCTACCTAATTCAATAAAATGTTCATGCACAGATTCAAGCCACTCAGAGCTCGTTAACACAGTTCTAGTCCTACATTAATTTATTTAGTTTCATCTCTTTGTGAGTATGATATTAATTTCTAGCAATTTCAACAAAGAAATGATCACAATCTTCACCGAATTAAAAAACACTTTCCATTCTATAGAGTTTCTATATCACAATTTTTGATGACTACTGATCACAGTTTACAACATGAAAGTTCAAGATTGTAATGGGAGATAAAACAGCACCTTTTATTGTAAAAAACATGAACAAGCCTTACGTAATTTCAATTAGTCAAGCAAACAAAAAATATGTGGAAAGAGAGAACTCTGATTTAACGTAGTGCTCAGTATGAAAACACGTAGAAATAATCTATGGGATGACATAAAGAAGTACATAAACAGTGGCTTTATTGCGCTAAAGGAAAGTGTAACTACCATGGCATCCATCGCAAGGACGGCGGCTGGCCGTCTAGGATCAAGACATCATAACTTATTATATTCTATACCCTCCATCTCCACAACGTCTTTCTCTACATTTACAACAAACCCCTCGTCTTTCAATATAAGACACCCAGTCAAACTTACAACTCAATCATTTTCAAGCACCAATTTGCCTCCTCAAACAGATGAAACCAAAATTGAAACACCAATAGAACCAAAGACATATGACTCCTCAAGTCCTCGATTCGTCTTGGACACACTTCCTGAATCTTTTACACCTGGCCAAGCACTATTTGTCCTGCAAAAGAAAGGAGGTGATGGCAACCTTATTTCTAAAAGTGACCTAACGCGACTCTGCGAAGCTGCTCGTAGTGGCAAAGCGAAAGATGCGAAGATAATTCGAAATGCCTTGATTCAATTTCAGTCTTGTTGGAAACTTCAATTAAAAGATCCAGCTTTAACTTCGATCGCCATTGATTCTATGCTTCTTGCTGTACTGAAAGAAGATTTTAAGAATACCAATGAGGAGGAAAAGGCATATTTTGCTGATTCTAAAGTTAAAGCCGGATTATTAGTAGCGGAAGCTTTTACGAAACGTGAAACTGGACTGTATTACTCCATGAAAATAGAAGATATCGAAAAGTTTTTAACTATTTTATGGGAAGGTCTACAAGAACATTCTATGAATATTGCGGAGATGGAGGATGGTGACGAAGAAAAAGAAGAAAAGGTAACTACAAAGTACTTAAAACGTGAAGAACCTGCTAGACTGGCTGCCCTTTATTTAATTAACCCTGATCGAGATGTACCTCGTCGACGCATTAAAAAACGAGCACGATATCTCTTGAAACGTATTTTTGGCAACATGTGTCTACCCAAATATCAACCTTCTTTTGAAAATCCCGAAGACATTTTGAAAGTAACAAAAGAAGTCTTTTATACGCTTTTGATACGTTCTGCTGTACCTGAACAAAAAATGAAAAAGAAGGCTAAACGAGCCTACTTGAAGAAGCTGATTGTAGCAGATGATCCTACTGAAGAGACAGTAGAATTGATTGCAAATATTTGTGGATATGTTGGCGGCAGCTCAAAGGCAAAGGAAATTGTGGATATGTGGGAAAAAAAATTGAATAGTGTTAACAGGGATGGTTCTGAAGTTGTAGATATTTCCAAACTTTCCGCTCTAGTGGAAGCCTGGGAGCAAAGGGAAGAGGAACAAAAAGAAAGCGTCGAAGATGATATTGATTCTGAAGGTAAAGTTGAAGAAAGCGTTAAAGAGCAAGATGAGGGCAGTGAAGATGACGATAAAAAGGATTGAGGGAATATTATATGCTGGAGAGATTGAAAACTTACATTAATTCCTGCTATGGTTATTTTTGCTGATCTTTTTCCTAGGGATTATACATAAGTCTTGGTGGATCAACACATTTTCAAATGCTAAGATCATTTATCTTTAATCGCCAAAGCTAATAACTAGTCATAAGATTTATCCAGTATTTTTATTTCCGTGTTGTAGACCAAAATACTACCTCTAGATTTACTTGAAATAAGTTTGTAAAATTGTTCTCACGTATTTAAATTATTTTTTTGAATAAATTATTCTG
>Ga0115008_10001779_pt1 | contig 17700 bp, 15 predicted proteins | sample FraStrMetagenome_FD_87164 | JGI IMG/M metagenome (GOLD analysis project Ga0115008, IMG submission 87164) | Marine eukaryotic phytoplankton communities from Arctic Ocean - Fram Strait ARC3M Metagenome | ecosystem: Environmental > Aquatic > Marine > Oceanic | place: Fram Strait | collected...
ATATCACGCCGAGTTGGAAGAGGCTGAAAAGGAAGAACCTGTGGTTGAAGAACAGACTGATGCTGATGATCAGGATCAAAGTCAAGAATTGGGAAGTGAGGATGCTATCTCTGAAAAGAGTAAAGCCGCTAAGAATAGCCAAAAGAAAGTGAAGTCTGGTCATGGAAAAATCGGAAAGTTCGGTAGAAAGATGCCGCTCACAAAAAACCGCACGATTAAAAAAGGCGGGGGTATTGAGAAATGGCCGGATATCGAAGCCTCATATGTGGGTGGCCACAATGAAATGGTTGTACATATGGAGGAGGTTCAAGAATATCCAGACATTGATATTCAGATGGGAAATCAAGGAACCGTATATGTATCATTTGTTGTTGAAACGGATGGTTCAATAACAGGAGTTGATATTTTAAGAGAGCTAACTCCAACGCTTGATCGCGAAGCAAAACGTATCGTTCGTTCATTTCCTAATTGGAACCCTGGAAAGAATAAGTTTGGTCCGGTTCGTACTCGAGTACGATTACCAATCAAATTTATCCTTGAAGGTTAAAGCACGATTGTTTTGATAGCCAAAAAAGCGGTTGTCCGAATGGATAACCGCTTTGTTTAATTATAATTCTACACCTATGAAAATTCAGATACTTTAATACCCTGCCTGTTGTCATTGCAATGACAATGGGATATCTCTGGAGTGCGATAGAGAGGCGAAACGCATTGTGCGGATGATGCCAAATTGGGTTCCTGCGCAAGTCAAGGAAAAAAGTGCGCTCGATGTTTCGTTTACCGAAAACCTTTTGATTAGATATTTGATTATTGAAAAGAGATCAGAAATTAAAAAGCTCGCACATAATTATGTGCGAGCTTTTACTTTATTTAAGATTATTAATCTAGTGAGCCAATCATCTTTTTAGGATCTACCCAGTTGTCATATTCTTCTGCTGGAACATATCCTAAACGAACAGCTTCTTCGCGAAGCGTAGTTCCGTTTTCGTGAGCAGTATTTGCGATTTCCGCTGCCTTGTAGTAACCAATTTTCGTATTTAGTGCAGTTACTAGCATGAGTGAATTATTCAAAAGCTCATCGATACGTTTCTGATTTGGCTCAATACCACGTGCGCAATTTACATCAAACGAAGCACAAGCATCCCCAATAAGTTGAGCACTTTGTAGTAGATTCGCTGCCATCATTGGTTTGAATACATTCAGTTCGTAATGTCCTTGAGTTCCACCTACGGATACAGCAACATCATTCCCCATAACTTGTGCGCAAACCATTGTTATTGCTTCTGCTTGCGTTGGGTTTACTTTACCAGGCATAATCGATGACCCCGGCTCATTAGCAGGGATAGTAATTTCTCCAATCCCAGAACGTGGACCTGACGCCATTGCTCTGATATCGTTCGCAATTTTATTTAGTGAAACGGCAAGTTGTTTTAATGCTCCGTGCGTTTCAACGATTGCATCATGTGCTGCCAATGCTTCGAACTTATTTTCCGCAGTGATAAAAGGCAAGCCTGTGAATTCAGCAATTTTCTTTGCAACAAGCACGTCGTAACCTTTTGGTGTATTTAATCCTGTTCCTACCGCTGTTCCTCCTAATGCAAGTTCAGAAAGATGAGCCATCGTATTCCTTAATGCTTTCAAACCATGGTTAAGTTGAGAAACATATCCAGAGAATTCTTGTCCAAGCGTTAATGGAGTAGCATCCATCATATGCGTTCGACCTATTTTAACTACTTCAGAAAACGCCTTGGATTTAGCGTCAAGCGTATCTCTTAGTTGTTCTACTCCTGGGATCGTAGTTTCGATAATTTTCTTGTAGCATGCGATGTGCATTCCAGTCGGGAATGTATCGTTACTTGATTGAGATTTATTTACATCATCATTAGGAAGAATCGACTTTTCTCCTTCGCCAATTTTCTTTCCTTGATTTACGTGAGCACGATTTGCAATTACCTCATTCACGTTCATATTACTCTGCGTTCCAGATCCAGTTTGCCAGATAACTAAAGGGAACTGATCGTCAAGCTGGCCTGCAATAATTTCATCGGCCGCTACAGAGATTAGATCTCTTTTTTCTTCGGCAAGAACACCTAGCTCACAGTTAGCATGAGCTGCTGCCTTTTTTAAATAGGCAAAAGCATGCACGATTTCTATTGGCATAGAAGCTGGGGCCCCTATTTTGAAGTTGTTTCTTGATCGCTCAGTCTGAGGTCCCCAATATTTATCTGCAGGAACTTTTACTTCTCCAATTGTGTCTTTCTCAATGCGGTACTCCATAATTAATGATTTATATTTTAATATTCTATCAATTTCTTATCCTCCTTGCAGCGATCTAATTGAATAATTTGATTAATTTTGACGCTGTAAAACACAAAAATAACAAAGAGATGGGCATTTTAGGTACAGTAATTTTCCTTTTCATTGGTGGAATGGCATTTTGGCTTCTAGTTTTCTTGATGGCATTCATACTACCTTACTGGATTACCTTAGGAGCAAAGGAAAAACTTCGCCCAAAAAGAATTTTAGAAGATACGGAGCAATAGCTCTTCTTTAATATAAGTATTGAAGCCTTGTCGTTACGATAAGGCTTTTTTGTTGAAATTATATTCGGAATTAAAGACACTATACTGCAAAGTATAAAACACATATTCTTTTTAATCCTACTTCTGGTAGCAGGTAGTAATGTATCGGCTCAAGATTATTATTCAATTCAACTTGGTGAAGATGGCGGATATGGGAAGTTGATCATGAATACGGAGTTTGCAAAAGTACCTAAGTACTTTACGCGTGCACCCGGTGAAGTGGAAGAAAGACTATTACCAAGATCTCAGTGGAATGTAAAGCCAAAGAAAGCTGGAATCATTGATTTATTTGGTTTAAAAGCTCAATCCATAGATGTGTGGACTTCGGATTATGAGTTGGAAGACAAAGATCTTTACGCTATTTCTTCAATCTCTGTTATGATTGAACTCCCTGAACGTACTGAATCGTTAGATTATTTTTATCGTGAGTTTTACGCCTACTATAAACCGACCCTGGACATGGTGACAAGAAACAGCCTTGGCCAAGAGTGTGATCAGTGGTTGGCGGATCACAAAAGTTGCGGAATACTAATGTCCCTGCCTCAGAAAAGACAATTTACGCTTGAGCAAATGAAAAAAATGGACTTGATTGTATAGAACTCAAATTGATGCAAGGCTGCGGAGGTTAGGCGCTTATTATGCCCATACTTTTGCACCTTCCGAGCAGTTTTGACAGATTTCGATTTGATCTCGCCCTGTCAATATAGCTTGCCTAAATGATTTATACTCTTTAGATTTCCAAATAGTTGAAAATTCTCCGGATTCAAGCGAGCCCAATACGTGTTGAGCGTCTTTGTCAAAGCAACATGGAACAACTTTTCCGTCCCAAGTTAAAACGCTTGAGGACCACATTCTCCAGCAGTGATTACCTGTTTCTTGCTTCAGCACATAAGTGCCATCTGCTTTCTTCTTGTACCGGGCATATTTTTCATTGTCAGGCATAAGTGGATTCCCATTCTTATAGTCGTAGAGTTGTGCGGTTTTTATCCTCACTTCATCAATACCTAGTTCCTTTCCAAGATCGAATACTTGGTCTACTTCGTGCTCGTTTGGTTTGACCGCAAGAAATTGAAAGATGAGATGAGGTGTTTTGGAATTTAGTTCTTTTTTAGCTTGGATTAGATGCTTTGTTCCTTCAATTACCTTTTCGAGTTTTCCGTGGACGCGATAGTTTTCATACGTTGCTTGGGTTAATCCATCAATGGAAATGATCAACCTATCCAATCCAGATTCAACAATCTCCTTAGATTTTTTCTCATCGATGAAGTGTGCATTAGTTGAAGTGGCAGTGTAAATTTTATGCTTCTTCGCGCTTTTTATGAGCGCTAAAAATTCTGGATGTAGGAAGGGTTCTCCTTGAAAATAATAGTTGATGTAAAATACCGACCTGCTTACTTGGCTTAACATGCTTTCATGTAGAGCGTGATCAAGTTTTCCTGTTGGTCGTGTAAATTGCTTTAGTCCACTCGGACACTCTGGACATCTTAGATTGCACGCGGTAGTTGGCTCTATACTCAAGCTATACGGTAAGCCTGAAGTTCTTGCTTTTCTTGTTAGCCTAGCTATCCAATAGCTCCATTTGAGACGTGTAATATTCCAACCCCGATAGAGGGATAGATGTTTAAGTATGTTGATATTGTCGGCGGCTCGTGAGATGAATCAAATTTACACAGAAACTACGACACTCTCACTCCGATAACACAGACATTATCAATTTGATCATGATCGCCCCGCCATTTTGCAAAATTCTTAGCTAGGTGATCTCTCTGCGACTCGATTGGTTCTTTGAAGCTTAGCTAGGTATTCTTTGAATGGCTTCGATTTATACTTTTTACCATTCTCTCCGCCAAATTGATCTGCATATCCGTCCGATGCCATAAGGAGTGTATCACCAATGCAAAGTTCTATACTGACAGTGTTAAATTGCGTAATGGTTCCAGGGAAGTATCCAATTGGCATTTTGTCGGGTGGCAATTCTAACAAAACATGATCTTATTCTGGAATAGCGATTATTCTACAGATGAGATTAACAGTAAAGTTTTCTCGTTTTCTAACGATCCAGAGTGGATTGTTGGCGCCTGAGAAATGCAGTAGATTTTTTTCCTTTCCCAAACACAAAGTGCAATATCCATCCCGTCTTTTGGTTGATCCTGATCATTTTTCTCGAGATTTTGTAGGTAAGGTGCGCATAACCCTGGGCTTTTTCCGCATTCCGAAACATACTGTTTTTAGAAGTTAAGTTCAGCTCTATGAGCATGGACGAATCTCGAATTGTGAAATTGCTGGACCTTGTTGCTCCGATATTTTTCAAATATGCATCAACTTGAGCAAAACCTATACTCGCTAATAGAAGGATAAAAATGAGTCCGACGAGTCTTTTCATAATAGTGATGTTAAGATAGTGTAATTCATTAGATTATCGTAAATGGAAGCACGTAAATTAACAATGTGATTCTTTTGATATCGCTGAACTAAGGACTAGCTTTGCCCCCATGAAACAATTAATTTCTGTACTTCTATTCAGTGTTCTTACAACGCTTTCTTACAGTCAACGGTCATTTGAAATTCGAGATGAGGTTTTGGATAAGTCCGTCCCTTTTGTTAAAGTTTTTCCGGATAAAGGAGATCCTTTTTTAACAGATTTAGACGGAAGAATTATCATAGGTGATAGTGTCTCGCAATTCTATCTTCGATCCTATGATTATGCCGACACGCTAATTTTGGTTAGTCAAATTCAGGGAGCCATCATTTATCTCTCAACACCATCGCAAGAAATTGAAGGGGTAGTTGTCGTTGCTGGTGAAAATAGAGCACATCGGATAATGGGACAGGTTATTGATAACAGAAAAAAGAACCATCCATTAGCTAACGATACCTTCACCTGCAAAAGTTACAGCAAGTTCAAGTTCGATGTGAATCCAGATGGTATCGCAGCAATTCCAGATTCTTCTCGGGATTCTACACTTCTTAAATTAAAGGAGTATATGGGAGCACAACATCTGTTTTTAATGGAAAGTGCTTCGAAGCGATCGTTCATTCCGCCCTATCGTGATATTGAAGAAATATTGGCCTATAAAGTTTCAGGTTTTAATGACCCTATGTTTTCGACTTTTGCGAATAGTTTTCAATCGTTTAGTTTCTATGAAAATCAATTTGACATTCTTGGAAAGCAGTACATAAATCCGATTGCAAGAGGTGGGATTAGGCGTTATTTCTTTATTCTTGAGGATACCACGATGGTTGGGGTCGATACAACCTTTACTATCTCCTTTAGGCCACGGGCTGGGAAGAATTTTGAAGGCATGAAAGGCCAGCTCTTTATTAATTCAAACGGATATGCGATTGAGAAGGTGATTGCAGAACCTTATGATGATTCGAGTGGAATCCAAATGAGAATTGTACAGGAATACGAATTTCTTCAAGACACAAAATGGTTTCCTGTAAAGCTGAGTACAGACATTGATCTGAAGAATTTTCAGGCATCTGGCACCTTCTCTGATCTCTATGTACAAGGGAGAGGAACTTCGTATATTGAGGATATTCAATTGAACCCAGAGATTAAGAAACGCCTTTTCAATAACAATGTGACAATTGCAACGGCTGACGGAGCAGGAGAACTAGCGGAAAACGAGTGGGATTCATTGAGGCGTTTTGACATCACCGAAAAAGAGCTTAAAACCTACGAGACCTTAGATAGCCTGTCTAAAGAATTAAACTTTGATAGGTTTTTGACTATTGCAAAGATTTTGTCGGACGGTAAACTACCAATTGGTAAGTATTTTAACCTCGATCTTCGGCGTATTTTTAGCTATAATCACTTTGAAAGATATCGTTTCGGTGCTGGTATAGTAACTTCGGAAAAGTTGATAAAACCCATTCAGTTCGGTGGATATTTTGGATGGGCTACTGGGGATAAGCGCTGGAAATATGGAGGACATGCTACTATTCATATGCATCGAAGGCGAGGAATCAAACTAGATCTTAGTTATCAGCAAGATAATTTGGAACGAGGAGGATTTAGTTTTCATGAGAATCAATCATTCATTTCTACAGATTCATATAGGTACTTATTCATCTCTCAAATGGACGAACAAAGATTAGGTGAAGCAGCACTCTCCTGGGATGTTAAATCGAATATAGAGCTTAAATTTTTAGGGAACTACCAGCGGATTTGGTATTCGGATGATTACGAATATCTCCCGAGTAATTTGAGAAAAACGGACCTAGCTGAGACCGGAGTTGAGCTCACTTGGAATATATTAGAAAAGTCGATGATGTTAGGCTCTAGGAAAGTCTCCTTGGGGAGGAAGTATCCTCAGATAAAATTGAAAGCGATTCATGGCTGGAAAGGCTGGTTCGACAGTGAGTATGACTATACCCGCATCAATGCACAAATTAGTCAAGTTGTGCCTGTTCGTGGGGTTGGAAAGTTTACGTGGAAAGTAGCGGCCTCGAAGCTTATAGGGGATGCTCCTCTGATATTGGCTTACAATGGAGATGGAACAGGGAAAGATTGGTTAATATCTACACCAAATACGTTCGAAGCGATGCTTCCGGGGTCATTCTATACCACGTCGCAAGTCAGTCTATTTACAAGATTCGATTTTAAGGCTTTCGCAACGAAAGCATCATGGAATGAACCTAGAATTGCTTTGCACCATGCACTCGGTTTTGGAGAGTTTCATAATCGCGCAAACCATCAGCTAGTATTTGAGACGATGGATAACGGATATTACGAAGCAGGATTAATCCTTGATGGACTTCTAACTTCAAGTTTTACTTCGATTGGATTGGCAGGATTCTACAAGTATGGCCCTTATTCTAGCAATGAGTGGACTCAAAACATTGTTCCGAAAATTGTTGCTACGTTTAGAATAGATTGATCTTTATCGGAGCACATTGATGTGGCCCGTGATCATTTTTTCTGGATTGTGTGGTTCACATGAGACGTATACTACTTTCCAAACATAGCCTCCATCTTGAACCACGCGTCCATTAGGACCTATACCGTCCCACCCAACATTTACATCGTATGATTCCCAAATGATTTCACCCCATCGATCAAAGATTTCCATGTGCCATTCTTCCACATGTAGATAAACTATCGGTAAGAAGATATTGTTGAATTCATCACCGTCTGGCGTGAAAGTATTCGGAGCGAATACAGTAAACGGCTCGATAAATAATTGAGAGGATGAAGTGTCTTTACATCCGAACTCATTAGTTACTATTTGATAGGGGTAGTGATTACCTGGTGTCACATAAGTGTGGTATGGCGACTGAGCTCCAGTACTATAAAGTGTTGTGTCATCGTACCAATAAAACCAGTCTGCGCCACCTATTGACTGATCAATGAATTGAATACTTGAGTTACAGATATCGGTATAATCTGGAGTAACTGTGAAGCTTGAAGTTGGCTTTGGTCTTACGTTTACAAGATCATCTTGGAGTAAAGTTAGGGTATCTACACATCCATTCAGGGTGCGAATACTTAAGGTTACAGGGTAGTTCCCAACATTCGGGTACAAATGAGTTGGGTTTTGATCAGTTGATGTCCCACCATCTCCAAAATCCCAGTTGTAATAGATTGTCGTTTCTGCTGTAGATTGATCAATAAATTGCGCATTGAATGGTGCACATTGCAATCCAGGAGCAATAGTGAAATTGATTTCTGGTGGGTAGAAGAGGTAAATCTCTTGTGTGATGCTTTCTACACAATTCTCAAAGGTGCCCGTGAGTGTAATCGGGATTGCTCCAATCGTGTCAAAAACAACATTTGCAACATCAATATCCGTTGATGTTTGTATTGAAGCATTTGGCCCAAAATTCCAAGTGAAAATAGATCCGGGAGGTCCTCCCACGATTCCGTCAAAATTGAAATTATTGCTAGTAACACAAAGCGAATCTTCAGAATTAAAAGCGACAACTAGTTGCTCATTTAATGTTATTGTTGCTGTAGTTTGGTCGGTACAACTTGGACTTGACCCCGAAGTTAAAGTTATAGTATAAGTTCCGGGTGCGGGAAATGTGAAATTCGGTTCAAAATCTGTGCTAACATCTGTGTTTGTCCCAGCCACACCGAAATCCCAAGCGTATTCTGTAGAATTTTGAGAGACATTTCCGAAGTCGACCGTTAATCCACCGCATTCAAAATCTGCCGGAAGAATGATCCCCGCTATAGGTTCTGGGAATATATATACTGAATCAGTGTATTCAGCAACACAAAGATTATTCTCTACGCTCACGGTAACTGCATTAAATCCTGTAGTACTGAAATTCACTCCACTGATCGTTGTCCCTGTTGTCGTGGGGGCAGTCGCATTTGGTCCAAAATCCCAGGTATACGTCGATCCAGCAGGACCATTTGATTGAGCTACGAAATCGAAGCTATTACCAAAGATGCAAAGCGAATCGTTAGAGGTGAAATCAACTGCAATTTGGTTGTTCACAATAATATCCATATAGGCGGTATCCGTACATGGCCACCCAGGGTTAACCACAAGCATTACGGTGTACGAGCCATCAGTTGGGTAGGTGTAAGATGGAGCAAACGCAGCGCTTACGTCTGTATTAATTCCGGGTACACCAAAGTCCCACTCATAATTTGTTCCTCCATAAGAGTTGTTTACAAAATCAACCGTCAAGCCTTGACAGTATGATATAAACGAAGGTAGATCTTCTTGCAATGGAAGAATACTCTCGAGTTGCAGATTACAATTGAATACTCGAAATAAGAAATCTCGCGTGGTCGCATTAATAAGAACTCCGTTTCTGTATTCTTCAACGCGTATTCCCACCACAAATAAACCAAGTAAATTTGGCGATGCCGTTAATAAACCCGTTACTGGATCAATGGCAATTGTAGCGCCAGGACCCAGTGGATTGGCTGCGGAATAACCTCCAAGCCAATTGACAGGAAAATAGGGCGGTGGAGGGGAAGGATTCGGTGCAGGATTTAAACCAGAAGCACCTGAATAAGGAGTTACCAATGAATAAACCAATTGATCTCCGTCTGGATCTGTCGCACTATGATCAAAAATTAAGTCATCATTGTTACAAAGTAATAACGGTGGATAATCGTTAAAGCGAGGACTACTATTGATTATAGCTCCCGTGTTGATACCAGGAACAACACAAGTGAGTGTGAAACCTGTATTATCTGGGTTATTGATATTCGTCACATTAGGTCCACGACAGCACCGTTGGTATGTAACGGTATAGCCACCAGCAGCTGGCGGAAGGTTCACATCAACGGTGTATAGAGCATTTTCCGTACAAATATTATTGGGTGGTGAAACGCAAGGATTATTGAATACAACTGGGACTGGGACGCTTCCAGGGAAACCGACATTTACATTTTGAACGAGTGCCCCGTTATTGTAAATCGAGAGGCTCAATGGATTGTCAAATTGTGCTCCAGTAGAGTTACAATCTCTATATACTGAAATGTAGAAACGGTAAACATTATTACCCATATAGTCATAGTAAATCTCTCCCCCAACGATATGGGAAGCATTACTAGTCAGTGAACTGGCGAGCATTAAGAGAGCTATTAGGTACTTCATGTGTTATTCTAGACGTGAAAGTTAAGCAAAAGTTGTTCCAAAGCGACAATTACTATTTACAACGGTTGAAATCTAATTTTAGTGCTAGTCTAAATCAGGGAAAATAAAGAGGGGCGCAGTGTACTTGAAATTATGCTCTTGAATGAGTTTTTGACTTGAAATAATTCGATGAACAGAGCTAGAGTTTAAGAACTTAGGGGCAACTAATCCATAATGTTTTGCAGCACTTCGGTAATATGATTCTCTTGATGGATGCATAGGATTGACAACATTGAATACGCCAGAAATTGTTGAGTCAGAGACCACTTTCCGGATGACGCCTAGTACGTCTTTTTGATGGACAAAATTTATCGGGCCTTCCGGATTTGGCATGTTTTCTCGTCCTTTAAGTGAAGTTATTGGATGTCGTTTAGGTCCGATTAATCCACCTAACCTCAGAATAACACTGCTTTTCCCGGAAGTTTCTATCGCCAATTCCCGCTGGTACGATAAGGTCTGCTTGTCCTTGTCTGAAAATGTGTAAGATTCGTAATATTCTCGTTCTCGCTTTGGATAGACACTAGTCGAACTTGTAAAGATTATACGCACTGAATTGTCAAATTGCTTCAAGATTTTTTTCATGAAATCATGATCTTCTTGAATTCCAGAAACTCCTTTATTTCGACTTATAGGAGGAAGCGCTATAATCAGAAGTTCCGTTGAATCTGTCACTTCCGATGGTAGGTCCATACTTCCGTAAGAATCAAGCAGGAATGGTTGGATTCCAAACGATGATATTTCCTTAAAAAAGGATTCATTTCTTGTTGAACCAAAAACACTATGTCCAACTTCAGTCAGTTGCGCACCAAGTGGACGACCAAGCCATCCGCATCCAATTATTGTTATTATCATTTTGAATATTATCTAGACATCTAAGTTACGAATGATTAACTTTGTAGCATGAATTTTTCAAGGTCATTCGTTCGTTTTAATTGGCTCGCTTTAGTTTTGATCTATCTGATCGTTGTGGCAGGAAGTTTTGTCCGAATCACAGGGAGCGGAATGGGTTGCCCAGATTGGCCGAAGTGCTTTGGTCAGTGGGTGCCGCCGACTGAGGCAAGTGAATTACCATCTGATTATAAAGAAGTTTTTTCAGAGAAGCGCGAAAAGAAGATCCAGAAATTTTCTAAAATGTTGGATGCAATGGGTCTAACAGAAACGGCTGATGCGCTTCGGAATGATCCTGAATTGACGAAGGAGGAGGATTTTAACGCTTCGAAAACATGGACTGAATACATCAACCGCTTATTGGGTTTTCTTGCAGGAAATGCAATGCTTGCAGCCTTCATTTGGATTTTACTCAAGTACAGAAAACGGAAGGTGGTATTACTTACTGGCTTCAATCTGGTACTCATGGTTATTCAGGCGTGGTTTGGATCAATTGTAGTAGCATCGAACTTGGTACCATGGACAATTACAGTTCATATGTTCTTAGCATTAGTGATCATAGGGCTACAACTATATTTAATTCGCATCATCAGTCCATCACAACGTGAACCCATCAACTTGACGAAATCGTCATTTTATCTTATTTGGGCGTGTTTTGGAATTGTGATTTATCAAATGTTTTTGGGTACTCAGGTCAGAGAAGCGATTGATGAGTTGACTAAGATTGGAGTCGGTCGAGAAGCATGGACCGATGAATTGGGAATGCAGTTTTATATACATAGAAGTTTTTCATGGTTAGTATTGATTTTACTTTCCATCGTTGCGTACATTAATGAACGAGGAGCTAAGCATACAACATTGCGCGCTACCTATATCTTTTTAGCATTAGAGCTAATCTCTGGAGTTCTTCTTGCAAATGCTGATATGCCTGGTTTATTACAAACTAGTCACCTCATTTTTGCAACGATAATCTTCGGTATATTAACGATGGTTGTCATCCGTGGACGTAAGTCTATTCCGGCATAGACAAGCTTATTTAAGCAAATTCTTTTATTTCACTTGAAAATTTCTTTTCGAATGCTAACTTTGCAGCCTTGCGAGTGCAGAGAGATTCTGTTTTTTGCGGGTCCTATAGCTCAGTTGGTTAGAGCATCTGACTCATAATCAGAGGGTCCCAGGTTCGAGCCCTGGTGGGACCACCTAACAATCAATGGGTTACACTTGCAAGAGTTGTAGCCCATTTTTTATTTGCATACGAGTTGCATACAAATGGGCTTTTTAGCTAATAAAATGAGTAATTAGTTTTTACTTGCTTAAATTCAAATAACAAATGCAACTTTTAACAAAGTGTTAGTCATAAATACGATGTTAATTTATTTTTGTTAGAGTGATGTTGAATAAAGTGAGTAACTTTAATTAACATGAAAAATTCAACACAATGACTAATACATTGCTAAAAAATGCCAAGTTGGTGTTAATATTTACATGATTATCATCTGGATCACTATTTGCTCAACTCGCAGTTGACACAATTGCGTATCAAGACTTTGAGGTCACTCCTGCTGCTCCTGTATGGAGTTACACTGGAGTTTTAGCAGATGTTCAATCTGGTAACGCATCACCTATATCTTGTATCCCAAATACTCCTCTTGGAATTAATAGTTCTCAAGCATGGCATGTTGCTCAAGTTTCTGGAGGAAACCCAATTACCTTTGACAATACTCTAATTAACCCAGGGTATGATAGCATTCGAGTAAACTTTAAGCTAGCAGGTTTAAATTTAAATGGACCTACTGGTGGACCTGACAACTTAGATTATGTTCTCGTTGAATACAGCATTGATAATGGGGCTACTTTTGTTAGTCGTTTGCGAGTACGAGGATCTGTTGTTAGCAATAGTTTCTGGGCATACGACGCAACTGGAGTTGCAGCAGTCCAATATCTGCCAGCTTCTGAAACTACCTTCGAACCTACTACAAGTGGTTTGCAAGTTGCTGAAGGTTACAGTTTTTGTGAAATTTCTTTTCCTGGAAACATCTCTCAAGTTATGATAAGAATTACTCCGAGGTCTAGTACATCTACAGATTCATGGTTAGTTGATAATCTCGTTCTTCCAGGAGAGATTTTTTGTGCTCCATCCACAAATTCAATTACGGAAATTACATGTGATTCTTATACTGCACCAAGTGGGGCAATCTACACGAGTTCAGCAATTTTCGATGATATCATTTCTAATTCGTCTGGTTGCGATAGTACTATCACCATAGATCTTACTGTAAACAGCAGCTCATCGTCTTCTATTACTGAAACAAGTCTTGATGTTTATACAGCTCCAAGTGGCGCTACATATACGACTAGTGGAATCTATGAGGATACTATTTTAAACGCAGCGGGATGTGATAGTATCATCACGATAGACCTTACGATGAACTATACTGGTATTGACGAATTAAATGAATCTATTTATTCAATATTCCCGAATCCCGTAAAAGATAACATCACTATCAAAGGACTTTCAGAGAACGGTGAAATTCAATCTATACACCTAATTGATCTGAATGGTTCAGAAATCAAAGAAATAAATCCAGATGAAAACACTGTAGATGTTTCATCTTTATCAACGGGATTATATTTCATGAAAATAGTTCATGAGCACGGAGTAGAGAAGATAAAATTCTTGAAGGAATAGGGATGATCGATTGAAGAATTAGAATTCAAGAGTTTTGCTACGATTATGAATACAATAAGAATCAATTATCATGGAATCGTCAATTATCTTGAAAATAGAAGTACAAATGCCTCTGCTGAATCACTCAATGCAAAAATTAAAGCCTTCAGGTCACAATTTCGTGGAGTTCGAAATATTGAATTCAGGAATCTAATAAACCCACATTCTATGAAAACACTATTATCATTTTTAGGAATTATATTAATGCTTGCTTCTTGTGGTTCAAATGAATCAGAAACTGCATTATCAACTGTAAATGTGAATGGAAGAGAGGTTTCAACCGTCAAAATCGGCAATTTAGGAGTGATGACAGAAGATTTAGGTCAAATGAATTGGGACGATGCAATGAAGGCTTGTTCTGGAGTTAATTCCGCCTTTAATACAGATGGTTGGAGATTACCTACAAAAGACGAATTGAATGTTTTGTATGAGAATAAGGATAAAATTGGCGGTTCTGCTGATTACGACTATTGGAGTTCTACGGAGGGCGGTAACGCTACGTGGGTACAGAATTTCGGCGATGGTTTCCAGGGCTTATTCCCGAAGCCCTAAACCGGTGTCTATGTTCGCGCTGTTCGGGATTTTTAACTATTTATCAATTTAACTATTTATTGTTGGTTAAAAAAGAATAGATTATTTACCTACATTCTTTCTTAGGTTGTTTATGACATTGTTTTTAAGTTGTTATGATATTGTTTGATACATCGATAATCATTTACTTATAAGTTTCGATGAAGGTAAAAAATTCATGGGAGCCACTTATTGCCATACAATTGAAGACAGGAGTTTCATCATTTCATCTCAAGCCCGATATGCCGTTTTTATAGCGCATGATCAGCTTGACTTTTCTGCTTCTTCCATCATTGAATTTGAATTATACCCCGCAAATTTGTATCAACAACACAATAATGGATAAAGCAGAATTAGTCTTTGCAAAAAATGATTAGCTGTTATCTTTCTGTAAATCACAGCTTGAGAGCATTCTGTTATATGATATTAGGCATATCTTGAACTTTTATTAGTGTCCTTTTTTATCTTTGCCGTTGTAATTAATCAATGAATCCAGGGCTATCTTTCGGTATACGATTTAGGATCCAATTAAAGTATTTGGTATCGTGGATGTCTTGAATCTTATCGAACTTTACATCATTTGGGATAAAGATTTGTCCTCCCCTTGAGTCTGGCATGTATTCAAGTCCTTTTACCATACATTGTGGTGCGATAACATCCTGTTCAGAAATAGGTGCATTATCCTTGCTTCCATACTGCCATACCTCCTGAAACTCTTGCCAGTCAAAACCATCCGCGCAGGCACTTTCTGGAGCCAGAATGTATATCTTACCAAAGATCACCCTGTCCTTGATTTCTTCAATAAAACCAAGCGAATAAGCGTAGCCCATACTGTGACAAACTATATCGACCGTGTCTTTGACAAATTCGCAATCTGGTGAAATGCAGCGGGATCGAAGAAAAGTACGACCTGCAATTCGACCTTCCGATTTACGAGTATCAAATCCTACTTCATTTTCTTTAGTGTGCAAAATTCGTTTCGTCTTTTTAGAATTTTTGAAAATTCTCGCCATAGCATAACTGATGCCGAACCTCAGTTTCGATTTATGCACAGAAGTGTTGACTCCCATACTTCCGTCAATGTAATATGTCATTGTTGGATTCAAACGCTGGATGATTGTATCGTCCAACTTATACCAATAGTGATAACGATCAAAACTCGTGATCAGGTTATCGGTTTTATCTCGGTCTTTTTTTGGTCCTCTATAACCATTCGAAAAGATCAAATACCTTCCTGGAATGGGATCAGGATCTTGTAAAAGCGAGTCGGATATCTGCTCTCCAGCATAATTGTACAACTTTTCTTTTTCAATTACCCCATTTTTATTGAACGTCCTATATATTGTATAATGTCCTTCAGTTTTAATGCAAACCTGAAGCGACCTGAGTATCAACGAATCTGATGCGTGTGAAAACCGCATTTTGTTAGCAACGATGTTAAAGTACAGAACGTTTTGTCTAATGCGGCTCGACCATTCCTCATCATGTTGAGTAATGATCATCGAATTAGGAAACTCTGAAGGAATTTTTTTCAATGGAACCTTCACAGTTTCACTGCTGTCGGAAATGATTCTTTTTTTTCTGGATGATTTATTTTCATGAGCGAACCTTGAAATTGATTCTCTTAGGTTTCTTTCCTTCAGTTTATTTGAAGTGATCCTTCCTGATTCCGTCTGAAAACGGATCATGAAATTTTGCAGATATGGCTTATATATCTTATTCTTTTTGATAAATCCCAATGAGTCTTCTTCCCAGAAATAATATCCTGTAAGCCCTCCGGTTATCTTGATTTTTTTTTGTTTCTGGGCATTAGCTGAAAAGAATAACAAGAATGAAGTTAGTAGTATTAGAATTCTCATTTATCCTATTTTATTGTTGCCGCATTTTGAACAATTAATTAGTGCCATAATGGTTTTTAGGTAGTTTAAATTTAACAAATTGCCATGAAGGAGCTGTTCCATATGCTATAAAACAGTAAAGAACTAAAATATTTTTTAGTGTTGATTCATCATTAAGAGTTCTACAGAAGTTGTGGACGCCAACCGACCCAACGCAGGGCAAGGTGGGAAAATAGATGAGATGACGAACGGTCACGGCATTATGACTTCTTCAGATGGAACGAAGATTGTCGGGGAGTTTAAAGATGGTAAACCTACTGTAGGCAAGTATTATGACAATGACGGAAACATCACTCTAATCGGAGAATAGTACTTATTCTTAAATTGAAAGCACAAAAATATTGTCAGAAGTGTAGAAAAATTAGCGTCTTGTAATTAACGAAAAGTAAACACTCTAAACGTAATTTGAGGGTAATCGTCATTAAACATAACGTTCGGCCAGTCGACATCTAATCCTCCGAAGATTGCGAATTCTGCAAATGCAGCCCCTGTCTGAATCGTGTAAATGATGCAGTCAATCGTGGGGCTCCACAATGGTTCGAAAGGTAAGGTTGACTCTAGGGAGCTTACTTTTTTTCATGGTGGGCAATTGGTGCTTCCAGAAATACTGTGTTTCGCCCCTCATTGCAAGCAAACTACCATGTTCTAGCATGAGGTCTATTTTTGTATTGTTTGTGCGGTGCTTGAATGAAAATTTGCGCACACTACCAAAGCTCAATGAAGCAATTGTTCCATTTTTGAGCAGCTCTTTTTCATCATCACTGTGCCAACCCATACCTTCATTCCCATTATGGTACAAGTTGAGTAAGCACGAATTGTAGGTTGCACCTGTTCGGCGTTCGACGTGCCGTTTCAATTCTAAAAGTACTTCTGTCCAGGCCAATGCCTGTTTGGTTGTGTTGGAATAGGTGTACTCGAGGTGCTTTTCGCCGTACCATGCAACTTTTCGTTTTGTGATTATTTTTTTACCAAACATGAGCACTTCGTCGTTTTGCCATTCAATTGTTGTTGTCAATTTCTGCAAAAAGAAATCTGCTTGATTCGTGTCGAATAGTTTGCCATAATAATTGACAGTGCCGTCAACTGGCAACCAGTTTTTTTCTGGGTCAGGATCCAATTGGAACAAATTCATTTTAGTTTTGGATTGTACTGCACTAAAAATAAGGTTTATTCAACGATTTGCGAATATGGTTAAGGGCAAAGTAGTCACAATCAAATTAAAACGCACGGTAAAAAAATTTCGACTCCAAATCTGGCTCTTCAATTACAGCATCAATCAAATCTAATTTTGACATCCAATCGATGAGTAGATTAATCGGCCCGACATATTCAAACGTTAGTTTGTTGTTGTGCCATTGCTCATGCTGCATAACTTCTTGGAATTGCAACGATTCCGGTTTTTCAGAAAATAAAAAACATCCCTTTTTCAT
>Ga0115008_10001781_pt1 | contig 17691 bp, 22 predicted proteins | sample FraStrMetagenome_FD_87164 | JGI IMG/M metagenome (GOLD analysis project Ga0115008, IMG submission 87164) | Marine eukaryotic phytoplankton communities from Arctic Ocean - Fram Strait ARC3M Metagenome | ecosystem: Environmental > Aquatic > Marine > Oceanic | place: Fram Strait | collected...
AGAAAGCACTAGCTATACTATTAATTCCTGACACGGGTAAATTTGTCAACTCCCATTCCTTGACTAATGAATTTGGTGAAAAATGAGTAAAGTTATTCAATTTAAAGAATAAATAGCTAAATGCTGCCTAATAAAAATCTTCGCCCTATTACAAAATATGAATCTTTTTAAGTATTACATCAACAAACTATTATTATTTCATGCATGTGAAACAAAAACGATCTAATTGCAACCAAATATATATTAATTATTAATTTATTAATCGCATCCATGATACCACAAGTTATGATACGGATACGAAAGTCTTTGTCTTCTCTTCCTTCTACTATCACAAAATTCAGTTGCTCCTGAAGCAACTGCATTATATATTTACATGTTTTCGCGAAGAACACTAACGACACTCTTGAAGGCAAACCATTCAGGGATATCTTCTCCTCCTCGGAGCATCTGGCGGAACTTGGTTCCCGAAAGCTTCTTGAGGCTCAGGCCCTTCTCCTCGGCAACATCAGCAGTTACATATCCATCTTCCTCAGTGTAAACCAAGTTCAAACTGGGAACGGGTGTTACACCAAGTTTCTCAGCATTGGCCCTGGCAATCTCCTGGGCATCGTAGGCACCATAGTAATCCTCACCGGTGATACTACTCTTGGATCCTGCCATATCACGTCCGATAATAAAGTGAGTACATCCGAAATTCTTACGGATCATCATGTGCTGAATGGCTTCACGAGGTCCAGCCATGTGCATACTGTAGGGCAAGTATGCCCAGTTTACACGAGGATCCTGGGTTTCCTCCTTCAAAACCTCGTAGGTCTTGTATCGTACGGCACCGGGGATATCATCGGCCTGGGTGGGTCCACAGGTAGGATGCACGAGAACAATACCACCTTCTCCAACCTCATCAGCTTCAAGAGCACGAGTGAACAACTCATAATGAGCACGGTGCACGGGGTTACGGCACTGGAAGGCAACAACATCCTTATCATCGGGCAATCCCGCACGAACCTCAGCAGGAGTCGCGCAAACAAAGTCACGAACAGGAATGTTCAACCCAGTAACCTTACCACCCATGTAATACTTACCACGCTCGGTGGCAACCATGAGGGTACCAGGATGTTCGAGCTCACTGGTTCCATAACAGTTCTTGCACTCCTTCACCTTGTCGGGGGTGTACTTATCGGTGAATTCGATGATGGCAATGTCACGGTCTCCATCCTTAATAAGAGCAATGTCTCCAGGAGCAAGATCCTCATCATCGGTGTCAAACACGACGGGAAGACCGAAGACGATTCCATCGGGAAGTTCCATGTTATCCACGACACTGGTGTAGGTGGCTTCGTCCATGAATCCAGTCAACGGAGAGAACCCACCGTTCATGATGAGTTCTACATCACCTGAAAAATTAAAATTGGTGAGAAAAATCGAGCAAGAGTGAGATTATTTGTAGATATAGACATTATTCGGTTTCGATAGGTTTGAGTTTCGAAATATTCATACACATTGGCAAGTCGTTCATGACACCATTATTGAATTCAGACAAACTCGGAAATTTGCAATCATAATATATGTAAATATTCATCCATTCAATGTATTAAAAGACTTACAGAGCTGACGAGGACTGGCCTGAATAGTCTTCGTGCACTTGGCAATGGCAGCATCCTTCTCTTCATCCGATTTCAAAATCAAATCCACGAGAGTTCCTCCGTGAGGAACCTGCTTGGCTACCATCTGCAACCTAATAAATACATACAATGAATCAATGAATCAATCAATTAATGAAACATTTTAAATAAGTTACAATCCCTCGAAGGCAATGTATAACACCATCAATATACAATATACAATATACAATATACAAATCACACACACACACACACACACAAAAACGTACGAAGAAGAAGAAGACATGGGCTGAACGAGGCCAAAGGCAGCATTGTTCTTCTGCATCTGTCTCGTACCAGCAGGTACAAAGGCAGACACACTCGAGGCAACAGCGACGAGGGAAAGGGCGGCAGTGCTAAACTTCATTTTGTTTCTAGATGGATGATAGACAATGTGTATTTGGTTGCAATTGTGTGAACAATAAAGCTCGTCATGGCCCAAGAGAAAGGCGCAACGTAAGGGCCCTTCAGTAAAAGCGCAAAACACACATGTGATACGTAAACGAGTGCCGACTGACGAAGCACGGTGCGAATTTTGGAGGAAATGGGTGGAAATGCGTGGAGAATGAATCTTTTGGTTGGAAGTTCGTCGGTTCGGTGGATTTTAGACTTTAGTCTGTGAATATTCGCTTGAATGCTTTTTGAACATGGTTATAATATGATATAGGGAGGGGGATAGAAAGTAGAAAGGGTGATAAATCCAAATCCTTAATCCCTGATCTTGTGACCAGCAAGTGATGGAAGAAAAGAAGGAGGGAGATTTCTACTTTTGTGTTGCTTGAGAGAGATAGAGAGGTTAGCGAATGACAGACAGTGGTTGGAATTTGTTCACATTGTCTTTAGTAGTACCTATTTGCTTTTTCACCATACATATATTGATACATATTCTATATATATTGTATTCAATAGCTAGGGTATGAAGTTATATATAAGGAAAAAATTTACTGTATTTCATATCTATTTGGTCTTCATTCAAAATAGATTATAAATCTAGAGAGTCGGGTGAGGGTTTCTCAGGGCCGAACCACATAGAGTTGTTCATTATCAAATATTTGTTGCCTTTATGAAACCAAGCGATTTCTTTCATAACTATTGGCATTCAACAAGGTTTTTAATTTTCATTATCAAGTTCATCAGAATGAGCAATTTGTCGCACAGTAGCGATCGGATTAATAAAGAAAGCATCTTAACTAATTTCTGTCTTCCTCAACAAATAGGTCAGAATAACCATCAATGATCGCCGTGAAGTCTGTAGGTACCTCTAATTAACGGTTGACTTTAACATATTGGGTTTGTATCTTCGCTTCATGAAAATATATCAGAAACATCAAAGGTGATGATGAGATTGAGGCTTTTATTATGATAAAAATCTTTTATGAAATAAACCGTTGCCAGAATATTATAATTTGAGTGTAATGAGCAGATTTTGGAAAGAACTGGTACAATCTGGTTTCATGTTATCACTACTTATATCTATTCGCTGTTTAATTTAAGTTTTATCATTTAAAGTAAATGATATCCGGAAAATCTGTGACAACCTTTTTGATCTATTTTGCATCGAGGACTTCTTATTTCCTCTCTTGTGTCCCTCAATTTGATTTCGATATCTTGTCTTCGTAATTTTTGGCTAGTAATGTCGATCTTCCGGAAGCTATGAAATGTGAACCCATCGTATATCGTAGAGCAAGTCTATGGCAATGATCTTATCATAAAGGTCGCCGTGTCTTATTTCTCTTTCACTCCTGGTCAGTGAAAGTCGGTTAGCAGAGAATAGCACGTCTCAGCTCCCGTCATCTAAGTTAGTACAACGTCTTTTGTATTTTTTTAAGCGTGAAGGCAATGTGGGAGTAATAATTTAATGCAATGACTTGGCCCATATAATGAATTCAGATATGTTTAGAGTAATGTCAACCCTACAAAGGAAGGTATTCCGGTATGTGTTCCTAAGCGCAACACAATTAAGAATATGGATGCTCTTACTGCTCTTCCTGCTCTTGATCTATATGCTGCTGCTCGTAGGGCGGAAGCTCATGTTGCAAGGAAATATGCCGTCCTTGCTGAGAGGCGTGAAGTGAAGAATAGCAAGAAGGCAAACGAGACTAGTGGAGCCGGTTTTTCGAGAAAGATAGCCAGAAGGGAGATATTTGCGAAGAAGTTTCACTCAAGACTAAGTGACCTTCAAAGGATCTGCTATTTTCTCAAATGCTTAGAGTAATTGGAAGTGATTATAAATGTGAAATAAAATTTGACCAAATTAATTGTAAAGCACGTTGATTCTGTTAGTCAATCATAAGCAGAAAAGGGTCTATATTTTGTATATGTCGTACGACTCGTACTAAGAAGTTGCAGTCTTTGTTGCAATACGATATGTTATATCTCAATGCCAGATGTTTGTTATGGTCATTTATAAGTCACAATTCGGTTTAAGTTGCTACGGTAATTTATTCGAAATCTGAAAGTTTTCAACCATGGGTTAATTTACAAAATGTTTATTGAGCTTACTTTTTCGTGATAATAGATCGGATTAGCCATGTCGAAGGGGTAAGAATTTTTGTGATAACTCTACACAATTTTCAATGTTTTCTTTCCATAACCATTAGCCTCCTTGTGGCGTTCAAAGAGAGACTTTAACTCGTCTATGAATAGCTTATGGTATTTTTCTATAGACTCATTTGATGGAATGTCCTCTTGTGGGACTACAATCTCTTTTCCGTATACAAGATGAATCTTTCGAGGCTTTGGAATACCAAGCGGTATGCCGTACCTGCCAAAGAAGAGAATAGGTACAAAACCAATCGTTCGTGACAACATATCTATGAACTTTCCTTTTGGCACCCAATAGTCATACGTCCCTGCAAGACCAAAACAAAATGTTGGGACAATAGGAGTGCCTGTCTCAATTGCCAACTTAATAAAGCCTTTGCGTTTATTTAAATACAAAACGATCTCATCAGGTTTATTAATATCAATGAGAGTAACCTCTTGAACCCCGCCTGGTATGAAAGCTACAGATTTATTCCTTGAAAGCCTATCACGAAACGTTTTCTTATCCACCGCATCTGCTCCTATCCAAGTATAGGCATGCTAGTGAATAGATTCGATTAGTTATCGTTCAATATAAATTAATTTATTACTCGAGAACGTACCTTTATGAATGGGAGATGAAATACTGCCGACGTTAGTAATGCTTTACATCTTGGGCCAGGAATTAAATTTAACAATGGAGAGAAAGCGAAGATACTGTGTTTGAAAATAGAGGTACAGACAAATTGTTCGTCAAAAACAAAGTTGAGCGACGATGTAACCTATCGATGACTTACCTAAAAGGAAGCATATCGTGTGGTTCGACAGCGAATATCTTCTTTTTGTCTGTCGCTAAGCCTGCTTCGTCTTCGAAGGTAAGTTTCAATGCGAAATAACGGGCAGCATTTTTCATCATGAATTCACCCAAGAGAAAGGATCCTCTTTTACCTGGAAAAAATCGTGGCAACACGAGAGACAAAGCACAACTGGAAACCCATACGATGCTGAATGTTCTGAGAGAATCATGACTTGCAATGCAATAGCTGTCATTGCAGACATAATCCTTAAAGTAATAAAAGAACACAGTCGCAAGGGTCGCGTACACAATAATTCCCATCCATCCAAGCCATATTGTAACCGCTACAGTCGGAATGAAACCCACATCGTGCTCAGTGTCATACGTCGTAATCTTGAGACTGTCATCATCAGGATCGTCGTGATCAGGTTCAAGATTCTTCAACGATTTGGATTGTTTCTTACCCATGATGACGCACACACCCTCTCTCTCTCGTTACTTTTTAATTGTTGAAGTTGTCCTGGATTAGTTGGGATTGGATTAGATAGGATTGTCTTAAAACTCTTCTATGATGTATTATGAATCTTTTTGTCCTTACTCCTAAGTCCTCACACATACAAGTTACAAGTTCATTCCAAAAATGTCAATAATAAAGGTCGGTGTCGTCAGTCGTCAGTCAAAGGAAAATTTCTACGTGTGTACGAGCGAAAGAACAAGACTCGATCTACATGTTGTAACTTCTAAGTGTTCTCATCTTACGTAATCGAATCGAACATACCGGTAATACATGTACAATGTACATAGCTACGAGTATGTACTATGTACATGTACATGTACACCCTTTGCCTTTTGAACCTACGCAGTACGTTAGTACGTGGTCGATTGGGCCGGATAACAAGAGTATTGTATCCGTAGTATTTTCTAGAATCATTGCAAATGACAACGAATTAGATATCGCACGTGAATTACGAGTGTTGGTTAACATGGTGTATACTTCTTGATGGTTTCATTAGCACAGTAGGTCTGAATACTTTAGTCTCGTTAGTAATAGCTCTCCATAATTTATGAAACACATCACATCTAGCCCTTTCTTCTGCGTCATTTTTCCATCACATGTTGCGAACATTATTCTCGCTTATTTCAGTGCATTCATAATCAATGTTTCGTCGTCGTCGTCATTGCAAGTCTGGTATGATATTATCCGCAAGTCCTTCCTCATTTTCGTTACAAAGCTTATGGATCATTTTTAGGATATAGTTTTGAAATTCAGTTTTCAAGCTGATGCAATAAAATACCAGTTAAATCACAACTCCTTGTCAGTGTTCTTAATCCCAATTAAAATATCCTTGAAAAAAGCGGTACGGCAAGTCTTCAAAATTGTTATCATGGACTTGTTCAATTTTCAATCCCACCGAACGTATCGAGTATTCATTTTCATGCAGGAAGTTGCTAGGTCTATACTTCTAAAAGCACTGTGTCGTAATGTAATTTCTCCCTTAAAATTTCTTTTTCATATGTTCTGCAGCTTTTTTTAAGTCCGGCAATATAGAGCGGATCGCATTCTCTCGTAATATAATTTCAGTAGTACACCAATGTTACTTTGTAAATGAACGGTATAATGATCTTCTTATTACATGTTCGCTTCAAATTATTGTGGGGCCTCCGACAACTTTCTTTAAATTTTGAGAGCAAACCTTCGCTTTTATTCAGGTAAGGTATGCGATGATTAGAAGAGATATATTTTCAAAAACAGGTATTGAGACAATTGATGAACAAATTGAAGACATGAAATGATATGATGTATTAATAACGTAATATATTACTTCGAAACAACATTTGAGCACACAAAGCACTATGCTCTAGACCTTTAAGATTACATACAAGTATGATATGACGTCCGCGCTCATAACAATATTAAATTCTGTAAAGGCGATGTAGCGTCAAATACATTAGATCTCATACTCTTTCGGTCACGGTAATTTCAATTCGTACTATTGCTTCTTGCAATACGGCCCATTCCATGAGCTGAAAGGGGTTAATTGTTGATAACAAACTTATCAACAAAAGTGAATAACCAAGGGTCATTATCAACATCAATGACCTAGTGAAAATATTACTATATATATGGTATTCTACATAATTATCACTTGCTTGCAACCAACACTATTCAACGCCAAGCAATGCGAAATGACTTTCATTACCAATTAAGAAACTCTGACAGCACACTCAATACTTTGTAATTTTAAGTAATGATCCTAATCAATTCTTGAAAAACTGATGAAACAGACGCACGAGATTGAAGAATGCACAAAGATCACAAAATTCGAACTTAAATTGCTAAATATTAATCTTCTTCACATAACCATCACTCATTACAATAATGGTCTCGGCAATAACTTATTCTGTTAATTACTCTTCTATGGGGGCATCCTTACCGTAGAAATATTTCATACCTGCGAAATCCTTGAAAGCCTCCAACTGAAGGCTCTCCTTGTCGGTCCACTCTCCACGGAATGGGTAACGAAGTCTTTTATCATAGTAATAAGAGTTCTCAGGAACGGCATTCAAGAAGTAATCCTCGAAAATCTTCTGATAGGCCTTGCGAGCAAACATCCAGAAAGTGTTTGCAGGATCCTGAACAATTCCTTGGTAGATGGTCCAAAGGTCAAGTCGACGAATGGCAATCATGATATTCTGACCCTTCTTAGATGCAGCGGCGTGAACAGCCATGGGTGGGAAATACAAAAGATCGTTGGCGTGGATGACAGCGTGCACGGTGGGAACCTTCACAATACTCTGAGGAGTTCCACTAGCAACCTCTCCAGCAACGGTGGTGGTCATGTGAATTCCAGCCTTTTGCAAGTCCTCTGGCTTCCAGAACAACCAGTACTTAGTTCCGTAGCACTGCATGCAGAAAGTACTAATGATGGGTGCCCAATGAATTCTGGAAGTAACCATATCCTGCTTCAACCAAGAGATGAAAGAGAAATCTTTGAAGAAAGTTCCCAAAGGTGCTTTCATGAAATCACTGAAATCTTCATTCTTGAAAATTCCATTGTAAGATACGCCAAAGTAATCTACAAAACAGACAAAAATCATTAACATTAACACTTTACAAAAAATACCAAACATGACATATATCTCACCTCCTTCTCCTCCAGTTACCATCTCCTCTAGAGTCAAGTTCCTGAAAGTTCCAGTCTTAGTGTGTCCGTTGTGATACGCGTTTCCTCCATGAGGCACATTGTAATCAATTCTTGGGAACTGATCAAAGGCATGCTTTCTGCGGGGGTAAACCTTGTTTCTAAAGATGGCATCACAGTCGGTGTAGTTACGGAACACGACAACTTCATACCACAAATTGTGTTTCTGCAGATATTCGTTCAATTGCGCATAGTCGTGGACACCGTAGGCATCGTACGCCTCACGAATGTTATCCGGCTGGTCCAATGGGACAACGTGCTCCAAGCTGAACTTGCTCTCGAGCCACCACTTGTAAGCCGTGGGAGAAAATCCGATGACGATGTAGTAAAGGGCCCAGCTCACTACGTATCCGATGGCGGCGTACTTGGCCGTCTGAAGAGGAGGTACTTTCATCATGATGGAAAAAAAGAAGAAATAACAATGATATTGGAATGTGTTCTTTTTTTATGTGTCCACATTTGAAAATGTACTTGACGAGAAGAAAAGGATACTATCGACGGACAAGACCCAGACTTTGGACTGAAAGTTCGGCGATGAAACATTTTCGGTTTGTGTGCAAGACCCAGGACCCGCATTTGCGGATTGTCATAGGGTCTTTATAGGGATGCGACATTTTGCTGTATGTGTGTACGGGATGAATAACCTTCAAATGTGTTCGAAAAACTCAGGTTCTGTGTTCTGTGCGGTGGTGGACCAAATGAGAAGCGATGGCGTTGAGTTAGGAAATATTGCAAGCTGCTTGCAATTCTGCCGGGGAAATATTTATCTTTACGTATATAAAATAAATTCTTTCATTTAAGAAACCGGGACTTGAGGTACGTTAATAAAAAAGAAGTAGTGTTCTAAATAAGCTTCGAAATCCGACAGAGTATATATGTTTATTATATATACACATATATTTATTGCGCATTTATTCACGGAAGAACCTATGCTTACGTGTACGAGGTTATTCTAATTTCTAATTTTTTAAAGAGGGAACACATTATCTACTCTCTATATTGTACCCGGAAAACGTATGTTGGTAAACATGGAACTGACAACGTCGATTCCTATAGAGTCATCAGTCATCGGTCAACGGAATATATGTAAGCAGAAGCAAAAAGCATCTTGCCTAAGATGTGTAATTTATGAGAGGTCGGTACCGGTAAAAGGAGACGAGACACAGTAAGGTGTTTCCTGAGATTTAATATGGTTAATGGAAGAGGCACCCTTTTAGTTATTTTTGATTAAAAGGATAATACAATTTTTGTAAGGTTTTACATTGTTAATAGGAAATATAGAAAAGCAAAATGGGAGTATTCGGATTACCTGATGAATATTATTTCTATGGGTATTCATTGACCACATAGTTAGATAGTTCGATAGTTATGGGTGGAGCTTGGCTTCTCGCCCGACTACCATCACCGAGACCACTCTACAATCAATGCGAAGGACCATCTGTTTCTAATCTTTGGAAGTGAGGGAATATGCTCTTCGTCGTCTGATGGAACGAGATATTTCAAGGTCGTGTATTAATAATACATAACAACAAAGACCATTTTTCTAAACAAAAAATTATGGGCTATCTTTGTTATTTCCATACTAAGTATTATTTCTCCTCAAAAGCATTTCTTCATTCATGTATAGAATTAGATATTAATTATTCTTTTAATCTTGCAACCAGCGTTGAAAGTCATATATTTTATTAAATCTAGCATACTTCCACACGCTGTGCAATAATGCTCTCTCGTACACTGGTGTGGCTAGAATTGGTGTATTTTGTTCATTCACGACATGTTCTATTAACCGTTTTGCACCGCACTCCACACATTTTCCTAGAAATTTTGGCGGTTGAACCTAACACACTCAAAATGGTATCATCCGATGTACTCGAAGTACTCAATGAAATTAATTTCGAATCACGCACAACAATCAAACAATACCTAATCTATAAGTGTATTAACTTTGATGATGATCTGATGTTTTCTTCCTCATTTTCCCCCATCTTCCGGAATAGGCTAGATTTATATTCGATGAAGCAGAAAATTCTGCTTATGATTATGCCAGTTCTGACGACAACCTTTTTTCCGACGTAACAATCAATAAGAATGAACTTGATAATATAGATGAGCTTGAGCTGAAAGCCCTGGTAGCTATCTTGCTCCAGAAGCTAGTATCGAAGCTGTATATATGAAGTCATTTAAGAAAATAGTTCTGAAGAAAGCACGATGACGATGACAAGGCTACACCAAAACGAAAGTAAATTGCACACCACTTTGTGCCAAGTAAGATGGTATGCGTATCATTTATTTGATGTCGAAACTGGGGAAGTATAAGCAAAATTCTAAAAAGAAGGTAATCAAGATTTTCTCTCAACACTTCCGATATATGATCACTTCAAGAAGCCATATCTCATGATTGAGAATTGAGATAAGCTATCGATTATTTGACACTGTTGAGCCTGGCATCTCGCCCGACATCAAATACCGAGACCACTATACAATCAATGCCAACGACCATCTATTTTCAAGCTTTGGAAGTGAGGGAATATGTTTTTCGTCGCCTAATTGAATAAGATAATTCAAAACCATGTAATACATAACATCATAGGCCGTTTTTAGAGACAAAAACATGGGGCCATCATTACTATTTCCGTGCTAAGTATTATTTCTCCTCAGGAGCGTTTCTTCACTCGTGTATAGATATAGATATTAAGAATCCTTTCAATCTTGTGGCTTGTGGCCAGCGTTGAAAGTAATACATTGTACTAAACCTAGGACCCTTCCACACGCTGGGCAACAATGCTCTCTCACACACTCTCGGGGCTAGAATACGCGTATTTTGTATTTTCTTTTTTTTTAAACTGTATGCTTTTATTTTATTAACTTCTACTCTTGTATTTTCTTCATCTAGCTTCTACCGGTAGGCTGAAAGCAGCGGTATTTCCGTATTTCCAGAATTCCAGAACATGGTTCTGTTCGGATTTCGGATGATATCAACTATCAACTATCAACCCCGTCAGCTAATCTATTCCTTCTACAACGTTCCCTTCCGTAAATCGATGCACGAGCAACTCGCAAACTCGCAGAGAAAGACTAGAATTCACTACATGTATGTAAATCCATAATCCATCCATCAAAAACGGTAAAAATCTACTATCACACATACTAACATACTCTCTCGTGTTATAAAATATGTTTATTAATACATACATGCATTCATAACAGACGCATAGCATTTTCATATCACACGGACATACCACTATACATTTCCAAACACGTCATATTGCTGAATGTCCTTTCTCTCCAATTTCATGCCATCCACTGAGCCATCAGTCAACAAATTGTTGGAAGATGCTGCCGACGTTGTGGATCGACCGAATACCGAAACGTTTGCAGAACGCCTGAGTAAACTGAAATCGGCCGTGTTCGAGCATGAGGCACCAAAAGTGCAAGCTGCTGCCACTTCGGAGCTTTTAATTACTAAACACAGGACGTTCTTTATGAAATTATTGGTGAATATGAAACAGATTTTATTTGAGGGAAGAAAAGATGTAGCTGCATTGTTTAATTTTTTGTTGAGTAATGACGAATGTTCGGGTGATGCGACGCAGAGTTTTGCGTTTTATGTCAATGAACATTTCGACGAGATATTTAAAGTGTTTTTTGGTTATATTCGAAGCGGTGAAATGCTTCCTGATATTGCCTTGTTGTGTGGGTCGATGATAAGGTCGATTATTCGGCATAAGATATTGTATGAGAGAGTATTGAGCTGCCCCGATTTATGCATTTATCCTTATCTGGACGAATTCGTACATTTGCCCAACTTTGATATCGCTAGCGATGCATTTAATACGTTGCAAGAAATATTTCGGCTCAACGCTCAAATGGTAGCTCGGCTGTTTTTGGAAAAGAATGGAGTTTATGATACTTTTGTCCCGAAGTTCAATTCTATGTTAATTTCGAAAAATTATCTTACCAAGCGATTGTCGATTAAATTACTTAGCGATATGCTTCTCGATAGATCAAATTACAACACAATGGTAAAATATATTGGGAGTCAGAAGAACCTAATGATATCGATGCTTTTGTTGCGAGATGTTTCTGGAAATATACAGCTGGAGTCGTTCCATGTATTCAAGATATTTGTTGCCAACCCATCAAAACCGAAAGAAATATCAGACATTTTACGAAACAACAAGGTAAAGCTTGTCGCTTATTTAAGTAGTTTTCATAACGAGTTGGACGAAAGTGATGCCCGGTTTCGGGATGAAAAGTCTCTATTAATACAAACTCTGAATACCTTACGTGAATCCTGAGTATTTATACATTTAAAATTGTCAGTACACTTTGTATTTTGTTGAATAAGCCTTTACTTTAATATGAATATTATTCAGTGCGATTTTAATGACAATCTCATGTTCTTTTACTAAGCACATTTTTATCAGAGAAGTTATTGTTAACGTTGCCGAAAAATAGAAGTTGTTTGTATTTTTGCTTTTTGCAGCCTTCAAATAAGTCGTATTAAATAACTATAATAAATGAAATTACTCAGCGCAATTTTTTAAATTTAATAATCACACTTTTGGTGATCATAGGCGTATTGCTAGGACTAAATCACACTACCAAGAATGATCAGATACGAGAATAATAACGATTCTTCCCTGCTTTGTATATGAGTATATGATTATATACCAACATTATTGAAATAATCTCTCCTTATTACTTTTTCTTGTTCGAGTTGAAACCATTTCTATTTGAGTTTACGTGAAAATAGAATATGGTTTGAAATAGGAAATAGATATCTGAGATGATCCATTATTGAAGACTATCGGAGACAAAAAAAAGACGACATCCTTTAAGATTGAATATGACAAAACCCTGAACTAAAGCCAATACACATAGGTTGTAGTGTGAATGTGTTGAATTTTTCCATACAAAATAATGTCTTAGCTCTACCCTGTAGAGTGAATTGAATTGCCCTCAAGGCGAGTGCTGAGCTCTAAATAAGGTTAAGCTCTACTGCTGCTTTCAACGATATCATTTCTACTTCCTAATCTCTCACCTGCTTATTAACATGTAAAAGTGTTCCAATATACAAAAGAAAACTACTATATACTCTGCATACATAATATATGCTACAATGGAGCTTGACCTCTCTTTATTTCGAGCTTAGCACTTGGTGAATTACGTTGTAACACAATTAGTTGAAAAACGAAGCAAACGCCTTTAAACTTTGTAAGCCAAAAAATAAAAAATACTGAGACGTCCTTCTTGACAAAAATCCCTTTCCCTTGAAACACATCAAACATCACACAATCACACATCACACATCACACAAAACTCAAAACAAATTCATATATCAAACAGATATATATATATATATATCCAACATATCACTGATCATCAGTCCAAAATGTAAGAAGTATTTTAAATTTATCTGATCAATTCATTATTCATTAACAAATGGTTATCTCAATCTCTCTCTTTTCTCTCTTTAGAATCTCCAATAATCCTTGCTATCAGTAGAGTTTACATGTGCATGCACCATGCTCCCATGTCAAATAATGATGTTCGTGCTCCCGTTGCTAATTATGCATACATGCATTTATGAATGTTCCTCCGCAGATGAAAGCGGCAGCAGCAGTAGTTCCGGTAACAATTTTGATTATCTCACAAGTAACAACAATGGTAACAATAATCATCATTATAATAATGACTATCATTCCTCATCGAGTGGCAACGCCGACAACGGGGATATTATTCCGGAATATAAGGAAATGATTGCACATATTCCTCAGTACGGTAAAGTTATTGGAAGACGAGAGGAAGGTGTTGATGTATGGCGTGGGATTCCTTATGCCGGTGAGTTTATTGCTTGCAATTGATTGTTCCAAGGACATTTTAAAGGGTTTCTATGCGTTTGTTTTTTTATGTAGCTCCTCCTGTCGGAAATTTGAGGTTTGCTCCTCCTCAACCAGCGCAGGTAAAGTGTTTTAGGATGCTATAAAATATGATTACTGAAGCCTTAACTTTGAACTTTTGTTCATTTGAAGCCGTGGTCGCCTGCCAAGCTGGATGCTACGAAGTACGCACCAGATTGTTGGCAGATCCATGACCCTCTTTCCAACCCGACGGCTTTAGCAGAGAATATGAGCGAAGATTGCTTGTATTTGAATATATTCACACCGTCTTTCCGAGGGAAAGGTAAAAAACCTTTGCCAGTTATGATCTGGTTACATGGCGGAGCTTTTATGCAAGGATCGGGATCGCGAGCTGAGTACAATGGAATTAAACTAGCTCAACGCGGCGTTGTTGTGGTTACTTTAAACTATAGACTAGGTATTGTTTGTTTCGTGTTCAGTTTTGTGCAAGCATATGTGTTGATAAATAAGTTTTCATATTGCTTCGTACAAAAGGTGCACTAGGTTGGCTTGTGTCTTCGGAAGATGGATTATTTGGAAATTTTGGTCTCATGGACCAGAAAATGGCCATGCACTTTGTAAAGGAAAACATAAGTACATTTGGTGGAAATAGCGATGATATAACTGTCTTTGGCGAATCCGCAGGTGCTTTGATGACTTCGCTTCATTTATTGGATAATGGTATGTAATCTTTTTTTTATTGTTTGACAAACAATCAAGCTAAAGAGTTGTTCTTTCAGATGATCTAATTCACAAAGCTATAATGCAATCAAACCCTCTCGGATACACCTTTCGAAGTGTTGTGGTTGCAGATTTTATTGGTAGCGCATTCAAGAGGGCTGTTGACTGCCGTGATCTCGCAATGTTAAGAGAAGAGCGTATTGAAGATCTTGTAGAAGCTCAGGGCACACTATTTGGCGTGAGTTAATAAATTTGATCTCAACTAGCATTTATAGTGGTGTTGTCTTATCCTTCTTGTTCTAGATTCCGAGAAGTGTCGGAGATTTTTTTACATTTGGCCCGACTTTGTCAAAGGAAACGAAATACATTTTCAATATAACGTAAGTAGGTACGAACCATGTCAATAAACAAATATTCGTATATACTGATTGCTTTGTATTGCGCTACAGCCTTACAAAAGATCCGAGACATAGTCTTTTATCAAAGGCAGAAACACGAAGGGCCCAATTTATACCTGCATCGAACTCAAATATATTAGAAGGTCCTGCAATAACAGTGTCGCAGGTCCTTAAGCAAATTCAGAAGGTAAGTTACTCAAATTTACTTTGAAATATTATAATGTCATGTTCATGATTTTTATTGAAAACACTTTCGTTGTAGATAAATCCGAACATCCCAATTATGATCGGGACCAATAGGAATGAAGGCGAAATTTTTGTACATAGTGCATTTCCTGCTGCGATGCCTAAGGTAAGTAATTCATTGTTATCTTTACAGCGATATTTAAAAAATGTAACACGAATTTTGATGAAGCCCGTGTACTGGATGTTTGCTGGTGCGCTATTTCGAGACTCGTCGGCAAAAATTTTGAAACATTACCGTTATTTGGTTGATAGAGTAGAAGAAAATGCGAATGTTATTGCACAGCGACAACTTGCTGAGGAGGAAAATAGACTGAACTTTATTGAAATGGTAAAAAACATGAATTGGTGATATTTTAAAATTTTTATATTGAAACTAATTATTTTATTGAATCATAGCAAGAGCGACTCGAACGAGAATATGCCATCTTAAAGAAGATGAATTCCACGCGTACGATGGTAGATTTGTCGTCATTTTTGAATCCACCCCCTGCATTTGATCATTTAAATGCTACAAAGCAAGAATTGAAGCTCATTCAACGAGAGCAAAAACGAAAAGAGAAGAAAAGAGCTAAGCTTCTAAAGGAAGCTGCTAAAGTTGTAGTAGACTATCGCCCTGTCATGAGTCAAATAATTGATGATTATCTTTTTAGATGTCCAAGCTTACATTTTGCCGATCTTAGCGACTCTCAAAATATTTACGTGTATCGTTTTTCGCAGCCAACACACATTCCAGGATACAAGGAATGCTGGGGCAAGTCTTGCCATACAGCAGAATTGCCGTACGTGTTTGAGGCAATGGACGTCATAAGGAGTAACTACTCAACGTTAAGGTGAGAGCCGTTGAATCTTATTGATTTGTGTCTAGATATTTGTTGTTTCTCTGAACATCTTGTCTTGACAGTAATTTAGCTCAAACTGAACATCCTAAGCCACCCGAATATCCTTTCACCGATGCGATGGAAAATTTGGCCCGAAATATCACAACGTCTCCCAGCCCTGAAGTACCTTCATTTGGGGACGTGATCAAAAAGTTCTTTGGTAACTATTTCAGCGACGATGCCGACCTCGGTGAGTAGTTGAGTCTTTAAATGATGTCTTATAAATCGTATCTTTTTCATATTCTTTTTTTCACCCTACATCAATAGAACTTGCGCACGACATGGCGGAAAGGTGGGCTAATTTTGCCAAAACTGGTGATCCAAATTATGAAGGCGGGATCAAATGGAATCCATGGAAATTTTCCCAAGCAGAAAAAGAAGATCCAGTTGTTTACACACAAGAAAACGGCTGGGGGTACGAAGACGAATATGATGACTATGTGTATGATTCCGGGGATGAGTTCGAAACAACCGACTTTGACGAATACTCTGACTACTATCATTTAGATAGATATGAACAAGCAAAATATCGTAAAGAAGCTCTTGACTTGATGAGGGTTACAATTGCTGCGGATAACACGGAACAAAGAACGGAATTCGTTCGTATGCAAACCCAGAAGGCTGCTGATTCAAATTATTGGGATAGGCTATTCCATCACCATGACGACGTAAATGCCTTTAACTACGAGTACTATATCGATATATTGATGCGAGCGCAAAAGACTGGGGTAGTTGGGAATAATATAAAGGAACTTCTCGACTTTCACTGGCAACCCGAGGCACGTTTGATTGAAGAAGACTGTACGTGTGCTATGTGGGATCAGATTCGGTATCGATATTGAAACTATAACCTTTACCTAGCAAGCAACATTACCTGATGTAAATTATTTGAATATGATAGTTCGTAGTGTCGAAGATACGAGCTAACGAGGAGCTTAGATAAGTTTTTGAGTTAGCTAGAAGACTGAGAAGAAAGTCTTTGAAACAGACTCCAACAGTGAAACCCTACCGAGGGCCTACTGACCTAGGAAAAAACATACGTGTATTGGACTACTTGAATGTTTCTAACAGACGTCATATAATAAACGAAGAAAGTGATTACTTTCAGCAGCTAACTTGCTTTAAAGTGATGGAAATGCTCGATATTTTTCCTTGGTACTTTTTGGACTGCCAACAACGAGGTTAACTGCAAGTCTATTTTGTATCTCAAAAAACTATAGCATAATCTGCAAACCTTTTTTTTCTTCTCTGATACTAACTAATAACCATGAACAATTACAAGAAAGGCAAGTTTTATAGCTATACGTGCAAAGTGCAATGTATCTATTGTGCTCTGATTTATCCTCAGAACGAAGGAAATGCAACCGAAACAGGATCGAAATGTTTTCCTTGCTTAGTTTCA
>Ga0115008_10001783_pt1 | contig 17679 bp, 10 predicted proteins | sample FraStrMetagenome_FD_87164 | JGI IMG/M metagenome (GOLD analysis project Ga0115008, IMG submission 87164) | Marine eukaryotic phytoplankton communities from Arctic Ocean - Fram Strait ARC3M Metagenome | ecosystem: Environmental > Aquatic > Marine > Oceanic | place: Fram Strait | collected...
AGCTATGAGCTATGAGCTATGAGCTATGAGCTATGAGCTATGAGCTATGAGCTATGAGCTATGAGCTATGAGCTATGAGCTATGAGCTATGAGCTATGAGCTATGAGCTATGAGCTATGAGCTGCAGCTAGACTTATACTGCCCAAGAAGGTTTTGGAACGTCAAGGAATAGAGAAGGAAAAGAAGTAAGTATTACGAGCGCTGCGAGAACCACACCTTTCGTGGTATCGACGTTGTACAATTTCGAAACCAGAGCATTTCTCAAGCGGCTAGCAAGCTAATGCAGAAGGATGGGACAAGAGTACCAAAGTTCGAATAAGTATCGCTCTACATAGAGCAACGAATAGATGCATCAGAGGTTCCAGGAACCCTGCAAGTCATATCTGGAATCGAATAAGTTGGGAAGGAGGTCCAGGACTTGGACTTCTGAAGATTGATAATTAGTTAGATATTTTGAAAATCAAGAAAGACTTGAAGATCCGAGCACAGTTACAAGTAACATCGATTTAGCCAAATGATCGAATCTAGCATAGAACCTCGTTAAGATAGAATAAAGTACCAACGATGTAGAGAATAAAAAAGCGTAATACATAAGAACAAAAGCCCTCTTAAGGTCAAAAAAACATAAAAGTAAGTGTAACAGTGTGTGTGTAATAAAATTAACATTTATGGTGTGTAAAAAATACAAGTTCATAAATTTAATCTTTTCTCAGAATTTCCGAAAAATTCCATGTCCTGTTAGGGTTAGGGTTACAGAAACATATTATCCTCCTCCACCTACACCACCCACCACCACCCATTCTTTCTCAAGAACGACGACACCTTGAGAGACAACAAAGAATTTTGTCAAATGTACTTATTATGTTAGGGTATTTGTTCTTCCTAACTTAAAACCCAAAAATTAAAAGAAGTAGACCTGATGCAACTGTTTTTTTTGAATGAAAAATGGGAAAGCATAAAAAATCGCGTAATCGTCACAAGCGACGCAATAAGAACTCCCTACATTCATCAATAAAAAATGATGATGAGACGTTGACCAACAAAAGCAGCATCGTCGATAAGATACAAAGTACAAATACTAAAACACGTGATGCAACATTGAGTGCTTTGAGTGTGACACTTTTCTCATCAAAGAAGTTACTAGATGATTCTCTTGTAGGTGCCGTATTGCGTCGACTATCAATTGACTCAGACGAGAGTGCTGCTTGTAACGCTGCTGGATGCATAATAAATTACATTATCACTTCATCATCTTGTAATGATTTTGATTCATCAAAGAAATATAGTGTTGAAAGTGTGATGGATCAGTTAATTAAGCTTGATGTTCTCACTTTATTGTTGAGCACCTTAAATAACAATCAAAAACCGGCTCGACTGCATGAATTGCTGTTAAATGTACTTTGTCTAATCATCGAAAATGGAAATGACAATGTCGTGATTGAGAGGTTGAGTAAAGGGGATACTGGAAAGATGTGTTCGAGTGCAATTATTTCCCATTTAGAAGTTGAGAATGACCTGGGTGTCAATTGTCGAAATGCAGATGCGCAGATGTTTGCTGCTCGTGCCTTGCATGCAATTTTAGACGATGGCAATAATTTAGATATTTTAAAATTTCTTGATAGCATCGATTTGGCAAGCAGGCTGTGTAAATGTATAATTTCAAATGGTTCTTCTCCAGCGAGGTCTCGACTGCATGGATGCGGGATCATCTTGTCTCTTGCTACCTCCAACAACCATGTGAATATTCAGAATCTCGTTGAGCATCATGTTCATCCTGTAATCTTACAGTATATCGATTATCGTATTGATATTGCATCAGCTCTAGTGGAACGTCTTGTTTTTTCTGAAAAAGAACTTGCCAAGGAATCCGGTGATGCAGAAATGGAAACTAATGTTGAAAAAGTTGTAACTGATAGAAAAGAAAGTGCGAGGTCTATTGCGAGACGACAAAAGGAAGTGAAAAAAGAGATACACCATGAAGAAAGCGCCAAGGCTACTTTGGGAAAGTCGGATCAGAGAGATGTAAATGACGAAAGTATCAATAAGAACGAAGGACAGGATACTGATCTTCAGCGTAATGTCGAAAATGCATTGAATGCCTGGGAAAATGCCATACAGCCACTTAAATTGTCACTTGAGATTACTGCAAATGCTTTCTCGGAAAATCGAAACGTGCTTACTTCGTTTTTAGATGATGGTATGGAGGATATGCATGTTACATCGAAAAGTAATGTGAAGTGGCTACAGCAACGCGACGGGCCTTTATCAAAGTTACTGATTGTATTAGAATCACTCGTGATCGCCCCATTTTTAGATCAATCAATGCAGGTTCAAAAGGATATGTGTGAAGTCATTGGAAAGTGCGCTGCTTGCGTTGGAAACATTTTAGCAAATCCCGACTGTAATGTAGGAACTCTGAGTGTCATTGAAATTTGGCGAGGATTAGCAAAATGTCTGCCTGTTGTTGAGAACGAGATTGACGCGAGTGGTGATGTTTCCACGGCAATGATGTCCATTATCCGAGCTTGTACTACGCCAGTTGCTGAAGGTATAAACGGTGAAGATTTGAACATATTGGTGAGTGCTTTAGCCAAATCTAAATGTGCTGAAACGCGAATAAACGTAGCAACAATGCTAGGACAATTATGCTTAACTCCTCATGATAAAAGTGTCGACGATCTTGTCTGCAAACAACTACTATCATCGCTCAATAATGATACGTCTATTTTGGTCGTTGCTGAAGTACTTTGTGCTACAATGGATATTTATGGTCAAGATGAGGCACATCTTGATGTCTTCGAATCAAATAATGGCGTTGTTATTCTAAAGAATATTTTGCCATCCTTTCGAAGACGGCTAAATGAGGTTTCCCTAAACAAGGACAAAGCTAATATTTCATACTTACAAGAAACGGCATCAAATGCCAAGAGGTTTATTGCTTATCTGCAGCAAGAGCTACAATTTTAGATGTTTAAGTTCTAGAAACCTCTTTTTCTATAATATCTTAACGTGACCAAGGAAACTGATAGATCCTTGCGTGAAAGTCAAATTATCTATTTTTAGAGCCTGTGTGGAAATTATGCATAGCAATATATTCTATGTCTGTTGAGTGTTGACAAAAATCGCGCATTCAAAACATCTTCATAGAATTTACTAGATAGGCAAATAAATTACTAGAGTAAAATAACAATCGTCAACTTTCATCGTCTACTACACACACCATACACCTTTATCCCGATGTTGTTCAAACGATATTCATACACGTTTCTACTTTATAGGATAGTTACAGAAAAGCTATGGAATAATATTTTGCTGATCTTAATCAAGCAATCAAGCATCAACCGTATTGGCTTCAGAGAATCATGAAATATAACACGCGATCACTTCTATTGGATTTATGGTGCCCTTGTTTTTGACAGATACAAACTCTCTATGAAAGCGCTGGAGCATACGAGACGATTCAAACATGCCGATGAAGTCAAGGATCAATTAGCACGAATTTTTTGAGGAGAAGAGAGATTGTCGATAGCGGAAAAGCTAACAAGATTCAAAAGAAAATTATTAGACATCTGGTGGATTCCATGTAACATTAGAGAAGTTGTAGAGACACTAGGGAGTTCTAAAATTTTCGAAGTACAAATAAATATTATAGTACTTCAGGAACAGGGAATCATAATTTTTTAATGTCAAATGATATTGATATGCTTGTGCTTTGGGAACAAAAATTTTATGCTATTCTTCTCAAAGAAAAAAAGACTGTTCTGTTAGAATTTTAGAAAGCTACTGACTACTTTACAACTTTAGCGCAAATGTGAAATGATGGGTGGAGAGTCACGTTGTGTTTTTATGATGAAGCTATATTCAATGGTGTTAATTAGGATAAAATTCCATATCCTCAAGAATCATGTAACCAACTGGAATTTCGACACGACCACTTCTAAACAAAGCTATACAAATCTTTACTTCTCTTCTTCCAATATATACTGTCGATCGTTCAAGCACTAGACGAAATAGGGTAGACCATGTTACTTCATGAAGGACACTTTCGTATGCTTTCGGACGATATTATGCCGTACGAAAGGCGATTCGACTTGACTGTTTCTGTAGCCCAGTCCTAAACCTCTGCAACAGCACCGGCTTTCAAATATCCAAGTTTACTATAGGCTTCGCTTAATGGTTCGTCTAGGAATTTTTCGATATAAATGGAAGTCTACTAAAATAAGATCCAACTATTTCTCATTTCGTTGCCCATTTACGGATAATGCGTACACACGATAAACGCTTCATACGGAAGAATGAACGCCTTCTTTTCCTCGCTTATCTTGTAACCTCCTGTTCGTTCGCATGAAACATTCTGTATTTGATCAAATCCTCTAATTCACAGATGTATGAAGGATAAATATTTTACCCTTGGCCTCATCGTTAAGTATGGAAGCAGGATGAAAATGAAGAGCGAGGCATATTCATCTCGATTACAAGAATTTTTACTTGTCGAATAATTATCATTGTTGGTTATTGTTTGTCACGACCTAACTTGAATAATCTTCTTCATTGGAGAAAGGATACTGAGGAATCGCAGCCTATTCTTTGTAAGTATGTTATCCTGGAGCCTAGAAACTTTATCCAACTTCCTCTTTAGTCGCTAAGTGTCAAGAATCCCTCCGAAAATTTCTCGTACTCTTTGCAGTCGTAAGGACATTTCTTAAATCTCCCATCGTTGGCTGTAACGGTGATTGTAATATTCCATTCTAATATATGAAATGTACTTATAGTTTTAAATAACTAACTTTACCTGGACGGGATAGAATTAAGAGTTAGAAGTTGATGCAAAAAATTGACAAATATTCTTTTGATAGTTCTTTGACGATTTTCTGAGTATGCGTTTCACGGCAAACTTGACCTGACTGGTGATTATATCTCGCTATTGGACAAATGAGTTGCATATTTGATCAACTCAATTTTGATAACACATATAATGCATTGAAGGTATTTGGAACATTACTTAGGAATTGTGAGACACAAGCAGTACTGAGACAATATGATGGTACGTCGAAAAACTAAGTTAATTTTCTACAAATCATGGTAGAGTTTAATAATCCCATCTGAGCCGGCAGTAAAGATCCACGGCTGTGTTGGATGGAAAACAGCTTCTAAAACCCCCAGTTTTTTCACAACCTTGTGACCACGTAAAATCTTAAGTGGTACAATCAAGGGATTTCTCATCAAATCTGAATACACCATGCTGTGGAAAATATGAACATTGCCATCATCCGATGCGCTCGCCATGAGAGGATAGCGCGCATGGTACGATACGGAGCGTAGGGCCTTTTCATGATATTTCAAGGTTTTGTATGGTGCATCGGACAGATCTAAATCGAACCATACCATTCGACGATCTAGACTGCCAACAATAACATGGTCACCAGAAGGGTGCACAGATAGACTTTGTATCCAACGACATCCCGACTTCAATTTCTTTATCATTTTTTGTTGCATAAGATGATAAACTCTTACCTGCTGCTTATTTGCGACAAATAGAAATGGCTTGTTTGGATGGAAGCATGCGCATTGGACCTCGCTGCCACCTTTGTTCTTGTTAAATGGTTGCTGTGTATTCGCTTTACTCAATTGGTGAATAAGAACACTGGACGCGGCGGCATTTGGAGCAACCGTCACGAAGTAATCACCACGTCGATGCCATTCCAATTTTGATATTTCGAATTTAGTTTGTAAAACGCACACGGGACCGCAAAAGTTTTTCAAACTTTGCTGTCTAGCAAGATTACTAATGCATTTCCATTCAACGGCTTTCGCAGCTCTCACATTGTTGATCTTTGGCGGGTTCATTGCATTTGATAGCAACGCTTCGGTTAGCTCTGTATCTTCTACCGATCCTGTATTCGTAGTAAAAACAAATGCGTATCTACCAATTGCGGCAAGAAAGCAGTGATGTTCTTTGTTTGGATTCCACCGAATTGACACGACCGATTTCTCGGCTTTCTCATCATCTACTACGTCTTCCTCAGCCTTACCACTCAAACTAGCAATGATATCGTTTAAATTCCAATGCTGCAACATTCTAGCCGTTGTAACTTCCCAAAGACGAACCATACCATCTTCATATCCACTAATTAGATACTGGCCATTCGGACTTGTTGAAATGCATCGAACCATAACATCGCTGTCTTTCACCTTGTATTCCACGCAAACTTCTGTCGGGTAAGGCCGAAGATCACTTGCTTTGGGAAGCTGTGGTACCAAACTCTCTGGATCAATATTCAAACGCTTCTTTAAAACACGAGGACAAAGGTATAGATCAAGGCACCGTTCAAACCGTTCACGAACGGCATGTTCATATGCACCAAGTGAACGTAAATTAGGATACTTTTTGGGTATAATCAGACCGTGAGGACGCTCAGAAGGTTCCATCTTTTCCCAATCAGCTAGCTCCTGTTCACTTGGAAGATATTCGTCCGATGGATTGTAAGACTCTGCATGAGTTGGAGGCGCCTGTTTGGGTGGTGGAATGTATTCCGGGCCCCTCCGATCATTGATATCCTCCTCGTCTCCCTTCCATAGCATAAATGGTCCATTTCGTAGCTTACTACTCGTCACATCGTTCATATCACGAACTTTCCCGTTCAAAAAGTCTATAGTGATATTTCCCCGACGAAGCCTATGCAATAATTTTTTGACCTGTAGAGCCTCCCACTTGCTAGGTTGAAATCTACTCTTTTTCTCGTACTGATTAGAAGTTAGACCCGAAATTTCCTTGTTAACTCCCGAAAAGTAATCAATCATATCTGGATTAGCATCATGTTCGGGGTGTGCTACTGCGCCTCCCTGCATTCGTCTAATAATCTCTATCTGGCGGTCCGTCAACTGAACCTCCTTATCATTTAGAGCATCATAAATGGTAAACTTTTTAGAATTCAAGTCATCATCAGCAGCAATCGCCGCATCTATCCCATCGCCTTTACTGGATTTGGTAATCTTAGATCCATGTACGTCGTATCCAACGTGATCATGTTCGTCGTACCAATGAAGTGGCACTCTACCAATACGATTCTGCAGTTCATCCTCGTCTTCGTCATCAGAAGAAAGATTGTCCGTCATGAGAAAATTCGCAGCTCGTCCATCAGCTAGCTTCTCCTCATCCTGATTCTCTGCTTGCTTTGACTTGACTCCGGCGAGATTACGTTTATTGCTCCATCTGCGAGGTACTGTTTCATCATATTCGACATTCAAGATTTCCACGTCGCTGTTCTCATCATCCTCATCGCCACTTTCAATAAAGTCATCGTCATCACTCTGAACCTCAAATTCCTCTCCATCGTCAACAATTTCTTCATATTCTTCTGCTCCGGAATCATACACTGAAAAATCAAAAGAAATTAGAGATCGAGTTTTTAAGCATCGATTGTTTCGGTAGTTTACTAACCAGAATCTTCCTCGTCCTCATCGCTGGCCTCATCTACAGAAGGAGGTTCGGAAGTAATACTTTCGCTGCTGTCGTCGCTGTTCATGGTGATTATTTGAAGGTGAGAAGTCAAGGGCAGAGATGGACATATGCTGCATTCATTCACTGTCGACGAGAGAAAACATTTTGCGCAATTTTGAAATTGGTGGCCGGTATAGGTTTTATTAAACGTTCGCTTTAAACGTCATCATTGTCATCATACGAACTTATCGGTCACCACGAAAATTGAAAAAGCATTTCTGCTTTTCACGATAGAGAGAATAAGAATGTTCAAGATTTGGTTGGAAATTCCAACTATCACTAAAGACCTCACTGGCTCACTGGAGCATTCTTTTGACTGTAGCCTATCAGAGAAAGATGAAAGCAGTGATGCCGATGAAGTTTTGTAGAGTACATACGAATGATATCACAAATCTATGGAATGGACGATGAATGGAAGGCTGATGACAAAATTTGCTTCAAATGTTGGAAGGACCTCATAGCTCTACCTTCCACCCTATACAAGTTCACACACAATTGTATAGATCACAGAAAATTGTATAGGGAAAAGATAAACCACAATCTTGACAAACTTTACTTAAAAACCCCATCACTTCCATTCTCGTATTGATAGATAAAAGATACCCGTTTTTAGATAAATGGCTAACCAGAATCTTGATAAACGCGCTTTCAAAACATCTACCGTTCTTGCAATATTACAAAGGGTCCTTACTCGAAATCATCATTTTCGTCAACTAAATCGATGAGATAATAATGAGTCTCATCTTTTCGTTCAAATAACTTACAATCACCACTGAAAACAAGTTGGAGAAGTAGAACTTCCGTGCTATTCACCTGAAGGTCCTTTTTGGCGAACCGAAGCAGTAAGGCAGTAAGATATCTTATTAACATAATTAGGGACGTGATGGTGCTACTAAAGATGTACAAAGTCCGGAATAGTTTTATAAAGAAGCACCCGACAAGTAATGTCATATTGGTAGCCTTTTTCATGGACTTCAATGAAATGAAACGAACAACGTCTCTTACTTTCACTTGAAGAAGAACGATGCAAGAACTCACCTAATGATTTTCCTTACCATATTTTTGGAGCCTCTTTTCCTAAGTAACTTGCACATTGAATTCTTCGACTAGAGAAGAATAAGCAATAGGAATAGACTTTATTGCCGATTTTTTGGTGTACCAGCTTTTGCCAAACCTTACTCATGTGCGACTTGATTTATCATCACCGAATCAGTTAATTTATTCAGACAAGTTTTTATTTCGATATTTGCTTGCTTGAGGAACGACGACGCAAGTGAATCTTTATGCCGAGAAGACAGCGAATTTACTCTGTGGCCCGTCGAGGTCCATAATTACGAACTAATGTCTTGATATCTAGGAGGCACGACAACCACGCAAAATAATTTGATTTTTCATCTCAGTGAATCGAAGATTTCAATTATGTCAATCGATGTATCGTGCGGCTGGATATCTATGGCTCAGTGGTTGCAGGTTTGTATTCATCCGCTTTAGCTATTGAAATATTCTTAATTAAGAGAAATAGCCGGTTCGTCGATCTCGCTCTACTCGATACAGGGCCACCTAGGATGATCGGAAACAAGATTATAGCAGTATTTTGAAGACATCAAACGACATCCAATCAAACGAAGTAGGACATCGACCAGTTCTCTTGGGTCGAGCAAGATTTGACGTGTAGTAGTCCCTCTTACAGTACAGCCCACTTGACGATCCGAAGAGAAACAATGTCGACGCTATAACGAAGTGGTATATGCAACGAATTTTAAGACAGAATACGGCCAGCTCCACCCAAATGCTAAACACCTGGAGCAAAAGTTACTAGACTTTGACTAAGCGTTATGATTTTTCGCATCAGCGGAATTGTCCTATAAGATACAGAAATAACCATATGCTTCGATTTGCTTGCCTACCATCGAATCTTACAGATCCTTGCAAAAGTCGTGACAAGGCCGTAAGGTTTGATGTGAACCATGACCTTGATTGCGGAAAGGTCGCGTATGACAAAGATATCAACAAAATGAGTGGAAAGACCTTTGAATACAAGTATGACTATTAGGTAACAAAGGTAATTGGGATATTTTTTTCACCTTGATACACGTCCTCACAGAAGGAGACCCATTCTATTTTCAGATGCCAACATGATTTTCGAAAAAAATAGTTACTAAATGAAAAACCAAATTGAAAAATTTATGATTTGATCATTTCGAAATCTATCAATTCAAAGGTATACAGGAAAAATGTCAAACGTATGATATTACGACAGATTTTAATTGCAAGCTATCCAAAAAAGGAATGAACGTATAGGTTAAGCATTTAGTTAGTCTTTATTGAATATTCCGGTCGTGAATATTTGCTAACTCGTCATAAGAAGAATACCATGGACGTGCACGTCTTTACAGCATACGTCATTAGAGGAACAAAGAGAGCTGTTGCAATTCCGGAACAAACCACAACTCCAACCACAAACGCTCTAGAGGCAAAATCTTCTGATTGACTTAGTTGACGTCGCAACATGATCATTTCATTCCTCAGATAATCTTCCACATTTTTTGTGTTTTCCTTTCTTACCTGTTCACATAACAAATTAATACAGGACTGGGCATCTCGCAAGATGCTCGTATCATTCAACGAAACACCATCTTCGATCAGCTTGACACATTTCTGAAGATCAGTTACAACATTCTCCACACCTAATTTTAATAAGACTTGATCATTCTCGCGTCGACTATCAAATTTTGTTTGCTGGCTTCGAGTTTCGATCTCTGCAGGAATAGTGCTACCACCAATATGAGATTCTCCACCATCCTTACGATATATATTCCGCATCGGACTTTTCAGAAACCGTTTTTTATTTGGTGCAGTGCTCATGAGTATGACGAATAATTTAGGTAGCAGATCTTTTGGATTTCGCCTTTTAATTTTTGAGTGCTGTCTCCAGAGAGAGTGCACAGGTTGAAGTAACCGAATGTGTGTCGTTTTGTTTTCTGTTGAAACAAGTTTTGTCCTGGGAGCTGTCCTGGGTTAGAGATAATTGTCGGATAGCGGATAGCGGACAGGTCTGAAGCTATAATATTTATGAACGTTAATTTATCGTATTTCAAGTAAAGCAGAATAATATTATTAGTCCTGCCCCGATGTGTGCCAATGACACCAAAATGCACCAGTCAGGTACTTCTGAATGCTGATCGCGCTGATTTATTGATTTGCAGTTTTGGGAGAGATCGGCTGGTTCTATTATTGTGTTCGCGTAACGAACCTTGATAGGAATACTTAAAGGAACTTGCCACACGAGAAGGTTTTGAGGAAAAGAAACATTGCAAGCCCTGCTAGAATCAACATCGATATTTCACACCTTTCGTGGTATTGACGTGTCAATTGTTCGATTTCGAAGTCAGATCATTACTCAAAAATCTTTTAAAGTTGCTTGTGGAAGAATGGGACCAGCCCTATTCAAAAGTAAGGGGTTTCGTCAATGCTCGAATGAGTATCGCTCTAGTTAGAGCAACGCATCGATGCATTAGAGGTTCCAGGATCCATACAAGCCATATGTCGAATCGATTTCGTTTAGAAGAAGGTGCAGGACTTGGACTTCTGAAAAGATGTCAAGCAATATTTGAAGATCCAAGAGTTCCAAGTACCATCAATTTAGCTGAACGACCGACACTAACATATAACCTCGTTTACATAGAGAACCATACGAATGTATAGAAATGCAAAGAAGTGAAATACATAATAACTATATAAAAATGAAAGGTTTAATTTTAAACTCACACCTACGGTGTGATTTTTCAACTGCAGGAAACGGGCCAAAGATAAAATCCCTATAATCCGTTCCTTGCTTGCCATCTACGACTACATTTGTCAAATGGAATGCTTCTTCGATTGTCGCCAACATACCCTCGTTGACATTGACGATTCCGCATTCGTCAGTCGTATCCTTTCCAGCTACTGTGGGGAAGGCTTCGGCGAACACGCGAATTTTCAAAAAAGAATAAATCCCGGTACTGATGTATCAAGTTGTTATTAACTACATGACAACGTTGGTAGCCGCTAAAATAAAACCCAATCATCCGTCCCTTGCTTACCATCTAAGATTTCGTTTGCCGAATGTAGTGCTACTGTGCTTCTCGCCAATACTCCCTTGTTGAGATTATCGTGTCCGCACTCGTCAGTTGCCTGTCAGCTACTGTGGGGAGGGATTTGGAGAACAATTGTAATTTTACATAAAAAGAGATGTATCAAGATATTAAGCATTATTGCATGATGCCGCTCTACGTTGTCGATAACACGGTCATTAGTTAACATTCTTGTAAATAGCTGTAGCTTTGCTTCATCTTGCTGGTCATTCAAACTCTCTAAAACGATCGCTCTTTAGAAGTCCTAGACATGCACCTCATTCCCACCGAAATCGACTCGACATATAAATTGCAAGAATACTGGAATTTCAAATGAATAAAGTTCTACAGCAGCGGTATTAAATATTTATAGTAACGGTTTTCTCAGATCATCACTGCAGGCTTTCGAGAATCACGTAAACAGTCCGTACTTTATGTAAACACGCTTCTCTTCGTCATAATCCTGCTCTTGGTTTATTATGGATGAACGACCCAACATAAAGGGTTAATTAAAATGGGCACCAGCGAAAACTAAGACGATATGGTCGTTGTTATGAACCATGAACTCATGACGAATAGAAATAAATCATACGGATTTTTTAGCTAGCTCGTCTTTAATATCATTTGCGTTTTCAATATTTATGCCGCTTAAGAGCCGTTTATATGTTGCCGCTTCTAGATGACCGTGTTTTTTGTTGAGCTTTTGTATACCAATTTTCAAGTGCATGATAAACATTTTCTGATTTTCTACCAATAACTTCAGAGTACAGATTTCCTCGCTCATCGTATTTAGACGATCCTTTTTATCATTTTTATTTTGTTGGTAAGCTGTTAAACCATCACGTTTACTTTTTAGATGACCTATACGTTCGTAAAAATTTGCGTTCTGCTCCAACAACATAGTATTTTCTTTTGTGTTAATATGAAGTTGGTTTTTCAAACTGTGTAAGCGGATTTCTAAATCCCGCAGTTCTTTAAGATTTGCGGAGACAGTTATCTGATTATGATCGTCCACATCTTCAGATTGTTGAGTGCAATTTTTCTCAAGGTAGCTATCTAGTGCAAAAATATCAATTCGTCGGCCAAATTTAAGAAGCTGCATTTCATCGTAACGCATTTCTTCTCTTCGCAAAGTTCCTTTCTTCAAATTGATCCTGTTCAAATATCCCTCTTTTTCTTCACAAAGCTTTTGTTGAATATCTTCACTTTCCGATATCTCTTTTTTCAATTCAAATATCTTGTGGGATGAAAACGAATATACTTCACATGAAAACAATACATGCTTTGTATCAAAAGATGTGCCAAATGCATTGTGATTCTTAATGTTCGCAAATGAAGGGAAGAAATGGTTATTCAATTTGCGAAAGATTTCTTTCTGAGCAACTTTTATTTTTTTCGATACTTCATTGTTTCTTTCACATATGTCCTTTTCTCTTTTTAACAGTGACTCACGAACTAGTTTCAGACTCACAACCCTCTGGCGAAGAGAAGCCAAAATACACTTTTGTTCCGCTCTTTCCTTCTTTAAATCCTTGACATATTTTAATAGTTCAAGATTGTCGCAATTTATCTTTATCGTTGTTCCTATTTCTTCACACCCGTCTAAATCAGCTTCGAAGTACTCTTGAATTTTTTTGTAGTTCTTGTGTGATTTTGGTACATGTTCGAGAAACAACTCTGCTAATTTTTTTTCCTTTCCAATCCAAGATTCTATTTCACTTTTGGCGTGCTGAAGATTCATAAAGCATTGCTTCATTTCGTCACGAACCTTTTGCACGATAAAAAATTAAGAGCACATTAGTAGCTACAGGTATCATTTCCTTCCCGAAAAAGTATACAACTTACCGCATCACTGTCTTGATCTACATATGATTTATTTGTTATGAATTCGTTGTATTCAGAACAATGAGTTTTCAAAAAGCTGATATCGTGAGCAATCAAAGTGATCTTCAACTTTGCACTACTCAATTTAGCACATAAATGTGATCTCTCTAATATCAACTTTTGAACAGAATCATTGAAATTATTTGTTTGTTTACTTAGTATTTCAAAGTGTTTTTCCCTTTCTTGCTTCGCCAACAATACATTTCTAGCGGAAAAGTCTCTCGAGAACTCGATACGTTCTGATCCGCAATTGTGCCGCAGAGGCTCATGATCTTTGCAATCGAAGAAATTTTTAAGAATGTTGTTTAGTTGATCGTCATCATCACCTATTATCTGATTAAGTACTTTGATTCGTCTTGCTACTAATTGAAAGTTTTTGAACAATAAGACCTTCCTCTTGTCTAGATCGTAAATTTTCTCATTAAAAGACAACTTGAGGTCTATCACTTCGCATTCTAATTTGTGGATATTCGACTTTTTATCCGATTGACAAAAGTCGCTGTAGGTTGGAATGTAGTTGTCGGAGCATTTAAGGCTGAAAGGTAATTCCTTTTTGCCTCCTCTCGATAAATTACGCTTTTTATTTTCGTTTATTTTTTGAGCCTCCTTTACTTGTATATTCTTTTTCCTCTGTCGTCTTAAAGCACACCGTTTATGGTATGTGCTACATAATGTCTCGATTTGATCGATTTCTTGGTCGTTAGAAATTACATTGAATCTCTCGCGGTCACAACTTAATATCGACTTCTCTAAACAAACACTGCCGATCAATTCTTGGCTTGTCTCCTCACTTGTTCGTGGATAATCTTCAATAGGAAAGGTCCTAACAGAAACATAATCGTCGATCGTGCTGACGCAGCTGGTACTTGCATTTTTTTGTAGATTATATTTAGTCTTAAGCAAATTAAGTATACCTTTCTTCATGTTAATTATTTTTTCAAGTCTCTCTTTCCGTTTTTCTATTTCCAGGTTTACACAATCGGTGAATTCTTTTCTTGCTTCAACATCGATAATCGTTTCCTCATCTTTCAAACGATATTCCATTCTAATCTCTTCATTCCGTCTTACCAAGTTTTGAAATTTTTGTTGTAGCTTTTGTATGTTTTCCTCTGCTTTGGCTCTGTTTTCAATTTTTAACTTCTCGATTCTTGCATTAACTTTGTTTTGGCGTGACTGACACAGTGTCGGCAGTGATTCTTCTTTTTCACCTTTCATATACTCCAACTTTGCCTCTACACTATTAAATGCTTCAAAATCTTTCGTTTCGAAGTCAATTTCGTTTTCCGGGCAACATTTCCACTCATCATCAGCCACATCTATTTGTCTAGTACCGTTGACTCTTTTATCGGATATTGAAAGGGTGGTCAAAGAACCGTCCGTGCTCGCCGACAAAATAATATCAAAGTGATTGCTCATATCAAAACAAGTCGTTTGGTTATGAGCTCTGTGATTGACAACTTCGCGAACTTCTTGACTATTTTGAAGAGAAATTAATATTATTCTTCCGAAACATGTAAGTATAATATGACCACCAGCAATCTTAAAACTAGTCATTTGACCACATCTTTGAATAATGCTGTTATCTGAAAATGCATTGAGTAAATAGTTCCCTTGAATGTTCACCTGTTATGCGTGACACTCACCGGAAATACAAGGAAAGGCTTGAACGCTTCTATCTTTTAAAGATAATATCAACAATTCAAAATCCATACTCCTTGTACGAACGAGAACTTTTTCTCTATCAATATATCTCGCTTCCTGGATTCTTACATCTTCCATTTGGTATTCAAAGTTCATAGTCTGCTGAGTGAGATTAATTTCGTAATTGGTTGCTTCCGATTTTACCAAATTTTTCGTATCACCAATAGGGACAATATTAAGGTGACCAGCTTGGTCGATGTATATTAACGACGAGGAGTCTTGCGACCACTGTATTGATTGAATATTGTACATGCTCCTTAAGCATCCTATTTCCTCGAAGCTCTTTCCATCTATAGTTCTAAACAGAAAAATGGAGTTGTCACCAGTACAGCTAGCAATAAAATTTTCGCACCCTGAAATTTCGATTAACTTCAAATGTTTTTCGTGCGGTCTTATTTGGAAGAGTATGATGATTTCGTTGGTCACGGACGAAAAGTGAATTATCCGAAGCGATCCGTCACCAAAACCAGCTAGCCATGTGTCTTTTTGTTTATATCTATTCAAGCAGGTACAAGCATGTAAGAATGTCCGAAAAGCTACGTGGCGTTTTGATAAAAAATCCCAGCAGATAACTTTGTTGCCACCAGCAGTTAGGACTAAAGTACTTGGCTCTTTCGAAATGGAAAGCGCATGTATTCCACATTTATCATGGCCTGCTATAACAATCCCTTCCATTTCATTGGTTTCTATATTTATTTTCATAATCGAACCTCTAGCATCGCCAACCATTACGGCGCCCCCACCCAGAAAAGATAACTGGCATATCAAAGTGTTGTTTCCAATATTCCATTCCTTAATGGGTTGAACAGAAAATATAAGATCGTCGTTAGATTTTATTTTTATTACATCAAGATCTTTGAGTGGCCACCATCGAATTGTGCTATCATTACCAGCTGTCAAAATTATATCTTCGTGAAACATTGACCGCAAAAGATTTGCACCACCTTCATGTGCTGTAGATTTTCCTGTTTCAACAACACAACATTTCACATAACAATCCTCCCAAAGTAACAAATGACCATCTTCGGAACCACTAAGAATCCTACCAGACTTTGGCAACTCAACCAACTCATAAATGTCACTAAGATTGAAGCGTCCAAACTTTCCAATATCTCCTTGCAACTTTGGGCCAGTAAATGAGTTGGCCATAGTCCAAAATTTTATGTGTCCATTTCCACAAGTATAAACCCTAGTATCGTCGAAATAGGAAAATTGAGCGTTGTATATATCTTGACCAAACGCTTTTGCGCGTAACAAGATTATGCCTTTACGCCAATCCCAGATTGCTAAGGTATAATCAGGACTGGCTGCAACACTGCAAAGTTTATCTTGATTTTTATTGATATTTATACAAGAATATTCTAGTTCTGCCCCTCCTATCAATCTTTGCCTCAGATCGAATGAAGAATTCTCATTAGAACTATCGGTTACGTTGTAAACAAAAATAGTTGGCCGACTTAGTGGACGGACAGGATCCGATGATTCTGCGACAAATAATGTTCTTGTGCAGGTACAATAAAAAATGCATCCAATTCCCCCTCCAGTTCTGCTTGGAAAACGTTGTTGACAGCTTGCTTTGAAAAAGCCCTTTTCATTTGCCTTCTGCTTGATTAGAAAGTTCCCAGAAATATAGAGAGCACCAATTGAATTATCACTTTTTGTACGTTCAATCGATACTATTCTACTCCGCGGGTTTGTACTAAAGATATGGCAAAAATTTTGATCTTGCATTACTTTTTTCTTTGTCCGGAAAGAAGGATCGAAATATGACATCAGTCGTTAAGTGGGTCAATTACGTGAAAAATGCTATCAAGATTTCAAAAATTAAAAAAAACGCTACACTACGACCCTCTAGAGAGGCTAATGAATTTATGACATCATTTTGATGGCTGGAAGCCAAACAATATATGTTTCAAGCATTTTTCATTTTTAACCAAGCTATGCACTGTTAAGCATTGCACTACTTGGCACTGCTTCGAGTTCGGGCGTAACCCTTTGTCAATGAGTATCCATGCTCTACAGTATATTGTGGATCATTGATATGACATAGAGTGACGTAAGGATACAGAGAGACGCCAATAAGGTCACAAAAAATCAGTTTTACTTTAAAAAAAACATCTATTCTTGACACTGTTTATTTATAGATAGAACTGATTATTAAGTCTCGTGGTGTCTCTCTGCATCTTTATGTTTTTTAATATGTATGCTTTTATTTTGTTAACTTCTACTATTGTACCAGGTATAAATTACTTTGTAGTTATAACTCGTCCTCTTCATCAGTTACAGGTTCGGAGGAGGAGTAGTAGAGTAGAAGTTAATAAAATAAAAGCATACCGTACAGTTTAAAAAAAAGTAGCAGTTGTGTGTGTGTTTTTCTACGGGTTATGAGGTGATCTGATGTATAAGAGTAGAAGTTAATAAAATAAAAGCATACATAAGTAGACAGCGAAATAAAATGTCGATTCAAAAGTGGTGTTTTAG
>Ga0115008_10001788_pt1 | contig 17666 bp, 16 predicted proteins | sample FraStrMetagenome_FD_87164 | JGI IMG/M metagenome (GOLD analysis project Ga0115008, IMG submission 87164) | Marine eukaryotic phytoplankton communities from Arctic Ocean - Fram Strait ARC3M Metagenome | ecosystem: Environmental > Aquatic > Marine > Oceanic | place: Fram Strait | collected...
AACATTCACAGGGATTGTTTGAATTAACATCTTTAAAGCGACAGTATTGGCCATGTTATTGGTTGGAGGTATGATGCCAGTTGTATTCTCTGCCTTTGCAAGCAATGCCGTTTGTCAAGCGGCAGCGGAAATGGTACAAGAAGTTCGTCGTCAGTTTAGAGATATTCCAGGAATTATGGAAGGAACAGGTAAGCCAGAATACGACAAGTGTGTTGATATTTCTACAAAAGCTTCCTTAAGACAAATGATGTTGCCTGGAGTTTTAACAATTGGTTTCCCATTGGTTATTGCTTTCCTTCCTTTAGCATTTGGAATGGATAAATTGATGATTGCAGAAATGTTAGGAGGTTATATGGCTGGTGTTACTGTTTCAGGTGTTCTTTGGGCTATCTTCCAAAACAACGCTGGTGGTGCATGGGACAACGCTAAGAAATCGTTCGAGGCTGGAGTTATGGTTGATGGTGAAATGACATACAAAGGTTCAGAAGCTCATAAGGCGGCTGTAACTGGAGATACTGTTGGAGATCCTTTTAAAGATACGTCAGGTCCTTCAATGAACATTTTAATTAAGTTAACGTGTTTGATTGGTTTGGTTGTAGCTCCAATTTTAGGAGGTGCTCATGAAACACACTCAGAAGAAAATACAACAGAGCATTCTATCTCTGTTGATGCTGAAACTTCAAGCGTAGATGCGTTAGAAGTGGAACTATAATAGATTCTTTTTATAGAGATTAAAATCCGGCTTTTGCCGGATTTTTTTTGCTTAATAGTTTTAAAAAAAGAAGAGCTTGATACTGGCTAAAAGAAGAACAAATGCCAAAAGGGTTTTTAGTGATTTGTTGTTTAGATGTTTGCTTCCAATGTAAGCTCCAAAGTAACCGCCAACAAGCGCTACAAAAACAAATACCCAAATGTGTTCATTCAGTTGAATGCCGTTGGAGTATTGGCCAGTAATGCCAGCTGCTGAATTGACCCAAATAAATAAAGCAGATACTGCAGCTGCTTCTTTTGCATTTCCCCAGTTCAATAAAAGTATTATTGGGCTTAGTATAATTCCTCCACCAATGCCAATTAGCCCTGAAAAAAAGCCTATAAATGCTCCCGTTACTACTGCGATAGAAGTGTTCACAGGTTTTGTTGTTTGGGATTCTTTTCCAATAATATTTATCATTTTTAAGATTGCAAATAGGAGTAGTATGCCTAAAATGATTTTATAGAGAGATGTGTCAATGTCAAAACGTCCTCCTAAAAAAGCGAGGGGGATAGAGCCAATAGAGAAGCCGAAGAACAGTCGATGTTTAAAATAGCCGCTTTTCCAAAAATGATAGAATGATATTCCAGAAACAAATAAGTTTAGGAGTAGCCCTGTTGGTTTCATTAATTCGGGAGAGAAAGAGAATAAGGCCATTAATGCAAGATATCCACTAGCTCCACCATGGCCAACTGAAGCGTACATGAAAGCAACGAGGGGTAGAATCACAATAAAAATCCAGGTTGAGTTTTCTAAAAGTAGCATGTAGTTTAATTTACCCGCCAATCGTTATCATTGACCTATTTTTTACGTCTTTTTCTGTGAAGTTTTCGAATGCGATATTCCCGCCACGTTCAGGGTGTTTTGATGTGATTGCTGAACGGATTAAGGGTGTTAAATCTTGTTGATTTCTATGTGCTGATAGCAAGTCTGATTCCTCTTGAGAGAATAAACAATTTTTAATTTTTCCATCTGCAGTAAGGCGAATGCGATTACAAGAGTCGCAAAATGGATTGGTAATAGAGCTTATGATTCCAAAAGTACCCACGCTATTTTTTAATTGATAATTACGGGAGGTGTCATTTTCAGTGTCTTGAACCTTATGGTATCCTTCTATGCTATACTCAGAATTGACTTTATCGATAATTTCTTGATATGATACTTTCTTTTCCCAGTTCCAGTTGTTTCCGTCAAAGGGCATGAATTCAATGAATCGGATGTTGATTTTTGTGTTTTTTGTCCAATTAATAAAGTTTATGATTTCATTGTCATTAACCCCTTTTATAAGTACAACATTTATTTTTACATCAAATTTATGATCCAGTAATAAGTGGATGTTGGACATGATTTTATCAAAGTGATTTCGTTTAGAAATTTCATTAAACTTGTCAGCTATAAGGGAGTCTAGGCTTACATTTATTGATTTTACTCCTGCCTCTTTGAGTGTGTCAATGAATTGATTAACATTTACAGCGTTCGTTGTTATGGCAAGTTCTACAGGAAGTTTTCCGAGTTCCTTAATAATGTATGCGACATCTTTTTTTATGAGCGGTTCACCGCCTGTTAATCGTATTTTTGTGACCCCCAGGTCTACAAATACTTTGACGATATCCAATACTTCCTTAGAGGTCATGAATACTGACCTTTCCCTTAGCTGTATACCTTCTTCAGGCATGCAGTAAAAACAACGTAGGTTGCAACGTTCTGTTAGTGATATTCTTAGGTAGTCGTGTTTACGACCTAGTTTGTCTAAGAGTGGGTCATTATTGGAGTGTTTTGTCTTCATTAATCGTGTCTTGCTCCTTTGAATATTCTAAAAATATGTAGTAGGGCAGGGAATAGTGCATCCATTGACTCGCTTGCTCCTTTTGTTGATCCAGGAAGTGCCAAAACCAAAGTTTTGTCTTTTACTCCAGCTACGCTTCTTGATAGCATAGAGAAAGGTGTCCTGTCCTGCCCGTAACTGCGACAAGCCTCTTCAATTCCTGGAATGTTTCTATCTAGCAGTGGTTTTAATGCTTCTGGTGTAACGTCACGTTTAGATAAACCTGTTCCTCCAGTATAAATTACAAGGTCTGTATTTAGTGCTGTGTGCTTGAGTAATGCAGCCTGAATGTCATCTACTTCATCAGGGACAATGATGTGCTCAATGGTTTCAACAGAATACGTATTTAGTTTTTCAATAATTGACTTTCCTGCTTTATCCTCTTTTTGCCCGGCATGAATACTGTCTGAGCAAACAATTACAGCTGCTTTTAGGTCTTTTCGAAATTTATCTTTAAAATCAGACTTACCCCCTTGTTTTTCTAGTAGTTTGATATTCTGTATTTCAATTCCTTTGTCAATAGGTTTGAGCATGTCGTACATTGTTAGCGCAATAACACTTGCCCCGTGCATTGCCTCAACTTCAACACCAGTTTTATAAATTGTTTTAACTTCAATCTTAATGTGGATATTAAAACCGTCAATGTCGTAGGATACAGCTGTATATTCAATAGGTAAAGGGTGACAGTCAGGAATTATATCCGATGTTTTTTTTACAGCAAATAACCCTGCTGTTTTAGCCATTTCAAATACATTTCCTTTAGGAACTTTGTCGTTTACAAGTGCGTCTATTGTTTCCTGTTTACTTACGGTAACAGTTGCTTGAGCAATGGCTTTTCGCAGCGTCGATGATTTTTGTGTAATATCAACCATATCTATTTATTTACTTTCCAAACGTGAGAATTGTCTTTAAACAGTTCTTTTCCAAATACAGGGACGTTTGTTTTTATTTCTTCTACTATAAATTCAATTGCTTGTTGGGCTGTTTTTCGATGTGCTGAAGATGCAAATACAAACAGACATAACTCTCCAGTTTTTACAAGCCCAATGCTGTGATAGATGTGCATGCAGGTGAGGTCAAATTTATCAAATGTATTTTCACGAATGGTGTGAAACATTTTATTTGCCATTTCCTCATGTGATGAGTAATCTATGGCAACAACTTCTTTGTTGTCAATAATGTCATTTCTAACTTGTCCAAGAAAGATTTGATGTGCACCAATGTTTGTTTTTACTTGATGATGCGCAATGGATTCCGCTATGAATTCAGGAGTAATTGCTCCTTCTTTAAAACAGTTTTTCATATAAAGTTCTATTTATCCGCCTGCAAAAGGAGGGAGTATGGCTATTTCTGTTGGGTGTTCATTTTTGTTCAGTTCTTCCCGTAATTCCTGGTCAATGGCAATGGTGTAGCTTATCTTGTTTAAGAATGGCCATTTGTCGTTAAAATAACTCCGGAGATTTGTATTTCTTTTGTTGGGTATTTCTATTGTTAGATCTATTCCTTTCATATGCTCTGCGATAATGCCAAATGGCTTTATGTTTACTTGTGCACAAAGGTCCTTTTTCGTGTTTATATTTTCAAAAATGCCTTCAGGAAACTCAGATGTGACTGTGTGTATTGAATGACTTGTTTTTTTAATTAACTCCATCACTTTCAGTTTGTTATTGTTTATTGACTCATTTAAAACATTAAGTATATTTTCGGAATAAATTCCTATTAATGGATGTGTCTTGGAGCCGTGTTTAGGGATTATTATGTCATGTGTGTTAGCTATTTTGATCAGGTACTCAATGAACTCTGTGCTGACAAATGGTGTATCGCAACTTAGAACAATTACTCGGGATGTTTGACTGTTTATAAGCCCTGAGTGAATTCCTCCTAATGGACCTGAATCTTGATAAATGTCTTTGTAAACGGGAATTCCAAAAGCGTCGTAGTTGGAGTTGTTTGCAATAATTATTGTTTTCAGTTTGAGTGGTTTTGTGGCATTAATTAAATGCTGAACCATTGGTTTCCCGTTTACAGGTATTAACCCTTTGTCTTGGCCCATGCGTGAGCTTTTACCACCGGCTAATATGACAATAGCTATATCTTCCATTATGAAAAGTCTAATTGGTCAATTTTAGAATCAAGGTGTTGCTGGCTACTTATTTTTATTTCATTGAATAGTTTTATTGCTTTTATTCCTGTTTCTGTGATTTTAGATCCGCCTCCACCTGTTCCTCCAGTTGTGCGAATGACTAAGGGGGTGTTGCTGATCATATTCATTGAATTAACCATACTCCATGCTTTTTTATAAGACATTTTCATCGATTTAGCTGCCTTGGCTATCGATTTGTGGGTTTGAATTTCTTTCAGTAGTGCAATGCGCCCTTCTCCTAGGTAGCTGCCGTCTTCAGTTGAAATCCAAATTCTACTGTGTACTTTAAAGGAGTTTTTTATTTTCATAAAACGTTATGTTTTGTGATATATAACGCTAAAATAAGTATATGATTTTGTTTAAGCCAATCTTGAAGATAAAAGTATTATTGAGGAGTTAAAATTACCTGAACTTTGTCTCCGGTGCTCCAGTTCTCTTTCCCCTCCTCAAGGATAATTAAGCAGTTTCCGTCTACAAAAGAATTCAACATTGCAGAACTTTGCTTTCCCAGTATTTGAACCTTCTCGTCGTATGCGTATCCCTTTAAGAAATGAGTCATTTTCACCGTTTTACTGTAGTTAGATTGCAAGGTTAGTGTTCGTTTTGCAAGATGGTTTTTTGTTTTCCCAGTAAGTAGGTTGAGTGCGGGAAGGACATAGTTGTAGTAACAAGATAGTGCTGCAGCCGGGTTCCCGGGGAGCGCAAAGATTAGTTTTTTTCCTTTGTAACCAAAAAATAAAGGTTTTCCAGGTTTCTGTTTTACTTTGTAGAACCCTGTGGTAACTCCCAGTTCAGACAGTGCTGTCCCAACAAAATCATAGTCTCCAACAGAAATTCCGCCGGTAACAACAACAACATCGTTTAAATCAATGGCGTTTTTTAGTTTATTTTTAGTTTTTAGGTAGTCATCTTCAGCTGTTTGAGTTGTTGCATCAAAATTGGATGTTTTCAATGCGGCTTGTAGCATGAATGTGTTGGATTCGTATACAGCACCAGTAGGTAGTTTATTCCCAGGTTTTATTAGTTCGCTTCCAGTGGCAACAATAGTTATTTTTGGTTTTCTAAAAACCTTCAACGATGTTGTGCCTAGCATTGCAGCAAAGCCAATTGCTCCGGTGTTTAAAAACGTTCCTTTAGGCAGGCCTATTTCACCTAACTTTATTTGCTCGCCTTTCAATCGTATGTTTTCAAATGCTGAAATAGCTGCTTGAACCTGAATTTCAGTATCGCTTAATACGGTTACAAGCTCTTGTTTTACGACAGAGTCTGCTCCAGTTGGAATCATAGCTCCTGTAAAAATACGTACGCACTCTCCGGGAGATACTTTGAGTGTGCATTGATCGCCAGCTTTAACTTCTCCGATTAAACTGTAGTTTGAGGAGCTGTGAGTCGAAACGGCATAGCCATCCATGGCAGATTGATTAAAGGGAGGCATGTCTATTGGTGAAATGAGGTCTTCAGCAAGAGAATAACCTAAAGCCTCTGTTAAACTTACTGTTTGTGAGGGTAGTTTAATAGCTTTTGAATCGATAATGGTAATGGCTTCTTGAACAGATATCATTTTTTTTAACTTTTTGCTGTACTTCAAGTTGAAGATGTTTTTAGAATAAAGGCTCTCCGTTGGCGTCAGTTGTTAGTACATCGCTCATGTAATTAAAAAACGGCCGCATTTTCATAAATGTATCATTCGCTTTTTCAATAAAGTTGTCAGCCAATACTTCTTTCTGTGTAAACTCTTTCATGACGACAAACTGTTTGTACCTCAATAGATCAATATCCGGGTGTTCTTTATCAAAACCTTTTGGAGAAGATTTTAACTGTTCACCTTTCAGTTTTCCAAACGTGTTGATGAATGTTGGGCTTGTTATCAGTTCTCGTAAATCACTTGCGTCTATTGAAATATCTTCTCTGATGCGTAATAAATCTTCTTTGTTTGGCCCCCAAAAACCTCCGCCAATAAATGAACTTCCGTTGGGTTGAATGTGGTAGTAATAACCTCCTCGTAAGTGTTTGGTTGCACGCTTAAAGCTTCCTCCCCAGTGAGACTTGTAAGGTGATTTATCTTTAGAAAAACGTACGTCTCTATAAATGCGATGCAGGCTTTTTTTTCCAGTTAAAGTTTCGATGTTGTCGTGTTGATTCATTTTGACCAATAAGGCATCGGCAAATAAAATCATTGCTTCATGGTGTTTTTGGTATTCTAGCTTGTTTTCAGCAAACCAATCTCTGTCGTTGTTTTTAGATAGGGCATTTAAAAAGTTTAAATTTTCTTTGGTAATGTGTCCCATAGCTTATTATTCAATTAAAGGTAATTAAAAAAGCCCTTACTGTTAATAAGTAAGGGCTTAGCGTATTATCGAATATCTATTTAAATAAAGAGAGATCTACTTTAGTATTCAATGTGATTGAGGTCACCTTACCTGTGAAGTTTGCACCTCCTGCACTCAATGAAAATGTCATCGGAAACATAAAACCATCGTTTTCTTCGTAGTCTGAGTATGTTTCTTGAGTTTCTTGAGTTTCATCTTCAACAGTTGTTATTGATAAAGAACCTATTTTATAAAAGGTTTTTTTGTCAAAATAGTCATACGTTTCAGAAGTACCGTCTTCAATTTTTAGTACATAAACAGATTGACCATCTTTCATTTCAATTCCTAACAATTCATACTTGATTCCATTTGTAGCATAGTTTATTTCAGGAATAAGTCCATAAGAAAGCTGTTTCGCTTTAATTTCATTTTCAGTCATTTCTTTTTTTCCTGTTTGCATACTAACAGAATACCCAGCTGTTCCATCAAAGAAAGAGCGTTGGAATATCATTCCTTGTCCTTCCATTTTTTTTCCTTGAATATTTGGAGACACCCATATTTCTGTAGATTTCAGAGGAAAAGGGATTTGTTCCATTGTTAACTCAATATCTTGTTGCATAGACGTTACTTTTTTCATCTTTTTATCTAATGCTTTTTTAGATGATGTCATGCTTATGGCATTTATATAACCAGCGATTAACTCTTCTTTTGATATATCAGCAGGTAGAATGTCTTTTACTTCATTTCCAAAAGCATCTAATTTTTCAATTTTTCCATCATTATCAAAAACTAAAAGTTTATCTGCTATTTCTTGGTTGCCAACAACAATAATATTACAGTTTTCAGCTGTGAAGTATTTTTTCGCTACTTCCAATAAGTCTTCTTTAGAAACTGCTTCCAATTTTTGTAAGTATGTTTTGTAGTAATCTGCAGGTAGGTCATTTTTAATGATGCTAAGTGCAAAAGAGGCAATTGTTGATGGCTGTTCTAAGCTTCTGGCAAAACTACCAGCCATGGCTGACTTTGTTAAATTAATCTCTTCGTCTGTGACTAGCTCAGTGGTAATCTTTTTAAGTTCTGATAAAATCTCATAAATTGCGCTGTCTGTCACCTCATTTCTAAAATTGCCTCCTGCTACAAACCAACTTCCGTGTTCAGAAACACGAACCCCAGAGCGACATCCATACGTATATGCCTTATCTTCTCTTAAGTTTTGCATTAAACGATTTCCAAAAGCACCTCCGCCTAGAACACCATTAAGTACTTTCAATTTTAAGTAGTCTTCATTGTTTGGGGAGATATCCATTGGATAAGTAATTTTGATTACAGATTGAACAGCACCTGGCTTTTTCACAAAAAGTACACGGTTTCCATTAGCGAATGAAATAGGTGCAAAGTCTGCTTGTGTCGCTTTAGATCCTGACCAAGAACCAAAGTATTTCAAGGCATTATACCGTGCTTCTTCTTTGGTTATATCTCCAACAATAACTAGATATGCTCCTTCAGGAACAAATGTTTTTTTGTAGTAGTTTACAATTGATTCACGATTAATATTTGCTAAGGTAGATTCGGTCATTATTTCCCCGAATGGGTGGCCTGGAAAATTAGCAATTGCTTGTGAGTTTTTGGCCATTCCATCCGCATCACTTTGCAGTGAAAGTAGGCTTGATTCGTGTTGTTTTATAATTCGATCAACTTCCGATTGTGGAAAGTTTGCGCTCATTAAGATATCAGACATTAGAGTAAGTCCTTTGTCTATGTGCTTAGTCAAACAAGACAGGTATATTGAATTATTGTCTGCGGAAAGTCGAGCACCGATATAATCAACTTCACGATCAAGCTTATCTTTTGATTTTTTTAATGTGCCAGACATAATTAATGATCCTGCTAGCTCAGATAGACCGGATTGATTTCCTTCTAGCCTAGGTTTGGCCCCCACAGCTAGGTTGAACGTAACTTTAGGAAGTTTGTGGTTTTCTGAAAGGATAACCGTCAAGCCATTTTTTAATTTAAAGACTTCAGAATCTTTAATATTTATTACTGGTGCTTTTGCTGCAGTAGGTCTTACAGAACGGTCAAGCTGTCCAAATAAAATTGCTGGTAAAACAAGTGCTATTGATAAGATGTAATTTTTCATATGTTTTAAATGTTATTTCCCTTCCTCTTTTTTAGGTAAGTAGTGAAGAATTATTCGTGCGTCTTGTGTTAAGTATTTAATTGCAACGCGCTGAATATCTTCGCGAGTTACGTTCATGTATTTAGATAATTCGGTGTTTGCATAAGAAGCGTTACCGAAGTATACATGGCTATTTGCTAGGTTTTCAGCGATTCCTGCAACTGTAGAAGTTGAGGATACAAAGTTATTTTCATATTGATTTCGAACCTTTTCAAATTCTTCCTGAGAAATTAATTCTTTCTTGATCAATTCGATTTGAGCGTCAAACTCAGTCTGAATATCATCTAAGCTTTGTTCTTTAGCAGCGATTGCAGCAAAAATACCCATTCCAGCATCTTCTAGCCCATAGGCGAAAGAAAAAGCGAATTGTGCAATTTGTTTTTTCTCAACAAGCGATTTGTTTATTCTAGAAGAGGTTCCTCCAGAAAGCACATCATTCATTATCTCTAAAGCATACATGTCTTCATTCGTTTGCTCAGGGAACTTATAAGCCATAAATAAGCCTGGTAATTGAATGTTATCGTAAATAATATCTTTTATTACTCCAGTTAGCCCTGCCATCTTTACTTTTTCAGGCCTTGGAATATCAATAGATTTAGACTCTAGTGATTTTAATACACTGTTTGCCTTTTTATCTTTCGGGTGAGTGAAATCATTTACAATAAATACACTTTTGTCTACACTGTAAGTATTATAGAAGTCTGTATCAGTCATTAATTCATAATCTCTAAACATATTAATGGCTTGACCTTTTGGTATAGAACCGAAATATTTAGCAATCCAGTCTTTTGTTTGAGCGATGTTTATATCTCCAGCGATACTAAGTGTTGCATTTTGAGGAACATAAAAAGTTCTGTAGAAATTAACGTAGTCTACTTCCTCTGCAGCGTCCAGGTGCTCCATGCTTCCAATTGGCTGCCATTGGTAAGGGTGATCATTAAACATACGCTTAAACATCTCGCCGATAAAGGTAGCGTATGGTTGATTGTCAATACGCTGTCTTTTCTCTTCTTTTACTACACTTCTTTGAGTTTCAATTCCTTCACTGTCAACTTTGGCATGTAGCATTCGTTCACTTTCTAGCCAGATGCCAAGTTCTAATTGATTGGATGGAAGTAATTCATAATAGAATGTTCTATCGTGAGAGGTGTTTGCATTTAGTGTGCCTCCATTTTTCTCAACGAGTTCGCTGTATTCACCACGACCAATGTTTGTTGACCCTTCAAATAATAAGTGTTCAAAAAAGTGCGCGAATCCTGTTCGATCTGTTTTTTCATTTTTTGAACCAACATGGTAAAGTACAGAAACGGCAACAATTGGCGTTGCATGTTCTTGGTGAAGTATAACGTGAATACCGTTGTCAAGGTCGTATTCAACATATTCGATTTCGCGCTGTGCGATAGAAGATAGCGCTAATCCAGCTAAAACACTTGTGGTAAATAGTTTTCTCATGTGTGAATTTTCGATTTAATTTAAACAAAGGAAGTAAGAATTTTAGAAAAACACACTATAATTTTTAGACCTAGGGAGATCGTGTGATGAGCGGTTCGTTAAGTGTGATGAAATGACTCAAAATTGAGTATCTTTGAACTATGCGGAATTTATTAATCGTTTTAAGTATTGGTTGGGCAACATTTTCAATGGGGCAGAGCATCATTCCTTTGGTTGATTTTAACAGGTACTTTAAGAATTTTCAAGATGGATATTTTAGACAGCTAGAATTTCAGCCAATTTCTGAATTTAAATCAGGAGATAGTTTGGTGGTTTATGTCGATTTTAGAGGGAACCTTATTGTTTATGATGGAAAGGATAAGACGAATGTTTCCAATATGGAGGTGGAGTATAAGGTTTCTGATAAGTTAATGACTTGGAAAATTGGAGAGACATTAAATATGTGGGATCACCTTGGGAAGCGTACACTTACATTTAATGTTCGTAATTACTGGGTTAAAGATGACATTGTAGTTTTTGAGGATGTGCGCTACAATTCGGTAAGTGTTTATTTTAATGGTCAAATATACCCCTTGTATACCTCTTTGGGAGACTTTGAAGCACCTGATTTTATAGGTGAGAATGTTGTTGCGTTTCGAGACAACGGAAACTTTAATAAAGTGTTTTGGAATGGTCGTATTTACGACATTGATGTTTGGCACAGTTCGTTTAACTTTGAAGGGGGGACAAATATAATCGCGTTTAATGACCCTGTAAATGGAACGTTTGCTGTGTTTGATAATGGGCAGTTTTTAGATGTGGAAGAATTTCATATGGATACTTATAAAGCTGGAAGAGACTTTGTTGCTTATTTAAACAGGAATGGTGACTTAATGTATTATAAAGATGGAAGTAAAGAGAAGTTGACCAATTTTGGTCCGGGTTCTTGGGCGGTTAAAGACGACCTTGTTGTTTGGACAGAAAACTCTTTTTTCTACGCATTCTCAAACGGTGAAAAAATTCAATTAGCACGATACATTCCTGAGGCGTATGAACTGAAGAACAATACCCTTGCTTTTCGTAATGTTATGGGGGGGGTAAGTGCGCTTGTTGATGGCAATGTTGTTGAAATAACAAACCAGATGAATTCAAGTTATTCTATACACGGTAATTCTGTTTTGGTTGAATTGTTTAATAAGAGTTTTATTCTATTTACGGGTGGTAAAAAGTATACGCTGTAACGCTATTTTTTTTCAGGAATAAATTAAAAAGAAACGATTACTCTCTGTATCTTTGTTGATACATTTATTTAAAATAAAAAGTGCTATGAATAACTGGTTCACAGTAAAAGTAAAATATACAAAACAACTTGATAACGGATCGCTAAAAAGAGTTTCAGAACCGTATCTATTGGCGGCAATGACCTTTACAGACGCTGAGGCAAGAATTTATGAAGAGCTAGGAGCGATTATTCGTGGTGAGTTTACAGTGACAGGTATAGCGCGAACGGAGATTCATGATATCTTTCAATATGATGATGAAGATGTTTGGTATAAGTGTAAAGTGACTTATGAAAACATGGAGGGTGATGGTGAAAAAGCAAAAAAAGTTGCTCAAAACTTTTTAGTATCTGCGGCTTCGGTTAAACAAGCATACGACAGGATTAAAGAAAGCTTGCATGGTTTAATGGTAGACTTTCAAATTCCTTCAATTATAGTTTCTCCAATTGTTGAGATTTTTCCATACAACGAAGAGTTGGATAAGGAATTGTCAAGAAGACCTTTAGAAGAGGGTGAATCGTTTGATGAATCGCCAGCAACAGGAGCTGTTTTTTCAGCTTCAGGAAGTGATTCTGATGACGAAGAAGAACATGAGGGTGCAGCAAGTGAGGTTGAGGATGATTTTGAATCAGAAGCTTAAACAATGAAAGAAATATTGGATCAGTTTCGACTAGGTAGGCATGAGTTTGATCATGGGAATCTTGAAGGTTTTGAAGGCTTAGATCCATATGATTTGTTTGAGCTGTGGACAACGGAGGCTGTTAAAAACAAAGAGTCTGAGCCAAATGCTTTTGTTTTGTCTACGGTTAGTTCAGATGGACAGCCAAGCTCACGCATTTTATATTTAAAAGATATTGTTGAAAAGGAGTTTATTTTTTATACGAACTACAACAGTAAAAAGGCAGAAGAAATCGCGAAAAACCCAAAGGTTTCAATGTTGTTTTTTTGGCCGGGTTCATCTAGGCAGATTCGCATTGAAGGAAGGTGTGAAAAAGTCGACGGTCAACTGAGTGATGATTATTTTGCCTCACGACCTAGAGGAAGTCAAATTGGAGCGTGGGCTTCATGCCAAAGTGCTGAATTAACTGACCGGAAAGTGCTTGAAGATCGTGTGAAGATGTATGAAGCGAAATTTGAAGATGAAGTGCCTCGACCTGATTTTTGGGGTGGGTACCAAATTAAACCATCATTGTTCGAGTTTTGGCAAGGTCGCTCTTCGCGTTTGCATGATAGGGTTATTTTTACAGTTGAAGACAAGCTGTGGAAAATTCATAAACAGAATCCTTAATTCAATTTTGAGTCATGCTTGAAATTAAACCGACGTTTTTTAAACTTTCAAACGGTATACAGGTCGTTTTTCTCCCGACAGATGCTTTTGTGGCTCATATGGGAGTGATGATTCATGCTGGATCTCGATTTGAAAATGAAAAAGAAGAGGGGTTGGCTCACTTTTTAGAACACTGTATTTTTAAAGGAACTACGAAACGTAAAGCATTTGATATTTTTACAGACTTAGATTCTGTGGGGGGTGAGTTAAATGCATACACCAATAAAGAAGAAATGTGTGTGCACGCATCATTTCGAAATAATCACTTTACAATTGCATCAGAGCTTTTGGGTGATATTATTCAGAATGCTAACTTTCCAGAAGAAGAAATTCAAAAAGAAAAAGAAGTCGTTTTGGATGAAATTATCTCGTATATGGATAGTCCTTCTGAGCGTATTTTTGATGATTTTGAGTCGCATATTTTCAAAGGGAATTCATTAGGTTATAATATTTTAGGAACAAAGAAGACGGTTAGCTCGTTTACACGAGAAGATTTACTCAGTTATGTAGATCGGTATTTTACAGCGTCTAATATGGTTGTTTCTTTTGTTGGGAGAATAGATGCTGAAGAGTTGGTTGAGGTTTTAGAGCGTGATTTTGGCGGTATTTCTGGAGAGGAGAAGTCAAAGCTTATTACGGAAGTCTCTCCTTTTGTTCCCTTTAAGTTGATGGAGAAAAAATCCAATTTTCAGACACATACCTTGATCGGTGGGCGCGCACCTTCGTACAACGACCCTGAACGTAGAGGAATGACCTTATTGACAAATGTACTTGGAGGCCCAGCTCTTAATTCTAGGCTTACCTTATCTATTCGTGAAAAATATGGGTATGCCTATAATGTTGAGGCTAATTATACTACATATTCAGACGTAGGGTTTTGGAGTGTGTATATGGGGACAGATAAAAAGTATTTAAAGAAGGCCGTAGCATTAATTTATGATGAGTTAGCCCTGTTGTGTGAACAGAATTTAACCGAAAAAGAGTTAGAGCAAGCTCGAGAACAGTTGAAAGGGCATATAGCATTGTCGTTAGATAGTAATATGGAGCTGATGTTTAGTATGGCCAAAAGTGTTATGATTCATGGGCGTGTAGATTCTATTGATGAGGTGTATAGTCAGTTAGATGCAATAACAATTGATGAGTTGGAGGCGATAGCGAACAAGAGTTTTTCTTTAGATAACGTAGCTGAGTTGATTTATAAGTTTTGATTTATCTTCAATAACTGCTGGAATCCATTTAAATTGGTTAATTTCAAACCCGATGAAATTTACAGAATTAAACCTAGACGATCAGCTTCTTGAAGCGATCTCATACATGGGGTTCGAGAACGCAACTCCAATACAAGAACAAGCAATCCCTTTAATATTAGATAACCGCGACTTAATTGCCTGCGCTCAAACGGGTACAGGAAAAACAGGAGCCTTTGTTTTACCTATTTTAAATAAGTTAGTAGGAAAGGAGGATTCTAGTGTAAACACTTTAATTGTAGTTCCAACCAGGGAGTTGGCTATTCAAATTGAACAACAAATTCAAGGGCTATCTTATTTTGTGTCTGTTGGATCAATGGCGATCTATGGAGGTGGCGGTGGAAAAGACTGGGACAAAGAAAAAGATGCTCTGGTGAACGGTAGGGATATAATTGTTGCTACTCCAGGTAAATTATTAGCTCACCTTAAGTTGGGGTATGTTAATTTTAGTCAGGTAAAGCACTTTGTGTTGGATGAAGCAGACCGTATGTTGGACATGGGGTTCATAGATGACTTAAAGAAAATCATTTCATATTTACCTGAAGAGCACCAAACTTTACTTTTTAGCGCGACAATGCCTAAAAGTATTTCAGAGCTAGCAAGAAAAATTTTAAAGAATCCGGAAGAAATAAAATTGTCTATTTCTAAACCTGCTGCAGGGGTAGATCAAAAGCTGTATTTGGCGCATGATAATCAAAAGGTACCTGTACTTTGCCATATCTTAAAAGAGCGAAAAAACTACGACAGTATTATTATTTTCACATCTACCAAGAGTAAGGTTTCTGAGATTGTAAATCAATTGAGACGGGCAGGTTTTAAGTCGCAAGGAATATCTTCGAATTTAGAACAAGACAGAAGAGAAGAAGTTCTTAGAGGGTTTCGATCTAAACGCATTCGCATTTTGGTTGCAACAGATGTAATGAGTAGAGGTATTGATATTAAGGAAATCAATATGGTTGTGAATTATGATGTGCCTCACGACGCAGAAGATTATGTACATAGGGTAGGAAGAACGGCCCGTGCAAACACAAAGGGTGAAGCCTACACGTTGGTTAACCAGAAAGACATGTTCAAGATGCGTAAAATTGAAGCGCTTATTGAAATGAGTTTACCGAAATCACAACCGCCTTCAGAAATTGGAGAAGGACCAGCTTGGGAAGAGCGTTCTTCAAAACCTAAAGGAAATAGAGGTAAGTTCAATAAAAATAAAAATCGCAATTTTAAGCCGAGAAAACCTAGGGATTCTAATAAGTAATTCTTGGCTATTTGTTGCTATTTAAGGCTCTCCATATAGGATTTTTTTTATTAAATAGTTTTATGTATCTTTAGTCAGTGCCTGTTTTATTTAGTTAATATAGCAACGACCAATGAATAAATATATACTATTTATTGTATTACTTTTAAGTACGTCAATTTCCGTGCAAGGTAATTCATATGTTAATTCAATAGGAGAGGTTATTACTAATACTGCTTCTAATGGCGCGAATGATGTTACACAAGGTTTTTATGAACCTAAATTGACAGTGTGTCAAGATCCAATATGGTTAATGTCTTCTAATATTACAGAGGTTTCTGCTGAGTTAAGTTGGACAGTAACTTCAGGTTCTTCAAATGTTGAGTATGGCGTAGCTGGATTTGCATTAGGGTCCGGAACTCAAATTTTAGGTACATCAAACACAACAGAAACACTTTCTGGACTGTCTGATGGAACTGCGTACGAGTTCTATGTACAATCTGATTGTGAGGTTAATAAAAGTAATTGGGTTGGACCATTTGCATTCACAACTGTGGCTGCGCTACCAACAACACAATTGCAAGCATTAGATTGTAACTCAACGGTTGCAGGTTTAACAGCTCTTGTTAAGGCAGATGCTATTCCAGGAACGTCTAACTATAGATTTAGAGTAATTAATGGAACGGATACAACAATTATTGACCGTGCCTTTAGATCCTTACCTTTAAGTCTTGTTCCTGTAGTTTATGCTACAACATACAGTGTTGATGTCGCTGTAACACCAATTGGTGGTGTTCAGGGAGATTATGGTACTGCTTGTACAATCACAACACCATTACCAATAACTCAGTTGAGTGGCGCCTACTGTGGAATTATAACAACTAATTTAAATAGAACAGTTAAAGCGTCAGGTGTTGTGGGAGCAACAAACTATAAATTCAGATTCATTGAAGGGCTAGATACAGTTATTGTTGATCGTCCGTTTAGAGGGATACAATTGAATAATGCAGGCTTAAACCTCGTGTTTGGTAAAACATACAGTGTTGATGTTGCGGTATATGTAGGTACTTTAACAGGTGGTTACGGACCGGTTTGTCAATTGACAACAGAGTTTCCAATTGTAAAGTTGGGCACGGTTTATTGTGGAATGACAACGTACAGTTTAACGAGAGAGATTAAGTCTACTGCTGCTCCAGGAGCAACGAACTACAAGTTCAGGTTTATTGATACTGTAGCAGGAGGAGACACTTTGACTATAGATCGTCCGTTTAGAGCGATGAACTTAAATCAAGCTGGATTTGTTGGATTGGAGTATGATAAAACATACAGTATTCAAATTGCTGTAACACTAAGTGGTATAGAAGGGGATTTTGGTCCAGCGTGTCTATTCACAACAGTGTTCCCAGATACACAATTGGCTCCGCTGTACTGTAATTCAACTGCGAACTCAATGATAAGTAAAATATTTGCTCTTGAGGCTCCGGGTGCAACGAATTATAGATTCAGGTTCACGAACGGAACAGATATTTTTACAGTCGATCGATCGTATAGAAACTGTCAGTTATCGCTTATAGCTGGCTTGAATGCTGGAACAACATACTATGTTGATATCCAAGTGAAAGCAGCTGGTGTAACGGGTGATTATGGTCCTGTTTGTATAGTAACCACTCCAGGCGGGACTGCGATTGGGATAAACAGTAACCAGAAAGACTTAGGTCAAGAGGAAGAAATTGTATTCGAGACAACATTGTCTCCGAATCCATTCAGTGATGCAACAATGCTTCATATTTCTTCTGAAGACGCAAGTTCACTAGTGTCAGTATCTGTTTACGATGCAATGGGAAGATTAATCGAATCTCGATTGGTTGACCTACGTCAAGAAACAGATGTGAGAATTGGAACGGATTACAATCCTGGTTTCTATCAAGTAATCATCGTACAAG
>Ga0115008_10001789_pt1 | contig 17662 bp, 16 predicted proteins | sample FraStrMetagenome_FD_87164 | JGI IMG/M metagenome (GOLD analysis project Ga0115008, IMG submission 87164) | Marine eukaryotic phytoplankton communities from Arctic Ocean - Fram Strait ARC3M Metagenome | ecosystem: Environmental > Aquatic > Marine > Oceanic | place: Fram Strait | collected...
TGATCCAGCCACAGGATGGGTTGAGATCCGTGCTCTACCGGGTGCACGTGCTGATTACATATCAAACCAAGTAGAATTTGCTTGGCTCACAAGATACCCACAACCAACCAAGATAATCTTGGATAGAGGAAATGAATTTCTAGCCAAGTTTAAAACTCTCATTGAAGATGATTATGGCATAACAATCAAGCCAATCACTGTGCAAAATCCTCAGGCTAATGTCATATTGGAACTCGTGCATCAAACGATTAGCAACATCATACGTACTATGAAAGCACAGGACATGTTCCTAGATGATGAAAACCCGTGGAACGGCATACTAGCCTCCACTATGTTTGCCCTAAGGACAACGGTCCATACGACCACTAGGTTCATCCCCATGCAACTAGTCTTCGGACGAGATGCAGTGTTGAACACACGACACGAAGCCGATTGGCACGTGATCAAAGAACGAAAGCAAAAGCTTATCAATCGCGGAAACGATCGAGAGAATCGTAAACGCGTGACATTTGGGTTCAACAAGTGATTCCATATAGCTTTTGTACTGTTGTTTTCAAACCCTTCTGGTATTCCCAATCTTTCAACATTTCGGTTGGTGTCTCTTTTGGTGACGTATTTTCGACCACGACCTTTTCTGGTTTTCACGCATTTTCATATTTTTGATGATTGTTGCTTTCTGTTTATTTGAATCTCTACTGCTTTCTCATAAAGGTAATCTAAATGATCTATTCTTACTACTTCTTCTTCTTCTTCGTGGAGGAATTTGAGATCCATTCTTTCTTTCGATTTTTTTTGCTGAAGTTTTATTAATGAAGCTAAGTCTATGTCACCCAAATCATATGAATTTAATTCCTTCACTAGATGAGTAAAATCCAGGCCAGCTTTCCAAAATTTCTGAATCGATACTAAGTGTCTATTTTTGCGCACTTGGATTTGCATTTTAGAAGCATTTTTAAATCTTGTAGGTTCGGGACAGTCTTTTTTCCGCGCGAAGCCGTATTTGCGACATCTGGTCATGTAACAATTCCAATTCCTTTTCCGCTGATGCATCGAAGGACTGAATCTGGATATAATCTTGGAGATTAAAAAATGCTTGATGATATTATGGTGATGCATTTGGTTCTTTATATAACAAATGTACTTCTCCACACATGGAGAGTCGTACATGTTCAATTTTCGAAAGTTCGGGGGCGCTATGGGAGATTCTTTGTGATTGAACAAGTCCTTGTGAAAGTCAACAAAGAAGGGGGAATGGTCAGACGTATGGAATCCTGATTCTGGAGGAAGAATTCTTACTTTTGTGAAGTATTTGAGTAGTGGTTTGTACACAAAGAAGTGAAAGACGCTTCTTGAATTATGCCGAGACCATGAAGCCTATTAATTCTTGATACACTTGTTGCACCATGTTGCAGGACGACATGAGTCGTTTGAGACCTTTCTCAGAATTTTCTAGGAGAGTCTCATTAAAATCTCCAACTAATTTAGGGTGGATATTACATTCCAGATCTTTCTAAATTTCAGCTTTTAAATGAGATATGCACAAATCCCTTGGATCACATGGATCATTCATGTCCCTCAAACATCTCCACTGTTGCATCCAGACCGTATCAATGCCTGATGTGGATGTAGACCCCGGATTTGGCATATATATGTTGTATAGGGATACGTTCCGTTTGCCTTTGGCTTGGTAGATGATTTTAGTGAACCTGCCATAGGGATCCCGAAAAGTTGATTTGATCCTTGAAGACATTGCATTCATACATGCCGTAAGTACTCCTCCTGGTTGATACGTAGTATTTCTAAGATTTTTCCACTTGCGCAACGCCAGAACGGTCTTCGTGGGACTAGGATTCCATATTGCACGATTCACGAGAGCCACGTCATACCCATTATCCCTGATCTTCCAGTCCGTATTTGTTTCACACAGGCACACTACGTCTGGAGAGTAACCTTGCAGGGACTCCATACTAGGTATGTAGAAGTCGGTATGTTTTTTTGAAGTATGGAAAGCACCGCGACAGTTTTGGGTTATAATACGTATCGAATCTTTTTTCTTATTAAATGGAGGGTCTAATTTGCCTGTGACAACTGGAGACACCATCTGGGACGGATTTCCATCTTGGGATACATTGAGGCATACAGTAAGAGGCTGTGTTGTTCTATTTACTGGTGGATTCACGGATGGCGTGACGTCGGTTTCCGCATCTGTGTTCAACGCAGGTTCTGGAGATTCTTCCTTCTTCGTGACCTGTAAGTCCGCTGACACTTTTGTTGATGGAAGTGCTGATATCGATGATGACGAGGTCGTAGACGGATCCTGCGTAATGAAGCGGAAGTCTAAGATATGATCTGTGAACGGAAAGTTCAATGCATTCGTTTCCTTCGTACTTTGTGGACGCTGTGGAGCATTCTGTTTTGGTTGGGCTGTTCTTTTTTCACAGATAACTGTTTAAGGAATAAAACAGTTTGACGTATCTGATTCATTCTTTGGACTCGACCGGTTGGAGTCTATCGTAGACCCTTGATCCTGTTTCGAACCAAACAAGGTCCAGATCGAGAATTTATGACATCTAAGAGAGGCCAACGATGCTGAAACGGGACATATCAGGTACCCGAACTGCTCCGTCTGATGGCAGAACAATTCGGACTCCGGAATTGTTCATTGGAAAACAGAATTCCCAGTTCCTTATATTTTGTGTATTTAACTGTTATTTTGGAATTTGTGATTTTTTGGGAAATTATGAATTCCTATTGCACATACAAAAATCCCTCTCAGTGTTTTGAATGAATGTACAGAAATCATTCATGAAGAACAAGCAATGGGTTATGAGTTGATGTTCGCTGCCATTAGGTATGTCTCTCAATGAAGATAATGGGTTATGAGTCACGCATATACAGTACTTAAATAATTGTTTTATATACACTTAATTAATTGATATGCTTACATGTAATTAAAATACATAATTATATGGAAGAAAAGTTTGGTTACCAGACAATGTGACCCTATTGGGAAAAGAAATAGGCAAGATTTACTGAGATATTTCTAACTATTTAAATGCTGATGAAAGTTACCATATGATTCATCTATCAACATACTCATTTTGTGTAGAATCCTACATTTAAAAAAACCTTTTTATGGTTATTCAGTAATATAATCATTTCATGGAAGGGGCATTGTGCCTGCCCTGGTCAGGGGGGTCCAAAGCTGATCTACAGGTTTTTCGACAAACATACTAAAATCATATTCCTAGAAATCCGCAAATAATTTTTATTCTGCTGTTTTCTAATCTTAAAACCTGAAGGGGATGGCCTCTTTTCATCCTAAGAGTCCTTGTGGAATATTTGGACTAAATTGATATCTATGATAAAATTTGATAGACTCTATTCTTATCAAAATAGATTTTTTATAGCAAAACTCACAGACATTAAGAAGAAACCTTGATTCCAAATTGATCATAATAAAAAATTAGATAGATTTTAGTTTTTCCAATGTATTCGGATGGTGACAATACATATTTTAGTTGATGACTTAAAAATAATCAAAGGACCTCTTTGAATGGGAATGCTAAATACGTACCTAATTCGAGCAATCCAAACTTTTTGAGTGCATTTATTTAACTAATAAATATGTTCGCTGAGAAAAATATGAATTGAACCGAAACAAGAAGGAATTTACATCAACACATTTTTAGATACTGGATTGATTCAATTTTTAAATCAAAGCATAAAAAATTAGGCTTTTGTTTCATAACCAAGTTTTTATAATAGATTATTTTTTTCAATTATTACTATATTCGTCCTACATTGTAATTGCTTTTCTGCTGTCATAAATTTATTAGAGCACTACAGATTGATCCACAAACGGTCCTACCAGGTTATTGACAATCCTGTTGAATATATTTGTCATCTGCTCACCATTGTCATCATCACTTGTATCCTCAACTAGAATAGACTCATTATCCGGTTCGAGCCTCTTGTTGGGGTTGGACTTTTTTGTCCTACGAGAAGACGGCGAAAAAGAAAAAGATGTCATATTTCACCAGCAGACTACGGGGTTTCAATATCGAATTTTTTTTCGCTCTTCCATAAACTTGCCTCTTTTCATCCTAAGAGGCCTTGTCAAACATAGAAAATCTATTTTTATAAGAATAGAGTCTATCAAATTTTATCATAGATATCAATTTAGTCCAAATATTCCACAAGGACTCTTAGGATGAAAAGAGGCCATCCCCGAATATAATTTTTATTCTGTTGTTTTCGAATCTAAAAACCTGCAAATAATTTAGTTTTTTTTAGTTTTGGTGTTTGACTAAATCAGTGTAACCATTTCTCCAATAGGGTAAAGTAGCTTAATTTGTCCGGGTCCTATAAAGTGACGAGTATGTTTTTTTGACACTTTTGTGTTTTTACTCGCTGGTTTTTCTACGAACCAATATACCAAAAATGATGTAGAAAACTTTAAATTTAGAAACCTGGGAATAATTTATTTTTCTGCAATTTTATGATTTCATGAAAACAAATATCAAGTGCGAAATTAAATTACATACTCTTTAATTTGTAGATTGAGTTTATCTTTTCCTTTTGATGCATTCTTCTGTGTTTAAAAGTTGTTAGTTTTCAATTTTAAGAAAAGCTGGATTTTTGCTTCTACACAGGATCTAGTCGGATGCATAGATTAATTGTGCGTTTTTAGAAGTTATTTGAATTTTTCTGAATTTTTTTTAGCTTCATTTCCGCGCCAAAAAGGTTTTTGTTTTGTTTCTATGAATTTCACGAAAGTAATTGTACCATCTATTGTGATGGGAACTGTAACAAAGTCAATACACTATGCTGCTCTTGATAGAACATCTTAGGAAAAAATGTCACTTCCGAAAGGAAAAAGTGGTGTTTCTCTTACAGCAGACTTGATCTCCTTTTCATCTCACAAATTTAATTTCCTGTGACCGACAATCCTTTTCTTAAGGGTGCAGTAAATTTTTTTGCTCAAAAATTTATACGTAGCCCCATCCATATTCAACATTGCTTTTGAAAACTCTTCGTAGATTTTATATGAATATTGCTATATTTATGTAAAAAATCTCAGTTATTATGAGATCTGGCTAACCCCTCTCTAGGCGAGACCTTATCTAATCTTTTAGAAAAAGGTAGGAAAATATATTTTGCTAAAGGTGGGCACCATGGAAAACGGCGCGCATTCGGGAAAGAAAGACTCTGGATCTCCATCAGAACTCAACCTCTCTAGTGAATTATCCAACGATACTCATTTTCTTGTAACGCATTGGTTAGCCAACTACGGTGCAAACAAAGATGAAAGCAAATCAAAGAGTAGTAATGGGGAAGATTCGAATGATAGTGAAAAGACAAAAGTGGTGAAGCGAATACAAGGTCTCGCTGGCGAGCTGGCAACTGCCTTTGAACAGTTAGGAGCTTATGGGCAAGCTCTTCAGGTAAGTGAATATTAAATCAATATGGAAAATGTAGGAATCGTAGAAGATTAGCTTCAAATTTTTCTCATCGAAATTTCATCTGCATTCATAAATTCGAATTTTGACAGAATCCTTTGCTGATCTCCAGCAGTAGTAGATTCAATAGTAACCGTCTTCGTTCCGCATCATACATAGACATTTCAAATAAATGGGCGTTTCTCCCAGGAAGTCAATTGGAATCAGTACTACAATCTAGTGAACGCGCAACACATGCTACTGTTGAAGCTGTCGAACAGAAGAAAACCCCATTATATATATTGGATGCAGCATACGAAGACAATTATCATAATAATGGTGATTCAGTTAAAAATAATCAGGATGCTTGCATCCTCCAACAAAATACACTTCTTCTTCCTCCTTCGAATCAAAATATAATCTGTAATCAAAAGCAAAGCAATGAGCGTTCTGGTCCACCAAACCTGTCTCTGAATTTGTCACTTGGCTCAAACTATTCGCAAGTTCTTCTGTCAGCTGGAAAGGCATCACGGAATGAAGTGTATACAAGGCAAAAATTCTCTGACAAAAAAAAGCTTCTAGCAACTGTTCAAAGATCTCTAGCTTCTCATAGAACTACACAATTACGTCTGAAGCAAGAAATGGATAGCCATCTTCGATCTCCAAGCGATCAAATAGATTTAGAAAAGCATCGATATCAAACTCTTGAGTGTGAGCGTGTGATTTCTCAATTAAATCGAGACTTGATCGATATACAAGATTCTCTGAATAACTTAAAATTAGAATATCATAGTAGTTCCAGAAAAGCACAGACGTTGAGGAAACAAGCTTCAGATATTACGAGTAATTATTATGACCCATCTGTCACTAGAACCCAGCTCAAAACTTCCTCCTGCCAAATACCTCCATATTCCTCTTCTTACTATGTCGAAGCAAACCAGAAACACATCAGACCTACAATTGCGCAAGATATCATGTCTAGACAGTACTACGGGGGTGGAGGTGGTTTATTAAAACGAAAACACTCCTTTATAGGAAAACGACCACGTGACCATGTGCCACTCCAATCCGTGCATAAATCTATCCTTCAGAAACACATTTCACACTCCGTTACTATCAATTCCCACTTATTATATCCAGTTTACTGTCTTTGCTTCGATAAAACTGGTAAATATTTTGTTACGGGAGCAGATGATCATTTAGTGAAATTATTTTATTTGGGAGGGACAGCATCATCATCCTCTAATTTTTACCGTCGAAAAAGTACTTACGATGTTCATCCACGGGGAGCGATATTAGTCACAACTTTAAGAGGACATGCAGGTGTGGTTACAGATATTGATATTAGTTCGGATAATGCATTGCTAGCAACGGCTAGTGAAGATGGTACTTGCCGAGTTTGGGGTTTACACAATGGATGCCCTGTTGCAGTTTTGAGGGGTCATGTTGGAGGTGCGAATATGGTACGTTTTGTGAATTTTTGTGCAAATATTATAGGTATTATATTTTCCAAGTTTTAATCTGAATTAACTGCATCAATTATTTGCTAAATTAGGTGTCTTGGTCAACATTGACACCCTACCGTCTTCTGACCTCGTCAATGGATGGGCTTGCGCGAATGTGGGATATTAGAGAAGCGGCCCTAAAGCGGTATGTATACGTTATTGGACGAAGAAGTGAATATAAACTACCCAATTTGTCTTCCAAATATGAATTGTGTAGTCAAAGAAAAACAGATGACAATTTGACTTCCGATGATGATAAAGAAGAAAGTGCAACAAATTTAGAAAATGATCTCATGTCTGGAAATACCACTCTACCAGTACAAATTGCCCTCCCTCCGATTCCTCACCGTTCAGAATCAGGAACTATCAACAATAACGTTGCAAGCAACAATTCTAACAATAATAATGATGTTCAAAATATCGTTGTCCCACCTTTGCCTCCTGGAGTGAATCCATTAGGCCAGGAAAACGAGCGCACATCTGCACAAGCAGTAATTGAGGCAAATCATCAGGAACGTTGTGATGAAGGTGTCCGGCTTTTATCAAAACTTCAGCATGGGGAAGCAGCAAACAGTCTCTTTCAAGGCCCTGGTACTAGGGCTCGTCGAAAAGCAGTAAAAGTCATATGCCTTGCTAGGTGTCCAATCGGTGGCCATTTTGCCACGGGATCCGATGATGGAATCGGTAGAATATGGGAAGATTTTGAAGATCGTAGATTGATAGAGCTTGATGCACTGAAGAATGAATATAAAAACTCTAGGACACAACAGAAGAACAAATATACATATAAAGATTCTTCTATAAATTATCGTGACATTGGTGAGTGGAGGAAATGTTTACCACAATTAATTTAGAGACTGCTCGATATTTGACTAGAGCTCAAACTTTTCATATCTCCTTTTAGCTCCTTCAACAAGTACGTTATTAGCGTCTTTGACAGGCCATTTGAATTCAATAACTGACATCGCATATTCTCATGGAGGAGATCGGATACTTACAGCCAGTCAAAAAGATGGGGTCCTACGTATATGGGCGTGGGGTAAGGAATCCAAACTAAACTTTAAAACAAGACGTGGTTCGAGGCAACAAAACAATGCAAATACGCATTTGACTCAAATACTGATTAGACTGACAGATGAATCCACAGCTACGAACAATCAGCAAAACATCAGGACACAAAACAGGAGAAGAGGCGGATCTAGAAACAATACCAACTCAAACTCTGGAAGTTCCAATGTCCACTGTGATGTTGCAGTGTGGAGTTCAGATGATAAAACGGTCATAACAAGTCAAACAATACCTGCTAAAGTAAATACAAATGAAATTGTCCCTGGTTCAAACGTTATTCATATATGGGATAGTTTTTCTGGGATGTGTTTGTTGGGTATATTTGGAGCGCATGAATCAGCTTGTCCGTTACTTGCTGTACATCCAAATGACTCTTCAATTTTGGCATCTGGGGGGGCCGATGGTTTAATACACGTTTGGGATTTGGATACGGGAAAAAGTTTTTTTGAGTACAAAAATATTTTAAAATATGGAACTAGTGACAATTCTATACTTGGAAAAAATTGTGGATTTCTTGACGGATCCTTTTCTCCAGATGGTTTAACGTTGGTCTTGACAGATGATTCAGGTTGCATCACGATTTTGGATACTCAGAATCGGCTAAAGCGCACCAAATCAAGTCAAGAAAAGTCGGGAGATAGCCTGTTACGGCTAAGACATGATGGTCTTCTGTTGACTGGGGAGGTAGCAATGCTTGAGGATACTAATAGTTTTAGTAACAACGAATTTGTGAGGCTCCATTCGTGGATGACCGAGCAATATTTTGCAAATGATTATTACGATCTAGAATATGATGTACATGGATATGCATTAGAGCGAGGATCTGGTGCTCCACCTCATTTAGCCCCACGCGCTTCTCGATGTAATCATACAGGAACAGCTGTATCAGCTCAAATAAATATTGGTTTTCTTAAAATTAAGGGACCACTTCCCCTTTCCGAATCACAATGCCGATGGAATCGTCACCTTATCCAATCCAATCTGAAGCTTATAAAACGAAATGAATGTGAAGTACTTGAACGCAACGTTGCTGGTAAGAAAGCCATTTCAATTAAGCAAAGTCTCGGCTCTACGCAGAGGATCTACTTTAATCCTCAACAGGACAAACGTTCCAATTCAACCCAACCGCCCCCAAGGCCAAGTACAACGAATTCAGAAAGACAACCAGTAATTCACACAACCAGCTCGCTACGAAGTAATATTCGATACCGTGATGATGATGATGTGCAAGAGCATGAAGAAGTTGACGATAATGATGAAGATTTTGTATTACCTTCCAATGGCAATCGCTTTATTGAATCAAGTAGCGAAGAGGAATTTGATGAAGATGAATTAGTTGATGTCGATACGCCAAATTCCAGAAGAGGATCAGGAGGTAGAAGAAGTAATTTAAGGCAAAATAGAAGCAACCAACGACTGGGAAGTAGCATAAGAAATTCTAATAGTGAAGAGAGGTCAAATAGACGAAGGCAACGCAGACACATTGGAGATCTAAGAGAAGAATTTGTCGCAAGAATGCCAATTCAAGCTTCAAGAACATCTAGCAGAAGCGCTGCACGAAACCGTAGAACATATGAAGAATCTGATGAAGATTCAAATGTTGATGATCAATTTCTGATGAAGAAAAATAAATCACACCATACTCTTCCGTATAGAGAAGATTATACTAAAGTTGGTCATTTCTTCTATCTTCCATCTGGTGGACTTGTTGAAAGAGACTGGATCACTAGAGAAGAGAGTATGACAAGTTATTGTGGTCAAAAACCTTATGCCCCACAAGTAGGGGATAAAGTAGTGTACATTCCAAGAGCGCATTACGATACCCTAAATAAGTTTCCTGGCACAAATGATACTACTCCTTGGAAATCATTTCCACAAAATCGAGAATGGTCTATTGTACAATGCGTGATAAAGAAAATACGATACAGATTTCCATACGAAAGTTATTACAGGAAGGCACGCGAAAAAGGCGATTGCTGTAGATCTGTTGTTGCTATCGTAACATTGGAAGTCATAGGGATTCCAAGGACCCAACAAAGAGATTATCCGTGGATGGATACAACTTTCATCAGTATAGAAAGCTTGAGGACAAGATCTAGCTCACTCGAAGAATTTGAGGTAAGATTTTATGTTTAGTAAATGTTACTTTAAATGTTCTCTATGAATAATGTTGTCTAATGATTTGTTGTATTTTTTTCCTTCCCTTTTCAGGTCAGCATTTTTCAAAACAATGAGATTGAATTTCTGATTCCTGACAGCTTATTTCGATCTAGGTTGGATAATTTGGAAAGAGCGATACAAGAGAATAATAATGTCCCGTTTGGCATTGAAACGTCAACTTATTACACTGTTGAAACAGGTAACGATTCAGATCCCCTGATGAAAGAAGGAAATTGTAAAATGATAAGGTTTATGGATCAACCGAATCAAACAGAACCCCATTTTCACAAGTCTGGCTATTCTAGTATTGAAGTACAATGGGGTGATATCAATGAAGCCGATAATAATGATACTGAAACTTTCTCTTGTTGGGAAGTGACTGTACCGAAATACCAAAATGATTCCTCCAACTGTCCATCTTTATCCGACAAGGAAAAAGAATATTTTCATAAAGTTATTGATAAACTTGCCTCTGAAGGTCCAGAAGAAAGGTCTTTTTCCGATTTTAATGAAATGGTCGACTGCTCTCTCTATGCAAATTATTTGGAAGTAGTAGAAGTGCCCATGTATTTGTCGCTAATAAGAATACGAATAGACAACTACTATTCCAATAAATTATCGCTATATGAGGATATTAAACTTATCATGGAAAACTGCATTAAGTACAATGATGCAGAGTCTCCCATAGTAGCACAGGCAATATTATTGAAAGAGCGGTTTTTTGAAATCCTCAATGACACGGAATCTGAAAAGACAGAGACTAGCAATTCGAACCAAACAAGCCCAATTGTTCTAACAAACAGAAGAGTAACAAGATCTGTTGCTTCTCCAGAAAATAATACGTTCGAAATGATAACTAGTCCATCGACTTTGGAGGCGCTCCCAAAGCCAATCGCAGCAAAAGCAACCAAAGCAGATAAGAATGTCAAAATAGAAGAAAAAGCCTCATCAGATAGGAAAGTTACGAGAAAGAGCCACAGGACCATTGGAAATTCTTCCACACCTTCGAATGAATCAGCCACGTGTGTCTTACAACAACCTATTCAAGCATCTTTACAGGAAAATCACAAGACACCAGATTCAGTGACAAGTAGGCTTAGATCAAGAACAAGATTGTCAACAACTGACCCCGATGATTCTATGATAAGCGAACATTCTTCATCAAGAAAAAGGCATCGAGAAAATACTACCTCGCACACAGAAAACTCGATTTATTCTGATTCTGATCGAAGTAATTCACCTCCTTCGAAGAAAAAGCTTGCAGTTGCAAAATTTGGATCTGATTTTTCAGAAAATGAATCAAATTATGATACAGGTAGTGAAGATAATTCTACATTCTTAGAGGAAGAGATCAATAGACCCCAACGTAGCAGTACTAGGAGTGGGAGGAAGAAAAACATTGTCTCCAACGATTCCTACAACCCAAGTGATTCTTCTGATGGAGACTCCGACCTTGATTTAAAGGCAGGAAGTCCTCCAAGATCAACGAGAAGGACAAGTGTAAATAGTGGTAAGAGACGAACTCCTAGAAAAATAGACACCTCAGACGAGGATGAATTTCATGATGAAGAAAGTATGGATAGTGATGAAGACACACCTTCGAAACGGACAAGCCTCAGAACGAGAAAGAAAACGAAAAAAGCAAAATATCTTGAAGGTGGTTACAGTAGTGATGAATTTGTTCCAGTAAATCGTAAGAAAAGGAAAGCACCTCGGAGCACAAAGAAGAAAAAGCAACAACCTAATGAGATGCCAACAGAGGATGAGCTCTTCTACCCTGACGTTCAAAAATGGCCATCAATTTCTGACCCAAATCTTATGCGAAAAGTTGCATATTCTGTTATGGATAAAGTGGTGAGTTTATACCTAGCATTGATATTGAATTGTTTGGGTTTTCAAAGAGTACTCAAATTGAATGAATGATTTCATTTTTGTGCAAAAAGGAACATTTGGATGAAGATCAATTATTTGCGCTGCCCGTGGTAGAAATGTACCCTGAGCTTGCGAGTAGATACTTACGGGTTGTTCAAGTCCCAATGGACTTTAGGACTATTATTGAAATGAAGATACACCATTACAATGAAATATCTGAATTACAGGATGATCTTATTCTGGTGTTTAAGAATTGCTGTTTATTTAATGGAGAAAAGAACGAATATTGGCATTACGCTATGTAAGTGAATTTCATCCTTGTCTCTAACTCACATGGAATGCAGCAAATCTTATCAAATCACAAAAATTATTATGTCTTTCCTTATTACACAAACATCCCAGGTCATTATGGAAAAAACTGAAAGACACTTACAAAGAAGCATGTAAGGAAGAAGGTCACTTGCTTCCAAGGCGGTTTTAGAATGTGTGTTAGTGGTCTTAAGATCCAATATTTCACGACCTATTCAAGAAACTATTTCCGTATTCGGGCTCTACTTTATATTACTATTGTAGAAGTAAATTTAGTATATGAATCATTGCATTGCATTTAAAGTAATAGCGTTTATAATAAATTGAATGAAACTTTGCACCCATTTCTCAAATGAAAATGTAAGGAAAATAAAATCTTTCATGTGAAAGTTCAAATCTACTACTTTTGGACTGATTTTTTTGTGATTCGCCTCAGGGATTGATGAATCCCGTTACCTTTGCTAGCAATATTATTATTAATAATCCTTTCATCTAAATAAATAAATATTCATTTAAGAAAACTTCATCATGCTTAATCAAACTTTTTCATAGGTATTCAAATACGGAAAACCTAACTAAATGTATTGACTAGAAATAAATAACATGTGCTACTCTATACATTTCACAAAATCGAACATCATATTTCAGGGTCATTTTTTGCTAACAAAGGTTACAACTCGCCAAAAAGTAATTTAACAAAATTACCCAAGTTTGGTTTCGAAGTGTCAAGTTGAACCGTCTCGAGTTGATAAAATTGCTTTGGCATCAAAGTATAAGCTCATTTTTAAAACCTTAAGCTTATCTTCTTAACGGTGTTTGATCATGTCGGTAATGCCATCAAATCCTTTCTTTTTCTCAACATCATCAGAAAAACCAAAGATTTTACAAGTCTCTTTTGAGAATGAAGATCCTTCGGCCAGCCTTGGAGCTCAATTATCCAATCACGATAAGGTAAGAACAAACAATATGCCTGTAATCCTAAATCAAAACGAGGTTGTTCATTAAAATGTTGTGTATAAAATCAATTCTTTTGACTTACGAAACAAAAAGGGGTACACCAATGACATGTTCATGCCAGCCTATACACGTATTGGGCGACTTGTGGATGGTGACAACGTAGCAAAACGAGCGGGAATAGCAATTGGTGACATTGTAGTAGCAGTGAACGGAACTGGATTTCGGAGATTTCCGCCCGATTTTCAGGATCATGAGCTAGAAGATTTGACTATTCAAAAAGAAGCAGTAGTGAACATTCAATTTGACGAAAAAGCCAAAGAAAGGAAAGCTCAAACTATCACAGGACTCAAAGATGGAGAACATTATAATATGATGTTAGCAAAAATCAAAGAAATCAAAAAAGCTCGAGATCCATCCAATGCACTTCATTTGTCTATGGAACGCTATGATTGGGACTCTCGAGTAAATTCTTGGCCTCGTTTCTTGATGGCTCGATCTAATGACGTAAAAGACGCAATGAAAATGATGCAAATGCACGAAGCTTGGAAAGCTAACACATTCCCAATTGACTTGACAGATCCAGGAATTCAAACTGTGTTAAAAGCTAAGGCAGTCAGTGAATTTTCAATATCATCAAATGTTCACACTAGCAATGGTGCTGCTGCTCCCGTTCCACCTACTGTTTACATCAACTTTCAAAAACTTCAAAATATACCTAATCTTCAAGCTAGTGATGTTTCGAAAGCGTTTGTCATCTTTACAGAAGCAATCTTAAAACAATGCAAGGATCCGCGTCGTCCTAAATCGTATCAACTTATAGATTTGACAGGAGTAACTATTAGTGGTGGCTTACGATCAGATATTTTACGAGATATCTACAATGTGTTTGAACCTAATTATCCTGAAACCTTGGATAAAATGGTCATGTATCCTGTTCCAAAATTGGCTCAAAATACTGCAAAATTGATTTTGAATTTCGTGAATGAAAACACACGTGAAAAATTTGTGATGACTGATCATTTAAATGTTGTTTGTCACGAATTAGGATGGGATTATCACGAAGTACAATCTCTGGGAAGCATAGAAAACTACATACAAAAACACAGTCGTGCTGCGGCAAACATGGTGTTTGATTAACTTTAGAATTAGATAAACTAAAACATTTTTAGATAACCATGATGAATACGATCAGACTGTGACAACAATGAAAAATAAAATAGTTCGATATTCATATTCCATTACGGGAAACCTCTTGCCAAGTACCGAAGTCTTTGCTTATCAAGGTCAAGCTGGCACCAGTCACTAAGAGAAGGATCAGGCACAAAGTCATTCCCCACCAATAAGCTGATGTAGGCATTATCTTTCATACCTAAACAAGGAACACATGCACCACATGAGGGGAAAAATATTATAATTATTGACCCTTTCGGAAACCTATCTACTGTCTTGTCGTTAAAAAAGTAAACATTATTGTAGGTAGTAGCACAATTCGAACCTTCCAACGTGTCAAATTGATGAATGAAAAATACTTTTCCATCACGTGGCAATACCCATTGACTTCCACTCTGTGGTGCAACGTCCAGACTTTGAAGAGATCGCACTCCCGACATCCTCCCTTTGGATGATGATATGAATTCTGATCCGGGGGATACCTGTCTTTTTCCATAGATAAAAGTAGGTGCAGTAACATTGACGTCTCCTGTAATTGAAAAGAATGCGTGGTGGTCACAACTATTATCAAAAAGGGCTGACATACCAATAAACTCCCAATTTCCTGATCCTGTATGTGACGATGATGATATAGTACTTCCGGATTCATATTTCATCGCAGCAGAGATAGAATTTGGTGTATATGATTGAGCGTAAACACCAAACGAAATAAAGCAATGGGCATAATTCAAAGGTATGTCACTTGGCTTGAGCTTTATTGCTTTCTCACTTCCATGATAAAAAAAATTGTAGGATATTATGATTGGCATACAATGAAGGTTGTGAAGAAGTGGGTATGACAGAAACAACAAAGTTGGAGCCTTCAATACTCCATCCTGGTAGACTTTCGGAATCGGGATCGAAACTATAGAAGGCAGCATTCCATAAGAGATTTTGTTGTGATGGAACAAGACCCATCATCACATTTCCATAGAAGTCGTCTTCAATAATCACAAGTGGTTTATCAGCTGCTATTTGACTTCCTTTCAATCGAACATCGTGCATACGGACGTTCGATATGCGACATTAGTTTTCGATGGTTCAATGACCATTCCAAAAAACTTATTATCATTACATGCTCCTGGTCCTTCTGCTAATATAGCATAATCAGTCATTTGGCCAGATATTGCACCTCGAAGGAAATTATTGGAATTGACAAAAGATGTTTCATCTGCAGATAAGTGAATCCCAAGTTTGGCATATCTTATACGGATGTTTTCAAAACTTGCATATGCAATTCCGCCTGAATTCATAGCTTGAAGTGTTAATGCAGATCCATTCATGAATTTAAAAATAAGTGCATCCCTCACAATTACTGATTCTACACCAGAACCACTAGCACATTCTTGACCTCCACCTACCAAATCAAACAATGGATTTAGTAAAAAATAGAAATGAGTCACAAACAAACAAAAACTTGACACCATCACCGATAGCATCCTTGACTTTTATGATCAGGTTTCTTTCATGATGATATTGATGTGTTGATGATAGATCCATTGCTGATATGATTGTGGAGGAAGGAAGGTTATTTGTTTGTATGAATCGTTTAAGATTCTGAAATTCTTGACGAAGACTTTGAATTGTTGTTTGGTTTGCATGAATTTGCTCTGATACAAGATAACATGAAAGAACAACTGAAATAAGGGCTACTAAGGTTGCCAAATGAAGCATAGGAAGGTTCATGATGATAGATGTATTTAGTGTGACAAGTTAGATATAACTAGTAACTCTAGGTTTGTTTACCAATATTGAGAAAAATATTAATCTGTCATGATATAGTGTAACATTCTCAAAGTAAATATAAAATGGGTATTAATTAGACTAATTTCATTTTCCCATTATGTAAAGAAATTGGAATGAACAAAATCATGTCATCCAATTGAAATTATTGATGGAGAAGGGTTTGGGGATGAATGAATACTCAATGGAAATGAATTCCGTTGGAAATGTAATTCAAAGAATCAACAAATAAAAAAAGGATAATCTTTGATATTCTTAGTATATTATAGTTTAAATAATATATAATATCAATAAAAAGCTACGGAAGAGGAGGAGGAGGGGGTGGTAGTACAGCTGGTGGATCTTCTGGAAGAGGTGGCGGTGGAGGCGGTGGAGGAACAGAAGAAGCAGCATCTGGGAGAGGTGGAGGCGGTGGAGGATCAGATGGAGGAAGACCTGGTGGCAGTGGTGGAGGAGGCGGTGGTTGTGGCATACCAACTGCAGTTACAGCTGCAGGTGCAGTCACAGGTGGAAGAGGGGGGGGTGGAGGCATGGTGGAGGTAGGAGCATACATAGCAGTTAAACCAGGCATACCAGTTGTAAGCATTTGTTGCTGTTGTAAGTTTTGCTGTTGAAGTTGTAATAATTGCATTTGTTGTTTTTGTTGTAGATTTTGTTGTTGGAGTTTGCGCATAGGATTACTAGCTGCTAGCATTCGTTCAGCTCTAGAGCCATGTCGTTCCATGGCAGTCCCAGGGGCTTGTCCTGTGGTTTCATCATTGGATTTTTGTTTAAAGGCATATTGCACTGTGATTTGTCGATTGCATAGATATTGATTGTGCATGCATTCGATGGCCAAATCGCTCGCTTCGAAACTGTCAAAGGAAACAAATCCATACCCCTTACTTTGATTAGTGTCATCATCTCGCATAACTTTGGGTTGTCGTACAATCGTACCAAAGGCAGAAAAGGTATCAAATAAGAGCGCTTCGTCTACATCCGCGTCTAAATTTCCCAAGAACAAATTGGCACCAATGTCGGTGAGTGGATTTTTCTTATCTAGACTTGATTTGTTCACCCGTAAAGGCCTTCCGTGCACTTTGATCATGTTGAGCGTAAGGATGGCATAATCAGCATCTTTGACGGTGTGATATTCGACAAAGCCGTATCCATTGTGTTGAGAGGTGAGTTTGTCTTTGGGCATATGTACTGAATTCACTCTGCCAATTTGATGGAAGAGTTCCAAGAGCAAGTCTTCATCTACTTGCGGATCTAAGTTTCCCACATAACAAGTGGCTTCTTGATTGCGGTGCTCTACTGTTGGCAGTGATGACATGATGATCCATTAAATTAATTTTAATGCTCTAAATCGAAAATGAAAATGAAAATGAAAATCAATAATCAATAATCAATAATCAA
>Ga0115008_10001791_pt1 | contig 17644 bp, 14 predicted proteins | sample FraStrMetagenome_FD_87164 | JGI IMG/M metagenome (GOLD analysis project Ga0115008, IMG submission 87164) | Marine eukaryotic phytoplankton communities from Arctic Ocean - Fram Strait ARC3M Metagenome | ecosystem: Environmental > Aquatic > Marine > Oceanic | place: Fram Strait | collected...
ATTAAAGGAAGGAAAAATAAAAGGATTAGTTTCACTTATACATTAAGAGATATGAAAAGCTTAAACAATAAATTATTTCTTTCTTTAGCAGCATTTCTTTTTGTAACAGCCGTTTCATCTGATCCATTAATCCATGATCATCTTGATAGCAGCAACTCAGCAGTTGAATGTGAGTATTGTGAAAATAAAACATTCGATGCCTCAGAAGCTAAAACTCAAGTCGATAATACCTTTATATCTGTATTAACTTCCTGCGAAGTAAAAAAGAATTTTCATTTCCCGTCTTTTCAAAATTTTCAATCAAGAGCTCCACCAAAAAGTTAAATTTTTAGTTTTTTAATTTAATTTTTTTTAAGGAGTTCATATGAACAAATATTTATTGTCGCTAATAACTTTTAGCGTATTTACTAACGTTTTACTTGCTCAAGATATGGAAGAGGTTGTTGTAACCTCTTCTTTAGTTGATTCAAGTGAAATTACTAATCCTCTCTACGTTATAGATGGGTATGATATTAATGATGACGCAACGACTAGCTTAGGTGAAGCAATCGATAGTTATCTAGGTGTTTCTATAGCGGACTATGGCTCTGCTGTTGGACAGCCAATTATAAGAGGCATGTCAGGCCCAAGAGTTAAGATTCTTAAGAATGGAATGGTAAACCGAGATGTTTCTGGACTTGGAGCCGATCATTTGAATGATGTTGACTTACACAATATTGAGCAAATTGAGATTGTTAAAGGTCCTTCCTCGTTGTTATATGCTAATGGAACAATTGGTGGAATTATTAATGTTGTTGATGATTGTGTTGCACCGAAAGACTTCGATAAGCCTGAACTTTTTGTTACGCTTGAAAGCCAATCTGTTAATGATGGTGATACAAAAGCCATCAATTATAAAAACAATATAAATGGCTTCAATGTTAATTTTGGTTACAAAGAATCTAAGTTTGGTAACTTCGATGTTCCAAATGGCGCCCTCATTCATGAAGAAGAAGATCATGATGAGCATGAAGAAGAAGATCATGATGAGCATGAGGAAAACTTAGGTTATATAAATAATTCTGATTATGCAGTTGAGGCTACAAAATTCGGTATTTCAAAGGTTGGGGATTGGGGTTATTTTGGTTTCTCATTAGATAGTCTTCAGAGTGTTTATGGCATTCCTTTTCATGGAGATGAGCATGAAGAAGAAGGTCATGATGAGCATGGAGATGAGCATGGAGATGAGCATGGTGATGAAGAGGAAGAGCATGAAGAAGAAAGAATTTTCTCAACAACTGATTCAGAATCTTTTACTATCAAGGGTTTGTATAACGTAAATGGTAATTTAATTAATTCGATTTCTTATAACTACCGAGACACGGATTATTCGTTGGTTGAAGCACATGCAGAAGAGGAAGGTCATGATGAGCATGAGGAAGAAGAGCATGAAGAGCATGCACCTACTCTATTTAAAACTGATTCTTCAGAATATGGGGCTATCTTTGATATATCTAACGATAATATGACACAAAAAATTGCATTAAATCTTGTAGATGAATCTTCATCAATTGTTGGTGAAGAAGCATTCATGAATCCCGCAAAAAATGAAGAATTTACTCTTGGTTACTATGCGAGCAAAGATTTAGAAGCTTTTAAAGTTGATTTTGGTTTGAGATTAGATCAAATCGATAGAACTGGTAGTGTCACTGATGAAGATCATGGAGATGTGGATTATTACAGTATTGATGATACTACTAATAGTTTTGCAGTTAGTTTGGGAAGAGAACTAAGTGATACTTTAGATATGAGCATCGGTTATGCGAGTGTAGAAAGGCTCCCTTCAGTTATTGAGCTTTTTATGAATGGGCCTCACTTAGCAACTGGAAGACTTGAAACTGGTAATCCTAATTTAAAAAGTGAAACATCAAATAATTTTGATATCACTTTTAATTTTGACAACGGAGATTATTATGGTGTCGCAAGTTTCTATATTAATGATGTAGAAAACTACATAACTCTTATGGATGAAGATGACGATCATGGAGATGAGCATGAAGATGAGCATGAAGATGAGCATGGAGATGAGCATGGAAATCTAATTCACGCGAATTACGTTCAAGAAAATGCAGAGTTTGATGGATACGAATTTGAATTTGGAAGAATTCTAAGCCTTGGGTCTGGTGAATTAACTTTATCCTTTGGTAGAGATGTCGTTAATGCAAAATTCTCTGATGGGTATTATGTTCCAAGAATCAATCCTTCAAGAAACATCTATTCTCTAGCATATACACAAGATGATCTTGTCTTTAGGCTAAGTATGAAGGACGTTGACAAGCAAAATGACTTTGGTGAAGGTGAAACAGCTACTGATGGATATCAAATGCTAGACACAAGACTTACTAAGTCATTTGATATGAGTGGTAAGAGCAAACTAAGGGTCTCTTTATTCGGGAAAAATCTTCTTGACGAAGCAGCTAGAAATCATGCTTCTTTTGTTAAGAATGAGGTGCCATTGCCTGGAAGAAATTATGGAATTAAATTTAACTTAACCTATTAATTAATTTCATTAAAAATTTATATTCTTAAAACCCATTACTAAATGGGTTTTAAGATATTTATATTAAATTTATGATAAACACTCAATTAGCATCCGATAAATTGGCAATAATGTTATCTACGATTTGCGTTATTCATTGCTTTTTTTCCCTTCTTTAATAATACTTTCTGCTGGTTTCTTATCGTTTTCCTTAGAAAGCGAATTAATACATAGTTTAATATTATTATTAACACTCCCAATTAGTATCTTTGCTTTAGCTCATGGGTATGAGAACCATAAAACTATAACTTTTCTTCTAATAGGTATTTTTGGATTAACAATTCTTGTTGCTGCAATTCTCCTAGGTGCGAGTTTTTTTGGAGAATTTGGAGAGAAAGGATTAACCTTAATTGGTTCTTGTTTTGTTGCGTACTCGCACTTTAATAATTATAAAATTTGTTTAAAATCAGATTGCTCCTGTCACGATAAATAAAAAACACTCATAAAAATCGGGCACAACTACCTTAAGAAAACATTGTCTTGTAGAATGTCTTTTTTATAATTCAAATTACAATGCATATAAAGCTCAGATTAATTTATCTAATATTATTATCATCTTTTGCTTCTTCAGATCTGCAAATTGAAGAGTTAATTACAACAGGAACTCTTTTAAAAAATCCTGAGCAAGACTCTTCTCCTGTTGAAGTCATTACTGAAGATGATTATAAAAATTTCAATATATCTAATATTGCTGAAATAAGTAAATATATTAGCTCGTCTTCTGGCTCACACTTTCAAGCAAATACCTTGGATGGGGTAGATCAGGGAATGGCAGCAATTACCTTAAGAGGTTTAGATCATTCAGCCACTCTCCTCTTAGTAAATTCAAAAAGGCAAACTTTTGCTGGCACCCCTTCTAATGAGGGAGAGGGATATATTGATATAAATATCATTCCAGAAATTGCTCTGAAACAAGTCGAGATTTTGAAAGAAGGGGCAACATCTCTCTATGGGTCTGATGCAGTTGCTGGTGTAGTTAATATGATCACACATACAGATTTTAATGGGCTTAAATTTAAGATCGGTCACCAAAAGACGTCAAACTATAATCAAAATGACTCAACAATGGGAATACTTTATGGATCTCAATACAACGAGGGTAATTATGTATTGGGGATTAATGTTTTAAAAAGATCCCCCTTGTCTGCATCAGAAATACCAGGAATTGCAGAGCTCGCAATAAGTGGTTTAGGCAGATCATTCATAATATCCGGTGATGCCTCTTTATCTGCTGGTATTTGGGCTGGCGACTATTCTAAGGGGCAAAAAATTCCAGACCCAAAATGCCTAGCCAATGGAGGAGTTTTAACAAACTCAACAACATGTGGTTTCTTGTATGGGAATAGGTTTAATGTAGTTAATGACGAGGATCATATTAAATTTTATTCAAACTTGAATCATCAAGCTGAAAATTTTTTGTATGAATTAATATTTATGTCTTCTCAGGTAAATGTAAATGATAATCCTCAATCTCCCTCTTACCCCGCCTTGCCATTTCTCTCAAGAATGATTCAGCCTGGAGACGGAGGAAACCCCTTTAATGTAGCTGTAAAATGGTTCGGACGTCCTTTAGGATCAGAGGCTGCCTCTCCAAATTCACCAAAAGAGATTAAGCAATATCATCTTAGTCAAACAATGTACTTAACTCTTAAAGATGAAACAGATATGGAGCTTTCTTTCACTAAAAGCGATCATTCAAATGATCATTTCAGACCAGATATAATTGATTCTAGGTTTTTAGATTCCATCAATGGAACAACTTTGGGCTCCTCTGGAGCGGATATGGTATTTTGGAATCTTTTTGATTCATCGCAAAACTCACAAGCACTTATTGATTATGTAAGAGGCGCGGAAACTTCTACCAAACAAGCTGGTCTAGAAAGTTTAGATCTTATATTTAGATCTAATCTATGGACTGATTACTCATTGGGTTATGGAGTTCAAGTGAACAAAGAGAATTTAAATATCTCATATGACGAAATAAGTAGAGCGGAATTTGATGAAAATGGAAAAATAATAAAAACTGCAGATCTATTCTTCTTAGGCGGAGGGAAGAATGTATCTAAATCAAGAAATAAATATGCCAGTTTTTTTGAGATTGAAAAAAAATTTATAGATAGCTTAGATATTAGACTCGCAGGAAGATATGAAGATTTTGGAAATGACTCATCTTTTGATCCAAAGTTATCTTTCAAGTTCAATCCCATAGATAAAGTTTCAATTAGGGCCTCAAGAAGTTCTTCTTTTACGATGCCTTCAATGGCACAGATGTTTTCAAGTGATATTAATCTTGGAAGCGTGAGAGACTTCAATGGAAACTCTCCCTTTGTTAGGCAAGCACAAATTGGCAATCCAAATCTCAAACCTGCCACATCAAAAAATAGCAATCTTGGGGTAATATTTAATAATATAAACTCTAAATTTAGCATTGATTTCTGGAATATTGATTATAGAAATAGAATAGAAGTTGAAAGTTCTCAGGCTATGCTTAATTTAAACCCTAATGGATCAAGTATTACAAGAAATTCTAACGGAGACCTAATAGGCGTTACTACTACCTACTTTAATGAAGAGAGCACTGAGGTCTCTGGAGTCGATGTGAGTTATGAAACTTTAATTAATTTAGAAAGGAAAGGTAGGGTAATGTTTGCAATTAAAGGCACCTCTATAAATAAATTTTTAACACCAGAGATTAAAGATGGAGATGGAGAAGAGCATATACAGATGGTCAATAGAGTTGGTAAATTTAATTATGATGCTGATACACACTCATTACCAAAAAAAAGAATTAATGCTTTCATAAACTGGAATTTTACAGATTATGGCTTTAATTTAAATGCCCGCCATGTAGATGGCTATTCAAATGAAAGGCCTATAAATGATCTTGGGCTAACCTATGGATATAAAAATAAAGTTGACTCATTTCTTGTATTTGATTTTTCTGCAAGCAAGTTAATTAAATTAAATAATGGCGAGATGGATCTAAAATTTTCTATTATTAATATTTTTGATGAGTCAGCACCGAGACTTTACGATGCTCCTGATTTTAGTTTTGATTCAAGGGTGCATGATCCAAGAGGAAGAATAATTGGCTTAAATCTTGAATATAGAAAATAATTAAAATATAAAACTTAAAGGGCTCTTTGAGCCCTTTTTAATTGAATTTAAACTAAACTCTCCTAATGAATCACATAGAGACAGCAATATCCCAAGTAATAGAAGAAAATTACCTTCCCTATGAATGGAGTGAGCAGATAGAAAAAGAACTAGATAAGGTTTCTCTTGATGAAAATCTACCTAGAAAAGACTTAACCAATATGCCATTTATAACTATAGATGGTGCAGATGCCAAAGATTTTGATGATGCTATCTTCTGCGAGCAAAAGAAATCTTCGATAGAGCTCCACGTAGCAATAGCTGATGTGGCGGAAATAGTAAGACCTGGAACAGCAATTAACAAAGAAGCTATAGAAAGAGGAACCTCTATTTATTTTCCGTCCAAAGTAATACCAATGCTTCCTGAAAAAATATCTAATGGCCTATGCTCTCTTGTTCCAAATGAAATAAGAAACGTATTGGTATGTAAAATAGCTTTTGCAGCTGATGGTGAAAAAGAGTCTTATGAATTTTTTGAAGCTAGAATTAAATCTCATAGAAGAATGACATATATTGAAGTTGAAAATCATTTAAAGAACTCTAATAACGAACTACCTGACGCAGTTAAGGCCTCAATACAATGCCTACATACTCTTACTAAAAAACTCTTAGTGAAAAGAAGTCATAGAGGTGCGCTTGAGATTGAAGGGCAAGAGCCTTTATTAAAAATAAATCGAGATGGGGCTGTCGAAGAAATAACATTACCTAGTAGGCTTTATGCTCATCAAATGATAGAAGAAGCCATGCTAGCAGCGAATGTATCTGCTGCAAGTTTTATGAAGAAACACTATAAATTTGGTGTTTATAGAAATCATGAAGAACCTGATAATGTTAAGTTAGAGAGCTTAAAGACTTTTTTCTCATTAAAAGGATTCTCTAAATCTTTTAAAAAGAGCCCTCTTGAGCTAGTAAATCAATGCTTGGGTCATGCAAAAGAGCGTAAGTTGGATAAAGTTCTTCAAACTGTTGTTCTTCAAAGCTTAAAAAGAGCTGAGTACTCCACGAAGGAAGTTGGTCATTTTGGCTTACAGCTAGAAAGGTATTCACATTTTACATCTCCGATAAGAAGATACCCTGATTTGATGACTCATAGGATGATAAAAAATATCTTAAAAAAAGAAAATACAGTTTTTAATAAAGATGAAATAGAAGCAGATTGTGCCGAGATGTCTGATCTAGAAAGATTAGCTGAAAAATCATCTAGACAGGTTACTCAACAAATGATTTGTTATTTTCTTAAAAAACATATTGGAGAAGAGTTCAATGCAGTAATAACAGGAGCAGCTGATTTTGGTCTTTTTGCTGAAATAGATAATTTTTATGTCTCTGGGTTAATTCATGTAACTGATCTTCCTAAAGATAGGTATTTTTTTGATAGGGAGGCAAATATGCTGAAAGGTAAAAAATCAGGAAGAGCCTACAGGCTTGGTCAAAATATTATTGTCAAGATAGCAAATGTACTCCCTGAAGAAAGGAAGATAACGCTAGTTCCAATAAAAAACCAGAAATGAACAAGGACCAAAATGATACAAGAATAGGCTTTCATAGCATTGAAAGCATACTGACTCACAACCCCCATAAAATTAAAAAAGTACTTCTTCCTGCTAATAGGGATGATGAGCGTCTGAATAATCTTGTTAAGCTACTTCAAGGAAATAATATACCCTTTGAGATATCAAATAAAATCAAGCAAGAGCCTGAGGCTAAAATTTCAGTCGAACAAGAAAAGAACTTTAAAGATTTAAAGAATTTTTTAGATTTAGAAAGTTCTTACAATCCACTAATACTAATACTTGATAATATTATTGATCCCAGAAATCTTGGAGCATGTATAAGATCTGCTGCTGTAATTGGAGTTGATGCGGTCATAATAAACAAACACCAATGCGCACCAATAAACGCAGTTGCTCATAAAGTTTCAGTTGGGGGAGCAGAGGTTATAGATATATTTCATGTAACAAATTTAGTAAATTGCTTAAAACACCTTAGTGAAATAAATATCACCATATACGGGTTGAGTGAGCATGCTGATAAAAGTCATACTGAATATAGCTTTACTGAAGCTACTGCTTTGATTATGGGCTCTGAAGAGTCAGGCATAAGAGAAAAAACTCTTGAGAGGTGTGACAATACAATCAGCTTAAGTGGCAATAAGTTATTTAAAAGCTTTAATGTTTCTGTTGCAACTGGGATAATACTTTCAGAAGCGAGCAGACAGCGTCAGGGCTAAATACTCAAATCTAGAAAAAATTTAATACACCTAATAGCATGCTAAAACAAAGAACACTAAGAAACCCTATTAAAGCAGTTGGAATAGGTCTTCATACCGGAAAGAACATAACGATGGAATTAATTCCAGCAGAGATTAATTCCGGCATAATTTTTATCAGAACGGATATTGATGAGACAGTCCTGATTCCTGCAATAGCAGAGAATGTTGGAGATACAAGCCTCTCTACTGCCTTGATTAAAGATGGAATTAAAATATCAACTATTGAGCATCTTCTATCTGCTATAGCTGGATTGGGTGTAGATAATTGCTTGATTAAAGTTGATGGTCCTGAAGTTCCTATTATGGATGGAAGCTCTAGTCCTTTTGTTTTTTTAATTCAATCAGCTGGTCTGGAAGAGCAGAATGCTCTCAAAAAATTTATTAAAGTTAAAAAAGAAATCACAGTTACTAGGGACGATGCATTTGCCTCAATCAAACCTTTTAATGGTTTTAAAGTATCATTTAAGGTAGATTTTGATCACCCTGTTCATAAAAAACTTCCAGCTGAAGCAATCATAGATTTTTCTTCGACTTCTTTTGTAAAAGAAGTCTGTAGAGCTAGAACCTTTGGCTATGAAGCAGAGGCTGCTTTACTAAAATCAAAGAATTTAGCTCTTGGAGCAAGCTCTTCTAATGCCGTTATATTTGGTGATGACAAAATCCTTAATGAAGAAGGGTTGAGATTTAATGACGAGATAGTAAAACATAAAATGCTAGATGCTATAGGTGATCTATATCTTCTTGGTGGAAATCTTATAGGTGAGTTTTCTGGTTATAAGTCAGGACATGCTCTTAATAATCAACTTCTAAGGAAGATTACTGAAGATCCAGATGCCTACGATGTCGTAGAGTTTGAAAATTCTGAGAATGCCCCCATTTCATATGTAAGACCTCCTTTTGGTGATATCTAAAATTACTAAGAGGTAGAATTTTTTTATTAAATAATAATTTATGTTAAACCTGTTTTCGAAAATTTTTAGCTCTAGTAACGATAGGCTCATAAAAAGAATGATGCTGCATGTTAATACTGCGAATGATCTGGAAGAGGCTTTTTCTCAACAGCCAGATAGTTACTTCAAAAATTTCAAACAAGAGCTTAATGAAAAATATATTGATAATAATAATGATATATATAGCATTTTACCTTTAGCATTTGCAGCAGTAAGAGAGGCAAGTAAAAGAACACTAGGACTAAGACATTTCGACTCTCAAATGCTTGGTGGTATCTCACTAGCAGAAGGAAATATTGCAGAAATGAAAACAGGTGAAGGTAAAACATTAGTAGCCACCCTTCCTGCATATTTAAACTCAGCAATAGGCAATAAGGCTATTTTAGTTACTGTTAATGATTATTTAGCAAAGAGAGATGCCGAATGGATGAGGCCTGTATACGAGTTTCTTGGATTAACTGTTGGAGTAGTGGCATCAAACCAGGAACTACAAGAAAAGATTGCTGCATATAGATGCGATATTATTTATGCAACTAATAATGAACTAGGCTTTGATTACCTTAGAGATAATATGGCTCATTCTATTGAAGAAAGAGTTCAGTGTTCTTTGGACTTTGCTATTGTAGATGAGGTTGATTCTATATTAATAGATGAGGCTCGAACTCCTTTAATTATTTCTGGTCCTTCCTCTGAAAGTTCAGAAATGTATAAACAGATCAAAAAATTTATACCTAAATTAACCCTCCAAGAAAGAGAGCCAACTGATGAAGACCCGCTCGAAGAAAGTGAAAGAGGTCATTATTTAATTGATGAAAAAAATAGAAGTGTGGAGTTAACTGATGATGGGTATATTCTTGTAGAAGAATTGCTTGAAAATGCAGGAATCATTGGTGGATCTGATGGTTTATATGCAGTGTCAAACTTAAAGATAATGAAATTTGTTCAAGCAACTCTTAGAGCTAATTTCTTATTTAAAAAGAATGTTCACTACCTTGTAAGAGATAACGAAGTTCTTTTAATTGATGAGCACACAGGAAGAACAATGCCTGGAAGAAGAATGAGTGAAGGAGTTCATCAAGCGTTAGAATGCAAAGAGAATGTTTCAATTCAAAGAGAATCTCAAACACTTGCTTCAACAACTTTTCAAAACTTTTTTAGGCTTTTCTCAAATCTGTCAGGCATGACAGGAACTGCAGATACTGAGGCTTTAGAATTTAATCAAATTTATGGATTGAGCGTAATTATTATCCCTACAAATGTAGCTATGGCTAGACATGACCATAATGATCTGGTCTTTCTGACAACTGATGCCAAATATAATGCACTTGTAGATGAAATTATCATACTTAGAGAAAAATCAGCACCTATTTTAGTTGGCACAGTATCAGTGGAATCTTCTGAGGAAGTTTCAGAATATCTAAAAGGTAAAAAAATACCTCATCAAATATTAAATGCGAAACATCATGAAAAAGAAGCTGAAATTATTGCTAATGCCGGAAAACCTGGAATGGTTACCATAGCAACAAATATGGCTGGAAGGGGAACAGATATTGTCTTAGGTGGTAAAAAAGAGGATCAGTCAGATACTGACTGGAAGGAAGGTAACAGAAGAGTATTAGATGCCGGTGGGTTGCATATATTAGGCACCGAAAGACATGAGTCAAGAAGGATAGATAATCAATTAAGGGGAAGATCTGGGCGTCAAGGAGATCCTGGGTATTCAAGGTTCTTTCTATCGTTAGAAGATGATTTATTAAGGTTGTTTATTTCAGATAGCCGAAGAGCTCTTTTTGATAAAATCGGTATGGGAGAGGATCATATAGAACATAAGATGCTATCAAAAGGTATTGAGAATGCTCAAAGAAGAATCGAAAGTAGAAACTTTGATGCTAGAAAAAGTCTTCTTGAATATGATGATGTATCAAACGATCAAAGACAGGCTATTTACTCATTAAGAAATCAATTACTTGAAGAGTCAGATATTAGTCAGTCCATTGCTAACTTGATAGATGAGCAATTTCAAAATATATCTAGTAACTATATCCCTCTTGAGTCAATTGAATCTCAATGGAAGGCTATGGATTTAGAGGATTACCTTAAAGAGACATATAAAATTGAATTAGATATAGCTGATCAAATTATTAATGACAAAAAATTATTGCCAGATACCATCGCTTTAAAAGTAATTGAATGTGCTGAAAGCGAGTATAAGAAAAAATATGAATTATTGGGTAAAAATAGATTACTGCTAGAAAAACAGGTAATGCTTCAAGTCCTAGATGTTCATTGGAAAGAGCATTTAGCAGAGATAGACCATTTAAGAAATAGTGTTGGACTTAGGGCTTATGCACAAAAAAATCCTAAAAATGAATTCAAAAGAGAGGCCTATTCAATGTTTGAATCGATGCTTAAGGAAATAGATAGCGAAACTATTAGGATTCTTTTTTCATTACAAATATCTTCAGATGAGGATATGGCATCCTTAAACCCTGATCACAGTGAATCTGAGCTAGTTATGAACAAGGAAGATATACCTTCGGGAATAAATACAGAGAATAAGCAAACCAAAAACCAGCCAAGCCCTCCGCAAACCATAGTAAGAGAGACTCCAAAACTTGGAAGGAATGAAATGTGTTTGTGTGGTTCTGGTAAAAAATTTAAACACTGCCATGGAAAATAAAGATAAAATCATCTCGCACCTGGTAGCTATATCAAATAATAACGTCATAGGTGTCGACAATAATCTTCCATGGAATCTAAAAGGTGACTTAGCTCATTTTAAAGAATATACCTTAGATAAAAACATTATTATGGGAAGAAAAACATATGAGTCTATTGGTCGCCCCCTTCCTAATAGAACTAATGTAATCATCTCAAGAACTCTGAAAGATATTCCTGGTGCTTATGTATATTCAGACCTTGAAAGCGCTATTAGCTTTGTTGAAGATAAGAATAGAGAAGATGGCATTGATAATGAAATTGTAATAATTGGTGGAGGATATCTATTTAGAGAGACTATAGAATCCTTTAATAAGCTTGTTCTAACCAGAGTTGACTGTGAAATTGAAGGAGATATCTATTATCCAGATATTGATCTAACTAGCTGGAAGCTTGTCTGCTCTAGCTCCTTTAATAAAGATGCTGATAATAACTATGACTATAAAATAGAAGAATATAAGAAACTATGAGCCTTGAGTCTGAATATACTCTCTTCTTAAAGCTATATTTTTAACTCTAACCTCTTCATTTTCTGTATATTTAATCCAGTTATTTGCCTGACTTTTAGTAGTTTTAGTTTTATCTCTGGCAGCTATTCTAAATTGCTTCTTAGCTTCATCAAATTTCTGAAGTTCGAAATAGACTTGCCCTAAAGTTAAATGAACCTGTGATATTTTCTTAATACCCCCTTTCTTTAAACCTTCTTTAATTGCAACAACTGCCAAATCAAGCTTATCTTCAAATAAATATAAATTTCCCAATAAAACATAAGCCTTTCCATCTTTAGATAATTTTGAGGCTTTCTCTAATACCGGTATAGCTTTATCAATCTCTTGCGCCATTCTCCAGGAGTCAGCAAGAAGTTTTAGGTTTTTATAGCTATCCTTAATAACCGGAACTATTTTTTCTTCTTTTGTTTTTTCATCAACTATGGTGATCATTTTATTCTGCCCAGAAACTAGAACGTTGGCAGCCCAAAAAGGATTTTCATTTAGTAATAATAATTGCGCTAAAGCTAAGTATTCTGATTCTTTGTCAAGAAAGTCTTTTGCGTGAGCAGCTTTAAGAGTGATCATATAATCTCTCTCTCTATTTAGCTGACCGTATGTTCCTCCTAGCTGAATAAAGTATAATTTTTTGGGGTATAAATTGACTAATATTTCGTATATATCGGCTTGGAGAAGCAAGGATTTTTTCTCCCCTATCTCATTTTTTAGCTCATTAATACAAGCCGCCATAATTACATACCAATTTTCTTTAGGCTTATAGCCTTCCTCTTCTGCCATGGAAATTGCAGTCTCCATGGATGATTTAGACTTTTTAAAATCTCCAAGCTGAAAATAAGCCTGTCCTAATAATGACCATGATTGAGCAGTAACCGTCTCTACCTCTTCCATCCATTGAAGAATTAACCTAACGCCTTCTTTATAATTTTCTTGAACTAGATTTAATTGAGCCAATGTTAAAAGAGCAGAAACTCTTAGTGGTATTGTAACCTCAGGTTCATTAATAAGATTTTCGTAAGATTGCATTGCCAAGGCATATTTGCCGTCTGAGAAATAAACATATCCCCATGAATTCCACATTACAGATCGATCATAACTTTTTAAATTTGCAGAATCATTCTTCAGTTCAGTTAGAATTTCTAATACTGTCTCCATGTCTGGAGCTGGCTCTCCTTTCTCATCGACCTCTTCTAAAGCATCATAAACTTTTATCATTTTCTTAGAAACTTTAGGACTTAGCGCTCTAGATTTTTTATACTTAATTGGTTTTTTTGTTTTATTGTCTGATGACTGAGCTTCTACAAAATTAGAAGTATATGTAAAAGAAAAAGTTAAAATGGCAATTAAATATAAGAATGAAGATTTATTTAAAAAATTTTTCATTAGTCTTGCTCCATTATAAATGTGAATCTGTGAAGAACTCCCTCAACTGGCGTTGGTTTTCCATCAACAATTTTAGGTTTATATTTTAATTTCTGAGCGGCTCTTGTTGATGCACTATTAAATATAGTACATGGTCTAAACTCAGTCTCTGGATTTGTAGGATCTCCACAATATCCCTCAAGAGGCTGTGCATCCTCTACAGTTCCAGAAGCAGTAATAGTCATAGTAACAATAGCATACCCTTGAGTTCCTCTTTCTTGAGCCCTTCTTGGATATATTGGTTGAACTTTAAATAATGGGATATATTCTCCATCCCTAAAGAAGCTTCCTCCAGCTTTAAAATTTTGTTTTGGCTTAGCAATTGATACGTCAAGACCCGTCAGTGGTTGAAGGTCAAGCTCTGGCTGAGCAATATCTTCTGGTTGCTCTTCAGGCTGCTCGGGCTTATCTACTTCAGCCATAAAAGTATCTATTTGCCTTTCAGGCATAACAACATCAGTAAGCTTTACAGATTTATCTTCCTTCATACCGCTATCTCCAAGCGAGATAAGGACTACCATTACAAAAAATAATGCAGTAGTAATAATGACTGAAAGACCTATACCTGCAGCATATTTATTAGCATTAAATGCCCTATTATATAAACCCTGTACAGGTTTAAATATAGAACCAATTGTTGAAATGATTTGATTCATATAATATTATTTTGGTTCAGAGGCTAGAGATATTGCATTCACTCCCGCTTCACGAGCTCCGTCCATGACTTTAATAATGGTATCTGCCATAGCTTTTTCATCTGCTTGAATTACCACCGAACCCTTTGGGTTATCTGCTAGTAATTTAACAACGTTAGCTTTAACCTGACGAACATCTATTCTTCTTCCATCCATCCAAACTTCACCTGTTGGACCTACAGCAATTAAGATCGCTGCATTTTCTTGAGTCTCAGCAGTATCAGAGTCCGGTCTATTAATTTCTAAACCTGGTTCTTTTATAAAATTAGCAGTAACAATAAAGAAAATAAGCATAATAAAAACAACATCCAGCATTGGTGTTAGATTGATTTCATCACTTTCTTCCTGAACTGCACTCGTTATCGCATTTCTTCTCATAAAAATTCCCCTAAATATCTCTTTTTATAATTTGATTAAGTTCGGTTTCGTGTCTTTTACTGGTACTTGTTAGGTATATGGTTGCGAATGAGCCTGATAGCGCAGCGACCATGCCGGCCATAGTTGGAAGAGTTGCCTTTGAGACACCTCCAGCCATTGCCCTTGCGTCTCCACCTCCGTTAAACGCCATTACCTGAAAAACTTCTATCATTCCCGTCACTGTGCCTAGAAGGCCTAGCAATGGAGCCAATACAACACATGTTTGTATAATACTTAAATTCTTATTAATCTCTGATTTGGCTTGAGAAATCATCTTCTCTCTAATTTGGAGAGCATGCCAAGATTTTTTATCGGAACGCTCTTTCCATTGCTTTGCTAGAGTAGTTACGTATTCATTATAAGCATGTGAAAGGTACCATATTCTTTCAAAAATCATACCCCACATAAAGAAAACAAGAATTGCAATTAACCAAAGCACGCTTCCGCCTTGCTCCATAAAGTCTCTTATGGATGAAAATGCTTCAGATATTGCAAATAGCATATTAATACTTATTTAGTTTCTGCTCTCTCAGCAAGAATACCTGTGCTTTGCTCCTCAAGAATACTGATTATTCCTCTTGCAGAAGACTGCGTAAAGGAATGAAGTAAACTTGTTGGAATAGCAACAAGAAGTCCTAATACTGTAGTTACAAGTGCTTGAGATATACCACCAGCCATCAACTTAGGATCACCTGTTCCATACAATGTAATCATTTGGAAGGTAACAATCATACCGGTAACCGTTCCTAAAAGACCTGCCAAAGGAGCTATAACAGAGATAATCTTAATAAATCCAATGCCCTGATCAATTGCTGGTCTTTCTGCCATAATTGCCTCAGCAAGTTTAAGTTCAAGAGTGTCAATATCTTTATTAAAGTTATCTTGACCTACTTTTAGAACTCTACCCAGTGGATTTGAAGGATCTGCTGCCTTGTTAGTGGTTTGTTTTCTAACTGCAGTTCCAGTGATGTATAAACTATATAACTTCCAAAATGAGAATATAACAGCTACCAAACCTACAGCAATAATTGCATAACCAACTTCTCTTCCTTGTTGCGCTCTTTCCATTAAAGATGGTGTTTGGATAAGGTTGGCAAGTAAACTTCCGCCAGTAGGACCAGTTGGATCAACTCCAAACCCTACCTGCTCTCCAGCTTCTGCTTTACCTACATTTTTGGCAGTCTTGGTAAATCTTCCTGCTGGCTGTCTTGGTAAAAATGCGTATTGACCTTTAGAAGACGCATATTCTAGATACTTTCCATCACATACAGCGTTAAATAAGCCAACTCTAGTTACTTCACATTCTGATGTTTCGCCATCAACGTCAATAACTTTAGTAGTAAAGGATACAACTTCGCCACTGGCTATCATTTCTCTTTGAAGCTCATACCAAAGACCTTCAATTTCTCTTATAGTTGGTAACTCAGTAGTTTCTGACATTTTTCCTGTAAGACTATTTAAGAATGCAACTCTATCTTGTCCATATTGAGCTCCAGTTAAAGATCCTGAGAACTGAACTGCGGCTTCACCTGCAGAACTTTGCAAATGACCGAAAAGCTCAACTAGCGATCCTAGTTCTTTCTTATAGGCTTCTTCCTTAACTCTTAAAATATCTTCATTTTTTTTGTATTCTGTTTCTAACTTGTCAGCAATTTTCTCTTGACGGGCTAGTTCTCTTTTTTCAGCAGCTAAAATTGAAGCTTGTTTGTTCTTATTTGCAGTAAAAGCATCTTCTCTTTGCGTGTTTGCTGCCTGTTCTTTAGTTTTACCTTCTTTAACAAGGGCAAGCAAAGCCTCAACAGTAGATATTTCTACAACCTCTTCAGAGGCATCTTGTGCAGAAACAAGAGTGCTTAAGCCTAAAGAGAATGCTAATAAAAGTGGGAATATATATAAATTTCTCATTACACTTCTCCTTTGATGACTGGCATCATTAGCATGTCAGTAGGAGCAAGCTTTTTAGCCATCCTTATGCCGTTTCTAATTGGTTTTCTGTAGCTTCCAGGAAGATCATCCCAAGCACCCGTTTCGTTATTCCATCTACCACTTGATTGTTCATCTTTCGTTTGATAATACATACCAATTCTTCCAACAACTAATATATTTACAACCGTTCCATCAGAAAGAGTATCCTCGTACGTATCGATTTTTCTTCCATACTCAGCTTCAATATTATAAGCCTCTAAAACCTGACGAACTTGCTCAGAAGCAGTTACCTTTGGTTTAGCTAATGAAGATCTAACTAGATCAACCCTTTCTTGTCTTTCTTCTTTTCTAAAAGGAGTATCTAAGCCTATAAATGTTTCTAAACTTTCAAGCATTCTTTGGGCAAGAGGTGGTATTTGTCTTTGCATCACAACAACTTGAACAAGTTGCTCATCTAGCTTATCCATAAGATCTAGCTGTGCTTGGATTTGAATTGTTTTTTGCTTGTTATATAAAATAAGTCCTTCTACCTGTTTTGCAACAGCCTTCCATTCATTTACTATTTTATCTGCCTTTCTTTCGGTAGCATCAATATTTACTTGTGACACTGCAGATAGCTGTTGATTTTCTCTTCCCACTTCTAAGACACTTTCCATGTCCTGAGCATTCATAAAATTAGCAACAGAAACCAGAACAAATAAATGAACTAAATTAAACTTCGTCATAATAATCTCCCTATGTGAACGACATATTAACAGTCAAAAAACATAAATAAAACATTTTGTTAAAATATTCTAGTTATTTAAAAAATATTAATGGCTTTTAAATATACTTATTAGTATTAAGCCTATTAATCATATGTTCTATTTTAAGTTAAAGAATAATCTTGGAGTCGTGGATTTGTATTTTATATATTCCTCATTATGACCCCATTTCTTCTCACCTCTTTCTTCAAGCATTCTCACACCACTTACATATACTAATAAAAGATAAGTAAATATTGG
>Ga0115008_10001792_pt1 | contig 17643 bp, 17 predicted proteins | sample FraStrMetagenome_FD_87164 | JGI IMG/M metagenome (GOLD analysis project Ga0115008, IMG submission 87164) | Marine eukaryotic phytoplankton communities from Arctic Ocean - Fram Strait ARC3M Metagenome | ecosystem: Environmental > Aquatic > Marine > Oceanic | place: Fram Strait | collected...
AAATAACAAATTACGCAAGATTCCCCATAATTCTCTGCAGCCTTTATTTTGCCGATTTTCTCCGTGAGATGACGTTCACAAGATTGATGGCGTCGTGAAAATAAACAAGTAAACATATACTCCCATATATAATATCGACGACGCACACTGGCACACGACACGACATGTCATTTGCCTTCTCATAATCATAAAACTGTACCGGATCTTTCTTTTTTGCGCGCACACGAAATATCTTTCATATCAAGAGATGTTCAGTAAATTTTCTTGCTGTAGAACAATCGACGAAGTAGAATCGCTGGGATCGAAAGAAGAACCACCAATTGACCCACAAAAAAAAGCAGAATCATCTGACTTGCCATCAAAACCTGAGTCTGAATTATCTAACTCTATAACTGCGGTAGAAAAAACCGTGATCAAATCTGAAGGTTCTACAATGAGTAAAGAAGCGTTGGGCACCAATTTATCATTTTATCTAAACTTCGTCATCCTCAATGCTTCAGATATCGTGAAAACGACTGTGAAGAAGAAGCTTGGCCCAGGTTTACTTGGAATGGTGGCAAGCGCGGCCATTGATGCAGATTCAAAGGTTTCTGCCACAATTGCACAAAAGCTTTCGACGCAAATTCCTGTAAGTGATGGAGTAAGATTATAAGTCCGCATGCTTTGGGTTCACCGATTTTCATTTTTTGCAGATCACGACGAAAGAGATGGGATTGGATCTTACGTTTGAAACAGTATTTAGGTTCGTTCATTTTCTATCCGCATGATGCTAATCTTACCTAAATGATAACATTTTATCTTTTTCAGAGAAGGGCCAGTGGTAGTTTTCAAGGCGACTGTCAACGGTGCCGAACCAGTTAAATTAGTAACTAGCGCGAAGGGAAAAGAAGCAGGAGAGCATTTTGAGAAAATCGTCGCAGCGTTGGATGTTTTGGGCGTAGAAGGTAAGCGTTTTTGGAAAAAATCATATACGTGTACATATCGAAACCTGTTCCAAATTATGTTCCCTCTCTAGGCGGTATCAAAAATATCGAAGGGCAAATGCTACCAAAGATCAAGCAAACTTTAATGGAAAAGCTTTCTTCAAAGATTCCTGAAAAAATGGAAGAAGAAGGAGGCTTAAAAGTGAAATGTACCTCAGTCGAACCGGGCGATCAAGGTGATTTCTTTTTCGGCTTAATTAAAGAGCTGAAGATGATAAAATTATGAAGTGCACCTTGAGCCCTTAAGCATGACAGCATGTACCATAAAACTTTAGAATTTTTTTTATTTGAGAAACAATTTGAAAGCTTCATGATTTATTCCTCTTTTAGGTTTGTACTTTGTACCAGCAAATATGTGAGGAGGGAATAAGGTGTCATTAACGTCAAAATGGTGAAAGTAATTAGATACGAACTTACGATGATTTAATTAGTACCGGTGACGAAGCCACAACATAGAAGTGCTCTGAGTGCGACAGTCAGGCAAACCAGTGTAGGTTATCATTACGACATGTCTTCTTCATGATCGACACGTAAGTGAGTGGCAGCGTATAATTAAGAATGAGAATTACTAATTAGATGGTATAATAATGAGTATCAACAGTAAGAAAATAGCGATATAGCAGAGAACTGGATTAACGTCAAGGCGCAACTGCAAAAACAAGATGAACATGAAAGTTGCGATGGCGATCTATTTTCCTTTGTGGAGAGCAATTTTCTTCCAAGAAATCCTAATGGTTACCTGCTTCCAAATTCCTCCTACACACATGGTCGTAACACGGGTGGACCGATCATATGGAGGAAATACGAATACAAGAGCTGACACCTATCCGCTGTTCCTTGCACAGCAGCAGGTTCCGAAGGAGAGAACTGATGAAGTGGTCGAGGTTGGAAGCAAAGCATACTTCGCGGGAATGTTGGAGAGGGATATTGAAGGTGAACCTGTCGAGAGGGTGTCAGGCGATAAAATACTCGGACCGACATTTAAATTTGTTGGAGGATTTTCAATAGCTCTCCTTGTCCTTTTCCTTGGATTTATGTCGGCTAATGGCTTATTTTAAATTTTCAAATGATCTAAAATTCTCGTTAGACCAGTAATGCCTTTATGCCTTTCAGTTAAGGATTCGACGACAGTTCTGGAGGTCTATATTGCGCCATCCTTACCTGCCCTTTCTTGATCAGCTTGCGTTAGAATTGAAGTCACTAGACGAAGATAATCGTTTGAAGTGCTGATTCAATCACTCCGATGTACAAGGACTTAATCAATCTCGTTGATAGATTTGTAATCTTACTTCCTTGACATGGTACTGCGTTAGTATCAGCTGAAGACAATTGCCAACAGATTTGTTTCAATCACATCAGTGTACAATAGTCTAATTAAATTAAATGTTAGATTTGTAATTTTAGTTCCGTGACTAGTCGACATGTACTACCGGTGAAATGTACTTCGAAGTAGATATGTTCGTTAGACGAGATCGCGAATACATACATGTAGTCATATGCGTAGAAAGAATCTACATGATTGCCCGCAAAGTGTTCTTCTCGACCATTTTTAGTTCATGAAAGCTTGGAGACCCTGTAATTGTGTGCTCTTAGGGCCTTATTACTTATTACATTTTTTATCCTTCTAATTTTGAGCCTCAGCCGCTTTACTCGTATCGAAAATAGTGTAACAATTGAAAATTCGTGCACTCAGAAAGGGCCTTAACTGTGGCCTCGAACAAGGCTCTTCCAATTACATGTATTAATGTAAGACACTCGACAGGAGCCGTGATTGCCGTGATGCAAAATATGCTAATATCCATCGGAGTGCCTTTCACTTTTACTTCATTGGAAACAAAATTGGCTCAACAGATTCAATCTCAAGTTTAAAACCAAAAATGCCCTCTCCAAATGACGATGGCGGGTTCGGATCACCGTTGCTAAGTTTCAACGAAAGCATAAAACCAACCAACCGCTGATCACTTGGTATAAGAACCAAGGATTTTTTATCTTCTTCAGAAACCTTTCGGGGTCCAAACGAAGGAACGAATTCTTTGATTGATAAAATTGCTTCTTGCATGGGTTGCGTCGAGTCAAGAGATTCTGTTGGCAAATCAATTTGCCACGTCGGACTCCTTGAAAATGGCCCCCCAGCGAAACGTTGGCCTTCGGTAAGAATTACTTTATAAGTTTTGCCGTCTCCTCGGTAGCGTACTTTAATGGCGTCTGTGTTCTCGGGGAGACCATTGTCTGGCAGTGCTGCCCTCAAACTTGCAAATCCACCGCCATTTGTATTAATAATGCCACTGAATGAAAGATTACCGTCCTCATTCACCAAATCTTCAGTATGAGTTGAACTTTGTCCGCCCATTACCCCATCATCCAACCGGTACCATGATAGGGCTTGACCTTGAAATTTCAGAACGGCCGTAGCGTTTCGAATGTTTTCACTCACTGGATACGTCATCATTCGTGTTGCTTGGCCTCCCATCCCTTGGTTGATATTTGTTTCTGATGCCGCGATTGTTGGAACTATAATTAATATTAATGTCAACAGAAGCGTGTGCATTATTATTTTCTTTCTCGTTTGTTGTATACTGTATATACGATTGTTTTTTGTTTCTTTCTCAAATTCATCCGTTTCCGCAATCATTGAGAAAGCAAAAAGCAATGATGGGGGACCATCGAGTGAAAGTTCGTATCATGAAGCCAATTCGTAAAAAAATATCATAGACGTTATTGAAGTCCGAAAAACACGTCATTTCCAAGATTCGCTACATGCACACAGAAAACAAAAGATACCTCCCCTGTCCTGTAAAGAGAAAGGCCGATGTCGATACACCTCGCCTTCGGTTTTGCGCTCAGCATATCTCCCTAACAACTCACAACATATTCAAGAAAGACTACCAAAATCATGAGCGAATTTGAAGGAAAGCCAATCTCATGCAAGGCCATGGTTGCGCGTGCTGCTAAGCAGCCTCTTGTTGCAGAGGAGATTACTGTAGATCCACCGAAAGCTGGTGAAGGTAATGATAACATTTGGAAACGAAACTTATTTTTTGATACCATTTTCTCATTGCACTATTCATTTGTCGCACAGTTCGTGTGAAGGTGCTCTGTAATGCGCTTTGTCATACGGACATCTATACTCTCGACGGTCACGATCCAGAGGGTCTTTTTCCTTGTATTCTTGGACACGAAGCCGGTGCCATTGTAGAAAGTGTTGGAGAGGGGGTGTTGAGCTTAAAGCCTGGGGATCATGTTATCCCTTGTTACACGCCTCAATGTTGTGCACCCCAATGTGTGTTCTGTCAGTCTCCCAAGACTAACCTCTGTCCGGCGATTAGATCGACTCAGGGCAACGGTGTCATGCCGGATGGAACCGTTCGTTTCCATGACAAGGATGGAAATGACATCTTCCATTTCATGGGTTGCAGTACTATGTCCGAGTACACAGTTTTAGCAGAGATTTCCTGTGCCAAGATTAATCCAGATGCTCCTTTGGATAGAGCATGTCTTTTTGGATGTGGCGTTGCCACCGGTCTCGGAGCTGTTTGGAATACGTGCAAAGTTGAAGTCAACTCCACTGTTGCTGTATTTGGTTTAGGGGCCGTTGGTCTCGCCGTAATACAAGGTGCCAAGAGTGCTGGTGCAAGCAGGATTATTGCTATTGACATCAACCCAAAGAAGGTAAGAAAGATACTTTTTGGAATGTCCGGATAGCTGAAAACCTCACAACTGAATTTGTAATCTTCGTAGTTCGTTAAGGCAAAAGAACTTGGCGCGACGGATTGCGTTGATAGTTCAAAGCTTGACAAGCCTATTCAGCAACACATCGCTGGAGGGATGACTGATTGGGGAGTTGATTACTCATTTGATTGCACGGGTAATACGAAAGTAATGAGAGCAGCATTGGAGTGTTCTCACCGAGGGTGGGGAACTTCTTGTATTATCGGTGTCGCCGCTTCAGGTCATGAAATCTGCACACGCCCTTTCCAGCTTGTTACTGGTCGTGTTTGGAAAGGAACAGCTTTCGGTGGATTTAAGAGTAGGACAGATGTTCCTAAGCTTGTTCAAAACTATATGGATGGAAAACTCCCTATTGATCACTTCGTCACCCACGAATTTGATGGGGTCGAAAAGACTAACGATGCAATTCATGCCCTTCATAGCGGGGATTGCTTAAGGGCCGTAGTTAAGTATTAGATGCTCATAGTAGTTAATATTCCAAAATAATATTTTTATAGTTGAGGTCTTTTCTCACGGGTTTAATGTCTTCTTTGACCGAAATGTTGTGATTACCTACAATGTTAAAAAGTTCGTATCGTTACATGTTCACTGAAAGACTTGATAATTTGGTTTATTATTGTATCACTCAACTGTTCGTAGAAGTATTCGTTCAGGCAGTATTATATATTGTAGCTTATATAGTGTAAGTATGTTAAGATAAACCACACCTTGACGTCTGTTGTCGCGTGTCTTTGTCTTCGTTAACCAACATGCGGGTTTCCTCAACAAGTTCATATCGTTACATGTTCACTGAAAGACAATTAGGTGTCCTAATGTATCACGCAACTTTTCATAAGATTTGTTCAGACGGTGTATCATGTTGCGTAAGCAAGTTAAGACATGCCACATGTAGTATGTAAGTGGAGTTGGTGGAAGCACTAAATTAAATAGCATTTTTTATCGTTTTTTTCTATTCGGATATTTTGTTTTGGTTTTCTTGCCTGCCCTGATTCCGGTCCGCCTGAAAGTGGACATTCTGCTCCTAGGAGAGCTCAAGGTTCTTGTCCATTCAAAAGGTAGATCATTTTCTGTCAAATACCTTTTGGACGCTAATTCCTCACCAATAAGTTCGAAGTATAATTTTGGTCCCGCTGCTTCACGCAGATTCCGCATTACTAAGGAACTTACTTGACCATCTGAACAACAATTATTAAAGGCTGTTCTCAACTCAAGTTCTCTTCTCTCGTCTTGCCGAGGCATACATCTAGAAATAGTTTGGAATAATGTGGCGTAAATTACATGAGTGGGCGACAACCAACCTTTCTCTTTTATCTCGTCAATGCAATTCAATGCAATTTGTATAGCTTCTTCCTTATCTCCGCGGGACTTAGAGTAGGCACAAGCATTCAAAACTGTCCCATAACTAAGGATGTTAGGACGGACGTTATGATACCCCTTCTTGTAAAGCCTCATCATCTTATTAAGAATACTTTTTGTTTTCTTCGCTTTTCCAGTTAAGTTGCTTTTAGCCAATGTGTTCATTACAGTTGTGTAAGCTACGACATCTGGTCTAATGTCAAACTTTCCGTTGTCAACATACGCTTCTTCCATATAACTTAATATTTTTAACGATCTTTCTGCAGCCTCCGGATCATTTGACTTTGAAAGTGTGTTCAAAACCATATTAAATGATTGAGAAGTTGGTTTCAGGTCCTTGAATCCCCTCCTATACAATAACTCCATACGATCGAGAAGCATTTCCGCTTGTTCAGCTGCATTTGCATGAGAACTGCTAGCCCAAGCGTCAATAACTGTGTGATAACTGATCCTATCAGGCTTCACTGCTCCCTTCTTTTTGATCTTTTTCTCCATTTCTTCCAATAATGCTTGTGCTTTTTCTGCGTGGCCACCTTTAGCCCTGTCCAACGGTAGAAGAAAAATTAAAAATGCGCATAAATCAAAGATAAAGCGGTTAAACTATTCGTACGCCTACCATGCATTCAAAACAGTATTATAGCTAATGATGTCAGGAACCATATTAGGATCTTCACTATCCTCCATTGCACGAAGAACCGACTCTGCTCGTTTTCCATCTCCTTTACCCCACTTTGTATCTAAATTTGAGTAGATTTTCATAAGGATATTATATGTGACAGTATCTGGTGAAAGATCTGGGCAGGACTCCATTTTCGATACCAAAGCTCTAGCGCGTTCATCAGAGATACCCTCTTCGTCCGACCTTAGCCACACATTCATTAGAGTATTGTACATAATGCTATTGAGTTTGACATCGCTTGAACAATCTTTATCGAGATACTCCATCCTTTTCACTATATCATCAGTTTTTTTTATGATATCTTTGTCGCCTACATTCGCCAGTGCCATTAACAATGAAGAAAACGAATAATTATCAGGACGAATAGCTTCATCTTCCATGGCTTTGAATATTCTCTCAACATTTTGTATGCAGTCGTGATGCATTGAATTTGCCCATGAACACAATAATATATTGTAAGTTAGTACAGTTGGCTTCAGTTGTGTAGATCTTTCTCTCCTTATGTCTTTCATTTGGTTAAAAACTTCCTCAGCCTTTTGACCACATTGTTCACCATTGATCTTGTTCCACGACTTCGAAAAGGCGTTCATAACATTGTGAAATGTTTCCAAATTTGGGAGGACAACATTGCTCTTTGATAAAGAATAATTAGCTATTAGCTTTTGCAAGATGGTGTTTGCCTTTTCAGCTGAATTTTCATCGCTGCTTAAGCCCCAAGCCTCGATCAAAGCATTGTAAGAAGAAATGGTTGGCTTCTTTATGGAAACTTGCATTTCTTCGAATACTTTCTCTGCTCTATCTGCCTCATCAGCTCTTCCGCATACTTCTATCAATTCTACATATAACAGTTCAGCGAGATCAACCCTGGCATCGACAAGAAACCTGAGTATGTAATGCATCATTTTTGGACCATCGTACGTGCGGGGCGAGTACCTGGCGCGTTTTCTCCATATTGCAAAAAGTTGCATTGCTTTTTCAATGTCAGATTTCGATAGTTTCATATTTTCCTTTCGTGTTCGTCCAAAGCAGAGCTCATTTGTGAGGGACGCAATCTTTGATGTGCGAAGACGATCATACTGCGATCTGCGAGGAAGGATTGCAACATCGATTGATTCCTCCAACGGATCACTCAATACTGAATTTTCACTGTCCTTTTCAATGTACGACGGAATTTCATTTCGTAACAAACCGCATTGAAGCGATTTTCTTTTAACTGGGCCAACGCCGACGACAACGTCCTTTGTTCGGATATGTTGTGCTATTTGAGAAAAGGCCGGGATTCGATGAACGAAAAATGATGATACGCAAACAGTTAGGAGGAAGTATGACAATGGCGAATCAAACCTCCTCATCGTCTTCAAAAACAAATTGACCCCCTTCTTGAATGAAAGATACTAGTAGTTATTAGTAATTCTTTCTTCTTATCTGACTCCCTAGAAATGAAGGGAAGAGTGAGTGACGGTAGGAAGTAGGAAGGTAGAAAGAAAAAATGTTTGTGGAACAAAAACCTATCATACTCTCTATGACGTACTTATTTCACTACTTTAGCTATGACCGTTGTTGAGTTTATAGATGTACCCGCGTCCCGCGTCCCGCGTGCACAGGGGATGGGACAATATTATTTAATGTTTTTTTAGGTATTAATAATGCAATACTTATAGCAGAGACCTCAAGATAATGGTCATGCGTCATGCCTTTCAAGTCAACGGAACTATTCTATCTTCGGCAGAGTGTCATTATGCCTTTAAACTTCTTACGACGGTTTCGTCGAGTACAAGAAGTTTGATGTGAATCAAGCCCTTGATCATATTAAACACTGTTTAATCACAGCGCGGCACGATTAGATTCGAGATGAACTCTGAGATCTACTAGTGACTCCATCCCGTATCTGATGCGACGATATGATGAATCCTGCGACGATGCGTGCTACTGGTACAAAAAAGCATCAGCTAAGTACTTTCTCTTCGTCCGACTTTCTGAATGCCAATCGCGGTGACCTTCGACGAGGTTTTATGCTAGATTCAGTCATTCGTCAAAATCGAAGCTATCTTTATCTCCGCTCGGATCATCAAATATTGCTCGACATTCAAAGTATCGAACTATTCCTCACTCTTCAGAAGTCCAAATCCTGCACCTCCTTTCCAACGAAATCAATTTGATCATATGGCTTGCAGGGATCCTGGAACCTCTGATATATCGATTCATTACTCTAACTAGAGTGACACTCATTCGAGCGTTGATGAAATTGCTGACTGGTGAATAGTGCTTAGAGTGATACTCATTCGAGCATTGATGAAATCCCTGACTGTTAAATAGGGCTTGTCCCATTCTTCTGAAAACAAATTTGTACTCCTCTTGAAAAATGCTCTGGCTTCGGGACCACGAAATGTGTGAGATGTCAACGTTGTTTCTCTCAGGGCTTGCAAAATTTCTTTTTCTTCTACTTGATTTTTGATTGTTAATTATTACACTTATTAGCGTCTCTTTGTATTTTTACGACATTCTATGTCATTGAGGCTTAATGGTTCTGTTATTCGGCGAAAACGATGTTATTTGAATCTCTACTTGGATCTTCAAATATTACTTGTCATTCAAAGTCTCTCATGTATCCTAACTCTTCAGAAGTCCAAGGCCTTCAGCTCCTTTCGAACGAAATCGATTCGACATATAACTTGCAGGTATCCTGGAACCTCTGATGTATCGACATTTGTAAAATATAATAATATTCTACGGTCGGATGTAACTCTTTGTCAACGAAGTACAAAAGTAGATGTAAATAATTATACATATCAAAAGTTCTCTGCTCTCTGGAATGTCGGTCATTCAGCTTAATTCTTTTGGCTTTTAATTCTTCTCTCATCTTCAAACCTTGTCTAACATTACTGTTGTTGAAAATTTAAATAAAAATAATATGATAATAAGTTTTGGTTACTTAACATTTTATAACTGGACAGAAAAGGGTTCATAGATTCTTTATGTATATCAGCATACTTCCTACTTCACTCATCGCCCTCTCCCTCTAGAAAAAGAGAGAGGGAACTCTGACATTCAACAAAAAAAGGTATGCCTTAATTCCCTTTGTCAAAGTCGTCCTTCTTTAAAGAATTTCGTAAAATACTTGAACTTATGCGTGGGTTCCTATTTTTATTTGGCAGTAATATTCTCTAACCAGCGTAAGGCGATTGCCAGAGAATAGATTTCGCGTTATCGTCATTCATAGGTAATGAGTACGTCTGCTCAGTTAGAGATGTTTATACTATACATTGCTTTACTTTTTACTGAAGATGCATCGAAGTAATCCAATGTGGGGTTATCCCTTGATGGGAAATAATCGATAGACGGTTATATACTAAGAAACCCTCAAAATCCCATTTGGAAAATTGCTTACCCTTTCAAAAAGGATTAATGAATGCCCCCTTTTTTTAAAAAAACATTAGAACTCCCTCAAAAAGTTCTCCTGGTCGACAAGTCATCGATATTCTATGCAAAAACCGCAATCATATATGTTCAATGCGAAGAAAAACATCCACAAGCTCAACGCCTCAGGATATCGGGAAAGAACATTCCTTATTCTATCAGAGGCATGTCTTATTCAAATCTCTTTTCGTTCTAGCGTTGATGTGCATGATTGTAGCAGCGGATGATAGGCTAGACGTATTTGACTACTTTAGTGATGAAAATGCAGTGATAGTTTATGAAAGGGAACTTCCAGGTGGATTATTTTTTGAAGTCTTCGAAGGTAAGAATTATCATAAATATTTTACCGATGGCTTTCGTAATTATGTCCCACATTGATGTTGACATATACCTATATTTTTCATAAACCAAATAGGCGAGGAACCATGCGACGCAGCGTATGCTTTTGCATTAGAGCACGAAATTGACTACAGCTTTCGCAGCGAATTGATCTCGGAGGCATGCAGACATCTTGAGTGTACTCGAGTTGATCCTTTAGTCTATAGCAAATCGGTGCGTATTGGCCATGAAAGCGATCAAAGAGAATTTACTAAGGAACTGGAAATTTTTGAAGGTGAAGAACCAGTTGATGCAATTCATAACTTCATCATTGATCATGCATTAAATGACTATGAATCTTCAAAGGATATTATCCTTTCCGATGCATGCGAGTATCTTGAATGCACTCGAACAGAAGCAGGTGAGTTGATTCGAATGGAATTAATCATTTGCAAATTTTCGGACGTACATAATATTTTGTTTCTGCAGCGGTATGGGAGAAACAAATTAATATAAGTGGGGAAAGTATCTCCCTTGTTGTTATGCCAGGCGAAGAACCATCAGATGTCATATTTGACATATTGTCGCCATATGGTGTTTCGTGGAATGATCGTCAGTCTGTTATGCAACTTGGTAAGCTATTCGTTCACCCTGAAAATACATCTTCTACATATATTCATTTTGCTTATTTGAAAGCAATTGACGATGGAGTGTATTATACGAGAAAACATGCATTGATAGAAGCTATTCCGTTGACCATCATGGGGAAAACATTCAACGAAACCATCGATTTTTATGACGATGGTTTGGAGCCTGTTGACTCCCTCTATGACTTCATTCTGGAACATGATCTGGAAGAATTTACTTCGGATCTAATTGATAAGATAATGCCAAGGGTGTGTTCTCATATATCATGTCAACGTCAGATTCCTGTAATTTGGGTCGAAAATATAGTCAATGAACATGGTGAACAATTAGGTGTATGCGAAATTTATTTGGATGAGGAACCGATTGACGCAATCGACGCCTTTGTAGTACGTCAAAACCTGTCCAATGACGTCAGAGTGTCCCTTTACAATCTAATATGTCAAGATCTATCTTGCCTACGGGATGTTCCAGTGGTGTATAAAGAAATCGTTCGAGATGAGTCCAACCAGATTGAAATTGGTGCTGTAGAAGTCTTTGAGGGTGAAGAAGTTGTGGATGGCGTAGTTCGCTTCCTACAGAAACATCCACATCATTATAATGCCATCGATATAATTGCTTTAAAGAACTATTGTTTCCAAAATGCATGCAGTAACCCCAGGGTTTTGTGTACTCGGAATTATTCCATTGTTTTTGACCAAAATATACCAATCGCCGATAACACTTCGGCACAGAAGCAGTTGCAGAACATTAGTTCTCTCGTAATAAGAGACGACGAAGAACCTGCCGATAAAGCATATACATGGATCATTGAAAACAGTTTAGAGATTGGCTATTATCACAATTTGGTCAGATACGTATGTGACCAGATCGAAGTATTTTGCTCTCGAAAGGCTCCTTTATTGTTTGGTCCTCAAACAATATCCGACAAAGATGGTGAAAGTATTGGAGTTCTTCAAATTGAAATGTTTCAAGAACCAATCGATGCTGTGTATGGCTTTTTTGCCAAACACGGCCTTATCGAAAAAGGGTGGGACCTATTGAATGTTTTAGATCAACTTTGTGACTTACCACAGTTGGCGGGAAAATGTAACAGGCGTAAGGCTATCAAGTATTATAACAAGAGCATGCGTATAGGCAATGTCGCCGTAGGTGAATTCGTTGTATGGGAAGACGAGGAAGTGATTGACAAATTGTATCAACTTCGAATTGATTTTAATCTCACCCTTGCCGACCAAATGGAAAGCTTTGCAAGTATTTGTGAAAAAGAAGAAGTACATTGCTCGCGAACCAGAGCTATCGTTTATCATATCCAAGGAATAAATTGGAAGGAATATGACGAATTTGGAAATGCGACATGCGCCCGTCATTATGTGGGTTGGCAATACTTGGCTTCGAATGAAGATAGTCGCTTTTTCAAAGCTTTGCGATCGCTTGTACAACACCGTATCATGAAAAAAGTGAGCATTCATGAATCAAATGATGTAAGCATCTCAATAATGTGGCTAACATTATTTTTTTTAATTTTTTTTTGAATAGTTTCTCGAACACCGTCTTTTTGGTCCCTGCCTACTCCTCTTTGCATTTACAATTGTAAAACCTATCATGAGATTTCTGAAATGGCGTGCATTTAGTACTAAACTGAACAATTCGACGATTCTTAACTCATTCGAGTTTATAATAGTCTTTGCCTTTGCGGTGTTCTCTGCATCGTACATCATTTGTGTATACATTCAACCTAATAATCAGATAGATATGGCAATGTACGCTTACGAAGGAAAATTGCCCGATTTGAAAATATACGAAGGGGATGAACCGGTAGATGCTATACTCGAATGGGTTAAAGAAACATCAAAAGAATATCACCCTCTTGCGCGTGGCCCAATACACGATGACCTTATAAGAGAAGTTTGTGGCTCCAGAGAAGTAAATTGCTCAAGAATGAGGGCATGGGAACCGATATATATGGGCGGAATAACCATCCGAAATATTCTTCATAACATTACATATATGAATGCCGGTATAGATCCAAAGGGTACAAAGACATGCCCAGGTAGGCGCTCCCCTACAAGATGCCTGAAGGGTAAGGCAGAGGAGGTTTGTAACAGAGTTATGCCTCCTCTCAATGATTGCGTTCATGAATTGACAATCCATATGATCAAAGAATATAAACGTTTCAACGCGAATAGGATGAATAGTAAGAATGCTTATGTTGTCCTTGAATTAGAACTGGATGCCACATCAAATGATATATTTTACAAGGCAGCATCATTGGCTAGGCGGTACAAGATAAATTTTGCTCCCTTCCAAAGAGTAGACAATGGCACCAATCCACATAATGCGAAACTCTATTCTCATGATAAGCGTTCGTTACGAGCTTGGTCAGTTATCGATGCCTACCGAAAAATAAGCGATAAAGAGAGTCGAGAATGGCACGATAAACCATGCACCCCTATGTTCGGAGGGGCGTTGTGCGGTGAGTAGAATTTTGTTATGTAGAAAAATATGCTTTCTTATGATATTTTTTTACTACTTTTATCACAGGAAAGAAAGATAAGGATGGTAATCTTAAGATAGAAGTATAAGTTTTCAATCTGATAGGTTCTCTACCGATCCTTTTTTTTCATACCGGTATTGTGTTTCAACTTTTTATGGAACCACAAAACTTTATTACCCATACTTTGGTATTATCAACATATGTTGCTACCGGTAGTTAGATTCCTAGATGTTGTGTCGAAAGACAAAATGAGTTATTTTTTACATATTAGAGACCATCGAAACTTGTTGTGTGAACTCACACGTGTCAATGACCATTCACAACTCTATGTACATCGAGTTCGTTATACGGGGTTACGGAAAAACAAACAATGAAACTCAATGCGCGTTTCAATCATTCACCACAACTTTACCTGGGTGAGTTTATGAAAATTCAGAACATACCAAAGTACGAAGTCAGCGCTCTAACAATATGAAGACGAAGTTCATCTACACGCGAAGTAATATAATGTAACTTTAGCCACTAATGTTTTAAAAATACTTCACACCGTACAAAACTGAGAACCTCTTGTAAACGATGTAAGTCTATATATCTTTGACCTCAATTTCGATTCCTGATGAAATCTTAGGCCAATAATCTCTTCGCATGAAAGTTGATATGATCCTCTACAAACGCCGCGATAAAGTAATACGAATGATCAAACCCCTCTCTCATATTGACTTGGACATTGACCGACGCCTTCTTTGCAGCCTCCTCGAATGCCTCTGGTTTAAGTTGCGAGGGTAAAAATTCATCTGCTGTCCCTTGGTCGATCAGTATACTGTCAAAGGAGTTGCTGCTCGCTTCACCGACCAAAATAGTAGCATCATGCGCCTTCCCCTTTTCCACGCTACCAAGGTATGCTGTAAATGCCTTCTCTCCCCAAGGACAGGCAGTTGGGTTACAGATCGGAGAAAATGCCGATACGCTGACCCAAGAAGAAGGATCTTTGAGGGCGATAGTAAGAGCACCGTGTCCACCCATACTGTGCCCAAATATGCTTTTCGAAGGACCCAAATCCGGCCAGTGTTTGAACACATACGACGGGAGTTCGTCAGTCACGTAGTCGTACATCTTGTAATGCTTGCTATAAGGTTCCTCAGTGGCATTTACGTAAAAGCCAGCCCCAACTCCAAGATCATAAGAATCCACATTGGGAACTCCCTCACCTCGAGGTGATGTATCTGGCAAGATAATAGCCATACCCTTTTCTTCTGCTGCTGCAAAGGCAATTGGACCGGCTTTCATTGAAAAGTTAGTATCATCACAAGTCAACCCGGAGAGCCAAAACAATAGAGGCGTCTTTGGCTTGTAATCCTTGGGAAGGAAAAGTGCGAAAGTCATCGGTATGCCAATGGCACTTGACATGTGCGAGATTCGCAATAGTTCTCCACCCTTTGCAGTTACTAAAACCTTTTTCAAAATCTTTGGTGCGTCCGTCATGGTTGAGAATATTGTTTAGTTGTGATGGGTAAGGAGTTCGGTCGTCTGGGTCTTGGATCTTGAATTTGTAATGTCCTTCGAAATACCGGTATGGAAGTGAAAAATATGCTGGTGTCGCGTCAGTCCGAAGGGAGAACGAAAGAGAGAATGCTTTGACTCTCTCATGACGTATTACTTATAGAAAATAAGAACTTGTTCAGAACTCGTTCGTCGCTAGAATCCTAGTATAAACACGAGAGAAGCATTTCTAGTTTTTTCTCTCTCGTAAAATGTAAAATTTGAAGAAAACAAAAATATAAAAACAATGAACTTCAGCGGCCAGCAAAAGCAACTCGTAAAACCACCACAGCGTGGTATATTTCCACTAGACCATGATGGAGAGTGTAAAATAAGAATGCGTGAGTACTTGCAATGCTTAGATGAAGAAAAGAGAAATCACTTCAAGTGCAAAGCCTTTTCGAGGGCTTATCTGCAGTGTCGAATGGATTCGGATTTAATGGCGAGAGAAGATTTGGATGGAGTGAGTTTAAGTTCTAGTTCAATATTCTTTATTATCTTCGTCTACAACTCAATCTTCTATTTATAATGAAGCTGGGATATTCGAACGAGGCAGACGTAAAGACTGCGCCTGTATCAAAGGAAGGAATCAAAGCATCAGAGGGTTTCACAGCAGGGAAACATATCGAAAAATCTAGGAAGTGGTTTTGGCAATAACAAATAATGGGTCAACATGTTTTAGTACATTTTTTTCGATTATGCACATTATGAAAAGTCACTGGTATATCGGCGACTTTATTTCACTTTTGAAATGCCCTCCTGGAAAGTGACGGCGAAAGGTACATCGTGACGTACAGTGACATTCAAACTTCATAAAACTGTAAGATTCAATCATCTCCTCCTCCCAATCTGCATTCTACCTAATTTAAAATTTTACAGCAAAGAACTTGTAATACTCTCAAAATACCTCAGACGTCTTGTTTAATTGAATTCCACTAAAAAATCCCGCTGAACTCATTTCATCGTTTCCCATACGACGATTCCATTTTCGAAGAAGTTGTTCAATTTCCAAATCTGTCAAAGGAAAATCTGAGTTATCTGTTCTATATTTTGGATTATATCTTCGAAATGCCTTGACAACTTCAGAGCGATGGCAGTTGCCTCCAGCTTCAAACCGATCGGCAGCAAATTGACTAAATTCCTCCGTTAGTGTGATTTCTCGTTCACTTTCTTCACGTGATTTATCTTTTTCTCCACTGGCTACCCGACCTAATTCAAAGAATGCTCCATTGATAGCAGCAACACCAGCCAATTGAAGGCACACGTTTGCGTCTCCTTCGGTCACGAAGAGAACTATGCGATCTACCATAAACCCAAAAGTCAAGAAAATAGCACCGAGAATAACTTGAAAATCGGTCGGAAGAGGTGCAAATAGTCCTTCGTTACGATCTTTTAACCACTGCTCTTCTTCAGCATCATAAAGCAGGTTCGCCTGGAACAGCAATTATGTTGAAATGTAATGACAAAAAGAAAACTCAACAATATGACTTTGAAACCTTACCGTGGGGTTGACTAAGGCATTTTGACGAGAACCTGAAAGAAGCCACAACGCACCACCCCATACTATAGAAGTTAAAGTATTCTTATTTGTATCTGATTTTTGTTGTACAGGCGACTCATCTTCTCCAAATCCATTGACGAAATTTTTGAATGACTTTTTCTGATCGAGTTCACGCTTTTTGTTCGAAATATACTCCCTCCTTATCGATTCGATATCAGCCCCACTCTGGTCAAGTTCAGTAGGAAAAGCCTTTTGATATCCTGACGCTTTATCCACAGACGTTGAAGAAACACCTAAAACTATTGCACAAGTTGTTCCAATTGTTTTAAGTACATCTCTCCTTTCCGTTTTCTCATTCCTTTCCGTATGAGCATGGAGAGATGGTGACCCCAGAGGAAAATTACGATTTCTATCAATAGTGACAAAAGCGAATGTAGTACAGGTTATCGCCTGAAAAAAGTAAAATCGCTTCAATAAATGCATTTTGGTTAAAAATTAATCATGTCTGTAAAGTGGGAAAATTGGGTACCCTTGCCACTTCATTTGTTGGACATGTTTGTGATGTGAGGTGGTAAGCTCTAACTGAGCTGAGCTGAACTGCTGAAGTGACCTGAGCTCTGAGCTGAATTTCCAGAGGGTGGTTCCGATTATTTAGAGATTTACGGTTAGATAAATGGCCGAGGATTGGTCGAGACGTCGAAATTTCGAGAGTCGAGACCCGACTGAAGCGAAAAAAAACGATTAACCCTTTTCTTCACCTGGGACACATTTTTTTTCCAAAAATTTTGGAGATTTCACACAACACAGCCAGTATATTAGCATCCGATCTGATCGAACTACTCAAAAAAATTCATTGAAATCACGCACAATAATTAAACAACACCCAATTTATAAGTATATTAACTTTGAAAAGGCTCTGATGTTTTCTTCATCATTTTTATCCCCATCTACCGGAAATAGCCTAGATTTGTACGATGAA
>Ga0115008_10001795_pt1 | contig 17636 bp, 11 predicted proteins | sample FraStrMetagenome_FD_87164 | JGI IMG/M metagenome (GOLD analysis project Ga0115008, IMG submission 87164) | Marine eukaryotic phytoplankton communities from Arctic Ocean - Fram Strait ARC3M Metagenome | ecosystem: Environmental > Aquatic > Marine > Oceanic | place: Fram Strait | collected...
AGGCTTCTTTCTCCGCTCAATTGACGGGCTTCTTCATCGTTGATCGTCAAAACATCAACCCTGGCAATGACCGCCTTTAAGGGCTCCAAAGCGATGTCCATCCAAAAATTCATGGTGTCCAACACCACCAACTCTGGGCGCTGCTCCATTTGATCGAGAACAGATGCCTGCAGTGTCGGGTCAATGTTGCCCAGCATCACATAGCGCGCGTTTTTCCAAGACTCTGGAATCTCCGGCTTAAAATCCGCCAACACATTGAGCTCTGTCGCCAACGTGTCTCTGCCATTCATGTCCATGTGGTAGGAACCCGACCAGAAAAAGCTCTTTCCACCCTTGGGGCACGAAATGCCCTCTAAGTCCATGCCGGCTTCGGTCATGCTCTCAAGCTCCGATTGCGGGAAGTCCTCCCCAATGACACTAACCAATCCAGCCCCAATGCCAAGGCGACTCGTTGACCAGCCTATATATGTTCCCGCTCCACCAACGATCCGGCTGCGTTCACCAAATGGCGTTTTGATTGAATCAAATGCGACTGTCCCCACAACAACGACAGAAGGAGAGTTCCAAGACATCTTCTCAAGATTTTAAGGTCACAAAGGTAATCGACGACGTGAAGGCGGAATGACATTGCGCCAAATGCAGAAACAGCGTATCTTTGCGCTCCTTCAGAAATGAAGGCTGAGCATTCCCCTATAGCTCAGCTGGTTAGAGCGACTGACTGTTAATCAGTAGGTCCCTGGTTCGAGTCCAGGTGGGGGAGCAACAAAAAACCCCGGGTTGAACCCGGGGTTTTTTCGTTCTATAAGTTCCTGTTATTCAAGGATTAAAGCAAGTTAATCCTGCTCGCTAAAATGTCTTTGTAGCTGCCACCAATTGGAATCTCTTTCTCCATTCCCCGGACCTGAATCATCGAATATTTGATGCTGTGGATGGCATCCAGATTCACGATGTAGCTTCTGTGAACCCGCATGAAACGGCGTTCATTCAGCTTGTTCTCTACATCCTTCATCGTGCTGTGAATGGTGTAGCTCTGCTCCGGCGTGTGCACCACAACATAATCCTTTAAGGCCTCAATGAAGAGCAAGTTGTCGAATTCAATCCGCATCAATCGGCTCCGATTCTTCACGAACAAGTACTCTGCGGTCTCCTTGTGTTCCGCCATGTTCCGGAGGAACTCATTCTCCAGGCGCGCTTCTTGCTCCTTGGAGAACTTGTGCAACGCCATTTCGATGCTCGTTTGCAAATCAACATCCTTGAATGGCTTGAGCACATATCCGTGCGGCTCTGCCAGCTTGGCCTCTCCCAAGGTGCTGCGGTCCGCATAGGCCGTCAGAAAAATGATGGGGACATCCAGCGTCCTCTTGATCTCTTCCGCTGCAGCAATTCCGTTCATGTCCCCCTTCAACATGATGTCCATCAAGACCACATCTGGCCTGTGACGAATCGCCAGATCAATGGCGTCTTCTCCGTTGTCGGCAGAGGCTACAACGTTGTAGCCGATTTTCTCGAGGGTCTGTTCAATGTCCTTTCGAACAATGCTTTCGTCTTCAGTAACCAGAATATTGATGGCCATGACTTGGTTTCAGGTTGGTTGTCCTCCAAAAAACCTCGAATCATTCGATGGACTTCACTCCATCATCCGTCAAACAGGTTTTTTGGTCGCCGAAAGCTAACCAAAAACCGCGTTCCCCCGTCGCTTTCTGCCAATAGTTCACCATCTAACTGCTCACTTAACGCCTGAACGAGGTATAAGCCAAGCGAATCACGGCCGCTCCAATCAAATCCCTCAGGAAGGCCAACACCATCGTCTCTGACCTCAATTTGAATCTCCTCCTCTTCCGGTTTGTCTTCGGGTTCAACCCTCCTCAAAGCCACCGTAATCGTGCCGTTCTCCCTTCCCTCAAACGCGTATTTCATGGCGTTGGACACCCATTCATTGAGGATAAGGCCACAGGGTATCGCCTGATCTAATGGAGCTTGGATGTCTTCTAACTCCGTCACAAGCTCGACCATTGTACTGGATCGATAACTCTGAATGATGTTCCCCGCAATTCGGGTGAGGTAAGACGAAAAACCAATGCTCGAAACGTCTGTGTTTTGGTACAGCGTCTCGTGAATGATGCTCATGGTCGACACCCGATTTTGAATTTCTTCAAGTCCCGTTATGGCATTTTCGTCTTCTACAAAATTCTTCTGAAGATTGAGAATCGAGTTGATGATTTGGAGGTTGTTCTTGACCCGGTGATGTACCTCCTGAAGCAAAATTTCTTTTTCCTTCAATGCACCACGTATCGCTCGGTCAATCCTCTTTCTCTCGGTGATGTCGTAGGCGATTGCACTGATTTCCGGCCTGTCTTCGGAGCTCTCAATAGGGTTCAAAAACAACTGAAGCCATCGGCGTTCACTTTGGCCTGGCGACTCAATGCTCCATTCAAAACGCTGCGGCTGACCGGAAAGGGCGCGATTGAACCTGTCATTGAGGTCAAACCCGTTTTTGTCTTCGCTCTCTTTCACAATCGCACTCAAGGCGCCACTTAAGCCGGACAAGACAGGTTCTTTTTCCGCCTTTGGAAACAACCACTGAACAAAGTTTTGATTCACGCTGGTTACCTCGAAGTCCCGGACCGCCGTCCAAATGATGAAGTCCTCCCCCGATTCAACAATGGACCGCATTCGGGCTGTCGCACTTGTGAGCGCGGCCTCTGCTGCTATCCGCTGTTCAATTTGCTGTGTTAACAGCTGATTTGCTTCCTCTGCCAACTCCGCTCGAATGCGCTCTTGCATGAGAGAGTAGCGATCGGTTACATCCGATAAATTCACCTGAACAGCGGGTTGACCGTCGAAAATGGTCAACCTCCATTTCATGGTCAATCGTTTGCCCGTTTCGGGCAATTCCAATTCCCACTCCTCCACGTTTTTACCCTGTCTTGCTTGGGTGGAGCTCTGAGAAATTCTCTCCTTCACCGATTCTGGAAATAAAGAGGAAAACCTCGCCCCTTCTGGCCCCTCAGAAGAACTGGAAAACAGCTGTTCTGCTACCGGGTTTGCATAACGCACCAAGTCATCCACCAAAATGACAATCCCATTCGGAGAGCTTTGAACAAGCAAGCGAAAACGCTCTCTTTCTTGAATCAAGTCAAATTCTATTCGCTTTCGGTCCGAAACGTCATACATCATCCACACCTCGGAGTCATCATCTAAACGGCCCTTTCCAATGTCCAAATGAACCGCTTCTCCATTTCGATTCTGCATCACCCAATCGCCCCGGTCAAACACCCCGCTTCCTTCGATGGGCTCTAAGTTTCCAATCCTTCTCAATCCCAGTTGTTTGACAGAGTCTCCGATGACTTCTTCTGGATGCTCCACACCCAGCATGACCAGAAAACGAGAATTGACATCCAACACAACGCTGTCCTTGACCAAAACAATGGCCTCCTGCGCAATGTCGTTGAGCCTTCGATAATGGGCTTCTCTGTCTTGCAATGCCTGCTGACGAAATCTCTGCTCACTGATGTCCACGACTTGAAGCAAATCCAACCCCTTTTGAGGGCTAGGAGACAGTCTCAATTCCACTTGAAACTTCATTTCTCCGTCCCTACTGGCTTCCAGCTCCATGCGAACAGGCATGCGCTTCGCTTCTTCTATAGAGGACCATTTCATGTCGAAATACACCTTGTCCTCTTCTTTCCAAACAAGCCAATTGCCCTTGAATAAATCCAACCCCTTTTCTTCTGGTTTCCACCCAAACAGAAACCGAGCGAGTCCATTCATTTGAATGACCTCCGACCCCTTCAACAACAGAAGTGCAGATGGCAACTGATCCATCCACGCTGTGGGCCATGGGCCTTGTTTGTTGTTCTCTTCTCCCATTTTATTGGTCCGTTTTGGACCCATTCACCTTCACGATTCGGCCAGCTTTGTACTGACGCACGAGCTGAAGCAACCCAAGCTCATCGAAATATCGCCAATTGCCCTGTTTTAACCCCCCTTTGTATCCACCAACAACAGACCTGGCGCCTCCTGGCCAAAATTCCACATGTTCTCCAGAGGGGATTCCAGACACGTATTCTCCTTTAAAACTCAACTTTCCCTCTGAGTCCAAGTGAATCCACACACCGTCTCTTTCCCCATCCAGGTAAACTCCTTTTCTCACGTCATCATTGACATGCTCAAGCCACATTCCTTGCTGAAGACCCCGCTCGTACTGTCCGATTGCCAATGTGTCTCCCTGTTCACTTAGTTCTAAAAAATCCCCTTCTTCTCTTCCCTTTCGGTAACGCTCATCTCTGTGCACCTGGCCATTTGAGTAATACCATTTCCACTGGCCATTCCACTGGCCCCTTCGAAATCCTCCTTCTTGATCCAGCTTTCCTTCTCGAGAATAAAACAACCAATTTTCTTCTTTCAATCCCTCGAGATATCGCCCTTCCGCTTTGACCTCACCCACTTTCCAATATTCCTTCCAAGGACCCGTTCTCCGTCCCAAGCTGTCCAACATTCCTGTGGCAGACAATGATCCCTCTCGGTACACTTTCGCCTCGACAAGGTGTCCATTTTGATCAAAATACCGATGGGTTCCCATGGGCACATCTTTCCGCCAAGGCCCCACATTCGCAACCCCTCCATTGGAATGAAACACTTGACGAACGTCTAAAACTGCTGATTCCGGCGCGTCTTTCACTTGCTTTCCAAGATGATATGTGATGGTCTTCTCTAAGTCTCCCTGTCTAGAGAATTGCTTAAATACACCTTCCTTCAATCCCTTTTTGAATGGACCTTCTAACCGAACCGAGCCATTGGGCCAAAACGTCATCCAAACCCCCGTTTTTCTGTTCTGATCATCGTATCGGTTGATGTCTTCCACCCACCTCAGCAAATCATCTCTGAATCCTTTTCGCCGAATGATTCTGCCTTGCTCCCGTCCTTCTGCAAAAAAATCTACAGCCACGCCATTCTTTTCTCCTTTTTGCCATGGAATCACTTGTATTTCCACTCCATTTGCATCAAGTATGCGCTGTAAACCGTCCAAGGTGTCCTTGTGCCAAGGCAACGTTTGGCGCAGCACCCCTAAGGAATCCCATTTTGTCTCTTCTCCCTGTTTCAGTCCAGTTTCATACTCCAGCGTGGTCTCCAATCGTCCTTTTCTGTCAAAAAAAACCCAGTTTCCTTCCAACTCGCCCTTTCGCCAATTCCCTTCGCTTTTTCTTATCCCATCTGGATAAAATGATCGCCAATAACCCGCTGGCTGGCCCTCGACCAAGTATCCTTCGCTGCTGATGATGCCATCGGAGTATCTGTATTCCGTTCTGATTGAATCCTGGGCTGAAACGCTCGAAAGCATCCACCACAAAATTCCGAATCCGATAACACGGTGACCCCAATTGGACATGACTGCAAGTTGCCACACCCATTCCAAGGAATCAGAAGACAGCAGAGGTTTTTACCCGCACTATCTAATACTCTTTATTTAAAGAAAAAGAATGTCATAGTAGTAGGGCTGTTGATACTGATGAAAAAGAAGGATCAAAAGATTTGGAGTGTATTTCCATCCACCGTGTTCTATGATTCATGAACGGGATATCCACGACAGTATTCTGCATGTGTTCAGTGATTTGATGGGGTTGTAAACAGGGAAAGGAAGATTGGTGACAACCTCATTTTGGGAAACTCTAGATTGAAATGGGTGTTCACATCATCGTGAAGTCAGTTGGCATGATTGGTAAAAATGAAGGGGATGGAATGGTGCCTATGTGAATGCGTTTGATAAGCCGCGAAGAGGGTCAATTTTCCAAATTTTCTTATGTCTGGGTTACGCACAGAGAAACGTGCGAATTCACATGGAGTTGTTCATTTGTGTAAGGCAGCAGAGATGATCTTTCGATCATGCGAATTCAATTGGCCAATGACCATGCTGCTGGGGCTTTAAGGTCGGAACTCATCTCTTGGTTGGAAGGTCAGGGACATGAAGTCATCGATCATGGAGTTCCTGATGGAACCAGTGTAGACTATCCAGATCACGCTCATCCCTTGGCAAATGCCGTTCAAGAAGATGGTGGGTTTGGCATCTTGATTTGTGGCTCTGCAAATGGTGTTGCCATGACCGCCAATAAGCACAATGATGTTCGCGCGGCCATCGCTTGGCGCCCAGACATTGCGCGTCTAGCCAGACAGCATAACGACGCAAATGTGTTGTGTTTGCCGGCCAGGTTTATTGCCATTTCCGACGCCTTGGACTGTGTTCAAGAGTTTCTCAAAACACCATTTGAAGGCGGTCGTCATGGACGGCGTGTTCAAAAAATTGCCTGTTCATGAACGTGATCAAACTCTTGATTTTCACAGCTCTTGTGGGCCTTTCTGCGCTGATGACGGGGCAGACCCTTGCACATACAGATGCTGGGTTGAAATGGGCCAATGGCATTAGTGCAGAAAACCTAAGTGGCCTTCTCCATGTCCTTGCAGCCGACAGTATGGAAGGCAGAGAAACGGGCAAAGAAGGGCAAAGAAAAGCGGCTTCGTACATCGCCAATCGTTTTGAAACGCTGGGCTTACAGCCTCTGCAGGGTTCTTACTTTCAAAAGGTTCCGCTGAGGACAAGCGCCTTGAAAGGAGGGGTCATCGGCCTGAAAGGAGAAAAGCTACTCTATCGAGATCAATGGGTTCCTTACCCAGGCATTGAAGTGTCAACACTGCAAGGAGACGCTGTTTTCATCGGTTTTGGACTGCAAAACGAAGAGCTTGAATGGGACGACTATGCGGGTGTTGACGTGGAAGGGCGGATTGTGGTGATGATGTCGTCAGTTCCTGAAGGTATGGAGGAGAAAGGGCGACGTGTTCTGGCCGACAGTTTGGGCGCTTCTGCCGTGGTGATGGTTGTCGATGACTTTGCAACAACCCGGTCGAGGATGGTGCCATGGTTGGAGCGCGAACGCATGACGTTGGACGTAGACAGAAAGGGTGAGGGTACGGACATCCCGACCATTCTGATGTCGATGGAAACGTTGCTCCGGTTGACGGGGTGGAAGTCCAAAGAGGTCATCCAGAAAAAGTGGGCCAAAAGAAAATTGAAGGAAACAAACTTTGGCTCATTCGAGATGAGTTTGGCGCGCATGGACAACCGAGTGGAGGCAACAAACGTCTGGGGTTTTCTTCCGGGTTCAGATTCCACTTTGAGTGATGAAATCGTGGTTCTCACCAGCCATTATGACCATGTTGGCGTCGACAAAGAAGGCCTCATTTACAACGGTGCAGATGATGATGGCAGCGGAACGGTTAGCCTATTGGAAAACGCCAAAGCTTGGATGGCGGCGGCAGACAGTGGAGCGGGCCCAAGAAGGTCGGTTCTTTTTATGGCGTTTGTGGGAGAGGAAAAGGGGCTTTTGGGGTCTGAATGGTACAGTGACCACCCTGCTTTTCCGCTGGAAGATCATGTTTGCGACCTCAACATGGACATGGTGGGGAGGTTTGACGAAGCCCACGCGGATGACGACCGTTATGTCTATTTGATTGGTGGAGACAAGCTGTCAAGTGACTTGCACAGCATCAGCGAGGCCGTGAACGAGAAGCACATCGGGCTATCCTTGGATTACACGTTTAATGCACCCGATGACCCGAACCGGTTTTACTATCGGAGTGACCATTACAATTTTGCAAAGCACAACATTCCGGTCATTTTCTATTTCAGTGGGGTGCATGAAGATTACCATGGACCCGGAGATACGCCGGATAAGATCCGCTATCCCAAAATGGCAGAGATTGGCCGTCTGGTGTTCTTGACCTCCTGGGAAATCGCGAACAGAGACGAGAAGTTGGCGGTAGACAAGGTCAATGACTTTCCGTCGAATCGCCGTTGACGGCGCGGACAAAGCGTGCCTTCTCTGAGGCATAGGCAAAGCCCGTTGCGGGTCCGTTGAATCCCGTATGAATCCAAGGCGAAGTTTGCCCTGGAGCGACGACGATGGTGGTGGGAAAACTGATGACCTTGTGCAAGAAGGGCAAGCGATCCGTTGCCGCTGTTTTGGAAGCTGGACCCGCCAACACAATCCGCCAACGGTCTGACCATTGGTGAATGCCCATCTCTTGGGCATAGTGGTTCAAGCGTTCCAGTGCACGTCCTTCACCGCCGGGTTGTCCGAGTCCACGCTCAAAAGCAAGTGTATGAACCTCAAGGGTGGGGAATTGCGTCATCAATTCCAGGATGAGGCGGTGCTCATCCATGCAATTCGGACACCAAGTGCCCATTACGCTAATCAAGTGCGGGTGCGAGATCCTCTCGCTGTTCCACGATGTGGGAAGGCCGTCCAATCCGACACCTGAATACCGCACTTTTCTTCCTGTCCAAAGGGCTTGGTTTCCATCGGACAAAGACCCGTGTGTTGGCGCAAGGGGCGCACCAGTGAAAGTGGTGTGGTAGTGGGTGCCAGAAAAGAAGTCACCTTGACTTAGTTCTCCGTTTTCGTTGAGCGTTGCCGTGAAAAGAAAGAGATGAGCGCCATCGAATGTCTGTAGGGTCAGCGCGCCTTTGTTGGAGAGTGTTCCATGCAAATAGCGAAAGTCTCCGGTGGCGGTAGCCACACTGCCTTGCACGGCCCCTCTTTCACTTGCAAGGAGGGAAAGGTTTCCAAACCAAGGATCGTCTTCACCGAATGACAGGCGCCAAGACATCGAATCTTGCCGTGAACCAAAGGTCTCGGGTTGACCGGACTCAAGCCACTGCACTGGGACCTGATAAGGCTCGGTGCGAAGAACGTCAGTCCACGACCCATTCAAGGAGTCCGTCATGCAAACAACACCTTCGAAAACGGGCACTTTCCAGCAATCAGAACTGTCGGTCACGTTCGAGAGTGTCATCGTTTCAAGCCCGTTGTAGAGGGTCCACGAGTCTTCTGTCTTGTCCCCAGGAATGCGGACGCTCACCGAGTCAGACAGGGCAAAAACCAGCTCACCCCAGCCAATGGTCGACGTGGAGGTTGAGACGGGCTCCTTCTTCCCCGCATGGCTGCAGGAAAAAAGTCCGAACGCAAGTGCTACAGCGAGAACTCCCGGCCAGCCGAAGGCCCGAGATCCGGATTGAAAATGACGGTTAAAAGTCAAATTTGATGCCTTGTGCAAGGGGCAATTCCGTGCCGTAGTTGATGGTGTTGGTTTGGCGACGCATGTAGGTTTTCCAGGCGTCACTGCCAGACTCACGGCCACCCCCCGTCTCCTTTTCGCCGCCAAAGGCGCCGCCAATTTCAGCACCACTGGTGCCGATGTTGACATTGGCGATTCCGCAATCGCTTCCTGCAGCGGACAGGAAGAGCTCTGCGCTTCGCAAGTCGGTCGTCATGATGGCGGAAGAGAGACCTTGTACAACGCCATTTTGCATGGCAATGGCTTCATCGAGGGTGTCATATTTCATGACATAAAGGATGGGGGCGAAAGTCTCATTTTGAACGATGGCCATGTCGTTTGTGGCCTCGGCAATGGCCGGCTTCACGTAGCAGCCAGATTCGTAGCCAGCACCGGTGAGTACGCCACCTTCGACCAGAATTTTTCCGCCCTGTTCCACCACAGCCTCGAGGGCCTTTTCGTACATGCCCACTGCGTCTTTGTCTATGAGTGGGCCGACGTGGTTGTTTTCGTCGAGAGGGTCTCCAATGCGCAGCTGACCGTATGCGCTGGTGATGGCATCCACCACTTTGTCGTAGATGCTGCTGTGGATGATCAGGCGACGTGTAGAAGTACAACGCTGACCGCAGGTGCCTACAGCTCCGAAAACCGTTCCTGGAACGACCATTTTGAGCTCTGCATCCGGCTCAACAATGATGGCGTTGTTTCCTCCCAATTCGAGCAAGCTTTTGCCCAGTCGGGCAGCAACGGCTTGCGCAACAATTTTGCCCATGCGAATGGAGCCGGTAGCAGAGACCAAGGCCACGCGTTTGTCGTTGGTCATCATCTCGCCCACCTTGTAATCGCCTTGAACGACAATAGACAAGCCTGGGGGCACGTGATCAAGGTCGGCTGTGACCTCGTTCCAAATGTTTTGGCATGCCACGGCGGTCAATGGGGTCTTTTCAGAGGGCTTCCAAATGCAAGCGTTTCCGCAAACCCAGGCCAGTGCTGTATTCCAGTTCCAAACCGCGACAGGGAAGTTGAATGCGCTGATGATGCCCACAACACCAAGGGGGTGCCATTGCTCATACATTCTATGCGCAGGGCGCTCTGAGTGCATGGTGAGTCCATACAGTTGACGGGACAAACCGACGGCAAAATCGCAGATGTCAATCATCTCTTGCACTTCACCCAGGCCCTCCTGCAGACTTTTGCCCATTTCATAGGAGACAAGGGCCCCGAGTGCGTCTTTGTGCTTGCGCAATGCCTCACCATAAAAGCGGACGACTTCACCACGAAGAGGGGCTGGAACGGTTCTCCAAATTTTTCCCGCTTCGGTGGCGGCTGTAATGGCCTGCTCATACTCTGAGGCAGAGCATACACCGGTAGCACCGATTGTTTTTCCGTCAGCTGGGCTGAGGCTGGATATCTCGCTTCCTTTCGAAAATGAGGATGATCCGATTTGAACTCCGGGATTCTCGGTGTGAATGCCGAGTTGAGCGAGGTGGGCCTGCATGTTCATGTGGACTGATTTGCGAGGCAAAGATATGGGCGGTCTTTGCCCGAGCATGAATCCTTGAGTTTAAATCATAAGTCGCTGATAAACAGCGGTTTGTGTATTTGAGCGAACTGCAGTGGAGTGGGCTTCCACCTTCGATTAAGGCGGGGTGGTCTCTATGGCGCTAAAACACGGGTCGTCAATGTTCCACGTGGAACATGTTGTCAGCGGCCGAGGTAAATCATCAGGACGGCAAGGTCCGATGCAGAAACGCCGCTGATTTTGCTTGCGTCTCCAAGGGTTTGTGGTTTTGACTCACTCAATTTCTGGCGTGCCTCGGTGCTCATGGATGTGAGTCGATGAAACTCGAGGTCATTGGGAATTGGGAGATCTGACATGGCCCGCATGCGTTCCGCTTGGGCTTGTTCCTTTTCGATGTAGCCGCGGTATTTGATTTGAGTTTCAATGAGCTTGATGGATGTCGCGGGCAATGAAGCGAACTCCTTTTGCAAGGAGGGCGTTTGGCCCATGATCGTTTGGAGATCAACGTGCGGCCTGGTGAGTATTTGTGTCCACCGGGTTTTTTGCTTGATTGGGCTGCTTCCAAATGAGGATAGCACATCGTTGATCTCGCTTGGTTCGGCTGAATGCTGTTCAAGATGTTTGGTGGCATTGCGGATGTCGTCTTGCTTCTTTTGAAAAGCTTGCCAGTCGTTGTCTTGAATGAGTCCGAGTTGTCTGCCTTTGGGTGTCAGGCGTTGGTCTGCATTGTCCTGGCGAAGCAGTATCCGGTATTCTGCTCGACTCGTGAACATTCGGTAGGGTTCGTCTGTGCCTTTCATGACCAAGTCATCGATGAGAACTCCGATGTAGGCTTCGTCTCTTCCGAGTATCAATGTCTCTTGTTCTGCGTTTTGGAGATGGGCGTTGATTCCGGCCATGAGGCCTTGACAGGCGGCTTCTTCGTAGCCTGTGGTTCCGTTGATTTGTCCTGCGAAGTAGAGGTGAGACAGTGTTTTTGTCTCGAGGGTGTGGTGAAGTTGGGTCGGAGGGAAGTAGTCATACTCCACGGCGTAGCCCGGCCTGAACATCCTTGCGTTCTCTAGACCTGGGATGAGGCGCATGGCTTTGAGTTGCGCTTCTTTGGGCAGGGACGTTGAGAATCCGTTCAAGTAGGTTTCAATGGTGCTTCGGCCTTCAGGCTCAATGAAGATTTGGTGCCGGTCTTTGTCGGCGAATCGATGGATTTTGTCTTCGATGCTCGGGCAATAACGTGGCCCTTTTCCTGTGATTGCGCCAGAGAACAAGGGGCTTGAGTTTAGGCTTTCAGACAGCACCTCATGGACATCGGGGTTGGTGAAGGTGATGTGACAAGGGAGTTGAGGTTCGTGGTTGGGTTTCTCGAAATAGCTAAAAGCTTCTTTCGTTTTGTCACCGTGCTGTGTTTCTGTTTTGCTGTAGTCTATGCTTCGCCCGTCAACCCGAGGGGGCGTACCTGTCTTCATTCGCCCGGAAATGAGTCCGCTTTCAGCCAGTTGTCCTGTGATGCCCTCTGCTGCGCGTTCTCCGGATCTTCCGCCTTGAAACTGCTGGGTTCCGAGGTGTATTCTTCCTTGAAGAAATGTGCCTGAAGTGAGGATGGTTCTCTTGGCTCGGATTTCAATTCCCAATTGGGTGATCACACCACATACCTTTTGTGATTCGATGATCAGGCTGGTTACCATGTCTTGCCAGAGGTGAATGTTGGGGTGGGCCTCCAGTGTTGACCGCCATTCTTGGCTGAATGTGTGTCGGTCGTTTTGTGTTCTTGGTGACCACATTGCGGGTCCTTTGGACCGGTTGAGCATGCGGAATTGTACCGCTGTTCGGTCGGAAATTCTACCGCTCATTCCACCAAGGGCATCGATTTCACGGAGAATTTGACCCTTTGCGACACCGCCCATTGCTGGGTTGCAGCTCATGGCGCCAATGGTGGTGAGGTTCATGGTCACGAGCAGAACTTTGCTGCCAAGTGTCGCAGCGGCATGGGCGGCTTCATTGCCGGCATGTCCGCCGCCGACAACCAGGACGTCATATGTTTCAAGCATGGGGATGTTCCACGTGGAACGTTTTATGTGAATGTGCGCCGTTGGAGCCATGCGTCTTCTCGAGAGCGCATGGTGGTTCTGGCATCTGGGGTGTGGTCGTCTTGTCCGATGAGGTGCAGGAGGCCATGAGCCATGACGCGGTGCATCTCGTCTAATGGTCTGACGGACAAGGCGTTGGCGTTTTGGCGCACCCTGTCAACGGAGATGAGTATGTCGCCGGATATGCCGAGTCCAGATGGGGACGGAAACGTGAGAATGTCGGTGTAATAGTCGTGATCCAAGTGCTGTCGGTTCATGGAAAGCACATGAGCGTCGGTGCTGAACATGAAGTTGATTTCCTGAATCTGTTGTTGCTCTGCATTCATACAGTCCTGTAACCACCTTCTTACGCCATTTCGAGAGCGCAGGCGAAAAGGGGTAAGATGGAATTGAAAGGAAATGGCTCCGTGAGGAGTCACTTTGCAACCGTCTGTTGCGGGATGGCATCTTCAAATGTGAGGATGGCCACCCTGCCGAGCTCTTCAAATTCACATGTGTCGGCAAGCTGCCTCATCAGAAAAACGCCACGGCCATTGGGCTTCTCCAAATTTTCTGGAGCAGTGGGATCTGGGATATTCTCGAAATCGAATCCTGGACCTTGGTCGGTGACTCGAAACTGGAGTTTCGGTCCTTCTGTTTGAACGGAGACGTCAACCATCTTGTTGATGTCCAGTTTGTTACCGTGAACAATGGCGTTATTGACTGCCTCGGTCATGGCAATCAGAATCTCTCCGTAGTGCATCTCCTCGACGCCAAATTCTTCGCAGATTTGGTTGATAAGGGTCTCGACCTCGGTAATGCCTTCCATACGGGAGGCAATTTGCAGTTCTCTCACTTCGGACATGTTGTGATTCACTCCTGATTGGGAAGCTCCAAAGTATTGAAATAATCGTTTACGCGGAGCTTGTAGTAGGGTGTTAAGTCAGCGGGAACTGTTCGCAACAGTTCGATCTCTTGTGCTTTTCGTCTTTGATACTCTTCTAGGCTGGGGGGTGTATCCCGCGGAGTCTCCCGCGCAGTGCGGGATTCCCGCTCTTCTTTCTCCCCGCGAATGCGCTCTGCATTCTCTGCTTCTAAGAGCCTGGTGAGGATGTCTTGTTGGCGATCTAGTGTCAATTGGTCCAATTCGCCGCGCACAATGTCCTTCTCAATTTCCTCCATTTCTTTGGCAATGTTCTCGAGTCCGTTGCCTTCGCCAGAGCCGTCCTCGTTCAATTGCTTGCCCAATTCTTGGGTCATCTGACGGATGGCGGCTTGCTGCGCGGCCATCTGTGCCATCTCCTTGCTCATTCCTCTTTTTCCCTCTTTTCCTTCCCCTTGGTTGAAGCCCTTCATCTTCTCCTTCATGCGCTCCAACTGCTTGGATAGGGATTGCTGCATTCCTTTTATTTGCTTTGCGCTTGGAGAGGGCTTTGCCCCACTTCCTCCGGGTTTTTCGCAATTGCCTGTACCGGGCTTGTCGCAGCTTGACTCGCTTTGCATTTGTTGCAACACCTCATCGAGGAGCAGTGCAAGGTTGTTGAACGAGGTCATCACGTATTGTTGATTGCTGGTGATGATGGGGGTCTTGCGGTCTGTGAAGCCGGCCAACGCCTGTCCCATATGCAAGTTGACGAGGCTGATCTCTCTGTTCACGATGGACTGGAGTTGGGTCACCCGTTTGCTGAGCGCAAAAAGGCTGTCTTTCACCATCTCCGCATCGTCTTTCAACTTTCGTTGCACTTGGCCATGGGTGACGTATCGGGGGTCGTCTTTCTGTGTGGTGCCGACAGAAGCCATGAGGTCTTCCTCATCAAAGGAGAGAGTAATGATGTTCTCTAGCAAGGCACGTAGAGCCTCCATGTCTTCCTCCATGGACTCCTGTTCGCCTTGTTCCATGGCACTTTCCATCTGCTGTGCCATCTGCTCCATCTTCTTCGCCGCTCCCTTTTGGCTTGCTGAGGCCTTCTTTTCCTTGCCGCTGTCGAGTTGCTCCCCAGCGTCGTCCATTTGTTGTTCAATCTCCTCTTGGAGCTCTTCCATTTTGGGCATCCCGTTGGGATTCTCCAACGCGTCATTCAGCTTTTCTGCATCATCCAATGCCTCTTGGATTTTTTCGAATGCTTGATTCAGCGAGTCTTGTTTCGCCTTCAATTCTTCCTCCGGGGTTTCTTCTTTCGCGGTTTCTTCTGCCAATGCTTCTTGCTTTTCTGCAAGTTTTTCTAAGTCAGAAATCGCTTCATCCATCTTCTGTTCCCACTGAAGTTGCTTGAATTGTTCAAGTGCCCTGTCTAGCTCTTGCTCCATGGCCTCTTGGTCAAGGTCCATTTTTTCGAGCTGCTCTTCAATTTTTTCTTTATCACCTTCCTCCAGCTCTTCCATGAGCTCCCTCATTTCGTCAAACATCTTTTGGAGCTCGTCGGTCATGACATCATCCATGAGCTTTTGGAGCTCTTCTTGTTTTTTAAGCAGCTCTTCGTTTGGAGGGGCAAATTCCGCTTCTTGTTTGTTCTTCTGGCGGTTCTCCTCTTGCATCTTCTCCACCTCTTCCCTTAAGGCTTCCTGCTGCTTCAGGAGTTCTTCCAGTGCGGCCTTCTCCTCCCACCCCAGTTCTTCTTCCTCCATGAGCTCTCTCCGGAGCTCTTGCATTTGCTCTCTGAGTCGCCGGGCTTCTTCGAGGTTTTCCTCCAATGCGGCGGACAATTCTGCATCAGCACTGTCGAGCTGTTGAGCCAGCTCTTCCGCTGTTGGCGCCTGATGGACGAATGTCCTTGACCGGGTCATTTTTGGGCCGTTTACCCCATCATTGTCTCGAACCTCAAACCAATACTCGACTTCGTCCCCAAGGCCTATGCCCGCTTCGGACAGGTCCCAAAAGTGAATGAAACCATCTTCACGTCGGGACGGGCGGTCGAGTTTTCTGCCTTCTGCCGGGCCGCCTTTTCGCTGGAAGACAAAGCGCAGGCTGGTGAACCCATAGTCGTCTTGAACCATCCCGTTGAATGCGAGTTGATTGAGTGACAGGTTGTCCTTGGTTTCTGCGACGCGTATCGTGGGCCTGCGGTCGGCAATGGTGCGCAGGCGATATTGAACCGAATCCGCTGTTTTCACCCGGTCAGATCTTGGCTGAAGCTGATAACTTAGGTCTGTTTCTGCCGTTTTGGAGAAGCTGAATCTGTTGTTTACGTCGGCTTCCAATGACCTTGTCTCCTCTCCCCATTTGAGGCGCAATGTTTCTGCGTCTCGGGTGCCCAGCTGAAACTTGAGAAGGCTGCCTTCTGGAACATCAAGATCGCCTTCATTTTGTTGCACAAAAGGGGGCATGCCTGTGTGAGTTGGCGGTTGAACCTCGACCCTTAAGTCTTGCAACTCTGGCCGAGGAAGCACAGTCAGTTGGAGGTCCAAAGCCGGCGTGCCAGGTGCAGAAATCACCAAGGCCATGGACGCTTGAACTGACCTAAAGGTGTAGGTCCAATCTCCTTGTGAGCGCCTTTCCATGCGGAATCGACCCTCGCCAGCCTCAACTTCTATTCTTGGGGGTACCACAGAACCCTCGGTGCGAATGTTTAGGGTGTAGTCAGTTCGGGCAATGGCTTGGAGTTGGCCAGAATGAACCAACCGGAAATCGGGGGTCTTGACCACTTCTGTTCTGTGGTGCAAAAGACGATCGGTTGGCGCCTCCATGGCTTCAGGAAGTGCGAGGTATAAGCCAGCAAACAGAAAAATGGGAGGGAGGGCAAATTTGAGATACTGTCTGTTTTCTCCGAAATCAACGGCAGAAGTGAAGCGATAGGGTTTGAGCTGACTGCTTCGCTGTGCAATGGAGGCTTCCAGTAGTTCTCTGTTGCCCGGGGCTTCTTTTTGAGAGCGCTCTTGAAGCTGAAGTGTATTGAGCAGCCGATCTTCAATTTCCGGAAAATGGCGGCCAATGATTCTGGCCGCATCGTCGTGATTGAGGCCGGCCCTCAATTGAATCAAGCGCAACGCGGGAAGAAGCAGGTGTCGGAACGTGACCCAAGAGACCACCGCGACAAACAAGTAAAACAAAATGGTTCGCGCGGCTGTCCCAAACTGCCCCAATGCTTCCATACCAATGATGGCGAGCCAAGCCAACGGAAGGCACGTGCCCAAAATCAATGCCCCACGGAGCATTTCATTCCGGTGATACTTCCGGACGAAATCGTCCAGTTTTTTCTTGAGATCTTGTGGTGCTGCGTCCATGTTCTGCAGGTCTTCCAGTTCAACGGAAATCCATCCCTGAAGTTACGTTTCTCTCAGGGCATGAATTTCATGTTCTGTTAAAGTGGGGTCACGGAGTCCATCCCTACTTTCGCGCCCGATTCCAATCCGCTGGAAATGCGCTCACTACACCACATACTATTTGGCTTCTTTTTGCTCGCGATCGCCCTGACCGCCCCGCAATCAGCAGCATACGCTCAAAATGTATTCATCAATGAGGTGGATGCAGACAACAATTCTGTCCCAGACAGCCTTGAGTTTGTCGAGCTGTTTTCTCAGCCCAATGTGCCCCTAGACGGCCACATTGTGGTGTTTTACAAAGGCGGCGGCAATACCGTTACCACGAACGTCTACGCGGCGTTTGATCTCGATGGCTTCAGCACAGACAGCCTTGGTTTTTTCTTGCTGGGAAACCCAGCAGTTGGGGGCGCGTCGGTCATTTTCGAGCCAGGGTTGCTCAGGGATGGCGGAGATGCAGTGTCCCTGTTTGCGGGTGACAGCTTGGATTTCTTGAACGGGACGCCATTGACCACCAATGGCCTTTTGGACGCCGTGGTCTATGGCACAGGGGATCAAACCAATCCTTTTTTGATTGATTCATTGACTCCAGGGCAGCCTCAGTTGGACGAGTGGATGCTGGGCCCCCAAAACGGAGGGGCCTTGTCTTGGGCGCGCCTTCCGGATGGAGGGCCATCCTTCTCATC
>Ga0115008_10001798_pt1 | contig 17625 bp, 17 predicted proteins | sample FraStrMetagenome_FD_87164 | JGI IMG/M metagenome (GOLD analysis project Ga0115008, IMG submission 87164) | Marine eukaryotic phytoplankton communities from Arctic Ocean - Fram Strait ARC3M Metagenome | ecosystem: Environmental > Aquatic > Marine > Oceanic | place: Fram Strait | collected...
AAAAAATAAAGGATATGGAACTAAGAAACATATAGACGGAATTAAACAACATGGAATAACTGAATTTCATAGAAAAACTTATGGTCTTTGTAAAAATTATTAATTATTAATATCATATATATATATGATTGAATATTGGTCATGGTGGAATTTATCATGGTGGGCTAGTTCAGAAATTGGACTCTCACAAAAATCAAATGCATTAAAAACATCCATTATAGTTACTAGTTTAATAGGAGGGTATATGACCTACATATATCCTAGAAAAATTATTTTTAAAGTTGGTGATAAAAAATATTCTCTTACACATAATGTAATGATAACAGGAGATTTTTTTTTACATCAAGTTCCATTACTTTGTTTAATGTATCATGATAGGGCAAGAATAGAAGATAAAACATGTGCTAAAAAAGTATTGGTTCCTATGGGGACTTGGATGTTAATTAATTATTGTAGAAATATAAATGTAGATAAATTATATGGTATAAAAATGCGTAACTTATTAGGAACATCAACATTATTACTTTGTGGATATGGTTTTTGTTATCATTATATACAAAAAAAAAATTGATTTGATTTTAATAACTTTTTATAAATTAAAATTAAATAATGAAAATTCTCATATTCGATACAGAAACTACTGGACTTGCTCCAAAAGAAACAAGTCTTTATCAGACTAATTCGTGGCCACATGTTGTACAATTTAGTTTTATTATGTTTAATTCTGTGTCCAATAAAATAGAAATGAATCATGATTATATTATAAAAATTCCTAAGGAAATTTCTATTTCAAAAGAAAGCACGAAAATTCACAAAATAACAAAACAAAAATGTAACAAACAGGGTTTATATATGAAGGATATATTGGAAATTTTTAAAATTGCTTTGGAAAAATGTGATTTTCTTGTAGCACATAATATTAGTTTTGATAAAAAAATGTTAATGGTTGAAGGTATTCGTAATGATGTTAATTTAAATTTCAATAGAAATGGATTGAATCTATACTGCACTATGCGTAATGGTATTGAAGTTTGTAATATTGAAAAGAAAAATGATAAAGGGGAAAGTTATAAGAAATTTCCAACACTTCTTGAACTTCATTATAAATTATTTAATGTTGTACCAAATAATTTACATAATTCATTGATTGATATTTTGATTTGTTTGAGATGCTTTTATAAAATGATTTACAGCGATGATTTATGTAAAAAAAATAAAAATTTTAATTCTTTAATTACAAATATGGCGGGAATTTAAATTTCTATTGCTTTTTGAAATGCAATATTTTCTCGTATTTTTTTTAAGAAATAATGGTGTTCTTTATTTGTGTATGTATATAAAAATTCACTTGGATTGCTATTCATATATGCCATTGGCCATATCATTCTATATCTCTGATTGTAGTCTAAATTTACAGCTGTTGTATATGCTTTATTAAATTTATTAAATATATCATTTAATTCAACAACACATTTATTATATCTCTCTTCTCTGGTGCCTTCAAAATTCCAAATATAATTTAATAATTCTTTAGGTAGTAAATTTAATTTTGTTCCTATCATAGTTATTTGTTTTTATTATAAATATGGTTAATATAATAATCAATTTTTTTTGTTTTTGATTTTTTATTTGACTTTTTCTTTTGTTGTTTATTTTTTAATGTTTTCTTTTTTTTATTTTTACCACCCCACATTCTAGTAGATGAAGGTCTTCCTGTAATTATATGTCCTTGTTTTGATGTAACAAATACAACATTTGCTGCATCTCTTGTTTTACTATTATTTGTTCTAGGATCTGTATAGCTATTTACTCCTCCTAAATTATTTAATAACATATACCCAGCTCTTACTGTAGATGGTTGATCACCATTTGTTAATAAAATATTATTCCAATATAACATCGAAGAAAATCCTCCGTTATTAGCAACAGATGTAAGTTCTTGTCCAAAGTCACCCATCATTTTTCTTGATGCAATCTTAATTAATTGCTGTAATTTTTGATTAGTAGAATTGGGATTATACGCAAATATATTCCAGTTTTTAGTACCTCCATTTTCCCACCAACATTTTTCCATAAAATCTAGTAACAATTTAAATGTATTATTAGCAGATAAAATATTTAATAAATTATTTTGAATAACAGAATCTATTATACAATTTGATATTGTAAAACCATCATATATTGCGTAATATTCCATAATTGTTTTTTTTTTTGCTTGTGTTGGTTTATTAACTTCGAAACCAAACTCAAAATAGCCGTTCGCATCATTGATAGTAATATTTTGATTATTCTGAATGAATCCTTTAGCACTGGTTCCGCCAGCACATGAACCAAATGTGCCTTGAGAATCAAATATAGATGGTATAGGACATTTTATTTCAAATCTGTCCTTGTCTGCTATCATTATATTTACTAATTTATTACTGCCTGCTCCATTCCCGTTTTTTGTAGTCATAGCATTATTAATAATCTTAATATTTATTTTATTTGTTGGTCCATGATATAATTCAGTACTTAATTTACTTATTACATCATTTATACCACAAGGAATATAATTGTTAGGATGCTTCTTTTTCACACAGTCTACAAATGAATTTAATAAATTACTATCAAGATTGTTTTCTACTTTTCCTTTTTTTACTACATTTTTTAGCATTTCAGCTTCTTTTTCATATAAAGTTTTGTATCCATCGCTATCAGAACCATCCCTCATTAAAGTATGATATTGTGATCCCGATGATTGAATTATTCCTTTTGTCAATGTCGCTAAAAATTCATTTGTTATACTTACTGCTGTAGGGGATGGTGTTGTAGCATTATCTACATCACTCTGTGTAAAAGTAATATTTTTTGAAGATAATTTATAATGTTTTTGAAGAGCAGAATGAACTTTTATATATATATTACGAATAGTTTCCTCTAATGTCTTTTTGTATCTATCGAGTGCTCGTGGATTTGTCATTGAGTTTCGTATTTTATTTTGTAAATCTGTTATTTTATGAGAGCAATTTTCTCTTTTCCATAGTTTTATAAAAAAACCATCTGTATCATGAAATAATTTGGTTTTAATGTTGCTGTGTATTTCATTATTTGTATGCGTATCTGGATCGAATAAATCATTGTTAACAGTATCCATAATATTGTTTATCTTATCTTCTACAGCATTATATATTGTAGCAGGATTAGATCTATTTATATCTATATTACTGCTTGCTATAAAGGTATCAACTGAATAATCGTTCTGATTTACTAGTTTATGTAAATCAGATGTTCCTATTTTAGCTCCTCCTGATTGATAACTACCACCTTTACTTTGTTTAAATGTAATATATTTTTCATCTTTATTTCTCATTTTAATTATTTCATTAAAAAATTCATCTGATGGTTCTATTTTTGTTAATTCTTTAACATCATCTTTATCATAAAGTAATAGATTAATTAAAAATATAAATAAAGAATCTTTTATAAAATGACTATTAACTATAGCAAATAATGGAAGCTCAGAATCAATATTTTTTACATAAAATAGTAAAGATTGTTCAAAACAATTATAATAATCTATCATTTTTTGTTTAATGTCTTCGGTAATATCTTCATCAAATTCAGTATAATTATTAAATTCATTTTTTAAATAGGTAAATATAGTTGTAATTTCATATTTCTTAGGCGATTGTTTTGATAATTCGTTATTTTTCATTGTAGCAGTTTTATTGTTTAAATTATTATCTAATTCTAGTTTTGTTTTATCATATATATTTGAAACAATTGGTTCTGATATTGATGGAATTATATCTCTGCCTCCTTTATGTATATTTTTTTTCCCTCCTTTACCAAATATAGACCCAATATTAGCGGTGAAGTTATTAATCGTGCCCGGCTGATTATTAGGGTCATCATTAAAAGCTGGATCAATTACCGAATTATTATTTATTATTCCTGTTATACGAGAAATAGCGTTGGTCCCAACCGTATTAGCTGGAGTTATACTTATAACATTTATACAATTATAATCATTAAATTCACATGCTTTTTGAATTTGTGCAATACACATTCTTCTATTCTTTTCTTTACTTCTTGTATACATCTCGACAGTTGATTCCATATCATTAGAATCTAATTTGTTGATTCCTAGTAATGAGTTAAAATTGTTTAATATATATTGACCACTCGTTTCAATTTGTGTAGTATCAGAAAAAAGAAATAAATAAATAGTATTAAAAATAGTATCATTTGTATGAAACTCATCATACAAACCAACTATATCTTTAGTATCTACTAAACCAGTATCGTCTGTATTGAGGGTACTCGCTTGAGGAGCACCTCCTTTCATTGTATTTTTTTTATTTCCTCCAAATTTAACATAGGATCTTTTTCCTCTTTTATTTTCACTTCCACCAGACATAGAATCGTCATTAGAAAAATTTTCTAAATTTTTGAAAGAATTATTAATCTTTGCTAATCTTTTGCTTGCTCCATTTGGTGTCCAATCATGACAAGGATCATGAGATAAAATATTTCTCCACATAAAATTTCCTCCTTTTGCACTTAATTGAATATTAGCCATTATATATATAATGACAATATTGTTAAATACTTAAATCTTATTTTAAATTTCTAGGCATAAATGATACACCACAACCACATGAGGATGCTAATTTTTTATCAATTTTATAAACAAATTTGTTTTCAAATATTCCTTTACTAAAATCTTCATTTATATAATCTACTGTAGTGCCAATAAGATGCATTTCTGATAAAGGTTCAATATATAAATTTACATTATTGTTAGTTAATATACTAGGTTTCATTTTCATAATTTCTTTTTTTTCTTCTTTTTCTATTAATCTAAGATCAAAATTGAATCCATTACAACCACCAGAATTAGCACCAAAAATAAATCCATTTTTATTATTAGATTTTTGAATAATAGAGCCCATTTTTTTCCAAGCATTTGTCGTAACATTAATTATATTTTTACTCATATAATATAATAAATTATTTTATTATTATATCATATTAACATAAATTTAAGCACTACACATTTCGCATGGTTCATTATTGTTGTTACTACCTTGTTCTTTTGGAGCAATAGTAAATTGTTGAGGTTGATGTTTTGGTTTTCTACGAAGATAATAGATACCTGTTTTTAATCCTTGTTCCCAACTATAAAAATGCATAGATGTTAATGAATTATAAGTAGGATCTTCCATCCACAAATTTAAACTTTGACTTTGACAAATAAAAGCACCTCTATCTCTTGCCATATCAATTAGTTCTTTCATCGACATTTCCCATACAATCTTATATTTTTCTTTTATATGTTCCGATAATCCTTCAATATGTTGAACACTTCCTTTATTAGCAATAATACTTTCTTTAATTTCATCATTCCAAACATCTAAATCAATTAACTCTTTCATTAAATATTTATTTACAATAATAAATTCACCAGCAATTGTTCGTCGTGAATAAATATTGCTAGTAAATGGTTCAAAACATTCGTTATTTCCTAATATTTGTGATGTACTAGCAGTAGGCATAGGTGCTAATAATAATGAATTTCTAATTCCATATTCTTTAATCGCCTCACGAAGTTTATTCCAATCATAATTAGTAGATGGTTCAACATTCCACATATCAAATTGTAATATTCCTTGTGATGTTGGAGACCCTGTAAATGTACTATAAGCTCCAATGTGTTTTTCATCTATTTTATTTAAATTATCCGCTTCATATTTATTAAATTGTTTTGTTTTAGTCATATCAGAGGGATATTTATATGTTCCTTCTTTAAATAATTCATATCTAGATTTTGATATTTCATTAGACATTTCTAATGATGCATGATAAATAGTTTCAAATATTAATTTATTTGTTTGTTTTGCCTTTTCACTTGTGAAAGCAAGATCCATTAACATAAAAGCATCAGCTAATCCTTGAATGCCTATACCAATTGGACGATGACGCATATTCGATTTTTCAGTTTTTTCTGTAGGATAATAATTAACATCAATCACTTTATTTAAATTGTATGTTACAGTCTTTGCTACATCATGTAATTTTTCATAATCAAAAGATTTATCTTCTTTTACAAATTTACTTAACGCAATACTAGCTAAATTACATACAGCACTTTCTGTACTATCACTATATTCTACAATTTCAGTACACAAATTAGAAGATTTAATGGTACCTAAATTTTTTTGATTAGATTTATTATTACATGCGTCTTTATATAAAAGATATGGTGTTCCGGTCTCCATCTGACTGTCTAAAATTTTAAACCATAAATCTCTGGCTTTTACTTTTTTAATAAATCTTCCTTCTGATTCATAATTATTATATAATAATTCAAAATTCTCACCATAAGCATCGCTTAATCCAGGACACATATCTGGACAAAAAAGACACCAGTCTTCATTAGCCTTTACTTTTTTCATAAAAAGATCAGGAATCCAAAGAGCATAAAATAAATCACGAGCACGCATTTCTTCATCGCCGTGATTTTTTCGTAAATCTAAGAATTCTTCTATGTCACCATGCCATGGCTCCATGTAAATGGCAAAACTACCATTCCTTTTACCACCACCTTGATCGACATATCTTGCCGTCATATTAAATACACGCAACATAGGAACTATTCCATTAGAGGTTCCATTTGTACCACGAATATGACTTCCAGTTGCTCGTAAATTATGAATATGTAAACCGATGCCACCAGCCCACTTAGATATTAATGCGCAATCTTTGAGTGTGTTATAGATTCCATTAATACTATCATCTTCCAACGATAATAAAAAACATGAACTTAGCTGAGGTCTAGGAGTTCCAGCATTGAAAAGGGTAGGTGTAGCGTGTGTAAAATATAATTGCGACATATAATCATATGTTTCTTTAATTCTTTCAATATTATCACCATGAATACCAATAGCTACACGCATCCACATATGTTGAGGTCTTTCTGTAATTACTTTATTCACTCTCATTAAATACGCACGCTCTAATGTTTTAAAACCAAAATAATCAATCAAATTATCTCTTTTATAATCAATAACTTGATTAATAATTTCTTTATGTTTATCAGCAATATTTACTATTGATTTAGTAATAAGATTATTGGATTGTAAATGTCTCATAACAGATAGAAAGTTTGCCTTGGTGTTTTTATGTAAATTTGAAATAACTATTGCACTAGCAAGAGAACCAAAGTCATGATGTTTTGTAATTTGAGATGCACATTGTTCAGCAGTTAATTCATCAATTTTTGTTGTTTCAATTTTATCATATAATTGATCAATAATTTTTAAACATAACGCACTATAATTAATATTTTGTAAATTTTGTTCTTTACCAACAGATTTAATTCGTTTTAAAATTTTATCAAAAGAAATATCTTCTAATGATTTATTTCTTTTTGTTACACGCATTTCATCAACAAAAGTTGCCATTATAATAGTATATTATGTGAACTATATTTTAAACCATTATAAAATGATATTATTTTTAGTTTTTAAAAATAATATAAAATCAATATATAAATGACCAATCTATTAATTAACATTATCTTACTTTTAGCAGGAGCCTATATTTTTTATACAATTTATGATACGCAAATAAAAAATAGAAGAGAACCATTACAAGTATTATATCCTGAAAAATATAGTGAAAGTGTTGACTATACTCTAGGTGAAAATACAGATATCGATGTTGTTCCATTTGATGCTGGTATTCGTGTCAATCATTTTTTAACTTGTGCTAATAATTAATTATCTTGTGTAGAAGGAGGTGTACTCAGCATTTCCAGTACTTTATCTTTATTAACTTCATCAAACGATTCTGTTCTAATTTTATTAACTTTATCTATTTGTGAATCAGGAATAGATATATTATTATAACTACCATCTTCTATATTCGAAACTTGCATAACATTTATTAAACATTTCGCTTTATATTCAGAATTTACTAGAGGAATCGTTTTTTTTTCGCGTCTATTTGGTGCTCTATGCTCGTATCCATGTTCTCGTTCATGTTCGATTGTTTTCCATATATTTTCAATCTTTTCAATACTATTTTTAAACCAAAATTTGTTTCTTAAAACTAAAATACAACTCACTTCGTGTAGTCTCCAATAAATATTTTTAAGCCACAATTTTGACTCATTTTTTTCCATCATTTTACTTTCCCATATATCAAATCCTTCCTGTGTAATATATAATGGCGCATACTCATAATGATAATTACCATTATCTAGGAAATACATAATCACACCCTTTATTTGACCCTCTTTTGTGTAGGTAAAATCACCATCATTATCAAATTCCTCTTTATCTTCATATTCTTTAAAAGTAGTTTCTAAGAAATCACACTCATTTAAATCACATACTTCCATTTGTAACTGCATTTGAATCCAGTATTCTTTTTTTGGGTTTCCATCTAGTATTCGATTAACCGGGTTTTTAATTTCCAACATTCTACCATGTCTATAGGAAGAACTATCTACATTAATTCCATCTGGTGAAGCTCCTAAAAATGAATAATCATCGTGTCCAATACAACCATAATCTTCTACTTTAGTTTTATATGTATATTCATAATACATTACTGATAATGGTTCATACTTATGTCCCCAATGAAATGCTGTTCCTGTATTTAATGAATCATTTCTACTTGTGTCTAATGGCACACATTTTTCATAAATAATACTATTCACATTAGATTGTGAATCTAAAATTTTCCATGCGTTACTTGCTGTGATCATATTATATCTTCGTAAATACCAATCTTTTGTCCGCTGGTCCGGCTGAGGTTTTGATTTTAAATATTTGATTTTTTCATCCATTTTTTTAGTATTTGGAATTTTTCTTATGTATGTAGTTTTATAAGATCTAGGGGGCATTATATTTGAAAAATATATATTAAAAGCAGAATTATAAACATTCTCTAAAAGGTATTGTAATCTATATTCTTCTTCTACATCAACTAATTGCTCAGTTAATAAATGAATCACATAATCTTTTAATGTATCATTAAATTTAGGATTACTTAACTCCAATGGATTTTGTGTAATACAATCGTCTATAATATGACACGCTGACTCTATTAGATTATCAAATTCTTCATGACTATCATCATTATAAGGGAAGTTATTAATCTTAATATTAATATTTTGTACTATATTAATAATTTTTTCAACATCTAATCTGATATTCATTTATATTATTGGTATAATATATTATTAATAGTTTATATCAATTTAATTATATTAAAAGTTTATAGGTCGTCTTTTATTTTGATTTTTGGAGAAATTTTACGAGATTTTTTATTTATAGATTTAAGTGTCTTTTTAGCAGGAGCCAATGACTTAATAGTAGATACTCTTTTGTCATTTCTGTCAATAGTAAATCTCTTATTTTTATAATTTAAACTAGGTATATTGGTAATTTCTTGTTCTTCTTTACTATATTCTACTTCTTTATTACTTAATAATCGTTTTTTATCAAGATGATTTTTTAACAATAATTTCAAATTTTTAATACAATTTTCAGGACAATTATGCTTTAAACAAAATTTTTCTGCGTATTGATTTAGCTTTTTAATTTTAAATGTTTTGTCCATCTTATTCCAATTTTCATTTGAACGAGTTTTTTTCTCTTCATCTAAAAATTTATCAATATCTATATAATTTGTTTTGGAAATCAATTCGGGTGTAGTGGACTTTTTACTTAAAAGCATAGACTTATATTGTATGTTTTTAAGTTCGTTGCATTGTTGATTATCCATTATTCTATTATATATATTATATATAATAAAGTTTAACTTATTTTATTTTATTATTTATATGGAAAATAACTCTAATACTAAAAATATAAATTTAGTCAAGGATTACGGAGAAAAAAAAAATTCGGTTGAAATACCAAGTAAATGGTTAGAGAGAAAAAATCAATTATTATATATAAATAATATATTTTTAGAAGATAACCTCGATACTCCACATTTTTACATTAAAAAGGAAATAAATAAAAAAATTAGCGGATATCTTCAACAAGACAAAACAAAAAATATTCATGATAATACAAGTTGTATTAATTTTGATGATATATTAACAAAATTAATTGAATCAAACCTAAAGTGTAGCTATTGTAGTAAACATATATTTATTATATATGCTAAAAAATTACAACAAGATCAATGGACATTGGATCGTATAGATAATTTCAAAGGACACAATAATGATAATACACTTATTTCATGTTTAAAATGTAATATACATAGAGGAAGAATTAATTGTAAGAAATTTTTATTTACAAAACAACTTACAATTAAAAAAAGTAATTAAGTGCGAAATATATTTAAATACTTCTCAGTGATTAAATATAAAGATGGCAAAAGTTTATACAACGCAAAACGAATTATTATTAAAGAATTTACTTGAATACTATGAAGAAGAGCCTACATTAAATAAAATGTTAAATATTATAAATGGTGAATCTTCTATCTCTCTCAGAATAGTAGATTGGTTTGTTACTAATTATGCTAAAAAAGATTTTACTGTTTATAATATTGTTAAAAATGAGAATACTGTTCGATTTAAAGTTTATTTTGACTACAAATTAAAGTTAAAAGCTTATAGTAAAAAACGATTCGATCCATTTTGTAGATGGGACAGAATAACAATACCATATAAAGATGGCAAAGTAATTCAAACAACAATTGGTCAATTAAACTTTTTTAAATGGGCTATTGAGAATGATGTTATTAAATATATAGAAAATAATTATACAACCATTGAAAACGATATGAACAACCGGAATAGTACATCTAAGAAAAATAAAGAATCTTATTCTAATAACAAAACAAGAAAAAAGAGAGAAGAACTTAGTGTATCAGCAGTTAAAAGTATTAAAAAAGAAGATGTTGAAATTATAGTTAAATTTGATTAATATCAGGAAATTTACAATCTGAATATATACCATCAACATTATATCTAGTAATAATGTCATATGTATAAATATCTTTATTTGTGTATGTAAAGACTTTTATATTTTTAGAATGACAATAATCAATAATATTATGTGTTAAAATTGTATAATCCATTACAAAAAAATCTATATTTTTTAATAATGTATCACTTTCCTCGCGTGTAAATATATTAGATGTTATAAATCCTATTTTATAATTCATATTATATAAACATTTATAATGATTTATTTTTGTGAGAATATTTCTATTAAATGATGATATATAAATTTGCGAAGTATCAATATTATATTTTATCAATGTTTTTATTAATTTATAAACTAATACTTCTTCATTGCCTTTTAAATCGAAATTGATTTTAATATTTTTATTTACATTAATAAATTTTGTGAAAAAGTCATCTAAGGTAATAATATTATATTTTTTTATCAATTCAGTTGTTTTTATATCACTAATATAATTATTATCTATATGAATGTCATGATATAAAACAATATCTTTATTTCTTGATAATTGTATATCTGTTTCTATCATATCAAAATTATTTTCTATAGCTTTTTCAAATGATATTATACTATTGTCTTTGTAATATTCAGAATATCCTCTATGAGCTATTTTAAAAAAAGAATTCGATGAATGTAGGGATGAAGACATAATAAAATATGTAATAATAATAATACTAAACATAATTATTAATAATAATATAATCATTAATAATAATTTTTATCGTCTCTCTCTTTTATTATCATGGTGCCAATCCTTATAAATATCATAAACAATAAATGGAAAATACATTCTAATTGTTAATCCTGGAACATAAGGACTGTTAAAATTTAAAATTAATGTTAATAATGCGCTATTATCATCTGTATCATTATATAATATGCCTATTTGTTCTAATAATGTTGTGATTTCATTCCAAGTTAATGCGTATCCTGTTCCGTTCTTATTAAATTCCTTGAAATTACGCATTCCCGCTAATTTTTTTTCTAAATGAATTTTAACTGCAGGATTAAAATTTTCTCTACTAACGCCTAGAAAATGTTCAATAGCTGAAATCATAAAATCGTAAAAAACAAATTCATGTACTCCATCGCCAGTATTTATTGACCAATTATTAAAGTTAATAATATTATTTTTTGTAATATTCATTTGAAAATGTTTATTATTAGTAGGGAAAAATACATGTCTAAAAGTATTATAATTTATTCTTTTAGGTTGAAGTGTAATATCAACAATATTACCATATTCTCCATCATCTGCTATTTGGTCAACTATAGATAGATCTTGTTTTAATTTATTAGAATTATATAAAGTAGCAAATACTATTCCACCCGAAACATCTATTGTATTATCACCATAAAGATTACTCATAATTATATTATATTATATTATATTATTAATATAATCAAAAAAATAAATAATTATACTTAAATAAAATATAATTAAAAATATTATATTAATAATATTATTACATATGGATTATTTTTTTAATTTTATAAAAGGAAAAAATATGTTAATTCCAAAAATAAATTATGAAGATGTTAAATTATCTACCAATAATTCTAATTATCTACTTATAAATACATTACCTAATCATGAACAGAATTGTTTAATATATAAAACAATTCATTTTTCTTCAGAAGAACAAATAATTAATGATTTGGTAAATAATAATAAATCTCATAATATAATTATTTATGGTAAAAATTGTAATGATGATTCAGTATATAAAAAATATAATCAATTTATAGACCTTGGGTTTACAAATGTTTATTTATATCTAGGTGGGTTATTTGAGTGGTTATTATTACAAGATATATATGGAAAAGATATGTTTAAAACAACATCTAATGAACTAGATATTATAAAATATAAATCAAATAGTATATTAGACAAAAAATTAATTTTAAATTAATAATTAAATTGATTTACTATTTAACATTTAATTTATATTAAATAGTAAAATGGATTTGTATCAACAAAAATTATCAAAACTTGAATGGGAAAGTATAGAAATTCCTGTTAATTCAAAAGAAAAAAAAATTATAAAATTTATCAAAGATGGTTATTCTAATGTAAATAGTAAATTTAATGATACATTATCTTTATTAAGTTATATTAAGATTGCTAATAATGATATCAATAATTATTATTTATATGATAAATATTTTCGTAAATCTATTGACGAAATGAATAAAAAATTTACTTTAAATTATACATTTAAAACAAATATAAAGAAAAAGGATAAGCCAAAAAAAATAGATCAAATGAAAGTAGATACTTATGATTCAAATAAAAATAATGTCTTTATATTTGAATCTGTCTTAATTGAACTTTGTAAGAAGTTTTTATATGAATTTCATAAAAAATCATCTAAGTATACTTATTATTACCTTTCCTTATTTAAACTAAATAGTTTTAAAATAGATAATGTTAATACTTATATTGTATCATTTATAGAATTTTTAATTACAAAATATACAGATAATATTAATTTAAATTATGTTATAGAAAATTCGCAAGCAATAATTGAAAAAAACGATTATGTTAATAAATTTTCAGATATTCAATTGTTCAATCATCAAAAAGAAATATTTTCATTGTTCAAAAAACAATCTTCTGTATTCAAATCTGAAGGTATATCCACTAAATTAAGAGAATTATCAGTTAATGAACCTAAATTAGTATTATATATAGCTCCTACAGCCACCGGAAAAACCCTTAGTCCTATTGGATTATCAGAGGAATATAGAGTTATATTTGTATGTGCTGCTAGACATGTAGGTTTAGCCTTGGCAAAATCCGCACTATCAATTGGAAAAAAAATAGCACTCGCATTTAATTGTTCGGATGCAACAGATATACGACTTAATTATGCTGCTGGAAATACTTGGTTCAGACATGAATCAAATGAAAATGGAACTTGCTCATGTGGTAGAAAATATTGTAAAAATGATGGACAATATATAACCTATAAAAATGGATCCAGGAAAATTGACCATAGTGATGGTAGAGTTGTTGAAATAATTATATGTGATATTAAATCATATATACCTGCAATGCATTATATGTCCGCTTTTAATCAAAAAGAAAACATTATTACTTTTTGGGATGAACCTACTATTAGTATGGATGAGATGGATCATCCTCTTCATCCAATTATTAAAAATAATTGGAAAAATAATTTGATACCTAATGTTATTTTGTCATCGGCAACATTGCCAAAAGAAGAAGAATTACGAGATACTATATCCAGTTTTATTTCAAAATTTCGCGGTTCTGTACATTCAATTGTTAGCCATGATTGTAAAAAATCAATTCCGGTATTAAACAAAAATAATGAGGTTTGTTTACCACATTTATTATGGGAAGATTATAATTCATTACTTACCTGTGTTGATCATTGTGAAAACTATAAAACAATATTGCGTTATTTTGATTTAAATGAAATTGCTAAGTTTTTAATTTATGTTGATAGAAAAAAATATATTTCAAATGAAAGATATTTTATAGAAAGATACTTCTCATCTATTGAAGAGATCGATATGTATAATATTAAAAATTATTATCTATTAGTATTGAAAAATATTGAACCTGATAGTTGGAATAAAATTTACAATCATTTTAAGCAAAAAGATCATCAACTATATGATTCAACCGGTCACTTTATTACCAAAGATGCTTATACACTTACAGATGGACCTACTATATTTTTAGCAGAAGATATAAATAAGATTGCTAAGTTCTGTACACAACAAGCTAAAATACCTATTCAGATTATGAAAGAAATAAATGAATCTATTGATTTTAATAATAAATTACATGTAGAAATTGATAAATTAGATAAACAATTTGAAGATGGAACGGCTAATATTGAGGAAGATAGTAATAAAATGATTAAAGATAGATTACCACCAGAAATGCGTCAAATTAGAAAAAAAATAGAAGATTTACAAAGTTGTATCAAATCTATTGAATTAAATGATTTATTTATACCAAATAGAAAAGAACATATAAATAAATGGGCTAGTGATAAATCAACAACTACCTCTTTTACATGTAATATTTCGGAGCCCATAGTTGTTAAAATTATGATGTTAAAGAATGTTGATGATATTTGGAAAATATTATTGTTAATGGGAATTGGTGTTTTTATTGAACATGAAAATGGTGATTATACACAAATTATGAAGGATTTGGCTATGCATCAACAATTGTTTATGATTATTGCTTCATCCAATTACATTTATGGAACTAATTATCAATTTTGTCATGGGTATATCGGAAAGGATTTGGAAAACATGACACAAGAAAAAACAATTCAAGCTTTGGGCAGAATAGGAAGAAGCAATTTTCAAAATACATATAGTGTTCGTTTCAGAGATGACGCATTAATCAATAAGTTGTTTGTTCATGAAGAAAATAAACCAGAGGTTATAAATATGAATAGATTATTTTATGATGATAGTGATAGTGATGAAGAAGAAGAAGAAAATTAATTAAAAATCATTAAAATATTTCTTATTTAATTTTATATTACTAATTATTATAATGGGAAATTTTTTTGTTAAATTCTTTTTTCAATCATCAAATAATGAAAATTTAATAATTGATAATAATATAATAGAAGAGGTTGATTATTCATCTGATGAAAGTCATGAACATATCAATGAAGAAACACATTGCGATTGTGGAACTCCTTATTTACCTCCATTAGATGAAAATAAGTCTGAATTGAAACCTTTTTTTTGTAAAGATAAAAAGAAAAGAGCATTATTAATTGGAATAAATTATGATGAGGATCAATATAAAGATGATGATTTAAATGGATGTGTTAATGACTTGAATAATTTAAAACAGTTTTTAAAAGAAAAATGTGGATTTGAAGATAAAGATATAATTACACTTGTAAATAATGAAGCTACAAAAGAAGCGATTGAAATGGAAATTTTAAATTTATCCTACTTTTCCTTCTCTAATCCTGAAGCAAATATTTGGTTAAGTTATTCAGGACATGGAACTAGATTTGTAATTGATCATTCTAGAACTACTGAAGTTTTATGTCCATCAGATTATTTACATAAAGGTGTAATTTATGATTCGTGGTTAAAAACAAATTTTGTAGATGTACTACATATTGATACTAATGCTTTTGTTTTAATGGATTGTTGTAATTCAGGTAGTAATTTAAATCTTCCATTTAGATATGATATTATAGATAGAGTATCTACACATGATACTGGATATACTGACACGCAAATAAAAGAATTATGTAATATAGTTAAAATAAGTGGATGCGAAGATGATCAAACTAGTGCGGATTATTTTGATAGAAATGATAATCAATTCCAAGGTGCTTTAACTAACAACTTTTTAGATAATTTTGAAAATTCTGATAAAAGTATTTTAGATTCCTATTTAAATGTAACAACAAGTTTAAAAAAAGAAAGATTTACTCAACGCCCTGTATTATCATTTACTCATCATAAATTAGCTGAATTAAAATTATTTTAGATAAATATAATTATAAATTATTATATTTATTGTCCACCTCTTAATCTAAGAACTAAATGAAGTGTAGATTCTTTTTGAATATTATAATCAGATAATGTTCTACCATCCTCTAATTGTTTTCCGGCAAAAATTAATCTTTGTTGATCAGGTGGAATTCCCTCTTTGTCTTGAATTTTGGTTTTAATATTATCAATTGTATCAGAAGCTTCCACATCTAAAGTAATAGTTTTTCCTGTTAATGTCTTTACAAAAATCTGCATTGTATAAATTATAATAATAGTTTTTTTTTAATATATTTATTTAATATAAATAATAAGTAATGGTAAAGTTCAAAGGATTTAATAATAAAAAAGAATCACAATCTTCATCAGATCATATAAATTTATTAAGATTACAAAGAACTATTTTATGTCCACAAATAACACAACCTGAACCAGAGCCTGAACCAGAGCCTGAACCAGAGCCTGAACCAGAGCCTGAACCAGAGCCTGAACCAAACGATTTTAATATAATATTATCAAATAATACAGTTTATGAAAATAGAGAAAAATTAACTGTAGTAGGTGAGTTCCAATATATATTTCAAATTAATAAAAGAACTATGAATAGAAATATAAATAATTATACTCATAATATTTCACATCCTCATTTTGATATTTGTGGAAATGTATTAGTTACAAAAACCATATTAGATTACGATGAATATCAAGTTCACGATATACTTGTACATCATAAACATAATACAAATGATTTATTATCAAGAATTAATACTTACAAAATATATGTATTAGATGAACCTGAACCTGAAAAGGAGCCTGAACCTGAATCTGAACCGGAGCCTGAGCAGGAACCTGAAAAGGAACCTGAACAAGAACCTGAACAAGAACCTGAACCTGAACTTGAACAAGAACCTGAACAAGAACCTGAACAAGAACCTGAACAAGAACCTGAACAAGAACCTGAACAAGAACCTGAACAAGAACAAGAACCTGAACCTGAACCTGAACAAGAACAAGAACCTGAACAAGAACCTGAACAAGAACCTGAACAAGAACCTGAACAAGAACCTGAACAAGAACCTGAACAAGAACCTGAACAAGAACCTGAACAAGAACCTGAACAAGAACCTGA
>Ga0115008_10001800_pt1 | contig 17622 bp, 31 predicted proteins | sample FraStrMetagenome_FD_87164 | JGI IMG/M metagenome (GOLD analysis project Ga0115008, IMG submission 87164) | Marine eukaryotic phytoplankton communities from Arctic Ocean - Fram Strait ARC3M Metagenome | ecosystem: Environmental > Aquatic > Marine > Oceanic | place: Fram Strait | collected...
CATTTGGGCATCCAGACGAAGACGCACATAAGGAATACGCAGAACTAATATATCACATTTACAGGACAACTAAATTTTAATGAGCACGGCAAACTTGTTAGAGGCATTACAGAAAGGTAATGTACTTATAAATTTTAAACATTGGTTAACAGAAGAACCATTAAATGTCAATGGTACTCTTGTTAGTAAAACAACAATTAAACAACAGCATGATAGTCACACTATTATTGTTTATGATACAGATAAAGAGATGTGGATGGACATTCGTGTGTCTACTATTACCGACTGGAAAGTTCAATAAAATAACATCTTCCAATACCCGATTGTATAAATAGATACGTAAACTATTACAACAGGGTTTTTATGGAATACTTAGGATTAATAGGAGACGTTGGTTTCCCCATAGCATCTGCACTCGCAGGTGGTTTCTTCGTGTTTCTTACCTTAAAGTTTATTCTCGCAGGTGTACTTGATGATATCAAGACACAACGTATGTTTGTGAAGTCGTTGCAAAATAGAATTGGTACGATGAATAATGAACTATTGAAGATAGACATTATGATATCTCATGCATTTAGTATTAGACCAGATATGAACAGGGTAGCAAGGTCTAAAGGGCAAGAGGATCACAGGAAGGATTAGAGAATGGAAACAATAGTAGAAGCAATAGGAACCTATGGGTTCCCTATAATGGCGGCAATCGGACTGGGGTATTTTATATACTACATTTGGATTTGGGTAACGCAGGAAGTGAATCCTGTGATCGAAGAATCTCACATGACTCTGATTGACCTAATTGATAAAGTACGAATGTTGGATAATGATCTGATAAGACTGAACGTCAAGTTAGATATGTTACTACAACGACAGGATAAAGAAAATGAAAAGATTAGTATTACTCACATTGATGATAGTGACTACTCAGACCCAAGCAACTGAGATAGTACATGGGTTTAAGAACCCGTCATTTAGTGGAATAGGAACTGGGGCACATTATTTAACAATTGAGAACCAAGAGCATTCAAGGAAGAAAGCAATTCGTGATGCTTTAGAGGCGGCACAGAAGGCGGCAGAACGTGAAGCAGAGAATACCGTATTGGCAAAGTTCATACGTAATCTCGAATCACGTATCTATTCACAGTTGTCTAAACAGTTGGTTGATAACATGTTTAGTAATGATAGTGCGGTAACGTTCGGATCATTCACATTAGAAGGATCTGTTATAACCTATGAGGTTTTGACAGGAGAAGACGGAACAGAATTTATTAAGATGACCATCATTGATACTGATGGTACTGAAACAATTATTGAGATCCCTATTGGAACTGGTAACTTTGGTTCGGATGGAGATACAGGAGATGGTGGAGATGGCACGTAATTTGCTACTACTATCTGTACTGTTCATTTTTTTGACAGGTTGTGCATCCGTACCACAGTGGTCGGATCAACCCCAAGATTGTAATGATAATGCAGGAAAATATTCTGAAGGTTACCAACGGCATTTGCAGATGGGACTTCAGAAAACGATGGCACGTAAATATATATGTGTGGATCTACCAGAAGTGGTTAAACTACCGGCGTATGTAGAACTTCTACAGGTGCCACCGGCGACCCTAAAACCAGTTGTTGCCGTATACGGGTTCAAAGATCTTACTGGACAAAGAAAGGCACGAGACGGTATTGCAGATTTTAGTACTGCCGTCACTCAAGGTGGAACTGAGATGCTGATCGATGCACTCAAGACTGCGGGACAAGGTACATGGTTCCGTGTAGTCGAGAGACAAGGTATAGACAATTTGGTCAGAGAACGCCAGATTGTGAGGAGTACCCGTAAAGAATATGCCGATGAGAAATCGCAGGGCATTGCCCCTCTGCTTTTTGCAGGGATGATTATCGAAGGTGGGATCATTGGTTATGACACCAATGTAGAAAGTGGAGGACGAGGTGCCAGAACATTGGGCATTGGATTCACCAGACAGTATCGCAAAGATATTGTCACCGTCTCTGTCCGAGCAGTCTCTGTGCTAACGGGAGAAGTTTTGTTAAACGTCCAGACGAAGAAGACAATTTTGTCTTATGGGTCTGGTGGGGATCTGTTTAGGTTTTATGAACAGGGAACCCAACTCGTGGAATATGAGGACGGAGTGGGTAATAATGAGTCAGTGACATATGCGGTACGTTCTGCTATTGAAGCAAGTGTACTGGAATTAATATACCAAGGTCACGATAGGGGACTTTGGAAAGTAGGGACAGGGCATCGACACCCCCATCAAGCAGATGGGACAAATGATTCTCACCCTTTAGGAGAAAAGAATGAATAAGTATTTTATTGCTATGGCAGGATTGATGCTAACTTCGTTTGCGTGGGGAGCAGCCTCAGATGACAACGAGATCAATATAGACCAGACTGGTAACACTCTGACTCTTTATATCGATCAAGTTGGTTACGGTAACAAGATTGGTTTAAACAATTTTGAAACTTCATCGGCGGCAACACCCATTACTGGTACTTCGTTGACCTTTAATATAGATCAACTGGGTAACGAAAACTTACTATATGGTACGTTAACAGCAAACAGTTCTACGTATAATTTATCGTGGACTGGTGACAGTAACGTTCTTGATTATTTGATTGGTGACACTGGATCTTCGGATTCAACAACAATGGATATCACTATGACTGGTGATTCTAACACAATCGATTTTGATCAAGGATCTGTTGCATCTTCTGAACGTTTAGATTTCGATCTATCTGTTCTTGGATCAACAAACGTATTTGATATAGACATTGAAACAGATGATGTTACTTGGAACTGGGATATTACTGGTGACGATAATAACATTAAATCTTTACAGAATGATGGGTTTTATCAAGCGCAAACAGTTGAGTTTGATGGAGACAACGCAGACATCGACATTAATCAGTTAAGTGGTACATGTCCTACAGGTATTAATACTTGTAAGGGTATCATCACTTTAGATATTACGTCCGATAATGCTGTTATCCAGATTAATCAAAAAGATACTGCTAACGACAGTTAGTACTGTTCTACTAATTGGTTCGGTCAATGCCGAATCGATTGGTGGAGTAGTCGAATCTACGGGAGTAGGTTCTTTAGAGCGTGAGTCCAAGAAAGTTGTGGAGGGTGCAGTTGGAACTGAAATCCAACTAAACGACACTGCACAAACTGCACAAGGACGAATGCTAATCAAGTTTCTTGACGATGCAGAACTATCTTTGATAGAACATACCAAGGTCTTTATCGATAAGATATATTACGATCCAGATCCGAGCAAGTCCAAGATGGTTATGAAGATGGCACTTGGGACTGCAAGATTTGCGTCTGGTCGTTTGGGTATGGTAGACAAATCTAATATCGATATCAAAACACCCACCGCAACCATTGCGGTTCGGGGCACAGATTTCACAACTACAATCGATGAACTGGGAAGATCACTTGTGATTCTACTTCCAGATCAGTACGGTGCTCCATCTGGAGAGATTGTAGTATCTAATGAAGCAGGATCCGTAACACTATCCGAAGCATATGCGGCGACTATGGTCTCCAGTATATCCACACTGCCAACTCAAACAGTAATTATAGATAACATTACACCAAATGTGATTGATAATATGTTTATCGTCAATCCACCCGAAGAGGTAGCACAGGCAATAGAAGATCAACGTGTACAGGAAGCACGGTTTGATTATGGTCAATTGGACGCAGACTTTCTTGCATTCGATGAGTTAGATAAAGATTACGAAGATTATCTTGAAGAGGATGACTTCAATAGACTGGATTATGATGCTCTGGGTGGAGACTTTCTTGTTGACCTTCTTGATATAATAGAAGAGTTAGAAAGAACTTTGGGTGATCTATCTGATCAACAAGCAAGTACGGGTATGGGTAAAGCAGTATTGAAAGGTGCTACGTATGGTCTAAATACTGATAGTCAATACAATATCTTCAATGAAGATGGTGGTCTTGTATTTTACAGGGACGTTAATGGAGTGATAAGTTTACGTTTCCTATCTGGTGGTGCTATTACAGTAGACACCGAAGTAGATGGGTACAAGGGAATCATTACTGCCGATGGTGGTGGTGATATCGTAGTTGTTATTAAACAGAGTAATTAATATGAAAAAAATCACAGGAACACATTTGGGCATACTGCTCTTATTAGGATTCTTTACAGCACAAATATGCTATGCAGACAATGAGATTCAAATCGATCAGTCTGGTACTAATTTCGAATTAGGTATAGAACAGGTAGGTGCTAAGAACGTTATACAGATGTTGGATGCCAACTCATTCAATACGACAACTTATAGTGGACTGTTATTCATACAGTACAACGAAGGTAATAATGATGAAAACACGATAACCTTAGATGAGTTATCTGGTACTGGGAATGGTGTAAAGATCTGTCAAGGATGTGCATTCGATTATCCAGAGAGTTATACTAACCACGACTATTGGTATGATAATTGGGAAGCAGGTGGACATTCCGTTGATCTAACCATGTACGGAGACAACAACGGTGTTTCGGTTCAACAAACAAACCAAGGTAACGCAGGAAATAATGGTCATTCATTTGGACTACACTTAGCAGGTGACGATAATGAAGTTACTGCAATTCAACAACACGATGGTGCTAAGACAATCGATCTTACTATCTACAATGATGAAAACGATGTGTTCATTCGTCAAAAAGGATCTGGTGCAACTCATAATGCTGTAATAGAACTTGACGGTACATATGGCACAGACTTGACTCTCAAACAATTTAACTCGACAGCAACATATACATTATACCAAAACTGCTTAACTGTAGGTGGATGTTCTGTTACAGTAACACAACAATGACCAAGTGGTGGTCAGTACTGCCAATTATATTTCTCTTTGCCTTTCTAAAGGTACAGCAGGGAGATATAGTAAAGACTGTACAATATAGTTTCTATGATTATCTACAGCAGAGTCAAGAAAGGATCTCTGTAGATGACATAGTATTGATCAATATAGATGAGAAAGCAATTGCACTTGAAGGACAATATCCGTGGCCCAGAGACACCGTAGCAAAGTATATCAACAAGACACCCCAATCATCTCTCATAGTATCCACAATGATATGGTCAGAGAAAGATCGGTTCAAGGGAGACAGTGCTCTGGCAGAATCAATGTCAAGAAAAGCAGTAGTACTCCCGTCCGCACCTACCCACCAAACTACTTCGGATGATTTAGGTATCTATGCTAACGTGTCTACGTTTGGCAAAAAAATCGACACGTTACCAGAATATGTCGGTGTCATCACCCCATTACAAGAACTCGCACAGATGTCGATGGGTGTAGGTGCAGTATCCGCAGTGGTGGATCAACCTACTGGAGTGTTGAGACGTGTACCGATGATGGTATCAATCAATGGGCAACCATATCCCAGTTTGGGACTTGATGCGGTACGTGTAATGATGGGTGAACCATCCTACACCGTTAAATACAATTCTCTTGGTGTAGAATGGATAAGATTGGGGAAACAGGATCCTTTGGTCACACAACCCTCCTCAGAACTCCCTGTTGCCTTCTGGAACGACTTTGTTTCACAGTCCATAGTAGAACCCCTCCCAGAAGGTAAGATATTAATTTTTGGTGTAACTGCCGAGGGTTATGCTAATCCAGTCGCAACCCCAACGGGAGCAGTGTATCCCCACGAAGTTCAAGGTCACCAAATTCAGACTTTAATTTCAGGCGTTCAAATAAAGATACCCGACTGGACTGTAGCAGTTGAGACTTTCGTTCTTCTGATAATATGTTTAGGTATCCTTCTATCGGTCTATACTCTTTCCACAATTCCTGCGGGGATAGTGAGTTTAGGTATTCTTTGTGTCCCATTGAGTAGTTCCTTCTACTTCTGGTCTGATTCATTTTTGTTCGTTGACGCCATTTGGTCTTCAATTGCGGGGTTCCTTGTTTTTGCTCAAAGTTCGTTTAATAAGTATTATATCACATATAAACAGAAAGAGCAAATTAAAAAGCAGTTCGGTACTTATTTATCACCGGCGATGGTTGTAAAATTACAAGAGAACCCAGATTTATTAAAATTAGGTGGAGACACCAGACACATGACATTCCTGTTCTGTGACATCCGTGGGTTCACCCCCATATCAGAACAGTACAAAACTAATCCCCAAGGATTGACGGAGTTGGTAAATAGGTTCTTATCACCCATGACTGAGATTATCATGGATAACCAAGGAACCATAGATAAGTATATGGGCGATTGTATCATGGCATTCTGGAATGCTCCATTAGACGTAGAGCAACAAGAACGACTTGCGGTATTGACAAGTGAGCAAATGTATGATAGACTTGATATACTCAACGCCGAATTAAAGGAAGAAGGATTATTGCCAATTAACATTGGTGTAGGAATCAACAGTGGATCTGTTGTTGTAGGGAACATGGGAAGTGATCAGAGGTTTGATTACTCTGTGTTAGGAGATGCTGTCAATCTGGCAGCGAGACTTGAAGGACAAACTAAGGAGTATGGTGTGAAGACTATATTAGGATACGAGACAGCAAAAGAATTAGAGGATGAATTTGCATTACTCGAACTGGATACTATAGCAGTCAAAGGAAAGACTGAACCCGTAAAGATCTATACCGTGTTGGGAACACATGAGTGGTGGAATGATAATTCCGCATATGCTAATGAAACCGCACAGCATGAGAAGATGATGGTTCTATATTACAATCAACAATTCGATCAAGCAATTAGATTCTGCGAAGATCTCAAACCCTGTTTTCTGGGTACAATGTCGGACTTCTATATCAAATGGATAGACCGTTGTAATGAGATGAAGGAAGCAGGACTATCCAAAGATTGGGACGGTGTATACCGTGCTACCACCAAATAGTTATAAATAAAACTACCCTTATAACAAAATAGTCTTAAAAGTACTTGACAACTTGTTTATATTATGAGATAATAGTACCCTATTTTGATGAAAGAGTAACTGTTTTATGAGTCTTGCCCCAATGAGTGTTGAAGTTGTTTTAGGTGAGTTTGTCGAGAAGGACTGTGGGAATTACTTCCACTACAGTGAGAACCCCGACAATTACGAGTTTTGTAAAGAATTTCCTCATGTAGTTTGGGTTGGTGGTATTGGTCAACAATACCGTTATGCCAATGTCAAGAAGACCGTAGCATATATTGCGGTTGATGAAGATGAGTACGGCAATGCCGTAGTCGAGAAGTGGAAGTTGAAGAAAAACGTGCAATACGTTTAGGAGGAAAGTATGGAGATCTTAGAAAATATCTTTGCCTTTATCGTTGTAGGATTCGGTGCATTTGTGTGCATAGTCGGATCCCTTGCCGCTGCTGAAGAATCAGCAATGCGTAAGAAACAGATGAAAGCAGGTACCCATGATTACTACGGCAATAAAATTGATTGAAATTAATTGCTAAAAACGCTTGACATTTGTTTCCAAAACAAGTATAATGGTTGTATAAAGTGATTAATGAGAGAGGAAATGATTATGACGAAATTTGAAAAAGACCAGTTTACTTGGGACGGTATGTACTTGATGTACAGAGGTAAGCACACTGAGAGTGTGAACATGGAGGTCGCAAGTCCAAACTGTCACCCATCTTGGGTTGGTCTACCAAAACCAGAGTTTATCGCAAGGTTCAAGTACGGTTACAAACCATGGAAAGCATGGGTCAACTTCCTTGTGAAGAATGCGACTGTTGAACAATACCTCGCATTGTCTGCGACAGAACATCCTGTCGGTGCAATGAGAGCATTAGGTTATGGAGGAAAGTGCTAATGAAATATGTAATGCAAACCCAATTCAAAGAAAACTATGGTGCCCATGATTGGGATGGCACTGGTGAATGTCCGCAGTACTGGAAGTTCAAGGGTGGTGAAACATACATCGTTGATGTGTCTATGGCACAGGCACAGTCCAAGTGCTTTATGGAGCAGTGCGAAGATGCTGTATCCAGTGCGGATGACTATCAAGAAGAGTATGTTCTTGATGCACAGTTAATCGATGACTGTGACTTCGAGTTGTCAAACCACATCGAATCGTGGGAGACTCCAACGTATCTCCAACACGTTGGTGAGAACGAGTTCGTGGGATACAAGATCAATGACAACACCAAGATGGGTTACATGAAGAAAGAGATCGTCAAGCAACAAAGATCTTGGAAGATCATCGATGGTGTGGAATCAGATCATAAGTGTGTTTATGAGATGGTCACTGGACACCAAGTCCTACATGCAGACTTGAAAGATTGGTTTGCTAAATACACAGAATGTGAGGTAGCATAATGCGATTGAATGACGCAACACCTGCTGAGTGGGATGCAGTAAACAAGAAACCATCTAAGATGGAAGTAGAGATCATTGAAGAGACCACTACCGATTGGGGTACGTGTGAATTCAAAGTCCCGTGCCATACATATGTACTGAATAAGTACAGCAAGAAGTTGGTAGGGTATTTCCCTGTAGATAGTGGCAAGTTCATTATGTTGAACCACCCTATGCCATTCACCAAGTCTAAGAGAAAGTTCAACAAGATCGGTGTTAGATCTATGACACCACTAATAGAAAAGTCCATGAAGGAGAACAATCTATGTCTTTAGATGATGTGATGGTAAGTCTTTACCCAGATCAAGTAGACGAAATAATATGTAAGCAACTGCGTTTGTTTATACAGGATATGGAAGAAAACCTCGATATGATTGAAGCAGGTCGTGGTGATGAAATTCTCACTATATTTGATAGTGATCCTGTACAAGAGATTGCTTACATCCAAGACCATATTGAGTCTGCAAAGATGATAATTGAATGGTATGGCGATCCTGTATGATTCACGGATCAATGAAACACTATCCGTCTGGACGTAAGAAGAAGTACAACGCATGGAAGAAGACTACCCGCAAGGTAGAATTCAAACCCATGGAACCTACCCAAACCTACCGTAGAGAGACTCCAAATTACCCGTCTCACGATGGTGGTGGATCTGGTTCTACTGGTATCCATTTGAGTACCAAGGAACGTCAAGAGATCTCATCTCAATACACGGTTGCACCTGCATATAATAAAGGTGCGTATCAAGTGATCCCCAGAGATCAAGTCGAGAATATTGGTAAATAAAATTGCACCATGGTATAATTTTTTCCATATTCGGTATTGAATATCCTATTGAAAACCTAAAACCCGAAGATGGTCTTCCATATGGTTGGAAATCCTACATGAGCAAAAAGCATGGGGCAGTTACTAAGTTTGGGTTTCCTGCCACACAGTGGAAGACTCAATTTACTCGCAGTGCGGGTTCTCATAAGATTGCGTCACATTTACGAGATAGTGGTGAATGGGATGTGGAAGTCATAGATTTTTGGTCTGCATTTGATTGGAATGATCTGAAAGCATTGGTCAATGATCGTATTCATAAAGATACCGTCTTTGTCGGATTTAGTGTTCCGTGGAGTGGTTCATATGGTAAGCAGATAAATCTGTACAAGTATATCAAAAAACATTATCCATGGGTTACTACTGTAGCAGGTGGCATGATGTTCAATTCAATTTCTGGTGCACGTGCCGATTATCATATGGTAGGTAGAGGTGAATATGGTATGGATGTACTATGTAAACATCTAATCAATTCTGGATCGGATCTTAAAGTTAAACGTAAGACTGTAGATGGCAGAGAATACAGAATCATTGATTGTCGATATGATTATCCTGCTGAACCAAAACGTAATGTTAAGGTGTCATACGAAGAACGGGATTACATAGAATCAAATGAAACTCTGGCAATTGAACTGTCACGGGGGTGTAGGTTCCATTGTGCATTTTGTGAATACTATCCACTTGGGGTTAAAGGAGACTGGACAAGAGATGTTGATGACTTTGAGTCTGAGATGCGAGAGAACTACGACAGGTGGGGTGTAACAAATTATCTTCTGACAGACGAAACTATAAATGACCGCACAGAGAAACTTGAGAAGTTTGGTGCAGTTGTTAAATCACTACCATTTGAACCAAGATTTCATGGATACATGAGATCGGATCTACTGATAAGTAGGGGTCAAAGAGAGGTGGATGCATGTTTGGATATGGGCATCAAAGGACATTGGTATGGTGTGGAATCTCTGAATCACCAATCTGCCAAAGCAGTAGGTAAAGGAATGGCAAGTGATAGAGTAAAGGAAGGTCTTCTTGAACTCGACAAACACTTTGAAGTCAATATGTCATTTATTTTGGGGTTACCACACGAGACCTTAGATTCCATGAAAGATACCCAGAAATGGTTGAACGAGAACTTCAATCACAGAATGATTAATATGTATCCGTTGTATATGGATAAACCAGAGACAAAGAAGACACGAGTAGATATATCATCTAAGTTGTCTATCGGAGATAGTTACGGGTGGCAAAACGTATTCGGAGAGAACCAGTGGGTTCATCCCCAGTACGGATATACCGAAGGTGACGTGAGAGTATTGCAGAGAGAGTGGTATGATGATGCTTATCATGGGATGCCAAGTATCTGGTCACTACCTTGGATCACTTCACTTGGTAAGGATCCAGATCTGATTTATGGTGAGAGGGACAAACTCGCAGGTGAACATTTCCCGTCATCCGACCAGAGCATATGGGATCGCAAGTTAGAGCAGTACCGACTACGTAAACTTGGTAAATAATTTTCGTCCTATATACGAAAAAGTTATAAGCATATAACTAAACGGTATATAAAAAAGTGAAATTAATTTGCCAAAACGCTTGACACTTGTAATGAAATCGAGTATAATTACTACGTAATGATGATTAATGAGAGGTTAAATATGAATGAATTTGTGAACTATGTGATGCAGTTTTACGGTAAGGGCGGGATCTATGATTTCGGTGCTACCGAGAAAGACATTATTATTGCGACTGGTATTAGGTTGCAAAACAGACCAGAGCTGCCGTTTGACGGTGATAGTCTGGATAGGGAGATTGTCAGAGACATTCTTCTCGAAATAAAACCCGAATACGTTTTCCCAGAGAGCAAGTAATATGACACCATTTGTTATTCAAGGTCAAATCAAGAATAAGCAAGTCACTCAACTTTTTGTCTACCAGTTGATGCAAGAGTTAGGCATCCAGAAGTTTAGAAAGAAGTATATAGATATTAAAGTAGTTACTAAAGTGGATGGGGCATACGGTCTCTGTGAGGGTGATACGGATTATGCCGAAATCACTCTGGCAAAGACATGCCCCATCGATGGAAGAAAACTGGGTTATCTCGAAATGATGAAAACCCTTGCCCACGAAATGGTTCATGCCAAGCAGTTCCTACGTGGAGAACTCTATTGCGATGGTGGATTCGCATGGAGAGGTAGAAAGTCCGAAGGTTACAAGTATGAGAACCAACCTTGGGAAAAGGAAGCATACAAGAAAGAAGGCAAATTGTTTATGGATGCCTTCCCACATAGTTTGCCATTCACCAACTAAAACTTGCCTCCGTAGTTTAACGGATAAAACAGTCCGCTACGAACGGACAACTCGTGGTTCGATTCCATGCGGGGGCACCAATCAAAATTATAAATAGAAGTGTTAACTATGAGGACACTACTATGAAACAACTAACATTAATAATCGCAGGTATATTGACACTATCAAGTTGTGCCAATTTCACAATGCCAAGCAACTATGATCCAAACGAGTCCAAAGGAATGATTGACATTCTACAGGATGTACGTGAACTGGATTGTCGAACAGACGCATCACAACAAGCAGGGATCCAAGAGATCAAAGAATCTGTTGAATGGATGCGACTATATACGGATATAAAAGGATCTGAAGATGTATTTGTATCCTTGGGTGCTATCGATCATACCTTAACTGGAATGATTGTTAGGGATAATATGAGTCTCAGTTACTGTAAGTTAAAGAAGAAGAACTTAACACTACAGGTATCTGATACAGCACAAGCAGTAATGAAGAGGTACGGACAATGAGTATAGCAGAACTATTAGGTCACGAAGATGAGACCATAAAGAAGTACGGTGAAATTCTACAGGAACTTGAAACTGAACTGAAGGCAGGTAACCTGTCAGAAGAAGAAGCAGTTGAGATTCTTGAAGATATGAAAGTGACTGGTGAGTTGATTGAAAACAATAACTCCATGGAGAATGCCGCCTTGGTTCGAAGTGCAATTGACGTTTTATTGAAATTAATTTAAAAAAACGCTTGACATTTGTATTGAAAACAAGTATAATGGTCATATAAATTTGAAAAAGTGAGGAACTAAATTATGAGTATGAATGATATTTTACAAATCGAGACAATGGCATATGCAGGTCAATCCCCTTGGGGTGACATCGGTACGCAGGTCTCAAACGATCTATCTCCACAGCAGATTATGGAGAAGGCAGATCTGAACTGGTCAGTCGATAAGGTGAAGACCTATGCCGACTATCAAGGTGAGAAAATCCCTACTGGGTTGGAAGCACTTGTCAGATCTTCTGATAACAAGATCTTAACCCAAGTTGGTAAGAACTGGGAACCCTGTCAGAACGAGACTGCGTTCGAATTCTTTAACGAGTACTGCCTTGAAGGTGGTATGGATATGGAATCCGCAGGTTCACTGAAAGGTGGCAAAATGGTCTGGGCACTTGCCAAGATCAAAGAGTCTTTTGATGTGGTCAAGGGTGACCAAGTAGATTCCTACTTGCTCTTCTCTAACCCACACGAGTATGGTAAGTCAATCGATGTTAGGTTTACACCTATCAGAGTTACTTGCATGAATACTCTGGCAATGGCAATCAAAGGTTCTGCTGTTAACGGTATGAAAGTTAACCACAGGAAAGCATTTGATCCAGTCATGGTCAAGCAGACTATGGGTATTGCCCACGAGAAGTTCGAGCAATACAAAGAAGTTGCACAGTTCTTGTCTAAGAAAAGGTTTACTGCCGATTCATTGATCCAGTACTACAACGAAGTGTTCCCAAGAACATACAAAGGTAAAGACGAAGTAATCGTCAATGCCTACGATGATCTGACTACTAACGGTCAAAAAGCATTTGACGTGTTACAGTCACAGCCTGGTGCGAACTTTGCACAGGGATCTTGGTGGCAAGCGCTTAACTCTGTGACTTACTTGACGGATCACGTCATGGGTAGGGAAGCAGATTCCAGAATGACTTCTTCTTGGTTTGGTGCTAATGCCAACAGGAAAGCAGTTGCGGTATCGAAAGCAATTGAGTTTGCCGAGGTTGCGTAATGAAGTTTAGATCTCAAGAAAACACCACCTTTGATCTCGAAGAAAAGATCATGGGTGCGTGGCAAACCGTAGAGGACTTGGATGTCCTCTATCACGGTGTTGAGGAAATGGATGAAGATCAATTCCAGAATGCTATCTTGGGGTTACGTGAGTTTCACGAACTGAGGATGGGTAATCTCTGGAGAGTATTCGAACAATATATGGAAGCATTGCGAAAAGAAAATGCCAACCTATAACTATGTCTGCAAAGAGTGTGACGCACCATTGGAAGTCCGACAAAGAATGTCGGACGATCCCTTAGTGGAATGTCCGAAGTGCAAGAAACCATCATTGAAAAAAGTCATCGTTCCCAATACTGGTGGTGTACAATTTAAAGGCAAGGGATGGTTTAACTCTGGGGGTTATTGATGCTTACTTGTGTTATCTACGTCAAAGGAAACGAAGCATCTGAGACAGCAGTGGCAAAAACTGTTGAAAGTCTGGAACATCATAACTGGGACTATTCATTAGTTGAAGGTGTAACTGCAAAGACCATCGATCACGATGAGTTCCCATACCCCGATCTAAGAGGTGGGAGATTAGAATCCTTCCGACTCAATTCAAAAGAAGTCGAACGAAACAAATACCTAACTAAGAAATCATGCTTGTTTAATAACCTTAGACTGGCACGTTTTGTCATTGAGAAAAATCAACCTGCAATATTCATGGAGCATGATGTTGTAGTAACTATGGGTCAACCTAATCATACTGGAGTGATAGACTCTTGTTTTCTAAACATGGACGGTGCATTTTCTGCACCATCTGCTTTAAACAAAACTCATCTTAGAAAATGGTATCAACAACATTACCATAAACTGGGTGTACAACACTTCCCTCATGACTACCCATTGAGATACTACAAAGAGTCTCTCTACTATGGTTCACTAATGACGCCTGGAACTTCTGCATACATGTTGACGGTGTCTGGTGCTAAGAAGTTATTGAAAAGTGCAGAAATAGGATTAGAGCAATCTGATTTTATTATAAATAGTCATATAATGAATCTTCAGTACCTGTATCCAAGTCCTGTTAAGTTTCAATCCGTTAATCCTAATTTGAGTCATACATTAACATGAGTAAAAAACACGTATTTATTAACGACTACGGTCTATCAAACTTTCACAATGCAATATCCTTAGTAGAGTCTGGATACAGGGTGACTGTACTTATGGATAATGCGATGTACCCCAAACAATACTACAAAACTCTGGGTATCGAGACTTTAATGATTACTGAACGTGAAAGTCAAATCTATGACTTTTGTTTAAATGAAGAGGTTGATATCTTTATTAATGGTAACCCACAACATGCAGGTGCCAATGGTAGGTTACAGCAAATTGATCGAGACATTGAATTCTTAGGACTTTATGGGAATGGATCTAAACTTGAATTAGATAAGTTCTTTGTTAGACTACAAGTAGAAGACATTGGAGTTAAGTGTGCACCGTGGACAGACGATTATGATTTTATATTTAACTTCCCGACTGCACCATATGTAATAAAACCTAAGTATGCTGATACTAAAAGCATTGGGGTTGCAAACATAGTCATGAAAAGCAATGTAGTATTTCCGCCCCCACCCACACCAGTTTTCGTTGAAGAGTATATGGAATCTGACCTTGAAGTAAATGTTGCATATGCAGTATCAAAGGGCAAGTATTCTATTCTGCATTATCAAGAAGTCATAGGTGAAGACGCATGTAAACAAATGGGTAATTTTATTCACTGGACTAAGTTGGTTGAGTTTGATGCTTTATCTGAAGAACACGCAAAGATCACATTGGACAATGCCAAGACTATACTTGACTGGTTGGTTAAGTATGATGCTAAGTCATCCTTCGTTGGTCAGATAACGGGTCTGATTAAAGATAATGAGTTTATTTTCTTAGAGAACAATGTCAGACCAGAACAAACTAACAGTCTACCATTCTACGTAACTGGGGATGAATACTTGGATGCTATGCGTGGCAAACCAGAGATCTTGGGTGATGCGTTTCCTCAAGACATAGAAAAGATTGTTGTTATACCAAAAGAAGATTCAGATGCAATATACCCATTCCACCTACATGAGAAGTATAATGTGGCAATACCATGCGGTCTTGATATCATAGATGGTGAATATAGACTGGCAAAAACGTTACGTCACAGAAGTGTGGATAGCATAATTGGTATGATTGTGGCAGATAAAGTAATACCTCAAGGATTCATTGATGAAATGAACCTCAGTGATTGGCATGTTAGGGCAGACTGCCGACCACACTAATAACGAACGTGCATAAAAGTGTGCGTTTATATAACAAATTAGTCTAAAAAAGTGTTGACTTCTTGTTTTAATTATGAGATAATAGTACCCTATTGAGATGAGAGAGTAAGTGATGAAGAAGTTGACCCCCCTGTTACCAACCCCGTTACCCATGTCCTACATCAAGTCTGCCTATGATCGGTGGAACTATGGGAATGAAATTTCCCAAGAGTGGTGTTCCACTCTATCAAACTTTGTCCTAAACCTGCGTAAGTACTATCAGCACGACCAGTGTGTCGTTCTCTATGCAGACGTGTCAGAGTTCTGGCATAACCCTAACCATGAGGTACATTTACGATGAATCCAACTGTTTCTTTAAACCTAACCCAAGACACCTTCATCTACTACTACAACCCAGTTGAAGACCGTTTTGGTAACAAAGAGAACTTTATGTGCGATGATAACTGGGAACGAGTTGTTCTCGACAAGAAGTCTGCTCAAGAGATCGACATCGATTTCAACAACCACTACGGTGATAAAGTTTACCCTATTTTGAAATAAACGCTTGACACAGTGTTCGATCTGTAGTATAATACTTGTATTGAGAATGAGAAGAGAGATTAAATTATGACTGTTGAAAAGATTTTAGATATTAACACTGTTCGTCAATTCCGTGCGGGATTCGAGTTAGTTGAGTATGAAAACGGTACTGATCCTTTGGACGGGTTCTGCCTGTTAGGGTTTGATGAGATAGGACAATTCTGTCGTGAACCTCAATATGCGTGGATAGCACTATGAGAGGTTATCCAGAGTTGCACATTAAGATGCCCCTTTACGGATCCCCCGAATACAAGTACAATCAGTACTTAGTTAAGCATCGTGAGAAACAGAACAAGGGTGGTAACACCCTTCGTGACTCCGAGAAGCAAAAGACTTACAATGCTGAGAACCAGTTTATGAGTCAACTCTACACCGAAGGTCTGAAGGTTGAGTTTGCTCGAATCGAAGATGCACAGAAATGTGCCAAGAAGATCTACAAGACCAAGAAGTGGTCTAAGTTGTGGCAGAAGTCTGTCGATGATGATGTTAGTAGGATCTTCAATGCGACTCCGAATATTGTCGCAATGAAACGCACCAGTAAGACTATGTCTGGTTACACTAACGGTAGAACTGTTACGTTGTGTCCCGTTACTGGAATGCATAAATACATACTGTTACACGAACTTGCTCATTGCCTTGGTCACATGCACCATGGTAGATCCTTCAGACAATGTGTATTAGAGTTAGTCGGTACCTTTATGGGTACTGCCGAGAAGAAGTTGCTCAAAGCACAATTCAAGAAGCACAAGTTGGCATGTGGTGAAGCAAAGAAACCAATGGCATTCGAACAATGGAATGCCTCAAGATTGAGAATGGAGAAAATGCGTAATGGATAGTGTTATAATCATGGTTGCTTTAATAGCAACTTTCGGTATTGCCCCAATTGCATATGCTATGTATGCTACTTGGGACTTATTTAAATCCCTAACGGAGAAAGAATGACAAAGAAAGAAAAGGAGATCCAACAAACCTTCGAACGTATCGAGAAGTGTTTTGATAAAATGGATCGACAGATGATAAGGATGCAATACGCCTTATTCGGTATCTACACAAGTGTTGTAGGTTTATTAATTTTAGATATGGTAATAATGCACTAATGGGATCACAAACTGGTTTTACAAAAGAAGAAATAGCAAACTCGAAGAGAATCTTTAAGTCTGCTACCCCCAAATACACTGTTGATTGGTATCTCAAATGGGTTGCATCGATACTGGTATTAAGTGCTATGTCTGTACGTGGTATCGATGGAATGATACTATGGGATCTCATACTGAGTCTGTCTGGTCTAATAGGATGGTTGATCGTATCAATCATGTGGAAGGATAGGGCACTCATTATGATAAATGGTGTAGGACTCTTTTTTATTGTGAGAAATTTAATCGGTGTAATAATCGCTTGACATTTGATCTCAAAACAAGTATAATGGTTGTATAAAGTGAGGAAATAAATTATGGAAAAATACACAGA
>Ga0115008_10001802_pt1 | contig 17611 bp, 11 predicted proteins | sample FraStrMetagenome_FD_87164 | JGI IMG/M metagenome (GOLD analysis project Ga0115008, IMG submission 87164) | Marine eukaryotic phytoplankton communities from Arctic Ocean - Fram Strait ARC3M Metagenome | ecosystem: Environmental > Aquatic > Marine > Oceanic | place: Fram Strait | collected...
AAATCATCAGTTGTCGACGCCAGGCGATCCTCCAGTACTTTGACGACCGTGCTCCCGACCATTGCGGCAACTGTGATACTTGTCTCTTTCCGGTGCAGACATGGGAGGCCACGGAGGTCGTCCAAAAAGCCCTGTCCTGCGTGTTTCGCAGTGGCCAACGGTTTGGCGTCGTCCATCTAATCGACATATTGCTCGGTGCCGAAAATGCCAAAATCAGCCAGCATGGTCACCAGCAATTAAGCACCTATGGCATCGGCAAAGAACTCGATGCACGGCGTTGGCAGAGCGTTTATCGACAGATGATTGCTCGGGGTTTATTGACCGTCGATGCCGATGGTTTTGGCGCATTGCAACTAACCGAACGGGCGCGCCCAGTTTTAAAAGGCGACGAAATAGTTGAACTGCGCCGAGACAACTTAGCCAAAGTCGCCAAACCGGGCCGTAAAACAGCGCATCAAACGAGCGTTAAAGAATCCGAAAAAGGCCTGTGGGAGGCCTTGAGGCGCTGCCGCAAAGAGCTGGCTGAAAGCGCCAATCTACCTCCCTATGTCATTTTTCACGATGCAACTTTGGCTGAAATGCTGCGCTGCCTTCCCCAAAATGAGCGGCAGTTGCTCGCCATCAACGGTGTCGGGGCCGCCAAGATGCAGCGTTATGGCGGCGCTTTCTTGGCGATTATTCAACAGCATGGAGAGAACCCTGACGATGGCGCAGATGGACAGGCAGACAGCATTGAAAAACTGTTCTTTGCCGGTAACACAGTCGCCGAATTATCCCAGCAACTAGCGATAGCTGAGAATACCGCCTATCTGGCATTGCGCCCAGCGATTATCGAAGGTCGGGCCAAGCTCGAGCAAGTGACCCATTTGACCCATGCCGATCTCGACAGTATCCAGGATTGCCTGTTGGCCCAAGACGATCTCGCAGAAGCCCATTTCAGCTGCGCCATTGTCAATCGCGAACTCAACAGCGATTACCCCTCAGGGGCACTGCAATGTGTCCGCGCTGACATTCTTAAGTCACTTTAAATCGACGCGTAAATAATACAACGAGTGCACAAATCCCTATGAACAACGGCCAGATACACCCCAAAAAACTCCTTAATAGCCATTGGACCAAGGTCGCCCCGAGTAACCAAGAAAAACACTTTACCGTCGTCGAGGTCGAATACGATGAGCAGCAGCGGGTGGTGGATTGTCAAATAGAGGCCGCCATCAACAATCGACGCTACAGCATCGACTGGCGCAGCCTTAAAGACCGCCATCTGTGGAAAATTGGCTGGCAGTAGCAAGCGGCGAATGTCCACCAGCTCGGTGCGGCTGCACGCCCTCGTATAGATCGCCACTGGCGGCATGGGTAAATTACCGTTACCATATTGGCGCATCAAGGATAGGATCGTCCGTGCGCACACTCTATTTCATCTTGTTGATTTTGTCGCTGGCCCTCAACGGGTACTTGTATCTGCGCCACGAACAACTTCTCGAGCAACTCGACAGCCATCGATCAAACCACCCAGTGGCGCGCGCAGCGCGCGCGCGCGAAGACCAAAACAACTTGCATAGCGCCGTCGACGAAATGCAGCGGCGATTAGAGAATGGCCACTATTTACAAGCCATAGCGCTGATTGTCGAGCGTGAGTTGGCCGAGGCGAACGATTTCATTGCCTTGCAAGCACGGGCGCGTGATTTTATAGAGCGCCAATTAAAACGCGGCGAATTGAGCGCAGCGGGGCAGTTAATCGACACTTTTCTCGCCAGCTACCCCGATGAAATGGCTATTCTAGCCCTGAATATCTCGCTGCACGAACTGCGTGGCGATCTAAGCGAAGCAATTAGGCTCGCTTACGACGCTCAGTACCGGACGTTTGATATCAACCTCAAAGCCGACCGAGTCACCGCAGCCCGTGAGTTGAGCCAGCGCGTTATAAACCAATCGCTGCACCGCAGCGATTGGTCGCAGATGGCGCAACTGTGCTCGCTGGTGCTGTCGCTGGATAGCGAATTTGCGCACGCCCAATGGCACTTGGCCCGCGCTCAATTTGAGCAGCGTGCCTGGGCGGCTGCCTACAGCGGCGCCTCGGCACTGCTCGACAACCCACAGTGGCGGGAGGCCGCAGAGCGCTTGTTGATAAAAATTGAACAGCGTCGGCAACAGGCCACTGAAATCAGCATGCTGCCCTATGGTGATCAGTACACCGTCGAAGCGATGATCTCGAGCTCGATGCCGGTCTCGCTATTAGTCGATACGGGAGCGAGTATTTGCACGCTGTCGCAGTCGATGTTTAAGGCTATAGAATCGCAGATTGATGCGACATTTCTCAGGGACATACAGCTTAGAACCGCCGGTGGAACCGTCACCGCTCAACTCTATCGGATTTCCAGTTTAAGCCTCGGCGAGTATAGGGTGCCCGATCTAGAAATCGCCATCAATCCCCACAGCGGCGATGACTTCGATGGACTGCTGGGAATGAATTTTTTAAGCATGTTTACCTTTGCCATCGACCAACGCAATCACCGGCTTCGCCTAAGCCCGAAATAAGCGCCACCCTAACCCGCCATCCAAAGCCCTATAGCAACGTCTATTTTGACTCCCGAGCTATCCAAAGAGCAGAGCTTGCCAAGGTAAAAAAGACCACGATTATCAAGTTCAAATAGCCACCGTCTACCACCGATTGTAAGTTTTCGGGCAGGCGACTGACCAGCGGCTCGCGCACGACGAAAAAAGTCGCTGGACTACACAGTGCCAGCCATCTCGGATAGGCCGTTTGACGAGTCCACACAGCGACCACAAACAACACCGAAAATAGCCCAAAAACCGGATAGACCAGTTGTCTAATGGCGTCATTACTGGTGACCGCCAAATCGCTCAAAGCCTGAGCGGGCAGGTCTAAATCGACGGCAATCTGCGCCGCGACAGCCACGGCTATAAAGGCACCATGCACCACACCATAGGCCAGCATAATAAATACAAAAGAGCCGCAAACCGCCCACCGAAGCCATTTTTTTGTCGTCTCGAAAGCATACTGAATTTGACCGCAAGCGAGCACGTAAAAACTCACCGCGAGCAGCGCGGACTGGCCGCTCAGAACGATTCGCCACGCCGGCAAATGGCCCATCACCTCAAATTTATCGGTCGCAACCGGAGCATAGAAAAGCAACATATCGCCCATAAAGAGCAACAACCCACCCATGATCCCAGACATACCGCAGTAGACGGCCGCGCGGTGCGAGATCAATGAACATTCCCCAACCCTAAGTGCTGGCTGATGCATGCAGCGCGCTCCGGTGAATACAATCCATAGCTGATAGCCCGTAATTGATAGCTCGTAACTCAGAGGTCCGTAACACAGCAGCTCGTAATTGAAGCCCGTAACTCAGGCGCTCGTAATTCAGAGGCCCGTAAATCATAGGCCCGTCAATCAGAGGCTCATAAATCAGAACCGGTAAATAGTAACCGATTAACATCTCGGCATTAAAAGCACCGTTCTTAATGAACTGTTCTCAACGTACTGTTTTAAAGAGACTGTTCTAAACGTACTGTTTCAAATGAACTGTTCTAAACGTACTGTTCTCAACGTACTGTTTTAAAGGGACCGTTCTCAACGTACTGTTTTAAAGGGACTGTTTTAAAAGCACTGCTTTAAAAACGCGATGGTTCAATGACCATAGTCTGCCATCCAGTGACTATAACGCGCGCAGACCTTGGTGCAGTTGCTGGCATACTGTATTACTGTCGCCAAATCATTTGCCAGCCTCGACGATGTCATACAAAAACTGTTGTATCGAAAACCCGTTGGTTACCGGCAACTCTGCCCCTTCAGGCAAGGTCGCTGTAAAGCTAGTGTTAGCTATATTGGGGCGACCGGTTGCAAGTTCTATATCGAGGTGCATTTTACGCTCCGAATCGTTGTCGACACCATCGCGTTCGGCGAATAGCAAAGGCGCGTAGAGACTGTTGCGCGCCACCACCAGCGATTTATCAAAATCGATAAGAATGAATTGATGGTCAAAACCGGCCGCTGCATAGGTGCTAAAAGCTGTCGGAAAAGCTGGCATCTGGCTATCTATCGCCTGTGGTGATAGCGTCCGAAATTGCAAACCATAGGCATCTATGGGCGGCTCGCGCTGCACAATTGAATCCGTGGCAATCTTTTTAATCGCCTCGACGTAGCTCTTCGAAACCACCTGTTCGCCGTTCCAGCCCCCGTCGTTCAATAGCAACTGTCCGAGCTTGGCAAAATCTCGAGGGCGCGCGTCGAGGCAGCAGTAACCCAAGTAGTTACCCGCCCGCTGACCGACTTCGACGTTGTCGCGCCACCACAGAGCGGTGATGTTGAATGGACTGAACAAATAGCGATCGGCATAGTCCTGCAAATCCTTGCCGGTAGCCTGAAAAAGGATTTCAGCCAGCGCCATAGAATCGCAGTTAGAATATAAAAAACTGCCGACCTTTAAGTTCGCCCAGGCAGCAATGCCCGGCTCTGCTAGGTCGAGTGAACGCGCCAAGCACGCCGACAACTGATCACCGGCGTAGTAGATATTGCCACCCGCCTCGGCATCTTTGGCGCTCGTGCAGGGCTGCAGATCGCCGCTGAAAAAATCTATGCACATCGGCTCCAAGCCAGAGCGCATGTCGAGTAAGTTAGCGATACTGATATCCTTTCGCGCGTCATTCGCCCACGCGGGGATATAGCTGGATGCACTCTCATCGAGAGATTCTATCTCGCCCCGATCGATCGCGATACCGACCAACAAACTGGTAACAGATTTGGCCATCGACCACGAATTGGCCAGAGAATCGCTATCCCGAGCTCTGTAGAGCGCGACGAGTTGGCCCCAGCCAGCGGACTCTAGGGCTTCGGTTTCTAGGGTGCCAATTCCTCGGTAGCGTTCATAAATCAGTCGATCATTGACAATCACTACACCGGCTTGGGTGTAATGACCATCCATAAACGCCGCTGCGAGGGCCGTCGCATCAAAACTCTGAGATTCTGGGCTGGCTTCCAGCCAAACGGTGTTGTTGGTTTCTGGGGTTGGGGCTGGATCGACGGTGGGATTGCCACCGCCACAATTAACGAGGGTTAATAGACACAGTACTGAAACAAAAACATGTTTGATCACAACCGACACTCCCTGTCGAAAAATTTGCCAAAGCGATTGCCGAACCGTCAGTCAAAGCGATTGCCGAAGCGTCGCCCAAAGCGATTGCCGAAACGTCCGCCAAAGCGATTATCGAAGCTTCAGCCAAACCGTTTACCGAACCGATTGACCAAGCGTCTGCTGAAATGTCTGCTAAAACGTCTGCTGAAACACCCGCTGAAATGTCTGCTGAAACGTCTGCTGAAACACCCGCTGAAATGTCTGCTGAAACGTCTGCTGAAACGTCGGCTGCAACTAGGCCACAATGACTTGCCTAGTCCTCCGGCCGGCACCGTTCATTATGCAATCAGCCGGACGGGCCGCAGCGTCCAATCGGCACATTTAATGTCCCGCAATTAGCCGATATTGAACCCGAGGCGCACACGGCTGCGAATCTTGCCCTATAATAGCTCCAACCGCGCGCTATAGCCACCGGCAAAACGCCAATGCTAACGGCCGAATCGACGCGTAAATAGGTCTAAAATCAATCTATCGGCAGGAGACACCATACTCGCCATGATAATGCACAACTTGACGGTTGTTGGCACGCGACGTATTGCTATACTTTGACTGCAAAAATTTGAGCCCCAATGCTTATGTTAAAAAGTTTATTTACCCCTAAGTGGCAGAGTGACGAGCCAACAACTCGACAGCGCGCCCTTGCAGAGACCTCAGACCCACAAATTATCGCCACTATGGCCGAGTCTGATCCCCTACCAGCGCTCCGCGATGCAGCGTTGGCTAAGCTCGCTGATAGCGCGTTGCTAAAACAGTTGCTCGAGGGCGCCAATGAACCAGAAAAATGGCTGCGCATTGCCTTTAGACTGCAAGTGGTAGAGCCCCAACTGGAAGCTCTGGTGCGCCGATTTAAGCTACTCTACCGAGCATGGGATCGTCAAACCACTTTTGACATTCTCGCTCGACAGTCCCAGAGTGACCTCGCCTACCAATTGTTACTCGCCACCGAGGACGATGATCTACCCTACGAAATCGCCATCAGCAACCTCAGCGTCGATATCCGCTTAGCCGCTGTAGACGACATAGAAATGCTCGACAGCCTACTTCGAGTACTTAAAAATTCCAGCCATAAACCCGTTATACAAGCCTGTCGCGTCAAGGTAGAGGCAATCCGAGCAGAACAGAAAAAACGTCAGCAGATCCATACAGAGGCCAGTAATGTGCTGGCAGAAATGCGCCAATTGGCCGATCACACAATCGCCGATACCTTTTACCCAAGCAAGTTTGAGCGGCTCGAGCGGCATTGGAAAAATCTTGATCTAGCAGCGCTCGAGGTGAGTGTGCCCGGCATCGCGACAGACGTACTAACGCCGAATTCGAGCAGCGCAGAAATACGCAATCACGCCGACATAACCGAGGCCTTCGCGCAGGCGCGCAAGGCGTGCCAAATCAAACTTACGGCGCTGCAGCACGCGCACGCCCTCGAGGCAGAACAACAACAGCGATTGGCGCAACAATCTGAGATCTGCCAACAGTTAGAACAACTGCTTGGCGCGGCCCAGCAACCAACGTTATCGCAAGCGCAATTGCAGCAGCTAGAAGTGGATCTGCAGGACCGGATCAGCGCATGGCTAAGTTGTATCGAGCTACAGGATCCATCGACTGCCAACAGTGCGCGCAGCATCGACCTGCAAAAAACTATCGAAAATCAGCTGGCCCACTGGCGACGTTTTTACCGCCTCGATGAGTCACTTACTGCACTCTTTGATGAGCTGCCCGAGCGGCGCTATGGCGCGCAGCAAGACTGGTTAAAAAAATGGCGCCGACTCGATAGCAGTATCGACTGGCCAACGGATCAACCGCTGCCAATAGTCTTGGCTGAGCGGCGACAACAGGCATCGGCGATAGTAACTGCGCATGGCGACGTGCAGTCTGAGGAGCGTAAAAAGGCCACGACTCTTCGGCAAAAGATCGTTTTGTTGCAGCGCCACTGCCAGAATCGTGATCTTGTCGCAGCGACTAAACTCGCCGACTATCTGGCGCCAAAAATCGCCGCTACTCATGAAGATTTTGGCGCTGGATTACAACGTAAATATGACACCGCCCTGACCCAATTAGCCGAGGTCCGCGACTGGCATCTATTCGCCATTACGCCGAAAAAAGAACAGCTCTGTAGCGCTATGGAAGGCCTGTGTAGCGACAATTTAGACGCGCTCCAACGCGCCGCTGCGATCAAGGAGCTACAGACTGAGTGGCAGAAATTAACCGCCGCTCAGTCGGTCGATAATGATCCACTTTGGGATCGCTTTAACGCCGCGCGTAAAATCGCCTATCAACCCTGCCAAGCGCACTACGACGAACAAAACAGAATTCAGACCGCGAACTATCAACGACGAGAAGATTTAATCGTTGAAATCAGTAATCTTCTGGATACGGTAGTCGGTAATTCACTCAGTCCAACGACCGAACAAACCGAACAAAATGTCGAGAAAAAAATAGCTGCCGAGTCCGTGACTGCAACTGAGGTCGAGACCGACACCGAAACTGAGAAAAAGACCGAGTCCGCGACCGCGACCGAGACCGAGACTGAGACTGAGACTGAGACTGAGACTGAGACTGAGACTGAGACTGAGACTGAGACGGCGAAAAAGACCGAGTCCGAGTCCGAGTCCGAGACCGAAAAAGACCATGATAAAGGTGACGAAAGAGCAATAGAGATCGACAGCGCGCAAAATCTACCGCGCAGCAACGCTAGTGAAGCCATAGCTCGTGAACCCATAGCCCATGAACCCATAGCTGGTGAGGCCATAGCTCGTAAAAAATTAGCTCGCGAGGCCATCGACTGGAAAGATCTCGACCAAAAACTGTCTAAGGTACAGCGCGACTGGCAAAAAAGTGCGCCTCCAAGCGAGAAAAAACGCCGCAAGCAGCAGGCGCGGTTCGAGGCCAAAAACGGCAAGTTACACCAGTTGTTACTCCGCACCAAGCAACAGAATTTGCAATTACGGCACGAGTTGGTCGCCAGCGCAGAAAAACTCCTCGAACACGAAAGCCTCGAACACGCCATACGCGAGGCTCGAACGCTGCAGCAACAATGGAAGACCATAGGTATTACGTTTTACAAAGCCGATCGCGAACAGTGGCAGTTGTTTCGTCGCACCATTGACCAACTATTTTCTCGGCGTGACAAGGCACAAAACGAGCGGGCGAGTGGTCTTCGCAAGGGTGCCGATCAGTTGATCGAGTTAACCGAAAAAATTGAGCAGCTTTGCAAACTACCCGATAGCCGCTTAAAAGCGAGCCACGGTGAGTTTCAACAACTCAGCCAAAGTTGGGACACCAGCATAGAACTACCCCGCGACAGCGCTAAAAAATTGTTACAGCGCTTTGATCAAAGCCGCGAAAAATACCGCAAACACTTCGCAGGTTTAAGTAAGCGTCTTCAGCGGGATGCCCATGTTGCGTTAATACGCGGCGCGCAAATGCTGTCTAATGCCGAAGTCGATTATCTAAACGGTCGCGATGGGCGCATCGATGCTGATGTACTAGAGCCACTTCGAGAGGCCATCAATACGCTCGAGTGCTCCGCACAATCGCGCCTCCTCCTCGATGCGCGTGTCAATCAACTGAGCCAGAGCAGCAGTCCACAAATCAATCAAAGCGGTATTGCACAGCTCCAACAGTTGGCCCTAGAGAATGAAATATTACTCGGCATTGAATCGCCAAAAGACTGCAGTCAAGAGCGCATGCGCTTGCAGCTTGAGCGCCTTAAAAAGGGTTTGGGAAGCGCCACCAAAAATTCCAATCACCGCGCTATGGTGCTCGAGAGCTTTGCAATATGGGTAACCATCGGGGGCATACCAGAGGCTATACGACAACCTCTCGAAGAGCGACGTGAAAAGATTTTTAAGGCCGTCGGCCTATAGTAACTCTTTTATAACACCGCGGTAGCTCATTAATAACACCGCGGTAGCACTTTAATAACACCGCGGTAACACTTTAATAACACCGCGGTAACACTTTAATAATACCGCGGTAGCACTTTAATAACACGGCAGTAGCGAATAACACGGCGGTAGCGGGTTAGTAACAATGCGGCAGCAAATCGCTCGATCGCAGCCCCGTAAATAGCGCGCCAGTGCAATGATAGCGCTGAGCCGACATCGATCGGCGGTTAAAATAAACGCGTTCGGATAGCGCGTTTACTCGGGCATTTTTAGCTTAGCACAAAGACTGTATATATATACAGTCTTTGTGCTAAGCTAAGGTGATGAATTACGCTGAACTACACTGCGTTAGCCACTACAGTTTTTTACGCGGTGCTTCGCACCCCGCCGACTTGATCAAAACCGCCAGTGCTCTTGGCTACCGCGCCTTGGCTCTAACCGACGAATGCTCTTTAGCCGGTATCGTTAAAGCCCACGTAGCCGCTCAAGAGTATGGTTTACAGCTAATTATCGGCAGTGAATTCAAACTCGATGGTCAACGCCTGATCGCGCTGGTCACCAATCGTCAATCCTATTCCGAGCTCTCGGCACTGATCACTCTAGCGCGCAGGCGTAGCAGCAAGGGTGAGTACAACATCCGGTGGTCCGATCTACAGCACAACCTACGCTCTGGACTGGTCGTTTGGTTACCCTCAGGGCGCACAGATTGCGACAACCTATTAGCACAAAATTTAACCCAGTGGTTTAGTGGGCGCCTGTGGATCGGCGTCGAACATCTGCTCAGTGGTCGCGATACAGAAAATTATTGTTATCGACGCAACCTCTCCGCGCTGTGGCAAATCCCCATGGTCGCGTGTGGTGATGTACATATGCACGCCAAGCAATGCCGTGCTCTACAGGATACCCTCACCGCGATTCGCTATAACTGTTCGGTCATGGAGCTTGGGGTACGGCGCTTTGCCAATGCCGAGCGACGCCTGCGAAGCTTGCCACACTTAAAAAAACTCTACCCCCCCGCGCTCTTAGCCGAGACTTTGAAAATCGCTCAGCGCTGTCATTTCACGCTCGATGAATTGCGCTATGAATACCCCTCCGAAGTCGTGCCATCACACCTCACGCCCAGCCAACAACTGCGCGATTTGGTCGAGGCTGGCATCCGCATGCGCTGGCCGAATGGAGCCAGTAGCCAAGTACTTACGCAGATCGAATACGAGTTAAAGATCATCGCTGAACTACGCTATGACTGCTATTTTTTAACCGTTCACGATATCGTTGATTTTGCTCGAGGCCGTAATATTCTCTGCCAGGGGCGTGGCTCTGCGGCCAATTCGATCGTCTGTTATTGCTTATTTATCACCGAGGTATCTCCCGACCAAATATCACTGTTATTCGAACGATTCATCTCCAGGGAGCGCAACGAACCACCCGACATCGATGTCGATTTTGAACATGAGCGACGCGAGGAGGTGATTCAATATATCTATAAAAAATATACTCGCGAGCGCGCCGCAATCGCTGCCACTGTGATCACCTATAAACCCCGCAGTGCCGTGCGCGACGTTGGTAAAGCGCTTGGACTCGACGCGCTTTTTATCGAACAACTTAGCAGTTCGATGTCTTGGTGGGAGCGACGTGACGATCTAAAGCAACGTTTTAAAGAGCAACGAATCGACGCCAGTGGCCGCCTGTCGAACTATTTTTTTCGACTGCTACAAGAAATTATCGGCACACCGCGACATCTATCGCAACATGTCGGCGGCTTTATCATAACCGACAGTCCAATCAGCACGCTGGTACCGGTCGAAAATGCCAGTATGCCCGAACGCACTATTATTCAGTGGGACAAGCAAGATATCGAGGCTCTGGGATTACTGAAAATAGATATTTTGGCGCTCGGCATGCTCTCCGCAATCCGCCGTTGTCTGGCCTTGATCGAAAACCATCAAGGACAAAAACTGTCCATGCAGTCGATACCCAAAGACGACAAAGCAACCTATGACATGCTTTGTAGTGCAGACAGTGTGGGTGTTTTTCAAATCGAATCGCGCGCGCAAATGGCCATGCTTCCACGGTTAAAACCCCGCTGCTTCTATGATCTTGTCATCGAGATCGCTATCGTGCGACCCGGTCCAATACAGGGTGGCATGGTGCATCCCTACCTACGTCGTCGACAGGGCCTAGAAGCGATCGATTACCCCAATCCAGAAATTCAAGCGGTCCTCGAACGCACCTTGGGTATACCGGTGTTTCAGGAACAGGTCATTCGCCTAGCAATGGTCGCCGCCGGCTTTTCTGGCGGCGAGGCCGATCAGTTGCGCCGAGCCATGGCCAGTTGGGGTAAAGACAGTCAACTCAGTGGTTTTGAAGATAAACTGATCGAGGGAATGTTGAGCCGTGGTTATTCTATGGACTTTGCACAGCGCCTCTACCAACAAATTCAAGGCTTTGGTGTATACGGCTTTCCAGAGTCGCACTCGGCAAGCTTTGCACTGCTCGCCTACGTCTCGGCATGGTTAAAATGCCATTATCCAGCGGCCTTTTACTGCGCCTTGCTGAACAGTCAACCGATGGGCTTTTATAGTCCCTCGCAGTTACTCCAGGATGCTCGCCGTCACGGCATTAAGGTCGCGCCGATCGATGTCAATCAAAGTGATTGGCTGCACACTTTAGAGTCTCACAACGCCCACCAGGAACCGACGCTAAGACTCGGCTTTCGACTGATCAAGGGCCTAGCACAGACCACCGCCGGACAAATCGTAAGCGCTCGCCATGGCTCGACGAATGGTCAACCGCGGCCATTTTCCAGCGTTGAAGATATCGCTCGACGAGGTTCTATCTCGACCACCAACATGACATTGCTCGGCTCAGCTGGAGCCCTCGATGGCCTGACCAGCCATCGTCGCCAAGCCCACTGGCAAATACTCGCCACAGAAGATCGAAGGCCACTGTTAGACGCAGCCCCAATAGACCCGACAAACAAAAGTCATTCGCACTGCCTGACGCCAACTAGCCCCCACTCGACAGACCCAGAGGAGACTCGCTTTACACCACTCGACGAAATACAGCGATTGCGCGCTGACTACAGCAGTACTGGGGTGACGCTGGGCCGTCATCCAATGCAGATTCTAAGGGAGCGATTCCCTCGTTTTGAGCGCTGTAAAAGGCACGCCGATCTCGCCATACTCGGGCATCGACGTTTTGTGCGTATTGCTGGGATTGTCACCGGTCGCCAACGGCCGGGCACCGCGTCCGGGGTCATTTTTCTGACCTTGGAGGATGAAACTGGCAACAGCAACATAGTGGTTTGGAAGAGCGTGCAACAGCGCTGCCGCCAAGCGTTGCTAAAAGCCCAGTTACTGATGGTAAAAGGTGTGATCGAAACCGAAGGCAGCGTCGTGCACGTAATCGCGCAACAACTCACCGACTGCAGCGAGCTGCTCTATGAAACCGAAATTCGCTCGCGTGATTTTCATTAACCAGAGGGTATAGCCCTCAGCGAACCAATCGACAACGATCAATCTATAAAAAAACGGCCCTTAGGCCGTTTTTTTATGCTCTTGAAGACTTTTTAACCACTACCAACCGGTCACTTCCTTCAACCCCTCGCCGATATCAGCAAGGCTACGCACGGTTTTTACGCCGGCGTCCTGAAGCGCTGCAAACTTCTCGTCGGCAGTGCCCTTGCCGCCGGAAATGATCGCTCCGGCATGGCCCATACGTTTACCCGGAGGCGCTGTGACGCCGGCAATATAAGACACCACAGGCTTACTGACATGGGCTTTAATGAACGCTGCTGCCTCCTCCTCCGCGGTTCCACCAATTTCGCCGATCATAACAATCGCCTCAGTCTCGGGGTCATCCTCAAACAGCTGTAAAATATCGATAAAACTAGAGCCCGGTATAGGGTCACCACCAATACCGACGCAGGTCGACTGACCAAAGCCGTAATCGGTCGTCTGCTTGACCGCTTCATAGGTCAAGGTACCCGAACGCGAGACAATACCGACCTTGCCAGGCAGATGAATATGACCCGGCATAATACCAATTTTGCAGGCTCCTGGGGTGATCACCCCAGGACAGTTGGGACCGACTAAGCGCACGCCCAACTGGTCACAGGCGACCTTGCACTCCAACATATCGAGGGTTGGAATTCCCTCGGTAATGCAGACAATCAATTGAATACCGGCATTCGCCGCTTCGAGAATCGAGTCTTTACAAAATGGTGCGGGTACATAGATCACCGACGCCTCGGCTGCGGTGGCCGATACAGCCTCGGCAACGGTATTAAAGACCGGCAACCCAAGGTGCACAGAACCGCCCTTTCCGGGAGTCACTCCACCGACCATTTTAGTTCCGTAATCAATCGCCTGTTGCGAGTGAAAGGTGCCCTGACCGCCGGTAAAACCCTGACAAATTACCTTGGTATCACTGTTGATTAAAATCGCCATGCTCAGTTGCCCCCCGCTGCTTTAACCACTTGTTTCGCTGCATCCGACAGACTGGTTGCGGCAATAATATCGAGACCGGATTCGGCCAATTTTTGCGTACCCAGTTCGGCGTTGTTACCCTCGAGGCGGACCACTACAGGAACCTCGACTCCGACTTCTTGAACCGCTCCAATCACGCCATCGGCAATCAGATCGCAGCGCACAATACCACCAAAGATATTGATCAATACCGCTTTGACCTTATCGTCTGAAAGGATAATTTTAAACGCCTCAACCACGCGTTCCTTAGTCGCACCGCCCCCTACATCGAGAAAGTTAGCCGGCGATCCACCGTGCAATTGCACGATATCCATGGTGCCCATCGCCAATCCAGCGCCGTTAACCATGCAACCAATGCTGCCATCTAACGCCACATAGTTGAGATCCCATGCCGCGGCATGCGCCTCTCTGGCGTCTTCCTGTGAGGGGTCATGCATCTCTTTGAGTGCCGGTTGACGATACATCGCATTGCTGTCAATAACCAATTTGGCATCCAGACAGTGCATATTACCCTCACTGGTAATGACCAGCGGGTTAATTTCCAGCAGCGCTAAATCACGCTCCACAAACATCTTTGCCAAACCCATAAAAATACCGACAAACTGTTTGATTTGAACGCCTTCTAAGCCGAGTTTAAACGCCAACTCTCGAGCCTGATAGGGCTGTGCTCCGGTCATCGGATCGATCACCGCCTTGAGAATCTTATCCGGTGTTTCTTCGGCGACTTTCTCAATCTCGACACCGCCCTCGGTAGACGCCATAAATACCACCCTGCGGGTCGCACGATCAACCACCGCGCCGAGATACAACTCTCTGGCAATATCGGTGCAGGTCTCAACCAATATTCGACTGACGGGTTGGCCCGCAGCATCAGTTTGATAGGTGATCAGGTTCTTTCCCAACCAGCCGCGTGCAAATTCTTCAATTTCAGCTTTCGATGAGACCAACTTGACCCCACCGGCCTTACCGCGACCGCCGGCATGCACCTGAGCTTTTACCACCCAGCGGTCACCGCCAATAATATCGGCGGCGGCAATCGCCTCCTGGACTGTCTCGGCAGCGACGCCTTGAGAGACCGGTAGTCCGTACTCAGCAAATAACTGCTTTCCCTGATATTCGTGCAGGTTCATACTTTAATTCCTGTTGATTGAACGTTAGCGTGGATTCCCACTGCCCGAGAGGCAGTGGGAGGATGATTTTTGACGGCTCACTTGCGCTTGCGGTTGGCCTTGTGGATGGCATTACCATTGACCGCCAACGCCGCCTCGTGGACGGTTTCAGACAGCGTCGGGTGGCCAAATACGGTCATGCCAAGGTCCTCGGCGCTGGAGCCAAACTCCATGGCAATGGCGACCTGTTGCACTAGGTCGGCAGCGCTGGGGCCAACGATGTGACAGCCCAGAATACGGTCGCTATCGGCATGAGCAATGATCTTCACCATACCGTCAGTATCGTTCGCCGCCAGTGCTCTGCCGCTCGCAGCGAACGGGAAGGTCCCAACGTTGTAGGCATCGCCCGACGCCTTGACCTGTTCTTCGGTCAAGCCTACCGAGGCGACTTCCGGATGGGTATAAATGACGTTGGGCACTATATCGTAGTTGATTTGTGCGCTGTGCCCCGCGATCCGTTCGGCGACCATTACGCCTTCTTCAGAGCCCTTGTGGGCAAGCATCGGGCCGCGCACCATATCGCCTACCGCGTAAACGCCTGGAACGCTGGTTTCGCACTGTTGATTGACCGCAACCGTTCCCCGCTCGTCCAGTTGGACCCCGGAGTCCGGGGCCAAAACCCCATCGATGAAAGGCTTGCGCCCCACGCAGACGATCAATTTGTCAAATATCTCAACCTGCTCAGTGCCATCCTTTGACTGATAGGTAACGTGCACTTTCTTGCCTTTGATCTGGGTACCCACGACCCGCGCACCGAGTCGTATATCCAGTCCTTGCTTGGTAAAAATCTTTTTGGTTTCTCGGGCTATGGCTTTATCCATAATCGCTAAAAAGTCTTCCAGCGCTTCGAGTAACACCACGTCCGAACCCAATCGACCCCAAACAGAACCCAACTCGAGGCCGATAACACCGGCGCCAATCACCCCGAGTCGCTTTGGCACGCTGGCTATTTCTAAAGCGCCGGTCGAGTCTACAATCAACTTATCATCCACTGGCGCGGCCGGAATATCGATCGGCAAAGAACCGGTAGCCAATATCACATGGGCAGCATCCAGCACGCTGATTTTTCCATCGTGATCGGTATATTCGACCTGCCGATTGGCCAACAGCTTACCGGTACCAAAAAGCCCAGACACCCCGTTAGCCTTAAACAGCTGCCCGATGCCGCCGGTCAACTGACCAACAATTTTGTCTTTTCTGGCCATCATTTCGGCGATATCGATTTTCACGGCCGAGGTACTTATACCGTGAACAGCCAATTCTTCGCGGGTATCGTGATAGCGGTGAGAGCTATCCAATAGCGCCTTGGATGGAATGCAACCGACGTTCAAACAGGTTCCACCATTGATGCCCCGACCGTCGGCGGTACGCCATTTCTCAATACAGGCAACGCTCAATCCCAATTGTGCCGCTCTTATTGCCGCGACATAACCTGCCGGGCCACTACCGATGACAACCACATCATAACTAGACATTTACGTTCCTTATCAATTCTTTATTTTCTAAATCTCAAGTAGTATCTTAGCCGGATCTTCGATCAACTCTTTGATCGTAACGAGGAATCGAACCGCTTCTTTACCATCGATCAACCGATGATCATAGGACATCGCGAGATACATCATAGGTCGTATCACCACCTGTCCATCCACCGCAATTGGGCGCTCTTGTATCTTGTGCATACCCAAAATTGCGGTCTGCGGCGGATTGATAATTGGCGTAGAGATTAGCGAGCCGTAGACACCACCGTTGGTGATGGTAAAGGTGCCGCCGGTCATTTCGTCAATCGTCAACTTACCGTCTCGCGCCTTACCGGCAAATTCTGAGATACCATTTTCCACCGAGGCGATGCTCATGTTTTCGGCATTGCGCAGCACCGGCACTACCAAGCCCCGCTCAGTCGATACCGCAACACCAATGTCCTGATAGCCGTGGTAGACAATCTCCTTGCCATCGATTGATGCGTTGACCAACGGGAACCGTTTCAACGCTTCTACCGCAGCCTTTACAAAAAAGCCCATAAAGCCCAAGCGAGTGCCGTTATGCATCTTGGTGAACTCAGTCTTGTACTGCGTTCGAAGATTCATCAGCGCGGTCATGTCGACCTCGTTAAAAGTAGTTAACGACGCGGTGGTTTGGGTCACGTCCAACAGGCGCTCAGAAATACGCGCGCGCATTCGCGTCATAGCTACTCTGCGCTCCACGCGTTCGCCGTGCTCGGCGCTGGGCTCGTCGACAGCAGTATCTACCGCGCTTGCAGCGGTCTCTGGTGCCGCTGCGGTTGCCGGCTCAAAGTTGACAACGTCCTCCTTGGTAATCCGCCCGCCTTTGCCGGTGCCGGTCACATCGGCAACATCGATACCGCGTTCCTGGGCTAATTTTTTCGCCGCCGGGTTAATCGCTGCCGAAACATCGTCACTGCTTGCGGTCGCCGCAACTTGCCCTGCGCTTGGCGTAGCGTCGCTAGTATTCGCTGCCGTCGGCGCAGTCGTTGCGCCCTCTTCAATACGCGCTAACAACTCGTTACTCTGGATGACATCTCCCTCTTGCTTGAGAATTTCCAACAGCACTCCATTCGCGGGCGCGACGACTTCAAGTACAACTTTATCGGTCTCAATTTCTACGATCAACTCGTCTCGAGAAACTTGATCTCCGGCACTTTTATGCCAACTGGCCAGCGTCCCTTCCTGCACGGATTCGGGGAAACTCGGCGCCTTGATTTCTACAGCCATTGGATTTTTCCTAATTGTTATCGTTGGTGGTCAACGCTTCGTTAATAAACTGCGCCTGCTCTTCGAGGTGAACAGACATATAACCAGACGCTGGCGCCGCCGAGCCTTTACGGCCCACGTAGTTGAGAACCAGTTCTGGCTTATGGCGAGCAAGAGCATTGCGCATGTGGTGCTGGCTACTGT
>Ga0115008_10001806_pt1 | contig 17602 bp, 12 predicted proteins | sample FraStrMetagenome_FD_87164 | JGI IMG/M metagenome (GOLD analysis project Ga0115008, IMG submission 87164) | Marine eukaryotic phytoplankton communities from Arctic Ocean - Fram Strait ARC3M Metagenome | ecosystem: Environmental > Aquatic > Marine > Oceanic | place: Fram Strait | collected...
GTTCATCACTCTTGCCTATTATCGCTGGTCAGCGATAATCGCTAACCGCTACAACGGTCTCCAACGGCCTTTGTGACGTCATCTGGTTGGACTCTATTGTGACATGTGCACATGTTCTAGCACTATATGCCACAACTAATAATCATATTTTTTTTGATAATTTATAACTAGTTGGTACCCGCTCTTTGAGCGAAGTTAGTCAAATATCATTACATTGGTATGCTTTCGTAGTAATTGGTCATTCGTAGCATGGTTTTGTGCGAAGTTAGTCAAATATCATAAAATTGGTATGTATAACATCGTACAAAGTTAGTAAACATTGGTATGCTATCGTAGTCCTTTCTCAATTCGTAGTACCGGTATACTTTTATGCGAAGTTACTCAAGTATCATTAAATTGGTATTAACGTAGTACAAAAAATGTCATTTTCAGCCTGTGAGATGAGGCAATATTGTTTCTAAGAGGAGTGCTAAAATATGGCTTGTGAAATTTGTGAGCGAGGACATTGAGGTATGGACAGAAGAACGAAGCATCTTTCTGTATCGACATGATATGATTCCGTGTTGTAAATAAAGATTTACTCCAGCTCTCGCCGTACCTCGCGTTGTTTTGTGCGAAGTTAGTTAGTCAAATATTATTAGAATAGTATGCTATCGTACTTCATTCATTTGTGATATAACGTAGTACATGGTATTATCATAATAAGCCTACAAGAAGAGGCTATATTATTTCTAAATGTAGAGCTAAAATTTGGCTTAGAAAAAGCGTCTTCCCAATCTAATGGTCACCTCAATATCGGCCTCGATATCGTCATGATATGATTCGGTGTTTTATATAAAAATTTATTCCTACTCTCGCCGTACCTCTCGTCGTTTTATGCGAAATTCGTCGAATATGATTAACATGTAAATTGGTATGCTATCGTAGTTCATTCTTAATTCGTAGTATGCTTTTGTGGTATATCATAGTACATAGTAATATTCTTTTAAGCCAATGATGAGGCTACACTGTTTCTAAGAAGAGAGTGCTAGAGTGTGACTCGTAAAAAGGCGAAAAAATCGTCTTCCTATACGAATGGTCACCTCAATGCCGGCCAAGATATCGACATGATATGATTGGGTGTTATAAATGTCAATGTAAATTTGTAATGAATATAATAGAAGTTGAGATATACTGGAATAACCAAAATATAGCTCGACTTAAGTTCCTACGGGAAATCTAGGCCAAGTAGGGAGTGATTTTTGAGATGATAAACCATCTTCTTTATTTTTCATCGTCGCCTCTCCTAAAAGTATCATCTTTAAGTTTTTCTTTGGAAAGTGTCAAATTAGTGATAGCTTGTTTCTATCATGAGATACCGAGTCTTTAAAACACCATATTTTACGCAAAATTCGAAATTGTTCAAATGTCAACTTAAAGAATATCTTTCCAAAAACCGAAAAAAACGTTTTAAGTGCATATACTGCGTTAGATATATTTGTATATTTATAGGTCATAACATGCTCGAACAGGTGAGCGCAACAATCAATGATACTGTTTCAGCTTTAAACTTTCAGTCAAATTGCGAAGGATTTTCAGGATGAAATACAACCTCCCTATGAATATTGAGACTTTAAAGCCCTTCATTACTCCCTAAACTCTGCTAGGAACGAGAATATAAGTGATGATGTATTGCTGTCGTCACATGTAGATCCATAAGAAGAAGAAGAAGCCGAGAAATCGCTAGATTTTGATGACATTTCAGAACTTCGCTTTTCTTTTTTACTGTCGTGTCCTACAACCTTCAAGTTGAAGTCACTAACTCAGGAATGTATGATTTGGATAGTAAATATTTTTATTTTTGAGGAGTGGTTAGTTGTTGTGTTGAGTTGCTGGCAGTCGTATTGGTCGTGTTTTTTTTTTGTTGTGAAATCGAAATATCTACAAAACTTATAAAATTGATTTCAGTCAAGGATATATCTGTCAGGAACACTATTAGTCAATGGAAATGAATCTTTGAAGCAGGGAAAATGACCTTCACGTGCAGAAGTAAACTTGCGTTCTAGCTCTATATAAACCGCAGGATATCCACCCATGACGCATGTCACATAATTTAAGGTGTATCGCGAAATAAGTGCAAAATGACAAAGCTGATATAGGGCCCAAATAACATAGGACGGTAAGTTTGTTCTTCGTCTTCGCACAATCTACTTTTCAAGTTAGTCTTCCTTGACATTTTTGGAATATTTCACGGGCAATTCTTGATCATCAATTTTTATCGTCCATTAATCATAACCAACGATCGAGTTTGTATAGATGCTTAATTATTGAGTCGCCAACAAAGTGTGTATAAATAATACAATTTATATACGGTTATTGTATCTGACTGGAAATCAGCAAAATTCCTAAACGCAATTTTGCGTCACAAAATAAAATTTGATTCACCGTACGGCATCTGATCCTGTGACCTACGATAATGGATAGTTTTTTGGATTAGCATTTCTCAAACTATATTTTTGAAAGGATCGGATATCGGAGTTTGTGCCAACATTTACACAGAATTTCATCCCAGCATATTATTTTTTACAGACCAAATAGACTCATCTATCATCTACACTGTACATTTATATTTTTTTTTAACTCTGTATGCTTTTATTTTATTAACTTCTACTCTTGTACCAGGTATAAATTACTTTGTAGTTACAACTCATCCTCTTCATCAGTTACAGGTTATACCTGGTACAAGAGTAGAAGTTAATAAAATAAAAGCATACAGTCTAAAAAAAATATATACATTTGTACATTTGTACTAATACATGTACATTTGTATTATGTATTTATCTTTCGTGTGTATAAATCATCCTCCTAGCGAAAGAAACCAATACGAACTCACAATTATCACCTTAAGAAAAGACAAAAATCTTCATTTATTAAATTATGCACACACGCCATGAACAGAGAACATTAATCGAGTCCGGCATAACAACGGATGGATTCGCTTGATTCGGCAATGTTCTAATAAAAATATGCTACAGCTAGATCTACAAAGTATATTGGTGGAAATAAAGTAACAAAAGTGCCCTGAGTTGCCTTCGAGGAATGAACGTAAATTATACAACCACTCTCTCTTTTCATTCAGCAACTCGGTCCCTTTCATAACTTCATAATCAATATTCGTCAATAAATATTGTAAAAAAAATTGGACTCATAACTCACACAAATAAATTATTCGAGCTTGGAGCATGAAAAATGACGCATCCTTTGCACACCAACCACGACGGCTCTCAACATGAATATATACTACAAAATAAATCTGTCAACAATGACGAAGATGGAGAATCGTCCCAAGATGAGACCATGGTGTGGGACGATGCTCGACCTTTGCTGAAAATTTTGAACTTTTTTATCGGTGATATGCGAGATGGAGTGACCATGATAAATATGCAAACATTTTACTTACTGACGGTTCTTGACTTTGACCATGATGAAATTAAACGTTTTGTTCTTGCATTTGGTGTTTGTCAATTTAGTAGTTTGATGTTGTCAGGACTGCTGTATGATGCCACTCCAAGTAAGGCGTTGCGTTGGTTGCAGTCGAGCGTTGTGATTAATTGTGCTTGTGTTCTGCTTACAACGTTTATTGCGTGGTCCCCGAAGGCTATGGGAGATCATTATGGGATTTGTATGGCTTTGCTATTACTCGTGAAGTGCGTCCAGGTGAGTTTGAGAGTTGGGAATAATTACGCGTTCGGACTTGACATGACTGTAAATGTCTCATATTAAATGGATTGTATACGCATGTGACACAGGGTGCTGCTAGTGCCTTCGTGCCAACCGGAGTAAGTGCGATAACGCTAGGCATCGTGGGCCTCAGCAATTTTTCAGAGCAACACAAGATAAATCGTATTTATGCACACATGGGGAGTGCGACTATAGTTCTATTTATGTCCGTACTTGGGAGTTTTCTTTATGCAGACGACCATCACGCTGTTGATGACGATGAGTACAAATACTACAAAGATGCTGCATACGAAAATGAGGTTAACGAAGGCAGTTTGCCCTATATTTTCTTGACGTCCGTACTTATTACACTGTTTATTGTCCTTTCGCTGCGAAGGATACGGAGGAGCGATGTTAATAGCGATGCTGCCCGTGGTCTTATCGTCGAGAGTCCGACATTTTTAGGATATGAAGGATATGAAGCGAAAGGGGGGTCGACGGATGAAGATGATGACGACGAGTTCTTGTCTGAAGATTACGAAATTGTTGGTTACCAACCACCGAAATCAGACACCACAATATCGGACAAAACTCGTGAAAATATTGGCGACTTACAGCAAATAAATGCACCTAGGAGGGCGCGAAGCTTTTTAGATCGAACCAATGAAATGAAAAAGGTCCCTTCGGTTTTGTTACAGAACATGAAAAATGGTGCTCATCGAAGGATCAAATCTTTAAAGGACACGATTCGACGAAAAACGAAAACTCCATTAGAAATGATGTTAGAGAAAAATTTTCTCATGTTGGTATATGTACTATTTCTTTTCCATCTAAGGTAAGTTTATTTTCCGTCATTGATACTCTGGAATAAGTATCCAACTTAACAATATTTTTTTGGTAGCAACACAAGTATCACGCCGCTTGTCATGTACAGTCTGGATGTGGGAAGCAATCGAACTCGAACTCGCTTTCTGCTCAGCGGGTCGGTTGTTGTCATTGCGCAAGGGTTTATGGTTCTCTCTTCAAAATTTGCAGGTGATTATACTCCTCTTTGGGGGCGAAAACAACTCATGGTGGTCGGCCTCTTTTCATTGCCGCTTCGATGTGCTTTGCTTGTTTTGCTTCTCTACATTAAAGACTCAATCGGAAGTAATAGTTCTGTGCTGGAAGCCTTGATATTGAGCACTCAACTCATTGACGCTATCGGAATGGGTATAGTGGACACAATATACATTTTAGTTGCATCGGATGTCAGCGCAAATTCTGGTAGATTTTCTTTGGTGATTGGATGTACAACTGCAGCAGCATCATTGGGTGGCACACTGTCGAGCTACATAGGGCAAAGTATGGCCCATGATGTTGGAATGATGAGCGCATTCGGATTGATCGGCTTAATTAGTTTGGTCCCAGCATTCTTATACTTAACATGTATGCCTGAAACTCTTCCCGATTACGCCAAGTATAGCCAAAAGCGCAAATATTTTGGATGGTTGAAGAAAGCTGATCAGACGAACAACAATTTATCAAGACAAAGACCTGGGGTAGGTACACAGCCTACACTAGAACTTGTATAACTTTAATAAGTGCGTAATAAAAAATTTAGCATAATATGTACGTCAGTTGATGTATTTGAATCTCTCCGGCACGATCTCAGATATCATATTTAAATATCGTCTTCTTTCACCTAAAGGGATTGATAGCAGAGTTGTCACTGCTCAGTCTACAACTAGCATAAATGGAGCCAAAAACTTAATCAACATTGCGCAAATATCATTGATAAAACTTTATCGGTTTTCACCCACGCGCAAAGTACACAGTGGTGCCAACATCCAACATGGCGATAGCACGTAATTCGACGGGAGTATATTTTGTGGCTAATTTACCCTTTTTCGTGAAAAATCACAAGGATCGGTCATATTCAAAACCCTTCGTCTCCATTCAAAAATAAATTTATATTATCATCTTGACACATTGACACTCCTACAGAGGAAATAATTACCTTTTTACTTTTCAGAATAATCCTACGAGTTATCGCTGTTACCATGAACGACGATGAAACAACGAACGACACTCACAATCACAAACACAAAAACGATTACCTTGTTCCTTTAACACATAAATGCGTTTATTTCGAACCGAATTTTATCCTTCCATCTTTCGCCGATGAGGCATATCAGGATTTACAGGCAAATACACCGTGGGAGAAGACTGCGAAAATCAATCGTTGGGTTACATTAATGGAATTGCCCAAGGATGAAGATTCGAAGGAAGGGAGTGGGTACCGTTATCGCGATGCACCGGGAGCTGCCATTATTGGTTTTCCAGAAACGGTTCATAAATTAAAGCTCCTTGCAGAAGAATGGTACAAATCGAAAATCGTTCAGAGCAGCAGTGGTGATGAAATTAAGAGCGAAGTGGAGTTTAACGTGTGTTTATTGAATTACTACGAGGATGGAAATCAACGTATTGGGTGGCATTCCGATCGAGAGGAGCTCGGTCGTACTACGCCCATTGTCTCGATATCCCTTGGTGCTACTCGCGAGTTTCTCATTCGTTCGAAGACGGATGGTGTGAGGGATCGAGCTTCCATTTCAATGACAAATGGAAGTATGGTCATTATGGAGAATGAATGTCAAATGCAATATTTACACAGTGTTCCAAGTGATAAGAATGTGACGAGTGGTAGGATTAACCTGACATTTCGGTGTAAGGGACGTGGTAGTGACAATGCTGGTACGACGAAGGGCGAATTGGATCACGAACGAAGAGATCAATGGATGACGCATATATCTGCTGAGGCAGATGGCTCGAATTCTAATGTTGGACCTTGGCAAGAAAATATGGGTTATGGTGATGACGTCGTTCAGAAAGTATTTGGAGATTGTGTGATCTTTCATCATGCCTCGAATTCGACAAACATTGACGATGATGCATTACGAAATTCAATCGAATATATGGTCAAAACGAACATAGGTGCAGAGTGTTATTGTTTCGCAGAGTTGAAAGAGGTGGTATGTATGGAGCAATATGGGCTTTTAGCTCGTCCGTTTGAGCTTGCTGGGTATGTTGCTATTTTTCGTAAACATGAAGAACGCGATGATGACGAAAGCCAACGTAGGAAGAAATTGGAGTGTTCACTTCTTCAATTACGAAGTGCTCATCATATCTTAATATATCATGATCATTTTGATTTGGCCGACGTTATAACTACTCCATTATCAGATGAAAAGCAAAGAGGCGATATTAATATTAGTTCAATTGATGGTGAAATGCTATATCAATACTACAAGAAAAAATTAGTTTCGCAAGAAATTTCTATATCAACCTTGTCAGGATTAAAAGCTAATGGTAGCTTTCGTGTTACGTGTGAAAGAATTGGCACCGTCCATGGTTTTCAGGGACCAGAAGTCGAGCGGTAAGTCCATGCATGTGCTTCTTACTTGATCTTTATTTCGCAGACTTTTTGACTTTTATACAATACTTAATGATTCAGAGAAATAGGTGGTGCTATGTCAGAATATTATACTCATATTAAGCCAAAGATGAAAGATTACGATGTGTTAGTACGCGTTGACGTCATCACACAGAAGTGCGTTGTTGGAACACAAATAAACGTTGACGACATATCAAAGGGCCGTCATTTCTTGCGTTTCCGAAATGCGGTTACAATTAAAGTAAATCTCGCATACGCGATGGTACGGTGTGGTAACATTAAAGCAGGCGATTTGGTGTGTGATCCATTCTGTGGATCTGGAACAATCCTTTTAGAGGCGCTTGATCTATACAAACACCAAATAAAATGTATTGGTATGGACGTTTCAAAAAGAAGCGCAGCTGGGGCAATGGAAAATGCCGAAGCCGAAGGTTTCAATAAGAATGTTTGCCAATTTCATTGTTGCGATGCTCGGAATTTTAGAAAGTATCTTGATGACGAAAGTGTCGATGTTATCATCACCAATCTTCCATGGGGAGTCATGGTAGGACATAAAAACGTGAGCGATTTACAATCCATGTATGAAATATTTTTAAGAACAGCTTGGTATATTTTGAAAGATAAAGCGCGCATAGTAATGTTTGTGCTTCGTGGGTTGCAAGTCACACGAATCGTCCGCAAACTTAGTGGACGGTACAAACTTTTGAGTGTGAACGTTGTTAGAACTACTAACAACCTGCCTTCTATAGTAGTTATTGAAAAATTGGCAATTGATGAGGTTAGACAAACTCTCAAGAATCAGTTGGGTTACTTGTCGCAGTTTGTAAATGTCAGCGCAGAAATGTATAATGCGGTGCAGTACGAAAAGATTGATGAAAAAACTTTGTAGAAAATCGATCAGCTCATGATTTGACTTTTCGTTAGACCCTTCAAGTGACTCTTCAAGTGACAAATCAATGCTCTTTAATTTCTGCTTTTTTGTGAGTAAGAATCGTCGATTTTATGGAAAAATATCGAAAAAAGGTGAAAAGATTAACCAAGCAAATAAATAAGGTAAACGAAATAGTTAACTATTTGCAGTTGTTATTTAGTACAATCGATGCATGGCCTGTTTGATGGAAGTGCAGCTCCAGGGCATATAACCTTGTGGAATTAAAGCTGCTCTCGACATACCATTCGCAAGGACAAAACACGTGCTAAGCCGATAATCTAAACACTTGGCTGCGTAAAATCGTTGGCTCTGATGTGTGACGCTAGAGGCCAGGTGATGATTGAATAAGATTATATCAAATTTAAAAAATGTTTTAACGATTGAAGTAGTGCAGAAAGCTTTGCTATATGCTACAAGATTTGTCCATACGAATTATTGACTCGAGGGCACGAAGATGTTCAATCAGAAAATATCATGTCGATTTCCATAACATCAATTATTTGCATGTCCGCAATAATTTCTTCAATACAAAATAAGTGATTTTGAATGAAATAGCAAACGATGAATGTTTTCTATATAATAATACAAATATACGTGACCTTGACGATAACAAAGTCATAGCCACAAAAAATGTGAGTTGGGAATATTATTAAGCATGACTTATATTCGCTTTGATAGAGATTAACTCTCAGCGTCGATACCACAAGATCTAGGAATGTTGTCATCAATGATATATATGAGGAAGGTCGTCATGGATAAGGTATCTTCTCTTGATATCGATGCAATAAAAATGCGATATCATCCAAATTGGGAGTACAGGCTGTATCTTGATGAACATTTAGTCATGTGCAGTATAAGGATTGGACTTTGCGCATTTACTAAATCGGTGATTTGCGCTGACAAATCTAGAATTTCCTTTTTAAGTTATTGCTGAATTCAATATGGGGAGAAGAAAAATCAAACATCGTTAAAAATTCATGTGCTTTAAGGGATCGCTGATCGCAGGTATCATGTGCGTCGTTAAAACTTGTCGTTCGAAAACTATGTTCGTGCGTGTACATATATATTGATAAAACGTAAGTAGATATGATGTGCATAGGTGCGAAACAGTCGGGAATCTGCGTTAGAAGTTGTAACTCTATGATGAACACCTGGGTCAATTTAAGCGCACTCGAGCAGGTTTTTATCGGAGACTTTTGGTACAGGCTTTTGATAATATGTAAAGATAGTGTATAAGGGGAGAATAAAAATTGATAGTATGCACTCCTCAAAATAGTTCTTATCGATGTTGCACACAAACATTTTTTTTCAACCTCAGAATTTAACAAGACCACGTCGTTCATTTGAATTACAAAAAGTCGTTTACTTTCATTACTTAGACTTTATTAGCTTTCTTTAGGTTTATCTTGCAAATACGACAGAGAACTGCCACCATCTGTACCTTTTTTCTTGGTGTCTTTTTTAACGGAAGGGGTGTTACCTGACGGCTTTGAAGTCGGTTGTGCGTAGCCTCCTTTCTCATATGAAATACCGTCGAGGTATGACAACGAAGAATAATTTCGTTTTTCCTTTGTCCACAACGGAGGTGTGCTATACTCTGGCTTTATATTATCCTTCTCTTTCTCTTCTCGCTTGATATCTTGTAAATATGATGGGCCACTATTACTGCTAGACTTAACAGAGGCTTTCGTCAATCTTTTCGCAACCGAAGAAGACTCTGAAGGAGGAGTAACCATAGATGTATTTCTTTTTGGTATTGCCGAAATGGATTTGGGAACACCAGTTGACGGAGCCTTCATGGCATCCAAATAGCTGATGCTCGGAGATGATGAAGTTTTATTATCGACATCTGTCTTCGGAGGAGACCACTTGGGCGGCGTGCCTGTTCTTGGTTTCACCGCACTTGGAGACGATAGAGCGGGTTGCGACGACGAGGCTGCATTCCACGCATCTAGAGAGGAAGTAGCAGAAAAAGTTTCACTCTTCGAGACACCAACGGTCTTCGGCAGGTTTGAAGCTGTTGGTGATGTACCTCCAATATCTGTGCTTGTGACAGATGTCTTCTTAGGAGGAGACCATTTTGGTTTTGGTGCAGTTGTAGGTTTGCTCATAGAATCCAAATAACTTCCGCCGTCGCTGCTCGTGGAAGATTCGACAGAAGTCGTCTTGGGAGGAGACCACTTGGCTTTTGGTGCTGTTGCAGATTTGCTCATGGCATCCAAATAACTTCCACTATCGCTACTCGTTGGAAGTGACGAAGATGTAGTTGAAGAGCTAAGAGTAGATGATAATGGATTCGTCTTGGGAGGTGACCATTTAGGTGTAGGTCCAGTGATAGGTTTGGTGACTGGATTCAAATCACTGCTGTCATTTACCGTACTCGTGGTCGGAAAACTAGCAGACGTCGGGGATGGACTGCTTTTCTTTTCAACTTCCACATCTTTCGGGAAAGATTTAATAATATCGAAGAGAGCACTCATTACTCCACCACCATTGCTTTGCGATGACTTTCCATTATCTTTAGCCTCTGGAGACATCGTTGGAGATGGTTGCACCGTAGGGCTAGATGCAGTTGCAGACAGTGAATTATCTGAAGCTTTAGGCGGAGACCATTTCGGTTTCATCACGTCAGCCTTTGGTGGTGACCACTTCGGTTTAACTTTTGGAGAAGACGCGGAAGCAATGTCAGTAGAAAGGGGAGGAGAAGAAGATGGTGAACTTGTAAAGCTATCAAAATAGTTTCCCATGTTGCTGCCATCCACTGTCTTCTTCTTGTTATCACTTTCACCCGACTTAGAGGGAGACCAATTAGGTTTCATCGCACCACCTTGGTTCGTAAAGCTCTCCAGATAATTTTCAGTGCCGCTGCTACTGCTACTACTCGTCATAGATGGCGATGTAGATGAAGTGGATGGCGGTGTACTTGCACTAACACTGTCACCTTTCTTTGCCACTGATAACTCGTTTACCTTTGTTGCTGCCTTTAAAAGTGAATTTGTACCCTGTATAACAGGAATTGAAGGTGTTGGTAATGGCGATGAGGACGAGGCTGCATCCCATGCATTTTGTGAAGAACCTACAGTAGGAGTGGCCTTTGTTTCACTCTTCGAAACAGGAATAGTTTTGGGTGGAGACCATTTAGGTTTTGGGGCGGATGGTGCTGCTCCCATAGAATCGAGATAGCTGCCTGTACCTCCACTATCTACCTTTGCTTCAGCTGTGGTCTTGGGGGGAGACCACTTAGGTTTCGGTGCAGTTGCAGGTTTGCTCATGGCATCCAAATAACTTCCATTATCACTGCTCGTAGAAGGCGACGATGTTGTTGTCGAAGAGCTCGTAGATGACGATAAAGTGGATGGCGGTGTACTTGCACTAACACTGTCACCTTTCTTTGCCACTGATGCCTTTGGAAGTGAATTTGTACCCTGTATAACAGGAATTGAAGGTGTTGGTAATGGCGATGGGTATGAGGCTGCATCCCATGCGTTTTGCGAAGAACCTACAGTAGGAGTGGTCGTTTTTTCACTCTTCGAAACAGGAATAGTTTTGGGTGGAGACCATTTAGGTTTTGGAGCGGATGGTGCTGCTCCCATAGAATCGAGATAGCTGCTGGTACCTCCACTATCTACCTTTGCTTCAGCTGTGGTCTTGGGAGGAGACCACTTAGGTTTCGGTGCAATTGCAGGTTTGCTCATGGCATCCAAATAACTTCCATTATCACTGCTCGTAGAAGGCGACGAAGTACCAGGGGACGAGATATTAGACGATGACAAAATTTCGTCCTTTTTCCTCTTGGCTTCCTGCACGATTACGGATTGATCAACTTTCGGTTTATCGGGGAGCTTTTCTTCTTTTTTCGCCTGAGCAGCAGCCAACCGATCTATTTTTTCCTTCTCATCTATACTATCTGAATAATTGTTGGTATCATTTTTTGCTTTTGTCGTCTTTAGTGGGGCCCACTTCGGTTTCATACCGGAAGACGACGACTTAGGAGGAGGAGCAGATGACATTGTATCCAAATAACTTCCCCCTCCTTCTGTCGTTGGTCGTAGCTTCCTAGCATCGCTTGTCGTTTTGGGAGGAGACCACTTCGGCTTCATCCCTGAAGGCGTTGTGGATTTTGGAGCTGGCACCGGTGGAGCGGAAAATGGCTTAGGTGACGGTTTAGATACAAAACCTGCTTTGTTACCACCACTAACCCGCGATGGAGTGCTGTTATTGTTACTATTCTCATCATCGTCGTCTAACAACGTCAGAGCCGCGGCGCCGATGAAAGCGCTCGCTGCGATGCCACCAAAAATAACTTTAGTATTCTGATCAAAGTCCAATACGGAAAATAGTGACGCATAATCTGACTCGGAATCTTCCACGTACTGGACGACTTGCCTGCCTGAATTCTCTGTTGGTGCAGATGACGTGATAGTAGGGGCGTTAGAACTTTCCTTTTGCTGTTCTTGTAGTGTCGGCTCTGGTATTGATACTTCCTGGTTTTCTATCTCTTTTTCTTCTATTGGAGCAACGTAACCAGGAGGATGATCCATACGTTCCGGCATTCGGAAGAACCCTTTACGTTCTCCTTCGTCCTCCTGTTCAACTACAACTGCTGCTTGTTCTTCGACTACAACTGCTGCTTGTTCTTCAACTACAACTGCTCCTTGCTCTTCTACTGCAACTGCTTCTTCACCTTCTTGCAGCTGTGGTGCAGTTTCCAAAGGTATAGCAGCGTCGGAATTCGATACAGCAGACTTCGAATCATCGTTCTGCAGCACAGCTGATTCCAGACGAGAAAGCACATCCTCCTCTTTTTGTTCAACAATTAGATCCGAATCGGGAGATGTAATAGAAACACTCGGTTCCGTGGCCGGAGCAATAATAATAGGTTCCGGTTGAGGTAAAAGCACTGGAGCTGGCATGATAATGTTTACAGCTGGTTCCTCCGTTGCAGTCATTGGAGTAGGAACGGGTACAGGAGAAGGATCGATTGGTGTTGCTGCTTCCGGTTTAGATATCACTGATGCGGCATCGTCATTACTCAATACGGCCGCTTCCAAACGGTCTAATACTTTTGACTCTTGGTTTTTCTCCTCATCTTTCAACACAGATGGTGAGGTTGGCGTTGGGATAACTTGTTTAACAGTTGATGATTCATCAACTGTAACAATGGAGGCAGCGGATGCAGCTTCTTCTAATTGATTATCATTCACTGCAGTATCAGTACTGTCACTGCCCTTGACGAAATTTTGTATAAATCCTGTAATACCCCCACCTTCTTCTTGTTGCTGAATATCATCCTTTGTCGTCGCATCTTCCACCACTGCACTATTCGATTCTTTGTAGTCCTTCATGAAAGCCTCCATGCGTTCCTTCTCAGATGACATTGCAATCTCTTCCTTTTGCAATGGAGTCAGAGACTCTTCAATAACTTTAGTGGGGCCGAACATTTCAGTTAATACACGTGGGACCACCGGTTCTGCCTCCATTTGCTTTTCCATAACCACGGGTGGTTCCGGTGCGGGAGCAGGAGCAGGAGATAGCGGTATGGCAGCTTCTGGAGATAATGTACCCATATCAGGTTGGTCTTGTGTTACAATGGCAAGCTCATCCTCTCCTTCCTGTTTTGACAATACTTCGTCTTCAACGATTGTTACCGGATCGTCTATTATTTCTGGAGATTGAGGAGACGGCAGCGGTATTGCAGCTTCGGGCGATAACGTGGTTATGTCAGATGTTTGCGTTTGATCTTCAACAGTGGTAAGTTCCTCTTCTTGTTGATTCTGTTCTTCAATTACAATAGAGTATGGTTCCGGTTCCGGCTCCGGGGTGGGCGGCGATGAAGGAGGCAAGACAACTTCGTCCTCTACAAAATCTACAATATCAATTGGTGACGTATCGCTCTCTTCTGTTTGTTGTTGCTGTGTAGGTGGTTCGATCATGTCCAACTTCGCCAATGCCTCCTCGTCACTTGGTAGCTCTATTTCTTCTCCAGTTGTGTACCCCATTGTTGGGTCCAATGGATTTTTAAAGGGTATAACTGCTTCCAACGGAGGAGAAGAAGGAAATTGCCCATTACCTTCAGCGCCTTCCGAAAAGGGGGAGGGAGGTCCATTCGTCAATGGTCCAAAAGGTCTGCTTCCATTATCCGTTACGATTGACGCGCCAAATACAGCTGCAACGGCAACCGCGCTAATGATAAGAGGTGTCTACACGAAATAAAGATGAATCAAGTTCGTATTAACAAGGATGTGACACACACACACACACATGTATATAAATAAGAGTAGAAGTTAATAAAATAAAAGCATACAGTTTAAAAAAAATAAGTTACACATACCGCGTTTTTCTTTTTAGAGGACTTTTCAATGCTAGCTTGTTGTTTCTTTTTCATAGCTTGAACATCTTCTTTACTAGCTGCTTTTCCAGCAAACATACTTTTGGCAGCTCCAGGAGACCCTTTGCTCTTACTTTTAACATTACTACCACTGCTTGTCTTTTCTTTGCTATTACCAAGTAAATTACCAAACATACTCGAACGTGTTACTACTACAGATTCTTTTTTCTGAACTTTCTTTTTCCCAGGCGGCGGCTGCGGCTCCTTGTCACGACCGATTAATCCCTGTCGAGAAGCCACAACCGCAGCAATCGGCAAACCCAACAAACCCGCAACAGCCAACGTAGATCCTACACCCGCCCCTCCCTGCGCCAACACCTGGGCCGTACGACGTTCTAACTCGGCACGCTGTTTATCAACCTCTCCCAACTCTGATTCCAATACGGCACGTCTTTTATTGGCTTCCTGCGATAGTATCTCCAACCTCTCGAGCTCTGTTTGTTGTTTCTTACTGAGTTTGCGCTGAGGAGGAGGAGGTTCGGCATAGAGAACGGCCGTATTCGTACGTTGGCGACGCAAACCTTGAAAGAACCCAAATGGCGATGCCATGGGAAGAAGGAGGATCCATAATGATGCGAGGGCACATCGATCGATCCTCATAACGAACAATCTTAGGAATTGGTGTTTTTAATTTTGAATCAAACAAAAACAAAAACGTCAGATTTTAGGAAATGGTGGTGGTGGTGGTGGTAAAAGTTTAAATTCTTTTATACGGAACGATGTAAGAAAAAAAAATAGAACGAGAGAGAGACAGAGAGATGGACCACAGTTGTAACTCTTTCTTTAGGTTGTTCATTGACTACTTGATTTCAATTATCAAAATGGATGGTTGTACTGTTCTATATTCAATCAATGAAAAAATGATGTTTTATGATGCATCAAAATATATGTGCAGCATCTCTCTAGCGCTACGCTACTAGAGAAAGATGATGTTTTAGGTTTCACAGGTTTCACAGGTTTCACAGGTTTCACACTGATGTATCTATTTTTGCATAATGATAATTTACGAGGTGTTTGATTGATTGACCTCCGAAGATACGTCATTGTGTATCAAATGTACCAAAAACAAGATTGAACCCTCATTGTCGCTTTTCATCTGCTGAAGTTGAATCCTGTATCCGAACTTTCAAAGACACAAAGGTTTTGTGACAGACAGATGGATAGTTTTACAACACATTGATACGAAGACTCATTCTCGCGTCATTCTTTATTACCTACATTGTAATTCGTAATAACTTTTCCAACTGTATACTTATTTTGTTTTTAAATTTTCTCTCGTAGCATTTATAGTTTTCTGTTACTTCGTATTGTGCCGATATCGTTCTACGAATGCTGAGTAGAAAAAATTCTAACTGGTTGTGGCAAATGTTTCATGTCGTTTCCCTAATACTATTGTAACAGCGCCGGTGCGTGAACAATTGACAATAAAATCTTGTGATATTCGTCCGATGAACGTCATCTGAATTGTTAGGCAGTATGAAAGTCAATATTTTGCGAGTATCTACACGACAATCCACTAACTTTTCATTTGATGGGTGCTTGATCACGCCCTTCACAGCCATATATTTGTAAAATTTACAATTTGAAGGTATGCTTCGTTTATATATTGGCATCGTACCAATATCATATTAGAGACGAGATGGCCTCAAAATATACTGATCTTAGATTACGCAGATGTATATGTGGATCGTAAGTTCGCATAAACATCTTACATAAATTAACATCGTAGTCCCCAAACAAATCCTCATTGAGTACCTTGGTCCTCTACAAATAATCAAAGACTTTCTGAGTCAAATTTGTAATGCCGAGTACAAATCTTGCCTCACGCTGATGACGGCAGAATTTTAGCGGTGAACTTTTTATGCTGCCTCGTAGACGAATTTCATCAATTTTATTTCAGAAGATGCTTCATGATCAACTGCTTTACGAAGATAGGCAACAATATTCGGTAATCATATGCTTCCCTAAAAGATAAACTTACGAATCATTTCACCACAACATTCTCTATTTCCATCACAAGTTATCCAGTCATCAATCATAAAAAAATTTGCCCTCATAATTGTTCGCTCCCTTCTTTCTGTCCTTATATTTTTGTCTATCTACAGATTTCTTCGACGTCGCAATCTCGTTGTCGTATGCTGTCATATCACCCATTGTAGATATTGAGCCTCCATCAATATGGGTATCCTTTTCATCATCATCGTCTGTGTCATATTGGTCATCATCTTCATTGTACAGTTGTGGTCCAAACCTAAGAACAATGAGGCTACACAAAACCGCATATGACGTAATAAAATACAGACCACCCCCAGCACCTAAACCTGCCGCAGCACTAATCCACAAGCTAGACGCAGATGAAACACCACGCACTTCACCTAAAATTTCTCCCTTATATATCAATGCCGTGGCTATGAATCCTACCCCACTCGGGATGGCAGCACTCACACGAGATGAATCCCAGTACATCGTACTACATAAAAAACCCTCAATCCCCACAACCGTGAAAACCGCGGAAGTCAGCGAAACCAACGCAGAAGTTCGTACTCTAGACAATCTCTCATGCCCCATAATTCCATCGTTCGAACTGATCCGCTCGAGTCCAATTATCGAACCAACTGCAGTAGCCAATAAAAATCTACGAGTTAACTCACATTCATGTTTGGTCAAGTAGAATAAGAACGGAGTTCGGTGATGCAAGCAGGGATTTGAATCATATTGAGGATTAAGCCTACGATTGCTTTGAACTTCTTCCAGATTGTGTGAGTCATTAACATAATCCGAAGAAGAAGGAGAAAGATCACACCAATTATTTTCATGTCGAGGCAAAAGAAATCTTGAAAATAAGGACGTAAACGCTATAATTGCCGTTATGAGGTACATGAAACGGATGGCTCTAATCCTTAGCAAAGCATTGAACTTTTGTTGTTGTTTCGGTGTAGGGCGGGAAAATGCTTTGTTGCTGCTCATAGTATTCATAATTGAAGTTGGATTTTTGTGTGTAAGGATTTTATGACAATTGTCGAGAGTCGTGGATAAACTTTGCTGTACTTACGTGTACCGCGCGTACTCCGCCGGTCGTAGAGCAGTAGGATGATAAGTACCCTTTGTTCAGATGAAACTGCTGTCTAATCACTATACCATGTCCAAAGCA
>Ga0115008_10001811_pt1 | contig 17580 bp, 17 predicted proteins | sample FraStrMetagenome_FD_87164 | JGI IMG/M metagenome (GOLD analysis project Ga0115008, IMG submission 87164) | Marine eukaryotic phytoplankton communities from Arctic Ocean - Fram Strait ARC3M Metagenome | ecosystem: Environmental > Aquatic > Marine > Oceanic | place: Fram Strait | collected...
CACGAGAGAAGAATTCGAGACTGAGACTCTTTTTGACACGCAACCTGAAGGATGCGTAATGGAGCTAGAATATGCTTATTTGTTTGAAGTGCCAGTCGGATTTTGCCAACCATGAATAAACTTTTCTCAAGATTATTTTTTTTTCTCATTTGATGCTCAATTTCAAGTTATTCAATTTACAAACTTTATCAAAATATTATATTTTAAAAATCAAGGGTCGATTTTTAAATATCTGACAATTTGTCAGTGACAAAGCAATATTTATTTTATTAACATATATTTAAGGTCTCTTTCTTTATTAGTGTAAAATTGATGTTTTCGGAAGTTGGAAGTGCAATGAAAAGTTACAGATTATACATTTCATAATTGTACAGTATGTGCAGTAGTTCGTGCGAAGAGTGTCAGTATTCAAAATATTCTTAATTCAATTCATAAAGCGTCTGCAGTTTGGCGCCTGGCAGCCGCACTCGATTCTTTCAGATCCGAAATCGCGATCGAATTTGTAGTCGTAAGTCAGTTCTTCGCCGAAATCGATGAAGCGTCCGGCAATGATGCAAATGTGCTTTCGCGAGTCGACCGTGATGATTTTGCTTAAGCAGTTTGGCCCGCAAGAATGGTTGATAAAGCGCGCTCGACCGCCTTCCATCGTCGCGTCGACGACCAGATCGTCGTCAACGCGGAACCTTTTTTAAGTTATAATCGAATAAAAAGAAATAACGACTTACATGTAAGTTCCAATTCCTCTGTCGTCGTAGTATTTCTCGCGCATGTCGCAAAGTTCTCCGCGAATGACAGTTCCCGAGTACTCGATAACGAGTTCTCCAGGCTCGTATGGCCTCCGCGCGAAAAGTCCTCGTCCGTGAATTGCAGATGGAAGAACTTAAAACAGTCAAAAATCTGAAAAAAAAACGCTTCCAACCTTGAAGCGAATTTCGACTTGTTTCGACCATTTTTCTGAATCGCATCGTCAACGGCAAATCAGTCTCCATCGTCGGACGGAAGTTCTGATCGTGCGTCAGGCCAGATCGGTGCGTTGAATTCAAAAACGAGAACATGTCGGATAAATTTCTTTTGCCGCTCCAGCCTTGCGCTCGCCAGCAGCCTTTTGAATTGCGCGTCACAGAAATGCTCTTTTCGTCGCGCGGGAAGTGAACAGCTTTGTACGAGCCTGGAATGCTGTCAGCAAGAGGCAGTTGCTCAAGAAGATAGCGGACCATGTTTTTCGAGAAACCAAAAGCCGCAAAAACGTCTGGTCGAGTTGATTTCGGAGCAGATCCAGGCAAGCGGCCGCAAGTCGGCAATTCGTCGATAATATCGTTCCACATTTTTTCTAGATCTCTTCCGCTTTTCCTGACACCGTCTTCTGACACGATCGAAAAGCTCAAATTGTATTCTTCCAGCTCGTCGATCGCTTCTGGTGTTTCAGCGCGTTCTACTTTTTCACATTTTTCTGATTTTTTGGCTTCGAGTCGCTTTAGCAAAATCGATCCAGAAAAATCGTCGTCGACACCGTCTTCGAGCGAGCCTTGGACGATTGATTCCTCGAGCACGATCGGATCCCAAATCAGCGGTTTTTGCTTTGTCACTTTCGGCTGTTTTGGCATTTTCGGCTCTTGCTTGAAAGCGAATGGTTTTGGCTCTTCTTTGATTACGCTGAAAGAAGACGGGTCCATCGAAAGCTGTCTGCCCGTTATCGGCATCGGCCCGTTTCTCACTTCTATCAGCTGCCCGTTTATCAGATTCAGACCCGGCTTGAGTCCTTGATTGTTTGGCAGAATCGTTCCGACTTGGTATCGTTGAAATTGCTGCGGTCGTGCTTGTTGCTGTCTGACAGGACTTCTTCCGACGACTTCGATTCCAGACTGCCGTCTTGGAGGCTGCAGATCCAAATCCCATGGCTTTTTCGCCGATGTTGCCGCGTCTGATTGAGGAGGAACTTGGCCGGATTGAGGTCTTTGCGTCGGTCGAGGTGCCAACGTCATTTGTGGCTGAATTGTGAACGTTCCATTTTGCGGATTATAAGCACGGAAGACATGCTGCTGAACACGCATTGGCTGAACACGCTGGTGCTGGAGAACGCTTGGTCGTTGGTGTTGAACACTCAAGCCAGGCAGCGGTCCTGCGCCGGGGGCGACTCGGAATTGCTGATTTCCAAAAGCAGCATTTTGCTGAGATTGATGTTTTGGCGGTGTCGATTTGCGCATGTTAAGCTCACTTTGCGTCTGAATTGCTTCTTTGATCACCTTTTTGTGGTATCCTTCATCAGTCGGCTCGTTTTTTATATAAATATTGCTCATTGTTGGCTGCGATTGGAAAGAAGAAGGAGGCTCGGTTTTCACCGTGATGTTCGTCGGAGCAGTTATTGGCGATTTTAAGTCGTTTTTGATCTGCTGAAGACGGTATTCGTCAATTTTCGGACTTCGTCCAACATTGAAATACCGCTGAGGTGGAGCCTGGTTTGAGCTCTGCTCTTGTACTTCTTGATACTGGGGAGGCTTTGCGTTTTGAATCACTTGCTGATTAGCGAAATTCGCAATCTGCGAGGTTTGATTCACAGGCGAGCTTGCAACCGGCCGCTGCTGGAAGTTACTCATGAGCATCTGCTGCGGCTGTTGCATCTGAACAGGTTGACTCGAGGCGAGCACAAAGTGTTGATTTGAGTTGATATACGTCGGTGGTTGAGCTGGCTGAGGATGTCTTTGAATGCGGATAAAACGCTGGCCATTGTGGAAGAATTGCTGATTTTGAGCTTGTAAAAATTGTTGATTTTGAACTTGCGGCTGTTGAATAATCTGTGGCCGTTGCTGGGGAGTAGTTGCGAGTTGTGCGTGCTGGAGTGGCGGTGATTGGAAGTTATGCTGAGCTGGAGGTGATTGAAGGTTGTGAGCGCTTCCAGGCGAACGAATTTGCGACTGAAACTGTTGCTGCGGCGGAGATTGAAGCCCAGGCGACATTTGACGATGGGCGATGGCTTGAAGCTGGTGTTGAGCGTGGAACTGCTGCTGCTGCTGCATCATTCTCCGTTGCTGCTCTTGCTGTTGCTGCTGCATTAGACGTTCATGCTCCATTCGCTTGCGATGTTGTTCCTCAAGAATCCGTCTTTCTTCCTGCTGTTTTCGTATCAGTTCCTGTCGTTGCAACTCTTCTCGCTGGCGCTTTTCTTCTTCCCGTCGACGTTTTTCTTCTTCTTCGCGCTGTATCCGAATCATTTCCTGCCTTTTTCGTTCCTCTTCTTGCCGCCTGTGCTGTTCTTCCGCTCTCGCTTGCATTTCACGATGTCGTTGCTCTTCCATTGCTCGTTGATGATGCTGCTGCTGTTGTTGTTGCTGTCTTTGCCGGTGTTCTTGGAGTCTCTGTTGCTCGAGCATGCGCTGATCCATCCCGAAAGATGGAGTCGGCGTTGGTGCTCCAAGACTTCCAAGTGGCGTTCGCAAGATATCTCGGTTATCAAACGGCGTCGCTGTCAACCGGTGAGTTGGCGTTGGAGCTTGAAGATATCCTTGAGGTGTTGCGGATCTCATCTGTTGAGGTGGCGCGACAACTCGCTGAAGACTCATCGGTTGACCTTGCGAGCTCCCGGGCGTTAAGAAGATCGGAAAGTGACTCGCGATCTGATGACCTGGTCGCTGATGCAACTGGGGATGCTGACCTTGTTGAGGATGCTGCTGTAGCACGTGGTTGTTCTGCATCATCGGCTTCTGTCCAATTACTTCGCCCTGAGCATTGACGACCTGAAACAAAAATAAACGAATAATCTTCCCGATTTCGTCGGTGATTTTTTAAAGTGTTTTTTACCTGATAGTAACCAGGAGGAGCAGGAGTACCATTTTGAGGGGCACCTACACGTGGAGAGTTACTTTGGTGGCTCGATAAAGGCTGATTTTCATGCTGGTGAGTGACTTGATTTTGTTGATTCGCTCCTCCAGGAAGGATCACTGTTCCGCCTTTTGCAACGTGGATGTAATTCGTTTGCTGCATCACTGGCTGCATCCGAAACACGGGCGATGCTAGAGTTTGTTCCAGAGACTGTCCTGGTGCTGTTTTTGAATTGATAAATCACCGATGAATTATAATGAGCGGAATTTGAATTTTGTTTAAAATGGAATTGAATATGATGATCACCGAGATGAATTAAATTATGATTTTACCAATTGCCTGGTGGCATGAGAATCGGAATGACCGTTGGTCTAGTGTGAGTGTTACCGTTGTGCTGCTGCTGCTGAGTCGGTGCCATTTGCTGGTACATTTGCGGCACTTGCTGCGCCCGTGGAGCGTCATTTGCGCCGTCCGTCTGCGGAAGATCGACTTCCATTCCCGACCTGCTCGATGATTCATCCGATGAGTCCGCATTGCCATCAAGTTGCGGGACTTTGACTCTTCTTCCCGAACGCGTCTTCAAGTTTTCTTCCTTTTTCTGCGATCGCAGATTTTGCTTCGGAGGCGAAACTTGCTTTCTAGTAAAAAGCAGATTAATCACCAATTCGCAATTTAGCGATCTTACTTTGGTTTTGTCGGAGTTCTTCGTTTTGAAACCTTTCTTTTCGGATAACTCCATTGATACTCGTTCTCAATCACTTCAAGCTCAAGCTCATCGAACTTTTCGGGCTCGTTATAACGCTTGAGATATGCAAGATTTCGTTTGCAAAGAGAGAGCTCAAGATGACTGTCAAACGTTGCTTTGCACATGAAAATGAATCCGCATGTATCACATAATTTGTACACCTAAAAATCGTGATGAAATTCTGCTTATGAATGCACAAAATACCTTCGAGTGTTTGACAGTTATCAGCGCTGCGTAATGATACGGATGATTCACTTTCATATGAAGCAAAATCTTCTCGATATCTTTGTCAGTTTTATCACAATCCTTGACAGCGCAAGGAAGACTTTTAACCGCTCTGCCAGATCTTCTTACAAAGCTCTGCGTCAATTCCTTTGCCAACTGCTCTGATGATTTCTCTGACGCGTCGTCATCCAGCTCATCGTCTTCTTCAATGCGGAACATGTCTTCAATGTCATTTTCAGGTTCTGTATCTGGCGACCAATTTTCAGTGTCTTCACCTTCTTGGCTCTGCTCGGAATTACTCTGCGCTGCGTCTTTGACTGACGAGCTTTCAGATGATTCTAAAAAAAAGTTTGAGAGATGTTGGAGAAGTGTGTTCATCACCAGGGACGATTCTAATTGGTTCTACGTGGACATCAATACATGTGAGAACGATGGATAAGTTTCGCATTTGAGAGGAAATGTTTTGGTCATGATTTGCACCGTTTAAACTACAGGCTTTACCTATCTCTTCGTCAACAGACTCTTGCTCTTCGCTAATGCTTTCAGAATTATCATCATCAGCTGAAGGCTCGTCAACTGGAGTCATTTCAGCAACATTTTTCTCGATGTCATTCGCTGCATTATCGCTGTTTTCTTTTACATCAGCGTTTATTTGATTTTCGACAGAAGGGCTCTGACGTTTTTCATCGCTTTCATCAACCTCGGATGGCACTTTCTGTGGAGTTGCAGGATCATCTTCAAGTTGATCGTCTTTCTCAGAAGGTTCTTCCTCTTCATCTTTTTCAACAGCAGACTTTGGCTCATCCACAGCCTGTGGGAGCGATTCCGAATCTTGTGAGGTTTCAGAATCAGTTGATACTTTTCTTGCTTGAAGCAGAACTTCAGGATCAACATTTTCTAAAACTGTCTCCAAAATATCGGCTTCATACTCGCGCTTATCTTCCTCAGTTCCATCGATTGGGGAGCTTTCGATAACTCCAAGCTCGATATTTTCTCGTTCTTCTTTTGAGCTAACAATTGTTATTACTTTTTTTGAATCTGTTTCGATTGAAACAGATTCAATTGATTCAAGCGTACTCATTTCTTGATAATTTTGAACAACCGGCTCTGGTGACTTTTGCGAGCTCTTGTCGTCACTTTCAGAGTCAGAATCGAGACTTGTGAGTTTCACCCTTTTTGACTTTCGTTTGATAATAAGTTCATCGTCTTCGTCATCCGATCGTAAAAGCGTCCGTACGTCTGAGAGAGACATCATTTCAACGTTGTTTGGTCGATCAGAATCAGGTGATCTTCCTTCAAAATCATCGATGATCAGCTCGACTTCGTGAAGTCCTTCGTCATTTCGATCGTTTTCCTCGTCAGAGAAATTGTCGTTTCTCCTCCCGCGTCTAGATCGACTACATCTTTTTGGCGCGTTTTTAAACTTTGACATTCTTTTGGACTGGACTCGCAGCGGTTTCGCCGTTTCCGCTTTCTCGATTTTGAAACTCGTGTCCATCGGATCAACCGTTTCTTCAAAATCGTCTTCGTCATCTGTCGGCACTTTGAAGCCATCAAGCTCTTCGGGAATCATCACTTCTTCGACAAACTCTTTCTTGATCTTGTTCGCCCAAACGCGCACGCTACGTCTGTTTAAAATATCTTCAGTATCTTCGTCGTCGGTTTCTAGCACTTCTTTTTTGATAATTTTCTGTCGCCCTCTTCGCCCTCGCTTTTCTGGGACGACCTGGCTCGCTTCAATTTCTGCGCTTCTTTTTCGTGCTTCCAAAAACGTTCGCGGAGGAGCGATCTCTTCCATCTTGGCCTCTTGCCATTCAGGGAAATCGTCAAATGTGTAGTTGATTGTGTCACATGCAATCGGCGTCGATGCTTCTGAAATATCTTCTTCTGGTAATTGTATGACAAGCTCTGGCTCGTGGACGATCGTTTCATTCACATAAACGGCTTCTGGAAGAGGAGTGTGTTCGACCAAAACGTTCAGAATGTATTTTGTCAGATTTCCAGGATTCTTTGGCGACCAAAACCATCTGACAGCTTCGTATCCTTCAGGACAGAGCGCTTTTTTGTAGCACTGCGTTGTTTCGGGATGAATTTTGCCTAAGTTCTTAACTGAAAGCCCGCCAAGAGCGATGTACGCATCTTCCGGTCTAACGCCATGCGCCCATTTGGACTTGTGATGGTGCGCCTGGTCGTTGTGATCCGGCCGCGCACGACCTTTGCGCAGCAGCATGTTTTCGACGTCTGTGAACACTTCTTCGAGAGTAATCTTCTTTTTCTTCAAACTTCCGTACGCTGCTCGCGGTTTTTTCGGCCTTTTTTCTGTATCGCCTGTTTCTGTGCCCATTTCCGGAAGAAGCGGAGCATCATCATCGGAAATGTCAAAATCTGAGTCTTCGTTGTCTTCGTCGTCTTCGTTGTTTTCAGATATAACTTCTGAAGAGAGCTGGTCGAGGTCTATGACACCGTCAGTTTGGGGGATATCAAGAAAAGGGGAGGGCTGAACTTTAGGAGGAGTTTTGTGGCTTGGGCTTTGTTGCAAAGGCGGCGGATTCTGATTAGGAACGTTTCGTTGAAGCTGCGGCATTACTTTTTCGCTAATTGGAGCACATGGAGCACTTTGGACATGAGATTGGTTCAAAAAGGGCTTGGGCGTTAGGTTCGGCGGAAGTTGAGACTGAGCAGTATTCGTACTGGGCATTGATGAGTTGGAACTTTGTTTGAGATTGGTTGAAAAATGATTCACTGAAGATGGTTTGCTACTAGGTCCTTCGTTGAAGAGCGTTTCAATCAGCTGCGATAGCTTGTCTTGTCCAAAATGCTGCAGCTCGGGCTTTTTATTCATAATATTCGAGGCCATCGCCTGCGAGTTCACTTGCGAGTGCGACTCGATCGGAATGATCTGCAGCCGTTGATGAGGCTTGGGCGGGCTAATGGCTGTTTGTGGTGCAATCGGGCTGCTTTTTAGGCTCAGTGGAGAAGCTGGGATAGGAGTAGTTTGGTTTGGAGACCCTCTTAAGAGTTCTCTTAAGGTCGAGTTCTCGGCTGATTGAGCTAACGGTGCTTTCTTGCCGGGAATAAGAGGCGGTGGCGAAGACATCATTTGTTGGAAGGCCTGTGGCTTGCCACCAGACGACGGGGATTTGGGTTTGAGGTTTACGTTGGATAAGATAGGGGTAACTTTAACCGGTGAGGTCTGTCGGTCGAATGACAACGGCTTTCCCGTTTTTGGCAGGGGAGTTATTCCCGGGCGCACGATCGTCGTGCCCGTGGCCGCATTCTGCTGTATTATTGGTTTCACGTCTGAAGGCGGTGTATTTTGATCTTGCGCTGGAAGCTCCTGCTTTATCAGGTCAGCAAGTAAACTTGGCTCGGCAGTTTCAAGCGAGATTTTTCGTGATAGGGACGCTTCAAGAACCATGTTCTTTTTTGATTCACATCTCGGCTTGTGTCGCCCGCATAAAGACGTCATTTTGTCCATCACAAGCCAGCCAGTTAGACGCGCACAAAAGAAATGCATGACTAAATTGCAGCCTTCTTTTGCACACTTGACTGAGATGGCGCTGCGTATACTGTAACCACAGTGGCGGCAGGATTCTTCTTCTCGCGCTGCGCTCGGGCCGATTCCGTGCGAGTATCCACGAATCATTGAGGAGTAATTGCCTTTTGTATTTGCAAGTCTTCCAGCCCAAAGAACGCAAGCTGCATGAGCCCATTCGTCCTGGCCGAGGTAAATTAGACGAGCGTAAGACGGTTTTGCAGTACATAAACAGCATGCTTTCAAAAGAATTGATAATTTTTTTGGGTTTGTTTTTTACCTGGTGAACGAAAAAGCGAAGTTTGAAACTGAGGTAGAACAGGCGCTTTACGCATGTGAAAGGTAAATTCAGGTGGGTACTCCATTTCGGGCAGCTCAGCCACGTGAGCGTCATAATTAGGAAAGATCTCATTTAATACGTTCTTTGAATGCTCAAATTTGCGCTGATTATCTTCTGAGCGAAACTTTTCATTATTTTTCAGGATTTTTATTTCTTTTGCGAACGCTTCTATCGAATCAAACTTGAATTTGTTAGATTAAAAAGGATAAAAAGCGGTTACTTTGTCGATGTTAGTTTGGATGGAAGAAATCTCTGAATGGTCTTTAGCAAGTTGCGAAAGTGGACTTAGAATTTGAAGAAGACTCCGGCGCCAGGCGCAGATCAGGTGATTCTTCCATGAAGAGCTCGCATCGCAGTTTTCGCAAAGAAAGATCTGCCGATGTGCAAAATTATCTGGAAAATTATTCAATACTGGCCGAGAGAAAGCGGATTTTTTTTACCGTAAAAGTGAAGAATATCGTCGGAAAGATCCAAACAGCAAGAATTAACAGAGATTCGGCAGCGATCGCATTTGTAACTAGGTTGGCAGTTGGGAAGCGGGTCGGAAAGACAGATTTCGCAGATACTTCGCGGCGAAATCTCGTGATCAGGTCTTAAACAATCTGAGCATGTCCAGCCATTTGTTCGGAAGCCACTTCGCAGCTGAAAAAATCGTGTTAGTCTTTATTGATTTCAAAATTTTGTTTTTTTCTTCTTCCCTGGCAATATAACTGTAATTTAACATCTGAAAATGATTTACAGGCAATTTTGTATCAGATCATAAAAAAGTTAACCCGGCCAATTACTTGGTTCAAATAAAAAAAAATAAAATTTCTCAAATAATTTTGAAAAATCTTATGAAAAAAACGAGCAATAAAAGTTTAAAAACAACCGTGGCTTTCTGAGAGCCACGGTGTTCGTCTTACCTGAGGATCGATACAGCGCCTGTGGATGATTCTCCAGCATGATTTGCATTCGAAAGTTGAAATGGTTAAAACAGGATAAGAGCAAGAAATGCAGCTCTGTCGACAATCGAGACAAAGCCATCTGTAGGTCGTTCCGTATTTACTTTTTGGAAATCCTTTTGCACATTCGTAATGAAAAGGCTCGCAACAGCCAGAACACCAAATTAGCGGGTCGTTGTCGACGCCAGAGCATGAAATGCAAATCGGGCCGGGATAAACTGGCTCTAAATCATCTTCATCTTCCGACGAAGAAACTGCTCGAGGCTGAAATTTAAAATAGAATCGAGGATGACTCAGAAGAGAATTATTCACCTTGAGAGGTTTAGTCAGGACAATCGGATTTGGAATTGAAGGATCATATTTGAAAAGACGAATCGACAAGTTGTGCGCGACTTCTGGAGCGTGAGAAATGCGGGGCTGAAAAGAAAGAATTAGAAAAAATAACGCTTCGCTTTAAATTTAATAAATTTGAATTATTGTTAGAACATTACAATTTAAATTGAATAAGAAACTTATTTCAAATTACAATTGCTCAAGAAAGAAATCTTTTTTTCTTAAAAAAAGCTCTTCTCTTAAAAATTAGAATTTTCAGACAAAAATGAATCGCGAAATCGAGCTTAAATCGTAAAAATTGAATTTTCTGGTCAAAATCGATTTCTTAAATTTTAAAAATCGATGCAAATTTCATGTAAAAAAAGGATTGCCCATCTTCGGTAAGTAGAATAACTATATTTTTGTACTTACAGGAGCATAGGCAGTTTTAATTTCGGACTTGAGTCCAACTTCTCGCTGTCTGCGGCTTCTCCTTGTCATTTCTCTTTTTCTTTTTCACGAAATATCGCTTCTCATTTGCTTGTTTTATTCTTTCTTCCTTTTTCTCTCATTTTTCGTTGGCCCGCATTCGTGTAGCACTAGAATTTCGCGGGATTTTGCCTCTTTTCGAAAAAAAATAATGAAAAAAAGGTGAATGGGTTGCGCGTGGATTGGCCGCGTGAAAGCGCACAAAATGCGCCCGCGGCGGTCCTCGCCCGATGACGCATCTTTTTCTTTTTTGCGACTCGAAAAGAGATTAAAATTGACCGAAATCGCGCGCGCAATAATACGCTCGAATGATGCGCCAAATTTTAAATTCAAAAATGCATTAGAAATTATAGATTTTTTCAGAAAGAGACTTTTTTGAAGAGACTTTTTGATTGGTTGCTTTTTTAAGGTCAGTTTTGAAGTCGAAATTTTGATTTTTTTTATGTAATTTAAGAAAAATAATTTAAAATTATTAAAACTCATAAAACATAATTATGCAAATTTGCATTTTTTTTCATAAAAAATAAAGTATGATTAAAAATATCATTTTATTTTCTGATTTATTTGCATTACTTTCGATTTTCAAATAACGCATTAAATTTCAGAATCTGTGTTGTAATTATGTACAGAGCGCATTTTTTGAAAAACGCGAAGCCAGTATTGAAAGAGCGCAAAATCTGGAGCGGGTCGTGAAAATCCGTGAAAATTTCGAAAAAAACAGCAGGTGATGACCCGAACAAAAAGGGGTCGTAAAGAGGAAAGCCCGTTTAATTTCCCGCTGCAAATTGGTGACCCGAAATTGCGAGAAATCTCAAAAAAAGTGGAAAATTATGACGATTTGGGAAAAATCGTGGAAGAAATGAAATCAGTTGCGAGAAAATACGATGCGCTTGGACTTGCTGCGCCGCAAATTGGAATTAATCAGGTAATTTAAATAGAAATCTTAGCGAAGAATTATTTAAAATTTTAAGCGATTTTGACAAAATAATTAGGCATTTTGCTTTAATTAATCAAAATCAGGGTATAAATTTTGACAATATTGTTTTCAGCGAATAATTTTGCTAACTCTGCAAAATGGAAAAGAAAAGATTTTCGTAAATCCAGTCATTATCGGCAAAAGCTCAAAAATCGTCCCGTCAATAGAAGGATGTCTTTCTGTTCCGGCACTTGTGGCTTCAGTTCCGAGACACGAAAGCATAAGACTAAAGGCATTCGATTTCGGGAAAGGGAAAGAAGTTACAGAAGATTTTAAAGAAGAAGATAGTTTTTGTTTGCAGCACGAAATTGATCATTTGAATGGAATTTTATTTCTCGATCGAGTCGAAGAAAAAGAAATGATAAAAAATTAACGAATTTGTTTATTTTTGTTTCTTCTTTGCAAAAAAAAACAGAAAAGCAAAGCGAATCTCAGAGCGCTTCAGGTTTATTTTTTATCTTTTATAAGAAGCAATTGGCGTTTCAAATTTCCGTCAAATTCGCGCTGGAGAATCTAAAATCGTCGACGAGCTCGTCCAAGATGCTTCAAATCTTCCCAAAACGATCGCAATTTCTTCAATCGTTTCGTTCTTTCTTGCTTTATCTGTCTTTGCTGCTTCCAAATGATGATTCAATCAAAACTCTTCAAAAGCAAAACACAAAAAAATTAGAATGAGCAGCTCGATTTTCATTAGAGCTGCGAAGCTGACACGAGCTCGGGTTCAGAAAAAAATGGGACCAAAATATTTGCCGTATAATCATCTTGCGTTAATAGGTACGAAACTGCAAAATTTGAAAACTATATTTGCTCGACGCAGATTTTTATTCTGATTTAGTCAATATTTAATCTTCATTTTTTGAAAAACGCGAAATTCAAAGTCGTTCTTTGACGCGCCAAATCATTCAAGAATTTTAAGAGAATTTCGACAACCACCAAAATTATTATTAAAAATGTGTATTAATAGGCGATCCAGTTTTACGACAACCAGCAGCCGATTTCGATGTCAATGTCTACAACAGCGTTGACATGAAAACATTTGAGAACCACAATCCAGCAATTATGAAATCGTTAGCTAAAATGGAAATGTTCGCGCAGTACGGTTGGGTGATTACAGCGCCGCAAGTCGGTCTTCCAATCAAGATTATGCTCGTTCAACTGCACCTCGGCCTCGACGATGACGGCTTTACGATCAAAGGAACTGACAAGACGAAGAATTACGTCTTCGCCAATCCGGAAATACGCCCGTTGACAAACGAGAAGGCGTTTTCTATTGAATCGTCACTTTCTATACCGGCGCTTTCCGGCGTTTTAGAACGACATCAGGAAATAGTCACATAAATGTCCAAAAATTATCAATGCTCAACTTATAGTCTTAATTATAGACCGAAAACTATCATTTTCTTTGTTGATAATAACGAAGCAAACTTCGAAACATCCTTGTTTTTGTTATTTGGCCGAAAGGCGTCTTGATTTTATCTTTCGATCTCAGCCATTTTCACCTTTTTACGCCATTTGACGCGCATAACGGATTGAGAGATTTTCAACTTTATTTTTTTAATTTTTTGTGACAATATTTCCAGCTAATTGAGCTAACAGCATACGACCTAGCAGCGCGAAGAGTTGTGAAAATGACGCTTTCTCCTCCAGATAGTTTCATGGTTCAAAACGCCGTCGACCAGCTCAACGGCGTCATGTTTATTGACAAAGTAACAGACAAAGATTCAGTCGGAGTGCTTGAATACGACCTTGTCCGCAGTCTTGGCGACATTCGAAATTTAGAATATTTGCAACAAACTAATTTGCCACCAGCTGGGCTTGATATTCAAAAACATTTGACAATTTATAAAGGATTTAAGACGTTTGCCATTTTAACAATTTTATCAACTGTTCTTTTTCTGTCTGTACAAAGTGAGCTTGCGCAGCTCGTGAATCCAAGCGCGTGAATTTTAGCATTTTTCACTAACGGATTTTTTCAAGTTTAGATAAAAATCGATCGGTAAGAGTGATGACAAGCGAGTTTCAAAAAGCGCTGCTTGCGCAGAAAATGAAAAGGGAGCAGAAAATTGCGGATCAAGGAGTCGACCCTTGTGCTGTTGTCGACATGAACGTCTCGACGAAACGTCGGCCGCTACTGGAATCGAATCAGGAGGCGAACGAGACGGAGCCGAAGAAGCCGAAAATGTCAGACAGGTTTGATTTAAACTGTTTTTAAAAATCTAATCCGACATTCAGCGATATAAAACGAGCGGAGCGCCGAGCGAAACTTGCAGCGCTCACCGCTCACCTGCGAAATTGCGAAGACGCAGACAAAGGGAAAGAGCCCACGAGCGACTCAGTCCTTGAGCCCGTTTTGACTGCCTCGCACGTTTCTATAGCGCGTCTGCCCGTAGCTGAGAACATCCCTGCGCCCAGAACTCCTTTTAAAAGTAGCAAATGGGCTCAACTGGCTGCAGAGCGCGCCAGTTGGGACAACGACGATCTCCAACAGACTCCTTCGAAAACGTCCAAGCCAGACATCGCTTCTGTTCAAAAGCCGGTTCAGTCGTCGAATCTGCCTGTATTTCAAAAATTACAGACGCCTATCGAAGGGCCAAAGTCATCAGCGAGAGATCAAGTTCAGGCAGCGCTTCAAAAAGTTGGAAAGAAAACAACAACGATTGTTCCAAAAGCAAAACATCAAAAGGCGAAATTTTTTGAGGACAGAATCGACTCGCTCGTGGCACAAGCGCCAAAACAAACGCCAAAGCCGATCAAACGTAAGCAATATTTCTCAAATGTTAAAAATTATAATTTTTTTAGTTGTGGAAACGCCGATAAGTACCCGACTTGAGCCAGAGCCGGCGCCAGTCTTATCGAAAAATGACTCTCTTTTGGAGCTGAATAAAGTCAGAAAGGTCAACAGACTTATAGCGTAAGTTTTAACTCATCAACAATCTCTCACCCCTTTTTCTAGCAATTTCAATTCGCCACATAGTGCGCGAACACCAGACCAGCGAAATCTGCCTCCCGTCTTGCTTGAGACACGTGAGTCATTTGCTGCAGATTCGGACGAGTCCATGGACGTCGACAAAACTCCTCCGGCCGAGCCTGAAAGTCATGATCTTTCCGATTCTCTTCATACAGAGCCTTCTACCGTCGTTCCTGCTCGAGAAATTGAAGAAATCTCGGAAATGCTTCCCGAGCCGAATCTTCCTGTTCATGCTCCAGAGAGTTCTAACGATACAGGAAGCTTCAACAGTTCTGGAAATAACGAGTCGCTTTTCAACGCGAAAATTGAGCCGTGCTCCGAGTTTGGCACGCCGATGCAATCAACAAGGATTTCGGACAATATCGAGTCGTTTCACATGGACGATTCGGCGAGCGAAGACTTCACGATTGAGAACACAGAAGATGGCGGTAACGTGACGGGATACAAGCGAGGACATTCAATGTCATTTGTGAACAAGCAGTTCGACTTTTTGGCCGAATCGAAGAGCTCACTGAAGAGCGCGCTGAGCACGAGAAGAGAGCGAGACGAGATCCTCGAAGATGTGGCTGAGAAAAGCTATTACGAGGAAGGTGACATCATCAGTCCAAAAGCGAAAAACAAGCGCAAGAGCAACACAGTAGCTTACGACGACACATCGATAATCGAGTTCAATCCGAAATCAATCGCCAGTTTTCGTAAAACGCAGCGCGTGAAGAACTACGAAGCGCGCGCAACTGTTTCGAGCGTCTTCCAAGAAGTTGAGAATGAGGTGTTCGCTGTGGACGTGACGAAGAGAAAGCGCGAGTTGGAAGAGATTATCTCAAAGCAAATGAACATCATCAGACAAACAAGCGCAGCGTTGTCGGTTTGCACTGATCTGAAGCACGGAAAAGGCACAAAGACGCAGGTGGCTGCGGAAGCTTGTCTTTTGGAAGCGTCGAGGAGATATGAAGCGGCAAAGAGTGGACTCGACAAGTTGAAGACGGAAAAAGGACTTTCTGTTGGAGTTCTTGAAATTGGCGACATTCATCTCAGGTAAGAAAACAACAACGACTATTGGCAAATATGACAGTTTTTACGCTACTTTTTTTAATTTCGCCCTAGAACTCGTTACCAAGAAACGTTCCAAAGTCCACAACACCTGAACTCGACGCACTGGATAATGGCCGTCGTGCAAGTCGATGAGCAAGTGCACGTGACCGCTGTCAAAGAAATCAAAAATATTCGCGAGCAGAAGTCTGTCGTTCTCAATTCTCGCTACAAATTCAAAAACGTGCGACAAGACTTTGTAATTGACGTTTCAATCTACTCAATGTCGACGAAAATGCCAAAAGTTGAGCCTAAATCGAGGCAGCTCGCTGGCGGCAGCATCTTTAAAAAACTTGGTTTCAAAAAATCGGCATCGAGTGAAAAAATGCCGTCGAATCCGGCAATGATGTCGGCTGGCGGGCCAAATGCCGTCCGAAACTCGAACTTCCGCTCGGTCGGCTCTGCTTCAATAACGATGGACACAGCACAGTCCTACGAACAATACAAGCTTCGTACAACATGGGACTCGCTCATTCAGTCGGTTTTTGCGATGCCAGTTGAAATGAAATTCACAAAAAGTGTCGCATTCTCGACATTTTTGACTGTCCGAAAAGGCGGTGATTCTCGTAAGTATTATTTGTTTGTATTTTATTTTTAAATATCAAATCTAGACTACGGCGATTGGCGTCGATACTGGGCTGTTCTGAGTCGCGACCGAATAACTTTTTGGAAGTATCCTGAAGACCAAGATGATCTCCCTCAAGAAGGCTACGTCAGTCTTCGATATGCTCTCAACGAAGAGGTATTTCCATTTCTTTACTAATTTTTATTCTAATATTCGTTTTCAGGTTAAAACCGCAAATCGCGCGATGACATCACGGCCAAACTGTTTTGAGCTGTACTGCGCTCCTCTGGCGCCTGATCAGAAGCGCAATCCAACTCACTTCGAAGGAATCGTCTCTTCTTACGATCCAAACAGGTTCCAGCGATACATTTTCTCGGCTGACAACGTCGAGCAGAAAAAAGAATGGTGCAAGGCGCTCAAAAGCACGCTTGACAAACTACGTGTCTGGCACAAAGACTTGCCAGCGCCAGTTCCTGATTCACTTGGACGATAGATCCTTTTTTTGTAAATAGAAACACACAATTTATTATTCACAATTTTCGCACGGTAGCTGTACAAAAAAAAACACATTTCACATTCCAGTCAAAATTTAATTCAAGCTCATCCCCAATTTTTACACCATTTTGAGATCCTTATCTGAGCTGCCCTACACTCTCTCACATTCCAAATAATAAAACACACAATGCCTGATAAAATAATCGTCTATGTTTTCATTTCCTGCAAAAGCAAATTTAACCAAGGACTTTCATTCAGCGGTGAAATATTGGCCGTTGGCGTTGAGAATAATTATGAAAGACTTTCTTTGTCCGCTGAAGCTGTGAAACTGAAAGGTTCCTTTCAGTAGTAAAGTAGTTAGAGAATGGTTTATAAACTGCCAAGATTGAGAAAAATAGAAGTTCTTATTGCGCATTTTGTTTGGTGGGTGAATTTTACGTATCTCCTTGTTGTCTCCGGTAAATAATATTTATTCTTTTATAAAATTACAGCTCATATGTAGGAGTTGAAACTCAGTCCTACAAAAAGCGCTTTGCGGGTCTTGGCCACCTCAAGCCAGGATGGATCAGCAAAGTCCTGAACTACTTTGAAATCGATAAAATCCAGAATTTGCACCAGCGCGATCGGCGTGACGGCGAGTGGGAGCAGTTTCTAAAAGCGGGCCCGCTGCTCTTCCTCGCTATTCCTTTTGTCTACACTTCCTTTTATCATCTGTGCCGCTTTTTGAATTTTGAAAAGGAAAAAAGTAGAAGTTTGCTACTTTTTCTCTCTTTTTCAAACCTGACATGGCTTTTAACGTGGCAAGGAATGCTCATTATTTCTTTGCTGACAGCTTTCTTTTACTATCTCGGAAGATTGCGAGAAAGATTTCTGATCTATCTTGCCGCTTTTTTCGTTGTTACAGTCATCAACGACCACGATTGGGTGTTTACGCAGTTTCTGCATCCAGACTTGCCAAAACGCTGGAGCTATTTTCTCGTTTTTGCGATTTCAACTCAGATTTTCCGACTTGTTTCGCTTTCACTTTTCATCGCGAGCCAAGAAAATGATCCTGATACGCTTTTCGATGCTTTTGAATACA
>Ga0115008_10001813_pt1 | contig 17569 bp, 6 predicted proteins | sample FraStrMetagenome_FD_87164 | JGI IMG/M metagenome (GOLD analysis project Ga0115008, IMG submission 87164) | Marine eukaryotic phytoplankton communities from Arctic Ocean - Fram Strait ARC3M Metagenome | ecosystem: Environmental > Aquatic > Marine > Oceanic | place: Fram Strait | collected 2012-06-18
AATTTCAAATTGTCAAACCTTGCGCTAGAAACGTGCTCCAGCCCATCATTGCGGCGGTGTGCTTATCCATCCGAACTGGGTCCTTACCGCTGCTCATTGCAAGAAAAAGTAAACCTGACCGCATTCTCCTCTGTATTCATAAACACCTTCCTTCAGGAACCTATTTGCCGTTCTCGGAGAGCATGACCTGACGTCGAGTAACAACAGGGAGAGAGCTTGTAAGGTTATCATGACGGTACCACATCCACAGTATCATGGAATTTCACACGATGTCATGATGATGAAGATCAAGTGCAATGTAAGTTTGATAAAAACTCAAGTTAAACTTTGCGGGGAAAGTGACCAATTAATTGTTTTTTTGATTTTTGCTAAAAATGGCTGAGCGAAGCGAAGCTAAAAGCGCGAAGAATAGCTTCGCGTCAAATATCATTTATTTTTATATTTGACGCGAAGCTTCGCTTCGCGCTTGTGGCTTCGCTTTGCTCAGCCATTTTAAGCTAAATTCAAATAACCAATTAATTAGTCACTTTCCCCGCAAGGGTTAAAACGGATAATATCACAGTTATCCACTGATTTTCTCCTTCAAAATTATCGAAAGCGAGCGACTTTGACAGTCACTTTCGCCTTGATCGCCAGAAAAAACGGACACGTGAGCGGTTGTGAGAATGACGTTTGATTCTCCACGCTTTGGTCCACTTTCTTTTCAGTTCCATACCCACCCTCCAACCCCTCAATTTGCAAGATTTGACAGCATTACGTCGAAACGGCCACCCTTTCTTATCCAACCGTTATCTGCAATTTCCTTTTTTCGCGGAAGAAACGTCTCGAAATCGAGACTTCTTTAAACCCAGACTGACAGATTTGAATAGCTCAAATAAAGGGATTAAGAATTTCAATTTGGGTTAATTTATGATAAAAGATCGTCAGAGACCTGTCATCTTTAGGGTCGCCGGACACGTTAGTTTTTTCTCATTTTGGATCGATGACGCATTCAAATTATAGTGCTGAATCTCTTTTCTTTCAGAATAAAGGCATGGGCCAGTATATCGAGCCAGCGATCCTACCTTCCTTCATGCACGATCTCGAGCCTGGGAGCAAGTGCGAAGTCTGCGGCTGGGGCAACACGAACAGCAAACCAGGTGAGTATACTGAGGCCAAGTCTCTTAAGTGCGTCGAACTGCCGATCATCAGCACGCAGCGCTGCAACGCGCCTAATTCATACGCTGGCGCAATTCACGAAGATATTATGTGCGTTGGCTACATGACTGGCGGACAGGATTCTTGTCAGGTAAAAAATTCTAGTTTTGCTTGAAGAAAATAACCTGTTTCAGGGTGATTCTGGAGGACCAGCGATCTGCAACGGACGAGTTCACGGACTTGTCATGGGAGGAAACCAGTGTGCCCAAGCCAATTTTCCGGGAGTTTACACACGACTTTCTCACTACATTCCATGGATCAGGAGTATTTTAGAAGGTACAATCAGCTTCATGTAGCGCTTTTTTGTTAACTTGCTTACATTATTTGATGATGGACTCCATTGATCGGATAAAAACTTAACAACTAACACTTGAAGTTTTTGACTGACAAAAATTTCTTTCAGAACCGGCTCATAAGAAAGGAGGCCGAAAAGGAAGAAGCCGAAGGCTCTAATCATACGCTTCGTAGGTTAGAAACAGGCGATTATTTTTAAATAATTTATTAACTTATCAGTTGAATCGTCGTCGCTTATAATTTTGCTATCGAAAGAGGGCGCTGTCAAGTTTTATTCATGCAAAAATCATTTGCAAAAAGTACGCGGCGAGGATTTTAAATAGCGTTTATTTCGGGATAAGCCTGTATGCGAACTGTTATAGTTTACATTCTGTGAGCAGTGGCACATCAGCTGCGCACGCTATCAGAGCTTTATCGCGAGTTTTGGAAATACCAAAACGTGGTGTGCAGTGTTAAAGCTTCGCTTTCGCTGAAATATGTATTTTTCAAAATATTTTAACATCTGTTCTCCTCCTTGATTTCTTTAAATTCTAAGTTTATAAGATTTGTAGGTAATGGAAGGCCAACGAAAGGCCAAAAACGATTTTGAACAAACACACAAAGAAACCAACTTTGCCCAAACACGATGACAAGTGACCAACCAGCCAAAATTTTCGCTATCCATGTTTAATTTTTATAACTCGAGATTACTTCATTTTATTATCTTAATTTTCGCAGCGTGATTTCCGCGAACAAACTTGAAGAAAGCTTGTAAAAAGATCACAACGTAGAAATAATGAAATGTCATAAAATAAATAATTAAATTCACAAATTTAAAATCACTCTTGTAAATAAAAAAAAGTCTGCTCCCCGCCTTTGTAAAAACCAAAACAGATCCAAAACGAAGAAAGTAAAGAAGAAATAAAAATATTTATTTTGTATAAAAACTGTGCAATGTCTAACTGTATTAATAACAGCCGGTCGAAATTATTTCATTTTATGCAACACCAAAATAAAGCTGCTTGTAAAATTTTATTATCTGATCACGATTCTCCTGAGCAAGAAAAACATCATTATTTTTTTATTCATGATTTATTGTCAATAAATTATTGAGGATGACTCTCAAAAGTCAAAGTCTGCGAGTCGGTTTTAATGGTTGGTCGAGTAACGGTGCGCAATCATTTCAGGAATATCTTTTGTAAAATAAGTTGAGCACATTCACGTTTTTTGACTCCTTCTCAGAGAATGAATTATCCTTCAATTGTGCGCGGATAAATTGGTCATTTCGCTTTTCAAAATCATAAAGGAGAATATTTGAATTGAATCCCTCGACTGACCCGCATCAGATCCGCGCTCACAGCTTGACACAAGATCAAGCCGGATAAGAAACCAAAATTTTTCGGAAATCGAAAATTTTGAAATAAAATCGGTTAGTTTGCATTAGCGTGCGAAGCAACACGCTCAATGAGCAAATAGGACCAAATAAGAGAGACCTGCTTATTCATTTTCAAAAAAACGGAAAAGAAATAAGAGAACGACGTAATTTGATGAAAAGAAAGACTCGTCATAATGGAGAAGATAATGCAAGGTCATAATTCAAGTGTATCGACTGCGGGCTTTTATGAAGTAAGAAACTGATTTTAAAAAAAATAAAAAATAATCTATAAGCATTCTAGACTGAATTCACTAAAGTCCTCTTTATTTTGAATACTATTGGACTAAATTACTCAAATTTGGACAGATAATAGATTTGAGTTTTTTCCTCGCCCGGAAATGATGAGAGTAGGTCTAATCATCAGAAATATAAGAGTGTTATAAATTCAACATGATTTGTAAATTCTTACAGGTGTTCTACGGCGGTGTAGACATGTCTTACGAGAACCGAGAAGGCGGAGCAGAATGCGCCTCCGAATCCAGCCTGCGAACTCGTGCTTGGGAAGTGCTCCTCGTGACCTGTTTTAGCTACTTTCAGTTCAAATTTGCAGAGGAACGCTGTAGGGACGCGTTTGGAAATATTTACTTTTAATAATCTTGAAAGAGCTTTTTGTTATCCCAACGGATAAGAGAGTACTATTTGGATGAGTCACAGCTCAACTGCAAAAAGATCGAGTCGAGCAGCAGAAGGCAGATCATGCTGCTCATTTTGGCGATGACTTGGGGAATGGAGATTGCGTTGAAGCTCGTGGAAGGAAAGGTAGTCTCGGAAGGGTAAATAGAAACGCGCCATAAATATGAAATTTGGCAGCTATAAATGTTATTTGATCAAGTTTTATTAAATAACGTAACCTCTGTGCGTTCAAGAACCAATAAATTGGCGAGTTAACTCTATTTTTTTTAGCTTATCTTCCTGCTGAATCCCTGTCATCTCTTCACAGCTCTACAACTTTACTTTTTATGCGGAAAGCCGAGCAAAATGATGCACATCCTGTTTCAAGCTCATGTCCCGCTGATTTTCGGAGCTTTTCTCGCAATGATTTTGCCCGACACAGACTCAAGGGTGCTGCCTCTGCAGCGTGAAATATACTGGGTCCAGGTAAACATATAATGAAATATTAAGATTCTGATTTTTAGCACATGCTCATTTGGATTATTCCAGCCTACCTGGCTCCTCTTGGCGGCGTTTATAAAATTGAAAAAGCATGGTCATGGTCATTTCTGGGCCTGTCTTTGATGCAAGTCTACCACGCTGTTGTTCTTCAAGGATTTTCTGTAGCTTTTTTAACAAATCTCAACCACATGCTTTGCGCACATAAAATGGACCCTTTCAAAAATCTCAACTATCGACTTTTTGGCAATGCATATTGTGTAAGTTTTTTTCAGAAACAAGCATTGTTTGACTTGAATATTATTTGAACAAAATCTGATTTTTGTTTAGCTTTTGATATGCTGGCTTCATTCAGGACTGTATACTTATGTGTTCAAAGGGCTCAAAGGTGTTTCTCCGGAAGAAGTTCGCGAAGAAAATCAATCAATTAAAACTGACTAAATGGTGCTGACCACTGTAAATTATTCTTATAAAATATAAATTAAATACAGCTAAATCACCTTCACGTATTTGCAATACTGCATTTCTCAAAACTTTAATTCTCCTTGTTTACTAATTATCACGGGAAAAAGATTCGAGCTTTACCCCGGAAATGACGAAGAAAGTATTTCGCCTTGAAAAATTGACGAATAAAACAAAATTACGAATTTAAAAAGCACTGCAAATTCAGCAGCTCAATTTGACCTTGAATCTTGTCAGAGAAGCGTTATATTTTGACTAAAAAGTTCATCTTTCAAAAAGTATCGTCGCTAATCCACGTTGTTTTTTCCTTCATCTCTTCACATGTCGCTGGGAAAGAGATTTTTGATTACTTAGCACCTTTAAAATTTTCGCGCTAACAAAATTAACAGAAAATCACCTGTGCTGAAACGAAAGCTGACCGCTGAATAATCCGCAGAGGTCATAATATTCAATAAGGTTAAAAGCGAACCACTTTTAAAAGTAGGTTTATGAAAAACCGATTTCGGAAAAGATGGCTTCTGTTCCAAAAGTGCCAAGTTCCGTTGTCCACTGTTTCAGCGACAAGATGCCCTTGACCTTGCCGGACGGTGCTGTAAATAGTTCTTCTGGAATCTTGTGAGTTGTTCACTATGTTTGCGCATCAATCAGACCAATTTATCCACCGCCGTTCTTCTCAGAGCCTGATGACGATCGCCGATCTGGCGCCTTGGCTACTCGAGTTTACATTTCTCAGCACATGAGCTTGTTTCGAACTTTATTTTCCGGATCGGTTCATCCTTCAAACGTATTTCAAGTTTGTAAAAAAAGTTGTTGTCTTCTATGATTTCAATGATTTTAACAAAAAAATAGTAAAATTGCAAAATAATCTACTAAAAATTTGGAGGAATTTAACAGATGAAGAAGATATGGCTATTTCCTAATACAGTTATTTTTTGCTGAGCAACGAAAATCTAAGCACACGCTCATGTCAACCGAACCATCGGCAAGGTGATAAATGGCGATCCACTACAGTACTGTAAATAACACTGTACATTTCTGACGCCTTTTGATATTTGTCCGGAGGTGGCGCGTGTGAGCTGCTACCCTTAAGAAGTACTTCAGGCAGGGTTGGGGATCATTCGATTCATCTGTCGGTCAGTCAAGGACAGTGTGCCAGCCCACTGCCTCTTATACATGCTGTAAGGCGTGTTTAGGTAAGTCAGAGATCGCCGCAGAGCAACAATTAACGATGAGTTTTTTCTTAGCCGACTGAGATCATGGATTGGAGGACATTTATAGGAATACTCGCCCTCGGCCTGGCCAATGCGCAAAACGGTAAGCGAGAACCCTTCCCATTTAGGCACCGCCTCGGGCCGAGTCGCTTTAGCTTATTCTAATTAACATAAAAATAGACTGCGTTTACAACGGAGAAGTGAGACTTGACGGCGACGTCTTCAAAACTGACAAATGCACAGTTTGTATTTGCAGGGATGGACGCGTCGACTGTTCAAAACTAAACTGCGTACCACTCAACTGCCCCCCTGAACAGCAATTTACTCCCGAGCATGAATGCTGCCCTAAATGCAAAGATCCTTGTACGTACTGATCATTTTTGCTTGTTTGAAATCTTACTTTCTTTTTTGATTTCAAGAGTGTTTCATCGTAGAATAGCCTTTAAAAAGACTAACTGTCATTTTTGCGTGTCTAATGTCTAATATAAAATATGCATGTGCATGAATCTCGGCCCGAAACGGAACTTTAGTAAACCCCGCCTTTGCCTATGCTCCCGAAGAATCTGAATTAATGCCAGCAATTCCAGGACCCCCAGGCCCATCTGGTCCACCTGGACAAGACGGTGCTGCTGGCCCCGCTGGTGATCCGGGACGAGATGGAAATCCCGGTCGACCTGGCCCTCCCGGTCTTCCCGGCCCACCCGGACCTGGCGGCGAAGATATGATGGGCGCTGGACCTAAAGGCCCAGTAACCCCAATTGTTGGACCACCCGGACAAATGGGACCACGAGGTCCCCCTGGTCCAGTTGGAATTCAAGGCGCTCAAGGAAACCCTGGCCCATCTGGACAACCTGGTGATGCCGGCGCTCAAGGACCTCAGGGACCCCCTGGCAAAACTGGTATGCCCGGACAAAACGGACGAGATGGATCTACTGGACCTCCTGGTAAACTTGGTCAGATGGGTGTTCCTGGTGGTCAGGGCGCTCGTGGTTTTCCTGGTACACCTGGTATGCCCGGCGCTAAAGGTCACACCGGTCATCCCGGTCAGGATGGAAAGGATGGCGTTCCCGGACGAAATGGCGACGTCGGCTCTCCTGGTCCTGCTGGCGACACTGGTCCACCTGGCATCGCTGGTCCTCCCGGACAGCAAGGCCCTCGTGGTATGACTGGTCTTCAAGGCGAAGCTGGTCCAAAGGGTAACGACGGTACTCCCGGTCGAGCTGGCCCTCCTGGCCCACAAGGAAACAAGGGTCCCGCTGGTTTCAATGGTGCTACTGGTGCCAAGGGTGAGCCCGGACCATACGGTGACAAAGGTTCTCAAGGTCCTCAGGGTCCACGAGGAGAAAATGGAAAGACTGGACCTCCCGGCGCTGCTGGTATTCCCGGAAATCCTGGAATCGATGGCGTTCCTGGCGCAAAAGGTTCCACTGGAAACGCTGGTCCTGTCGGTTCTACTGGTCTCCCTGGTCCACGAGGTCCTCCCGGCCCGCAAGGAAACATGGGTGTTCCCGGTGTTAAGGGTAACCAAGGTTTCCCTGGCTCTACTGGTATGAAGGGTGACCAAGGACCCAAGGGATCATCTGGAGATCAAGGTATGATGGGTATGCCTGGACCATCTGGCGAGCGAGGCAAGCGAGGAGAAACAGGTGAACCTGGTGCCGTTGGACCACAAGGTCCCGCTGGAGAGCGAGGTCAGCAGGGTTCTCGTGGTTTCCCTGGCAAGATGGGCAACCCTGGAATAAAGGGTAACCATGGAGCTCGTGGTGTTGCTGGTGAGCGAGGACAATCTGGCAAGACCGGTGAACAAGGACAGCCTGGTCCTACTGGTACTCCTGGTAGCCGTGGTATGTCTGGACGACCTGGAAAGATGGGTCCAAGCGGCAAGCCTGGTCCAACCGGTCCTACTGGTCTCGATGGACGACCTGGTCCAATCGGTCCCGCCGGTCCAATCGGTCAGATGGGTCAAATGGGTCTTCCTGGCGAGAAGGGTATGGCTGGAGAAGACGGCAAACCCGGTCTCAAGGGATCCAATGGCGAACCTGGTCAAATGGGCGCCACTGGCAAAGAAGGTGTTTCTGGTCCACAGGGTGTCCGAGGTCCTTCCGGTGTCCCCGGAGAACGAGGCGAAGAAGGTCCACAAGGTGCAACTGGTATTCAAGGAAACAACGGTCCTCCTGGTGCCCAGGGCGATCCCGGAAAGCCTGGTGAAGCTGGTGCTCCTGGTGATATTGGTGCTCCTGGCGCTGCTGGTGCTCGAGGAGACAGAGGTCATCCCGGTGAACGAGGCCCACAAGGTCTTGTCGGCAAAGCTGGTCCACGTGGTGTTGCTGGTATTCCCGGTGACGATGGAAAGAAGGGTCCTCAGGGTGACCGAGGAGCTCCAGGTTCATCTGGTCCACAAGGTATCCAAGGTCCAGCTGGCGACAAGGGCCCACAAGGCAACCAGGGTCCTCCTGGTGAACGAGGTGACACTGGTGTTCCTGGAAACGAAGGTCCCAAGGGTGCTCAAGGTATTGCTGGTAACACTGGTCAGCGAGGCGCTCCTGGATCTCAGGGACCTCAAGGCGAACAAGGTCCTCCCGGCGCTGCTGGTCCAACTGGTCCCGAAGGTGCTCCTGGCGCTTCTGGCGATCGAGGTGATACTGGTCCTCCCGGTCCTCCTGGACAGATTGGTGCCCCTGGTATCCAAGGTAACCAAGGAAAGAAGGGTGACTCCGGCATTCCTGGTGTAAAGGGTGCTACTGGTTCCGTTGGACAGATGGGCGCTCAAGGTCAGCCCGGTCCTCCTGGTCCCAACGGTGTTATGGGAAACAAAGGTTCTCGAGGACACAAGGGTCCCCCAGGACCTTCTGGATTCCCTGGCTCACCTGGTCGACCTGGTCCTCCCGGTTCTTCTGGCAACCCTGGTCAACAGGGTCCTCCCGGACAAGATGGTGCTGCTGGTCCCAATGGTCAACGCGGTGAACCTGGTCCTCCTGGTCAGCAAGGTCTTACTGGCGATATCGGTGCTCCTGGACAAAACGGTGAGCCTGGCCCAGCCGGACAAGACGGTCAAACTGGTGAGCCAGGTCCTTCCGGTCCTTCTGGTCTCGCTGGCAACCCTGGATCCACTGGTCTTCCCGGACCCGCTGGTATCAAGGGACACAAGGGTAACGACGGACAACAAGGTGAACCCGGCAAGATCGGTTCTCAAGGCAAAGAAGGTCCATCTGGCCCACAAGGTCCTCCTGGTCTTCCTGGACAAGTCGGAAACGTCGGTGATACTGGTCCAACTGGTCCAATGGGTCAGCCCGGTAATCCTGGTGCTACTGGCAAGACTGGTGCTAAGGGTGAACGTGGTAACCCTGGTCCCAACGGTCCTCAAGGTCTCCAAGGAAACACTGGTCCATCTGGTCCACCAGGCCAGCAAGGAAAGAAGGGTCCTGAAGGTCCACAGGGTAACATTGGTATCCAAGGTCCTCCTGGTAACGAAGGTGCTCGCGGTTCTCCTGGTCCACAAGGTCTCCAAGGCCCGATCGGCAAGAAGGGTGAACAAGGTCTCCAAGGTCTTAAGGGTCATCCTGGACGCACTGGTTTGACTGGTCCTCCTGGACCTACTGGAAAGACTGGCGAAGCTGGTCCTCAAGGTCAACAAGGTCCAACTGGATCTCGTGGTGATGTTGGTCCACGTGGTCCAGTCGGTCCACCCGGCAAGGACGGTAACGACGGTCGACCTGGTATGGATGGTAAGCGTGGTGAGCGTGGTGACGATGGTATGAACGGTCCCGCCGGTCGACCTGGTCCCCCCGGTCCACCCGGACCTCCCGGACCTGCTCCATCAATGATGTTTGCTCCATCAGGCGGCCAAAAGGGCCCTGCCATGGATCGAGCTCTTAATGACGAGGCTTTCGGCGCTGATGGCAACCAAGATGCTGCTCTCCGACAGCTCGAAAACTCTATCCGATCGATGAAGCGACCTTCTGGTACCAAGAAAAACCCTGTCAGATCTTGTCAAGATCTTGCTCTTGCAAACGCTGCCGCTGGTGAACAGTCGGTCTCTGGTAACTACTGGGTCGATCCCAACTCTGGCTGCGACAAGGACGCCATCGAGGTCTTCTGCGACTTCTCCGCTGCCGAGACCTGGACTTGTGTCTCTCCACGCAACGCTGTCGTTGATGAACGAACTCATATTACAGCCAACTCCGCCCACACTTACATGGCCAACATGGCTGGCGGTTCTCAGATCAGCTACGAGCCAACTGACGCTCTTGCCGGTGTCAACTACGAAAGCCAGATCACCTTCCTCCGACTCTTGGCTTCAAAGGCCTGACAGGTATTTTCACATTTACATTTTTCGGGTCAATTAGCACAAAATTAAGCAAATCACCTACAACTGCAAGAACTCCGTTGCTGTCCAGAACGGTGCCACCGGCTCCTACACTGAAGCCCTCAAGATCCTCGGCGCCAACGGTGTTGAGTTCACTGCTGAAGGTGCTGAACAGTACAACGTCCTCGAGGATGGATGTGCTAACAGCTCTGGCAACTGGGATCAGACCATCATTGAAGTAGCAACCACCAAGACTGCTCGACTCCCTGTTGTCGTAAGTGCAAAGAATTAAAAATTTTTCTCTATCCACTCTATTTGAGCGAGAAAACTAAATTTATTTTCAGGATGTTGCTCCTTTCGATATCGGTACTGACAACAAGCAGTTCGGCCTCGAAGTCGGCTCCGTCTGCTTCGCCTAAGCCTCTTCATTGTTCAACCGTACTTTGAAACCCCAGCACGGATAAAGATCACGACACACGGACTGCCCTTACGAAAACAGTAATACTACTTACGAACCCCCAACTGCCTAGGTGATGAGAATCAACTCCTGGCACTTTTTATATTTGCACGTCAGTCAGTTTATTGAATCTTTTAGTTTCGATTAACATGACCAATTACTCATTAATTTATGCCTTATTTTAGCATATTCCTATATTGATATAACTTGCCATATCTTTTTCGCCGATTCTTTTTGCCTCGCCAACTTGACAAATCGGGTGCCTCTTTCGGCGCTATCCCCAACTTACCATCCTCCCGTGAAGGGGTTTACTCGTTTTGTCAGCTGCGATGGATTAAAAAGAATCTGGTTTTGTACATAAATTGTACTGTTTTTCTTCGCCAGAATATCCAGAAACACTTCGTCGCTTGCGCTCTTCTATCTTTCCTATACCTTTTTACTTTTCCCTAAGTAAAAATCCGTTCAGTCATTCAAAGCGCGTTAGATTATATTCATCATTCTGTACACCCGTTTCCCTATTTAAATCTAGCACTTGTGATCGAGGCATGACAATTTGCAGTCAATCACTAAACGCTAGAAAACCTTTTCACCGAGGCAATTCTTCACGCCAATTACTTCTGCGTTAATATTTTTCCACCGAGCAAGGACTCTCACCTGAAAATACTCTCAACATCATCCACAACAATTGACAAGCAGCGATTGAATATGTCATGTGGGCGATGTCTGCTTAGTTGTATTTTCGTGAGTCGCCAAGCTTGGCTTATTAAAATTTCTAAAAGAAACCTTCAATAGAACCGGTGAACTCAAACTTAAATAAATCAAGAACAATATTCTGTAGTGGACAAGTTAAAATAAAAATCCCACCTGTATCTGTACATAACAATTTCAATAAAATTATTAGCAGATTAAAATGACCTGTTTATTAAACCCGAAAGGCAAATTTGGCTTTAGCTGTAATATCAGCTCTGGGCAGTGGTACAAAATATACAGTAGGGTCCGGTTAACAAAACTATTGAAGAGTTTGATCTTCTACAGGCGGTTTTTTCTTCTTTTTCTTTTTGGGCGTTTTTGGGACTTCAGGCTCAGGTTCGGGCTCAGGTTTGGGTTCGGGTTCTGGTTCGACTTGTTTCTAAAAGCCATTTTTTTGAGCAAGAAATCCTTCATATTTACATAATCAGAACACATTATTTTAAACTGAAAACATAAAGTAATGAACAAAAAAATGACAACACTTATTTACCAAGATACAGCGAAATATTGATTGGTTTTGATTCAAAAATTACTAAAAAGTCAAAGATAGAAAAATTTCTAAATATTTCAAGAACAAATATTTGTATAAAAAGCTTTTTAAGTCTAACTTACTTTCTTTTTCTTTTTCTTTTTTTCGGATTTTTCAACTTTCTCATCAACAGTATTAATCTGAAAAATATAAATTGATGGCTATGTTATTTTAACGTACTTCAGATTTTTTCGATTTTCTGGGAGGCTTCTGAAGGGGCATATCGTCATCTTCAAGGAAATCCTCTTCGCCCTCTTCTTCTCCTTCTTCGCCTTCCTCCTTTGTGGTTGCAATGACTGCCAAACTAGGCGGCAAATAATAAAAATGCTTTTGAAATCAAGGAAGAGTACCGATAAGTCTCAAGCATCAAAACAAGCCCATTTTTGATCGTGAAGAAGAGAATCGTTGGATGAATAACATTCCGTCCGAAGATAATGTACATTCTCATCGATAAAAAGGGTCCGTCCTGATCAAATATTAAAAACAAAAATCGAGACTCGATGAACCTGAAGAACGACTGTAGTGAGAATACTCCATACTTCTGGATTGGACCAGAATGATTCCCATGCTGTCATTTCGACTTCTTCTTCAATCACCTAATTATTGAATCAAAAAAACGTGGGGGTCCTTAAGTCAGTTGTCTTACCATAACAGGACTGCCCCCTTGTGATCCATAAATTTCTGTCATTTTTGTCCTTGCTTTTGTCGTTCCTGTTACTACGAGGATAAACTGTACAAGCGACCAGGACCAAAATCCCAACATAATAAGAATGACGTTAAGCTCGCAACGTACTTCCATTTCCTGGATAAAAGAATTATAGCCAAATCACAAATTATCAAATAACCTTGATTGTTTCAGTGACAAATTCTAAAATATCTGCTCCGACGCCAATAAAGATCAAAAGGATCTGCGAAAGCTGATCACGTGTCACTCCCTTAGCCTTTGGCAACATCCAGCGGCCGATGATAATGATGAACAAAATGAGCTGATGCAAAATGTTGATCCACGCATCGTCCGAGTTAAAAATCGGGATATTTCGGTCAATCTAAATTTTAATTTTTATAATTTGGTCAAGTTATTAGAGCTCACCCAAGTGTTGAGACTTTCCGAAATCTCGTTTGCTGTGTCTTCAGCAGCTTTCGCTCCACCTTCCAGATTGACTTCCCCGCCGACTTCAATTCCTTTTCCTGATTCTTCCAATCTCGCTTGTTTCATCCGTTTTTTTTCTTCTTCATTTTTCTCGTAGCAATAATCACTTGCATTGTATTCACACTGATATTGAAGCATGCAAGCTCTTTCCAGGACATTTTTATCCCATTGAAATACGCCCTTCAGCGCTGAAAAAAATAATAAAAGTCAAAAACTGGCTTCAAATTTACATTTTTCATCTGGCAAAGGAATGCATTCTCCGTCTTGTTTCCACAAAGTCGTTCCATCGTCAGATATTTCAACCAACGGATCTTGAATTCCCTCACATTCCAGATCAACGAGTCTTTCGACGTATTCCGTCATTTTATCTTTATTCATCATCAAACTAGCGTCAGAAAAATTGCGCGGGTATGTAGGATTATTGCGCCTTTCTTCCAAATTTTCAACATATTCATCAACTTTGATATTTTTCGAGAAATCTTGGCGGACTTCGTCGGCGAAGCGAAACTCACAGCCGGCGTTTGACGTTGCATTTGAAAGCTTCAGCCAGGCTCTTGTATCTTGGCATACGTGCCGTTCAAGTCTTTCTTCGTACGATTTGAGCTCAAGGAACCAAATCGCTGGAACGACAGAGCCAAGATATAGGGCTATACAGGGGGATATGAATCTGTACTCCTGGCCACCACGGATGGCGATCGTGAAAAGCGCCTCTCCAAAGAGGGTAAGAACAGGGGCGAGGAGGATGAACATAAACGTCGTTTTGTATCGATGCTGGCATTTCCAAACAGCAAGTAGGCCATGCGCTGATAGATTTTAGAAATTAATTACGAGAATAATATTTACCAAGGAACATAGCTCTTGCCCCAAGAGCCAATAATGCGTCCTTCATATTTCGTTATTTCAAATAACTTATTTGTATTTTTTGGTTTCTCTTAATCAGTAACTGCTCTCATTTCCATTTGGAACTCGAACGATCTCTTTCAAAAGCGTGTAAAGAGCTTGCTCAAGAAATCTTCTCAAATTGAAAAGAAGTTCCAAAAAGAAGTCCCAGGGGAGCTGAAAGGAAGTAGGATCGCACAATCGCTTGAATTCAATATTAAGCATGTTCCTTCACCTAGAGTTGATTAAAATTGCAATGATTGCGAGAATTTTTTAATAAGAAGCTTTTTCGCTGTCTACAATTATCTGATGAGCTCATCGTTTTTACCATAATATATTATTTGACAGTTTTGAAGCAGAACTGAATCACTAGCATTAAAGTCAAGTGTTTGCTTAAAATGAGTCGGCAAGAGTTTACGAGATCCTTCAAGATTAAAAACGCCTCAGAAACGACAATATCAGAATAAGAATACGCGTTTTTTAGTTATTCTGAGGAAAAATTATGCAGCGCAAGAAGTTCCCTGGTCGTGATTACGACAAAGAGCGTGGACGATGTTGTAATCCGTCCCGTGACAGGAATGGTTCTTGAAACAAGCTGAGTGTTAAGATTTTTTTTTCACAATCCTATAAAGTTACAATATGTCAGATTTTTACAAATTGAATGTGAATACTGTTGGTCTACCAGGACCGTCAGGCGATGTAAGTGTCCCTACAAAAAATTATATTCATTTATCTTCGCTAGAGACGACCTGCTCATTACGGAAATAAGTACTGGGATAAGATAGTTCGACAAAGTAGCAAAAAGGTTGACAAAGGTCGTGCAAGAAAGAAAAATATCCAAGCATCACGCATGAAAAACTTGGACGAAAATAGCGACGAAGACGACTTTGATTTTGAAGACGACGAAACATTCGACGATGACAATATTTGCAACTTAGGTTACAACTTCGAGGATCACTCCTCAGAGAACAACAAAAAAAGGATTCGACCGGTTTCGTTTTCTTCTACAAAAACGACGAATGGAAATTTTCCGAAGTCCGTCTTTGGGAAAACTCAATTATGATCAAAATCGCACGTTTACAATAAATCCTGACAAGTTCAAAGGAAAATATCTCTTTCTTCCAAGAGACTGATTGATATTTACATGATAACAGTATCTTCCTCAGCTGTAAATATCAATGATATCATCTAAAAACTCTTTAGATAAAAATTTGACACAAAAAATTTATCGAAATTTGATGTCGACCTTTAAAAATTGCCTCAAAATCCAGCCTCAGCAAATCCGCCCACTCATGTTCTACTGATTATCCGGGCAAATCTGATCTTGGTCTTAACCGGATGATCGGCGCTTTCTGATCTGGATCATATTTTGGGTTTCTGGTTCTAAACCGCAGTCGACTTTTCGCCTCCGCCACTGCCGCTCTACCGCCGGTTGACCGCTTCTTTCGTCGGATTCTTTCTCCAACAGAGCAAGCGCCAATTATACTGTTAAATTCACTTTTATTTATAAGAAAGAATGGCAGCTGTTGCAGAAGGAAATATATGGCTGGGTTATGAAGTTTCAGAAGAGTAAGAGATTCGAAGCGAGACTATTTTGATAAAGAAAATTTTAGAGAAAGAATGATGCGACTTGGAGTTAGTCCCCATCATACTAATCCAAGATCTGCTACGCTTGATTTTTGGAGAAAAACTACTTCAATTTCAGAGTATAAACAAATCCAGGTAATTAGCTTACATGAAAAAGGGCCTAAAACGTATTAATTTCAAGCACAAAAGAAGGACTCAAATGAACATACCTACAAGCTCTAATCATTCTAAAGAGGAACATATGATCATCGGTAAGCTTTTCTTCCATTTCACTGACAAATTAAACCTATTCTAGCTCATCGTTTGGCTGCTATGGAAAAGCGTCGTATTGGTACTCGTTTCTTAGAGCACGATGTCCGCCCGGAAGATATGGAAAAGCCTCTTCTTGAGAAGCTCCAAGAATCTTGTGCGCTTATGTAAAATTCCAATTTCAATAAAATCCCCTTTCTTTTTAATTTTATTATTTGAGGTCAGTTGAGGTCAAATAAATAATAAAGTATTTTAATCTAATTTACAGTTTTTTTCAAACATAGCCATCCATGACGAAGTTGTCCTGCTCGGGCTCGACGTTTCTATTTAGCCTCAGCGAAGAATTTCGATCAGGCGAGCCGACGGTTTTGGGAAGGAGGGAGCAGGCGCCAACCGCCATTGACGTCTCCATGTCACAATCAGTCATGTCGTCCTTAATTTTGCCATTATTGAAAAATGCAACCTTGACCTTTCGTGGCATAATTGACAGTTTGCAAGTAAACTGACCTGATGCAGATCTCTGGGCTTTGGCAGAGCAAAGGACAGTGGTCCGTCAGAGGAGAGTGTTTCGACGCTTCCCTGATGCCGCAGCGTCGGTTTTGCGCTCACGTGATTTGATAATTTTGAGTTTGCAAAATTAGTAAGAGCAGATCCATTTTGCCGATTGCGGATTCTCCTGTAGATGATTGTGTTCTGGGTTTGAAATCATGAAAGAGATCTTACCTTGGGCGGCCTTGATGCTGCAGTGTGCGAATTTGGCCGACTTTAGCCCCATCCTGAGGCGAGTTGAGCTCAGATTCAGCTGCTTTCTGCGCCGCAAGCTGACGATAAGAGGCCTCGAGCTCGTGCCCGTAGGCGCGTGTCTAAATTTAATATGAAGCAACAGAAATGATTAGTTGAACAACTCTCGGGAACTTTTGCAGTAAAAAAGGTGACGCGCGCAGATGGCCTTATATGATTTGTTTGGGCGCAATAAAGTGGTAATAAATCAAACCTTAAGTAGCTCGGTAGTCTCTAAGGACTCGTACATTGATCCGGCCAGACAGCAAAGACAAATTCCGCAAAGAACGCCCAACGTGCTAAATAAATAATTCCTTGCTGGATTATATTACAATGAAAAATGATGATCCGGGAATGATCTACAGCTGTGAGTTCATGCTTACCTGCTGCTCCAGGCAATATATAAAATGTTTGTCCACACAATGTTGAAATCTTCGTTCTTTAACGAGGAGTACTGTACAGTGAGCTGCGTCTGTAGTGGCTCGAAGGACTTTTCAAAGATACCCGAGGAGAAGTAAGACATTGCTACGATGCTGCATACTCCTGATAATAAAATGAAAGTTTCGATAGCGTCAGAGTCTGACGGTCAGACACGTATGATGATCAACACAGAAGTGAATCTGTCAAAAAACTTGCATAACTGTCGACCTGACGGTGACGCGAACTGACAGATTGCAGGGAATGGGTAATAATTAATCAGCACTTTAATTTTTCGCGAAATGTACCTGACAAAAATATGAGGAAGCCGCTGAAGCGTGCGCAACGCCTTCGGAATTTGTAGTTGTTGCTGGATAAGGTGATGCATTCGTATCCAGCTAAGGCAGTGATATTTGAGAATCCGGATAGGACGACAGAGATGATCATTAGCACGCGCATGGTTTTGAGGGAGTCTTAAGATCATCATTATTAACCTTGAAAATCGGATCGGCGGAACAGATGAACATTTAACCTTGATCCGTTCAGGGAAAAGTTGCTAATGAGCTCAGTCTAAGGCACAAGCTGCTTACTCACAGAAGAATCAATAACTTCAATCAAAGCAAATCAATCGATTAACTAATTTTACTTCCACCTAACTTCGACGCAAAACATAATTTACTAGGTCAGACAGCTTCAGGTTAAAATTAAAAAAGACATCCGTTATGTCAAATAAAAGCTTTTGGTTGAACCTTGACGCACAGCGGCTTTTGAATAAAA
>Ga0115008_10001814_pt1 | contig 17568 bp, 15 predicted proteins | sample FraStrMetagenome_FD_87164 | JGI IMG/M metagenome (GOLD analysis project Ga0115008, IMG submission 87164) | Marine eukaryotic phytoplankton communities from Arctic Ocean - Fram Strait ARC3M Metagenome | ecosystem: Environmental > Aquatic > Marine > Oceanic | place: Fram Strait | collected...
GTACCGATACGATGATAAAAACTGGCCAAGCGCTTACCGCGATCACGGGAAAAACGCTGGTGCTAACCGGTGCTATGCGCCCTACATTGTTCCGTGATAGCGATGCTGATTTCAATTTAGGTGCTGCGGTTACCGCCGCGCAAATTATGCCGGAGGGCGTCTATCTTTGCATGAATGGTCGGATTTTTGACATCGATAGCGTATCTCAAAATCACCTTAAACAGCAGTTTCAAGACAGTTAGACAGTGGCGCCTGGTTGTTATTGCGCGTCGGATGACCAGCTGATAAAAGGTATTATCAGACTGCATGCCCATGGGAATCTAGCATGACTCACTTTGCGCGCCACATAGCAGCGGCATCCGCCGCCGCACGGATTGTCGAATTGGTTGCTAATGTGGCGCATCGCGCCACTCGTTTTCCCGATCTTGAGGGGTCGCTCAATAGCCAACACATGGCACATGCGGCAGAGGAAATTTCCAGTTGGCCCGGATATGCCGCTCCGCCCCTGCACTGCTTGCCAGAACTTGCCGCGTGGTTGGGTGTTCGCGAGGTGCTCTACAAAGACGAGGCGATGCGTTTTGGTCTAGGCTCGTTCAAGTCGCTGGGTGGGGCTTATGCGGTAGTGAAGTTGGTCGCGGAAAAGTGCTCGATCGATACCCCAGCGGCGGATATCACCGTCACCACTGCTACTGATGGTAACCATGGTCGATCGGTGGCCTGGGGTGCTCAGCGAGCCGGTTGCAGTGCGGTGATTTACATTCATAGCCAAGTTAGCGGCGCGCGAGAAATCGCCCTGCGCGAACTCGGAGCAAAGGTTGTTCGCGTCGATGGTAATTACGAGGCCTCGCTGGCGGCGTGTAAACATGATGCCAAAACCCACGGCTGGCAGATGGTATCGGACACATCTTGGCCTGGCTACAGCAAGATTCCGCTCCAGGTAATGGCCGGCTAGTCGGTTTTGGCGCGCGAGGTACTGCAGCAGTCCTCGGGTATGCTTGTCAGTCATGCTATGTTGCCGATTAGTGTGGGTGGCTTGGCTGCCGCGGTGGTAGCTAATCTGTGGCAGGCCATGGGCAATCAACTGTGCAGGGTTATTTCCGTTGAGTCGGACTTGAGCGCGTGCTTTTTGCGCAGTATTGAGGCGCAGGTGCCGGTTTTCTGGGATATAAAAAAGGAAACCCTGATGGCCGGACTATCCTGCGGCGAGGTGTCGTCGCTTGCTTGGGATGTACTCCAACCGACGCTGAGTCACTGCCTGTCGATCACCGTCGATGCGGTCGCGCCATTGATGCGTCTCTTCGCGCATGGCTTCGGTGACGGTCTGTCGATTGAAGCTGGGGAGTGCGCAACCGCCGGGCTTGCAGGCCTGCTCGCCGCTAGGCGCGATACCGATCTGTGGCGCAGCATGGGATTTGACCGCAGCTCGGTGGTTTTATTGATCGGAACCGAGGGTGCCACCGACCCTGAACTCTATCGCTCAATCGTCGATGGCGCCGATTGAGCATAGCCACGGAGCGCCACCATACTGGCTATAGGCAATTCGAGCTGCCGCCGTCGACCGCGATCGTTTGACCCGTCATATAAGTAGCACCGACCGCTAAGAAAAATACGCACTCGGCAATATCGCTCTCGCGTCCGAGCCGACCCATGGGTACTTTGCCGAGTACAGACTGTTGTTTTTGCTGATCGTCAGATTCGTGCTCAGGCCATAGAATTGCGCCCGGCGCAACGCTATTGACTCTTACACTGGGCGCCAGCTCAAGCGCTAGTGACTTGGTCATGGCGATGTTTCCCGCCTTGGCGATGCTATAGATCGGATGCTCTTTAAGCGCTTGACGGGCGTGCATGTCGGAGATGTTGACGATCGCACCAGCGCTCGCCTGCAGCAGCGGGGCCAGTTCTTTGCACAAGAAAAACGGCCCCTTTAAATTGCTGTTGATAAGATCGTTCCATTGGATGTCGTCGGTTTGTGCAAGTGGCGTTGGGTAGAAGCTGGAGGCATTGTTGATCAGCACATGCAGCGACCCAATCGAATTGATCAATGTGACTATACGAGCCAACCCAGCGTCATCATTGAGATCGCCCTGAACCAATAGGCAACTGTCTGGTCTTTGCTGATTGAGCGATTCACAGAGTTTATCGGCATCTGCAGCGGCGCGATTGTAGTGGATAACAACGCGATAGCCGGCGCGATGAAACAACCGTGCCAATTCGGCGCCGATACGCCGCGCTGCGCCGGTAATGAGAACCACGGGATTGCCTATATTTGGAGCGTTCATGAGTTTACCTTAGGTATTTTTTGCGGCTTATTGGACCGCTGGTTAGGGCGTTATGGGTCGCCATTTCAGGGCTGATTGGTCTGTTTGAATTCGGTTAGACGGGCGATCTGTCGGTCGTGCAGTTGGCGCCCAATTTCATCACCCGCAGCGCCCGATGACACTAGATCGGCGATACTGACGGTGCCCAGCGCGCTCTGGGCACGGCGAAGATAGTTCGGCGATGAATAGTGGCGGTTTTCTAATCCGAGTCGACCGCGCGCGTCGGCCTCGCAACTGAGCAAAAACGGTTCTAATTTGGCGCTGGACTTGAGCGCGCCTACGCCCCGCAATAGGTTCAGTAACGTCTCTACCTTTAAGTCGGCAGCGCGGTGGCACTGGAGGTGATATTCGGTTACCACGAGGGCTAATTTTCGGTATTCATTGGGGACTTTTAAACGTTCGCAGAGAGTTTTTACCAGCGGTAATCCACGCGCCTCGTGGCCGGTGTGGCGCGGCAAGACATCCGCAGGTGTGATGCCCTTACCGACGTCGTGGACCAGGACTGCAAAGCGCACCGAACAATCATCGGATAATTTGGCGGCCTGCTCGAGCGCCATCATGGTATGCACGCCGGTATCGATCTCCGGGTGGAAGTCAGGCCGTTGTGCCACCCCAAATAGACGGTCTACCTCTGGCAGGATGCAGGCCAGGGCGCCGCAGTCGCGGAGTGTTTGAAAATACACCTGAGGGGTCTGTTCGCCAAGCGCGCGCTGGGTTTCGCGCCAGACTCGCTCCGCCACCAAGTGTTCCATCTCACCGCTGTCGACCAAGACGCGCATGGCATCCATGGTTTCGCTGGCGATACTGAAGCCGAGGTGGTGATAACGGGCGGCAAAGCGCGCGGTGCGTAGCACGCGCAGAGGATCTTCCAGAAAGGCATCGGATACATGGCGGAGAATTTTGTCGTCTAGATCGCGCTGTCCATTGTAGGGGTCTATTAGGCGTCCCTCGGAGTCTTCGGCAATGGCATTGATCGTTAGGTCGCGTCGCTGCAGATCTTCGATCAATGTGACGTTGCTAGCGGTGTAAAAAGTGAAGCCCCCGTAGCCGTGCCCAGATTTTCTCTCGGTTCGCGCAAGCGCGTATTCCTCGCCGCTTTGCGGGTGAATAAATACCGGAAAGTCGCGGCCCACTGGACGGTAACCGCGGTCGATCAACGCTTGCGGAGACGCTCCGACCACCACCCAGTCGTTTTCGCTGCTCGGGTAGTTGAGAAGGCGATCGCGCACCGCCCCGCCAACGCGGTAAATCTGCATGATGTGTCTCTCTCAATGGCTCCGTGAATGGTGCTGCGCTGTGGTTGGTCAGCTCACCCATTGTAGAGCGCTCCGCCGTCTAGCTCAATTCGCTCCGAGTCATACGCTGCCAATCGTTGTATAGCTTACAATCAATCGCAGTTCAGCGCGCTTAAATGCGATAGCGAGGATTTTCGGTGGTTTTCTCGATAGCCTAAATTATACATAACATATGGGCCTCGGTTTTTGGCATAATATCGGCCATTGCAGTTAATGTGTATGGATGTGCCGGTGCCCCAAGATTACCTTCTCAGCACGAATGAGCTGTGCTTCGAACGCGATGGCCGCAGGTTGTTCGAGGGCATAAATTTGCGGTTAAAAGCGGGCGAAATGGTTTTGATCGAAGGGCCTAATGGCTGCGGCAAGACCACCCTCATGCGCCTGTTGACTACCCTGTTGAGTCCAACCAGCGGTGCGCTGTGCTACCGCGGCGAACCGCTCGAAAAGGTGCGCTATGCATACCTAGCAGACCTACTGTATATAGGACATCAATCGGCGGTAAAACTGGCCTTGAGCGCAGAGGAAAATCTTGCATGGATGGCCGCATCTGAGGGTATACATGACCCAAAAAGCGTGCGCGCAGCGCTCCGTAGTATGGGTTTGGGGGCGGTCTATGATCTGCCCTGTCATCAGTTGTCGGCCGGACAGGTGCGGCGCGTTGCGCTGTCGCGATTGGTGCTGACGCGCGCTAAGCTGTGGTTTCTCGATGAACCTCTGACAGCGCTGGATACCGAAGGGATTGGGTTGATCACCGGCCGCCTGCAAGGGCACCTCGACAGCGGGGGCGCGATCGTTTTGATAAGTCACCAAGATCTGGCGATCGGAGCGGTGCGTAACTATGATCTAACAAAGCGTTGTGCCTTGGGTGCCTGAGTTGGCGCGGACGCCGAGTTTTTTGGCGTATGTCAGACGCGATGTCCTGTTGGCGTACCGGCGATTGGGTGACACGGTCGCGCCGCTGATTTTCTTTACGATGGTGTGTACGCTGGTGCCACTGGGTTTGTCGCCGGATCCGCAGCGCCTCAGCGAGATAGCGCCGGGCATCATGTGGATCATGGCTCTGCTGGCGACGCTGTTATCGATTGAGAGGATTTTTGCATTCGACTTTGAAGACGGATCACTGGAGCAATTATTGATTGCACCACAACTGATAGCACTGCCGGTGTTAGCTAAAATTGTGGCGCATTGGTTGGTGACGGGGCTGCCACTCACGCTTTTATCGCCACTGTTGGCTATGACTTTGTCGCTGCCGACTTCCGCCTACCCAGCGATGCTTCTCAGTTTGGCGATTGGCAGTGCATACCTTAGCGCGGTCGGTGCAGTCGGAGCTTCTCTGACCGTCTCGTTGGGCCGAGGAGGGCTGCTGTTGCCGTTGTTGGTCGTGCCGCTGTACATGCCGATTATGATCTTTGGTACTGCGACGGTCTTCTACGCGGTGGATGGACTGCATTGGTCGGGCCCCTTGGCGGCTATGGGGGCGATGTTATGCGCCGCCTTGGCGCTCTGTCCACTGGCGGCGGCGGCGGCACTGCGCGTCACCAGCGCCTGATGATTACGGGATTTTAAGCATGGTAACAGAGGTTAAAAAATGGCAGTGGTTTTACCGACTTGGCTCGCCCCGTTGGTTTTACGAAATCACCGGGCGGTGGCTGCCATGGTTACTCTGCGCGGCGAGTTTACTGCTGGCAAGTGGGCTATTTTGGGGGCTGTTGGTAGCCCCGCCAGACGCACGTCAGGGCAACAGTTTTAGAATTATTTATCTTCACGTTCCGGCGGCGATTCTGGCATTAGTCGGCTATTATATTATGGCGCTTGCCGGTGCGGTTGGCTTGATTTGGCGGATTAAAATGTCTTTTATGGTGATGAAGTCGGCGGCACCTATTGGCGCTGCATTGACCTTTATCGCACTGTTTACTGGCGCGGTGTGGGGTAAGCCCTCGTGGGGAACCTACTGGGTTTGGGATGCGCGGATTACTTCGATGCTGATTTTGCTGTTTCTCTACCTCGGTGTTTTGGCATTGCAGCGTGCTTTTAGTAGTGCCGAGATGGCCTATCGGGCCAGTGCTATCTTGGCGCTGGTCGGCACCATTAATATACCCATTATTTATAAATCGGTGGATTGGTGGCACACACTGCACCAACCGGCGACGTTAAAATTGACATCGGCGTCTTCGATTCACATCGATATGCTGCAGCCGCTAATAGTGATGATCTGTGGATTTTACGTTTTTTACGTGGTTGCTTTGTGTCTTTTTACCCGCGCCGAAATTATCCGCCGCGAGGCGACTTCTGCTTGGGTTCGGGCGCTGGTTAGCAATGAGTCGAGTCGATGAATATCCAGTTTGCTAGTTTTAATGAAATCCTCGCTATGGGTGGCCATGGGCTCTATGTGTGGGTGGCAGTGACGGTCTCGGTGGCTGTTTTAGCGGCTTTGTTGGTGGTGCCGTGGCAGAGTCATACTCGCGCTCTCAATCAGGTGCGTTTGCGACTCGAAAGGCATGCCGGTGGGTCGGCAGAAGAGGGGGTTGATTGATGCATGCAATTCGCAAGCAACGCCTGCAGTGGGTCATCTTTACCCTGGTAGCGTCCTCGACTGCGATCGGGTTGGTGGTCTACACGCTGGGTCAGAATATAAATTATTTTTATACGCCGTCGCAAATCGCTCGCGGTGAGGCGCCTCTCGGGGTGCCGGTGCGCGCCGGGGGTATGGTGGTGAGGGGCAGTCTAGTGCGGGATAGCGAGTCGCTCGATGTGGCATTCGATGTTAGCGATGGCGTTGCCCAGTTGAGGGTTGAGTACAGCGGTATCTTGCCGGATTTATTTGGTGAGGGTCAGGCGGCTATTGTCGCAGGTGTGGTCGATGCAGGCGCTATATTGCAGGCCACTGAAGTGCTGGCTAAACACGACGAAAACTATATGCCCCCCGAGGTGGCGGATGCAATGGGCGAGGCCTATCGACAATCGATCGGGTCGGGGGGTGACTATTAACCCTGAGCTTGGACATGTTGCACTAATCATTGCCCTGTGCTTGGCGCTGCTGCAATCTTCGATCCCATTGCTGGGATCTTACCTCGGTGTGCAGCGATGGATGCGGTTGGCGCACTCGCTAGCGATTGGACATTTAGTCTTTGTCGGTATCGCTTTTGGGTGCTTGGTGACAGCATTTATGCTCGACGACTTTAGCCTTCGCTACGTGGTTGATAATTCGAATCGTTCGTTGCCGACGCACTTTAAATTTAGCGCCGTTTGGTCGGCACACGAAGGCTCGTTATTACTTTGGGCACTGGTATTGGCTGCCTGGGGCGCTGCCGTAGCGATCTTCAGCCGATCCCTGCCGCTGGTATTCAGCGCTCGGGCGCTGTCGGTATTGGCAATGATAGCGGTGGGTTTTGGCCTGTTTATGTTACTGACATCCAATCCGTTTGAGCGCACGTTGCCGTTCCCACCTGAAAATGGCAGTGACCTCAACCCACTGTTGCAAGATATCGGGTTGATCATACATCCGCCGATGCTGTACATGGGCTATGTGGGTCTTTCGGTACCCTTTGCGTTTGCCATTGCCGCGCTTTTGGGGGGGCAGTTCGACAGTGCCTGGGCGCGCTGGTGCCGTCCGTGGATCAACGTCGCATGGGTGTTTTTAACGCTTGGTATTACGCTTGGCAGTTGGTGGGCTTATTACGAATTAGGTTGGGGCGGTTGGTGGTTCTGGGACCCAGTGGAAAATGCCTCGTTTATGCCGTGGTTGGTAGCAACTGCCCTGATGCACAGTGTCGCGGCGACGGAAAAACGGGGGGTATTTCGAAGCTGGACGCTGCTCTTGGCAATCTTCGCTTTTTCTCTTAGCTTGTTGGGTACATTTTTGGTGCGCTCGGGCGTGCTAACCTCGGTACATGCGTTTGCCAGCGATCCTGAGCGCGGTCTCTTCATTTTGATCTTTTTGTCATTGGTAATTGGCGCCTCGCTGTTGTTGTTTGCGCTGCGCGGGCCAGCGATGAACTCTAAGTCGGCCTACACGGGTGCCGCGCGCGAAGTGATGATACTGACCAATAATTTCATTTTAGTCGCTGCGATGGCGATGATCTTGATCGGCACGCTCTACCCATTAGTGGCGGATGCGCTGCAATTGGGGAAGATTTCCGTCGGGCCACCGTACTTCAATTTTTTCTTTGTGCCGCTCTCCTTGGTACTGATGGCCTGTTTAGGTATCGCTGCAAGTTCCCGCTGGCGGCACACCGCAGTCGATGTCGTCGCGATTCGGGCGCGTATACCGGTGGTATTGAGTTTGTTGTTGGGTGCGCTGTTGCCGATCCCTCTGGGAATCTGGTTCTCGGCAGCTGAGTATTCGATTATCGCGGCGCTGACGCTGGCGGCTGTTTTCTGGGTGGTGATCATGAGCTTGCAGGATGTGCGCTTGAAAGCTCAATCGGTGCCATTGACGAGGCTACCGGCCGGTTATTGGGGCATGCTGTGCGCTCACTGCGGGCTAGCGCTGTGCGCTCTGGGCGTGGGTTTGAGTAGCGCCTATGACAGCCAGCGAGATATGCGCATGGAACTGGGTGACGTTGTCGAAGTTGCAGGGTATACCTTTGAATTTAGCGGCTTGAATGAGACCCAAGAGAGTAATTATCGTGCCACGCGTGGATTGATTGCTGTGTCCCAAGGCGGCCGGCCGATAGCGACGCTTACACCTGAAAAACGCCACTATCAGTCGGGCGGTCAAGTCATGACTGAGGCGGCCATCGATGCTGGATTGACGCGTGATCTGTTCGTCGCCCTCGGTGAGCCGTTGAGTGGCAACAGTTGGGCGATACGGGTTCAGGTTAAGCCATTTGTGCGTTGTATTTGGCTGGGTGGATTGATGATGGGGATTGGTGGTTTGATAGCGGTTGCCGATAAGCGCTACCGACGGCGGAAAAAGATTCCCTCCATGAAACGTAACCGCCTCGTTGAACCGGCACTGGAGGTCTCTAAATGAGCCCAAGACTGGCTTTGTTTGTGCCATTGATTGTGTTTGTGGTGGTCGCCCCATTCTTATGGTTGGCGCTCGATCGTGATCCCAACGAACTGCCCTCGGCACGCATCGGCGAGCCGTTTCCGGCATTTAGTTTGCCTAGCCTGAAGCATCCGGAAAAGTTACTGAATACGGCTGATATGCGCGGTCAAGTGGCGCTGGTTAATGTCTGGGCAACATGGTGCTACGCCTGCAGAATCGAGCACGCCATGCTCAATGAGCTGGCCTTAAAGGGGGTGAAAATCATAGGTCTCAACTACAAAGATAATCGCCAAGAAGCGACGCGCTGGTTGAACCAGTTGGGCGATCCCTATGCGTTTAGTATTTTTGATGCCCAGGGTTCCCTCGGCCTCGATCTTGGCGTGTATGGTGCGCCCGAGACCTATCTGCTGGATGCCGAGGGCATTGTTCAGTATCGGCGGGTGGGCGTTCTCGATCAACGTAGCTGGCAGCGTGAGTTCGCTGAACGCTACCAATTACTGGTATCTGGCGATGTCGATTAAGCGTCGGCGAAGATCCTCGGTGGAGTCCTTGGTGCGCGCTGGGATGCTTTTCCCAGCGATGGTTGTGCTGTGGTCAGGGCTGGCGTTTGGACAAACCGAGGTGGTCGAATTTTCTGATGAATCGCTGCGTCCAAGATACCAGCAATTGATCGAAGAGCTTCGCTGTCCCAAGTGCCAAAATCAAAATCTTGCCGATTCCAACTCAGCTATTGCTGTCGATTTGAGATTGCAAATTCAATCGCTACTCGAGCAGCAAAACAGTAATGCGGAAATTAAAAGCTACCTTGCCGAGCGCTACTCAGACTTTATACTCTATCGACCTCTGGTCGATCGACGAACCCTATTTTTGTGGGTTGCGCCGATTTTTTTCATGCTCTTTGCAGCGACGGCGATGGTTTTATTACTGCGCCGACAGCGTCGAATAAGTGATGACCCTGGCAACGATCCACAGATCGTCATTAGCGACGCTGACCAGCAGCGGTTGGCGCAATTACTGAATACTCGGAACGATCGCCGTTGAGCACCTACGATGTTTTTTTACTGGTATTGGCCACAGTGCCCTTTATCGCCTACCCTTGGTTCGCATCGCTTCGAAGCGCCGAATTGCCCGTCGATTTAGATCTCAGGGAAAGCCAAAACGTACGGCTCTACAACGAGCAATGCAGCCTCTTTGATGAGCAATTGGCGGCGGCAGAAATAAGCCGCGAGCAACATCGTCATCTGATGACGGAAGCGCAACAATTATTATTGCAAAACACAGCCCCTGTAAAACGCGCAGGAGTTTTTGATGACGGTTACTGGATATTGCCACTGTTGTTGATTGCGGTTGCGATTGCCACGCCATGGCTGTATGCAAAGATCGGTGCAGCCGAGGACGAGGCGATTTATCGGCTACTTGCGGAATACGCTGCCGATGGGTCGCTCGACCGCAGCAGCAGCGCAGACATGCTGGTGCGTCTTGAGCAGCGGGCCAGTGAGCGGCCCGAAAATATTTACTACTGGATGCTGCTGGGACAGTTCGCCACCAGCCGGGCCGACGTTGCGGCGGCGGCCGAATACTACCAGCGGGCCTCGGAACTGAACCCCGACAACGGCCACCTGCTAGCGCAGTATGCCCAAGCGTTATTTTTCGCCGACAACAACCAGTTTACTGAGCGTGTTGGTCGCGCCTTGAATCGGGCGTTTTTGGTGGATTCAAGCAATCGATTGGTGCTCGGTTTAAAGGGTATCGAAGCGTTCTCGTTGCGCCAATTAAACGCCGCTATCGGCTATTGGCAGCGCGCGCAGCGCGGTCTCGACCCCAGCGTCGTCGAATTTCAGTCGTTGCAAGCCGGGATCGACCGTGCGCGGCAGGGACTCCCGCTCGAAGTCGATGGACCCGCGTCTTTAACCGAGCGCGGCAGTGCCACCGGGGGTGCGTCCAATGCGCTGGGTAGCGATGTCGGAAACTCTACTCTGAGCGACTATGGTGCTCGGTGGTCGGGACTAGAAATCGCGCTGAGTATCGATCCACAGATACCCTCCACACCCGAGCAGGCAGTGTTTGTTGCGGTCATCGATCCGAAGGGCCCGCCGATGCCAATTGCAGCGCGTAAATTAACCGCCAGCGAGCTACCTATCACAATACGCCTCGCTGATCGCGATTCGCTAGTGGCGTCGCGGCTATTATCGAGTTTCCAGCGCGTCGAGGTGATTGCGCGCCTATCGACGAGTGGATCAGCAACCCCGCAGGCGGGTGATTGGGAGGTGCGTTCAGGACTCCTTGAAGGCCATTCTAAACCGGCTAAATTGGTGCTAGAGATTAGTCAGCAACGTCCTTAAATGGGACGGTTGGGTGGGGGTTGAGATTAACTTTTTTTTTCGCGCGGTTAAAGTGTAGAATTCAACTGGTATAACGGCATGTTCCACAACGATGATCAACTATAACTCAATAAACGATCGGTAATGCGGCTTAAATCAATCAAACTCTCCGGGTTTAAATCTTTCGTTGACCCGACGACGGTGCATTTCCCCAGCAATCTGTGCGCAGTGGTGGGGCCGAACGGCTGTGGAAAATCAAACGTTATCGACGCGGTGCGCTGGGTGTTGGGAGAATCTTCGGCTAAAAACTTGCGTGGCGAATCGATGTCGGATGTCATTTTTAACGGCTCTGGAACGCGTAAGCCGGTTGGACAGGCATCGATTGAGTTAATCTTTGACAACAGCGATGCGCGAGTCAGTGGTGAATTTGCTGCCTACAGCGAGATCTCTATTCGCCGCAAAGTGTCTCGGGACGGACAGTCTCAATATTACCTGAACGGCAGTTCGTGCCGGCGGCGCGACATCACAGATATTTTTCTCGGCACCGGTTTGGGCCCACGCAGTTATGCAATCATCGAACAGGGCACCATATCGCGGTTAATCGAAGCCAAACCGGACGAGTTACGGGTTTTTATCGAGGAAGCCGCGGGTATCTCTAAATACAAAGAGCGACGGCGAGAGACCGCCAATCGCATGGCTCGAACCGAAGAAAATCTCGAGCGTCTTAGCGATATTCGGGACGAGTTGACCCGCCAGTTAACGAGGCTTGAACGACAGGCCAAGGCAGCGCAAAAATATACCCAATTCCGGCAGGAGGAACGGCAAAAAAAGCTCGAATTAAGCGCGCTGAAATGGCGTGAATTGAACCGCTCTATGGGCCAACAACAGAAAGTTATCCTGCGTCTAGAAGTTGCTCAAGAGGGTTGTTTGGCGCAGCGTAACGCCTGCGATACCGCGATTGAAAAATATCGCTTACGGTTGACCGAAGCCGGCGATACGCTGGATCATGTGCAGAGTCACTACTACAAGGTCAGTGGCAGCGTGGCACGCATCCAGCAAGCGATCGAACATGCCCGTCAGCGCTCTGCCGAACGCCAGCAGGATATTCTAGATACGCAGGAAAACTATGACGAGGCCTCTCAACACCTTGGCGCCGACCGCGAAAAAGTGACCGTTTGGAACCGTCAATACGAGCAATTAAAGCCCCAGTTGGATGCGGCGGAAAAAAGCGAGAGCGAAGCGCGAGAGTCGCTCGATTTAGCGCAGACGGCGATGCAAGATTGGCAGCGCGAAAATGACGATTTTACTGCGCGCGCTGCGTTGCCGCGCCAACAGGTGGAGGTTCAGCAGTCGCGGATAGGGTACTTGGACGATCGTGTTGTTAGTCTAAAACAGCGCCAGCAAGACCTTGACGCTGAAGCGAGCAGCTTTGAAGACGCGCCGGAGCGCGCCGAGATGGCGCGCCTCGAGATGTCGCTAGGCGAATTGGCGCTGTCGCAACAGGCGAATGAAAATCAACGACAACAATGTACCGATAAAATAGCCAATGTGCGGCAGCAATTGCAAAAAAACCAGCAGGAGTTAAACCAACTAAGAGAACGTCAGCAGACGTTTTTGGGACGGCGGGCATCACTTGAGGCCCTGCAACAGGCGGCCATGAACGACAATCAGTCGCAACAGTGGATTAGCGATCACGGTTGGCGTGAACAGCCTCGATTGGCGGATAGCGTGGACCCCATCGCCGGATGGGAAACCGCTGTGGAAACCGTTTTAGGTAATTATTTGCAAGCCGTTATGATCGAGGATCTCGGCGCGGCGTCGGAGATTTTGCCGAGCTTTAAAAAGGGCGAATTGCTGTTGATCGACGGGTCGCCCTGCGTCGCGGCAGAGCGCTCTTCTGCAGAGCAAGCGCCGCGTTTGGCGAGTCTCGTTGCAGGGGATAGTGCGGCGACCTTGCTGGGCCATATTTTTGCGGTTGATGATCTATCCGCGGCGCTGGCAATGCGTGGGAACTTACAAGCGCACGAGTCGGTGGTGACGCGCGATGGCATTTGGCTAGGGGTTAATTGGTTGCGTATGGCGCGCGATGTAGATACCTCGGTCGGCGTGCTCAAACGCAAGCAAGAACTGCAAACCTTAGTCGTCGATATGCGCAAACTCGAGGATCAGCTGGGCCTGGTAGAGGCCTCTCGCGAGGCGCATCAGCAAGCGTTGCAGGCAGAGGAGGAGGCGGGTCGAGAGAATGCTGCAAACATCGATAAGCAGCAGCGCCAATACGCGGAGTCGCGCGCGCAGTTGAGCGCCTTCGAAGTCCAGATCGAGCAATTTAAAGCTCGTAAGGAGCGTGCTGAGAAAGAACTCAACGAGGTTGCACGGTTGTTAATTAGCGCGCAGAGCGATCTGGGTTTGGCTCAGCAAGCGCTGCGTGAAGCGAGTGATTTAGTCGCCAGTAACGCCCAGCAAGGTGCAGTGCTTGGCGAAAGACGCAGTGATTTACAGACCCAGCTGCATGATTGCCGCAACGCACTCACCGAGCTGCGGGATCGGCGCGAGCAACTGGGTATTCAGGTGGGCGGCTTGAGCGTGCAGCGGACATCGGCTGCCGACGGCATTGCCCGCCTAGAGGCGCAGGTGTTGCGTTTGCAGCGGCGCCGCGAGGAATTGGCTGCGGCCGATGGCGATGAACCAGAGCAGGATCAAAAACAGGATCTGGATAACGAATTGGCAAGCCAACTGCGCGCCGAGCAAGAGTTGCGCGACGCAAAAGCCGCTGTCGAGGCGATTGAGCACGGCCGGCGCGAGCAAGAAAAAGGCCGCGCGGCAGTTGAATTAGAGCTGACAGCCGTCGGCGCCCAACTGGAGACGGAGCGACTCGCGGCGCGCGAGCTCTCGACCCTTTGTGGAACCATCGAAGAACAAATTGTTCGCGATCAAGGGCACTTGGAAGAGCTATTGAAAACATTGGAGGACGACGCCGAATTACTGCAGTGGGAAGAGGAGCTCGAACTGCTGGCTAAACGCATTCATCGACTGGGCCCGATCAATTTGGCGGCGATCGAAGAATATCAGGTGGAATCCGAGCGCAAGGCCTATTTGGATCGACAAAATGACGAGTTGGTGGATGCGCTGGCCACGTTGCAAAGCGCCATACAAAAAATTGATCGCGAGACTCGAACGCGTTTTAAGGACACGTTCGATATGGTTAATCAGCACCTTCAAGAATTGTTTCCAAAGTTGTTTGGCGGTGGCGAGGCGTGCTTGGAAATTACCGGCGAAGACCTTTTGGACACTGGGGTGACGTTGATGGCGCGTCCCCCCGGTAAGAAAAATAGCTCTATTCACCTGTTGTCGGGTGGCGAGAAAGCGCTGACTGCTATCGCTATGGTGTTCGCCATTTTCAAGCTTAATCCGGCACCTTTTTGCATGCTCGATGAGGTCGATGCACCGCTCGACGATGCCAACGTCGGCCGCTATGCAGCAGTGGTTCGCGAAATGTCTTCGCAGGTACAATTTATCTATATTACCCACAACAAGATCTCTATGGAGGCGGCCAATCAGTTGATGGGTGTGACAATGCACGAGGCGGGCGTCTCCAGAATCGTCTCAGTAGATGTTAATGAGGCGGCGAAACTTGCAGGATCAACTTAGATAGCTTTAAAAAGGCTTTTTTTTTTTTTGCTGCGACTTACAATAGAGGACTTATTTGCGCAATGAAGGCACGCACATAGATGGAATTTTTAGCATCCAGTAAAATTTTAATTGCCGTTGCCGTGTTGGTTTTTATAGCCATAGTTCTCGACGGTATGCGTCGTGCAAAACGCAATCGCTATGAAAACTTGCAGATGTCTTCTACGCGCATAGAAAAAGTTGCCAAACGCAATGCCGGGGTGGACGATGTCGAAGATATGTTTAGCGGCGATTTTCCATCCGGTAAGTCGCGGGTGGTCGGGGTGCGCAATGTATCTGGCGGTGATATGGAGGATGTTTTACTCAGTCATCGGGATATCAGCGAACGTTACGCTACCACTCGGCAACCGCGGCAGGGTAGCATCGACTTGGATGGCTCATCGGGCGAGTCTGAGTCGGCGCTGAATGCTACCGGCGATCGCAAACGCAACGATTCGCCCTCGATAGAACCGCAGGTAATGATCGTGCATCTAATGGCCGACAAAGGCGATGTGGTTTCCGGTAAGGACCTCTTGCAGGCATTACTGGATGCAGGTCTTCGCTATGGAGCGATGGGGATTTTCCATTTCCACAATGACGATCAAGGCTCTGGCCCAGTGTTGTTTAGTTTGGCTAATCTGCTCAACCCCGGCACTTTCGATTTGAACACGATGGATGATATGACCACGCCCGGGGCAACGCTGTTTATGAACCTCGATGAAGTGGCCGATCCGCTCGCAGCGTTTGACGTAATGGTCTCAGCGGCAGAGTCTATCGCGGAGGCATTACGTCTACAGGTGATGGATGAGGCGCGCTGTTCAATGACTCGGCAGACGATTGATCACAGTCGGCAGCGGGCCCGTGAAGCCGCCGGACGAAGATCCGCAACATGAGCCGGCGCGGCGCCTGTGAATGATTGATGTAGACACGGCTACGGCGGCCCACTATCGACAACTGGTTAGTCAGTTGCAGCAGCACAACCATCGCTACTATGTCCTCGACGATCCTTCGGTTCCGGATGCCGAGTACGATCGGTTGATGCATGAGTTGTGCGCGTTAGAGGCACGTTATGCAGATTTAGTCGATGCCGATTCACCCTCGCAACGAGTTGGCGGCATGGCGCTTGCCGAATTCAACCAGGTGGCCCATACACGACCCATGCTGTCGTTGGATAACGCCTTTGATGCAGCTGAATTACAAGAGTTTGGACGCCGCGTCAACGAGCGTTTGGCGCGCCGCGATAGCGTCGCCTATGCCTGTGAGCCGAAGTTAGATGGTGTGGCGATTAGTCTACTTTATCGCGACGGTATACTCGACAGGGCGGCTACCCGCGGCGATGGTGCAGTGGGTGAAGATATCACTGAAAATGCCAGAACTATTCGCTCGATCCCGCTGCGTTTACAGGGCGATTCGGTGCCGAAATTACTCGAAGTACGCGGTGAAGTCTATATGCCACGGGATGGCTTTGACCGGTTTAACGCGGCCGCAATTGCCGGTGGCGAGAAGACCTTTGTCAATCCGCGCAATGCCGCAGCGGGCAGTCTGCGCCAGTTAGACCCAAAAATTACCGCAGCTCGACCACTGCAGATGTGTGCCTATGGTGTCGGTGAAATTGACGCGCAATGGCAGCCGTCAACCCACTTAGAGATGCTTCAATATCTTGGTGCATTAGGGTTTATGATCAACCCCCACGTTCATTTGGCGGTCGATATTGATGACTGCGAACAGTACTATCGCGATCTGGCAATCCAGCGTCCCGCACTACCCTATGATATCGATGGCATAGTCTATAAGGTCAATGATTTAGAATTTCAGCGTCGTCTCGGAACCGTTAGACGCTCACCGCGCTGGGCCATCGCTCGAAAGTTTCCCGCCGAGGAGGAGATGACGCAATTAATTGCGGTCGAATTTCAAGTCGGTAGAACCGGCGCCATCACACCGGTAGCTCGCTTACAGCCAGTTTTTGTCGGCGGTGTTACGGTGAGCAATGCGACGCTCCACAATGCTGACGAAATAGCCCGTTTGGATGCGCGCGTTGGCGATATGGTGATTGTCCGCCGTGCCGGCGATGTGATCCCCCAGATAGCCAAAGTGATGGTTGAAAAACGTCCGGTCGATGCCGTTCCGGTGAAGTTTCCCGATTGTTGCCCGGTGTGCCACTCGCCAGTGGAACAGTTGACCGGCGAGGTGGTAGCGCGCTGTACCGGCGGCATGTTTTGTTCGGCGCAGATTAAACAGGCGATAAAGCACTACGCATCGCGCCGTGCCATGGATATCGATGGCTTGGGTGATCGACTGGTGGAGCAACTGGTGGATGCCAAACGTATTCACTCGGTGGTCGATCTGTATAATTTAGACGTTAGCCAGTTGCTACCGCTCGAGCGAATGGCAGCAAAATCGGCGACTAATTTGCTGGTTGCGATCGAGAACAGCAAACAGACCAGCCTTGCAAAATTTTTGTTCGCGCTAGGTATTAGAGAGGTCGGCGAGGGCAGCGCGCAAATTCTAGCAAACAGTTTTGGATCGCTGGAGGCGTTAATCGATGCGTCGCCCGAGGCGCTGTTGGAGATCGACGGCATTGGGCCCATTGTGGCGCGGCATATAGGCAATTTTTTCTCTAATCCAGATGCCCTAGCGATCGTGTCAGCGCTGCAAGAATCAGGCGTCATCTGGCCCAATGAGGCGGTCGACCAGCGGGCCGAGCAACCGCTGCACGGCCAAACTTGGGTGTTGACCGGCAGCTTGCAGATTATGAGCCGTGCCGAGGCGAAAGATGCCTTGCTTGGCTTGGGCGCCAAAGTGGCCGGATCGGTATCGGCCAAGACCTCGCAACTGGTGGCTGGGCCGGGCGCGGGTTCCAAACTCCGCAAGGCCGAGAGTTTGGATATTCCAACCATGGACGAGCAGCAATTCATTGAATTTTTGCAAGTGCAGCGCAATTTTTAGGTTGAGTTCCTTGGCTCAATACGACCGAC